>Ga0180301_10004679_pt1 | contig 10558 bp, 9 predicted proteins | sample GuaBasSediGuay16_FD_121797 | JGI IMG/M metagenome (GOLD analysis project Ga0180301, IMG submission 121797) | Subseafloor sediment microbial communities from Guaymas Basin, Gulf of California, Mexico - Guay16, Core 4569-2, 12-15 cm | ecosystem: Environmental > Aquatic > Marine > Hydrothermal... | reverse complement strand
GTGTGTCCCGATTTATGGGGGCACGCTGATGCCCCCTATTTATTAAGGGCATGGAGCAAAAAAAGACATACCCATGCTCCTTAAATGCAGCATTTTTAAGCTGCTGCCCCAACTTATTGAGAAGTTACAAGTGACACCCTGTAACATCACCTGCGGCCAACTACGGGGCAAGCAGGTGTCTGACGGTTGTCTTTGGCAACCGGGCTCTAACGGTGTTGACCCTAAAAGACTTCCAAATCAGAACTTTTAACCCACCCTGTTTTTTTATCGGAACGCTCAATTTTATACCAGGAATCTTTGGGTGAAACTACAGCAACCTCCGTTCCTTCATAAAGTGTGAAATGAGTTGTCGCTGAATCAAACGGTTCAAATTTAGCATCTGCTTTTTGAGCAATTATTACTGCTTCTTTACCTACCACTGAGACCTTCTCAAATAGCGCCATAAAAAACAGAGCAAACATAATGATTAAAACCGACAGGGCGACAACTCTGTATTTCCTGATAGGGGGGATATGCAAACTTACCAAAATAACCAATAAAATTCCTGTAAATATTACCGCTAAAGAGAAGGCCAATTCATCAATGGTAAACAAAGAAAATATCCTATCAAAAGCAATTCTGTGCCATTGCGCTTGAGCCTCAACAACACCTCCTTTTATCAATGACTTAGCATATTCATAGTTCGACTTTAAATCACTGTCTCGTGGAATGAGCCGCATTGCCTTTTCATAATTGAGGATTGCCTCCCCAAGCTCGCCTTTCTTAAAATAAGAATTTGCCAAATTATAATAAAGATTGCCGCTCCCAAATCCTGAATTTAATACTTCTTCATATGTCTTGATTGCTTTCTCATATTCTCCTTCGGAATAGTAGGTGTTTGCATGATAAAATTTGGCGCTTGTTTGGGGAATAGATTCTGCCAGGCAATAATCGCAACTTAACAAAAAAATACCAGTTACCGCTAAAGGCAGAAACAATAGTGATACGCTTTTACTCGTTTGGAAACTTCTGTAGGTCATTTCTAAACCTTCTTCCTTTCCAGGAAATCAATAACCTTACGCATATCATTAAAGATAGTCTCGCGTTTATGTCTATCTAATTCTAAAGGAGCATACCGGGCCATATCGCAAGCGCTAAAGATATTAGTTAACTTATCCAAAATTTCCCCATCTATATTCTTAGCGCCTAATATTTCCTTGACTGCCTCAATAGTTATTCCACCAGCAGGTAGATGAAGCTTATCTGCCATGTATCCGATTAAGGTTTTATGGACGCAATCGAAAAACTCACCACTTTTTTCCTTGGCTAAAAATCCTTGTGCCTCTCTTATTCCTTTTCTGGCTTTTGCAGGCGCCTGCAGGCGCCTTGCGTATCGTTCATCAGTTTTAAGTTTCTCCTGGTGTTTGTAAAAAGTTACCAGAGTAATAAATATAATCAATGCAATTAAATGATAAAGCCAAAAACCTACCCTTTGATAAAGATACTTACCTGTTCGTTTTAATTTACCTGGCGATTCCTTAATATAAACAATATCTCTGCCCAGAAGCTCCTCTTTAGCTGTTTTTGTAACGGCTTGTGGAATCTCCACAATCTTCAATTCCCCACCTTCTGGCTTAGCTACGCTGATCGAAAAGGGGCCTTGTGTAAGTGAACGGTATTTTCCCGTTTGAGGGTTAAAGAAGCTGAAGGTGATTTTAGGGATTTCTTTTACCTTCGCTGATTGGGGAATAAGCACCTGTTCAAAAACCTTTGAGACTTGACCTTGTTTAGCCTGCGGTTCATAAACCTTAAATCCTTCTTTTGAATCCAGAACAGGACTGGATACAGTATCAAAATTCCCCGCCCCGCTTACAGTCATCGATACTGTAATTGGGTCGCCGGCCTTTACTTCCTTAGGCGAGGCTTCGGCTTTAAATCGGAAATCGCCAATCGCTCCTTTAAAATTAGCCGGTTTACCTTCATGGGGCAGTGGTTGGACGTTAACTGTCAAAGGTGGTGATGTAACCTGAAACGGATAGGCTTTATAGCGGCCAAAAAAGTCATTAAATATATCATTACCAGAAAAACCTCCAAAGAAATTATCATCAAAGGGTGTGCGCCTGCGCCTTTGCCGCTTGCGGACTACAAGATTACAATCAAGCTGCGCAGGTCCTAAAGATAATTCACCAGCCCTCACCGCAAATATATTGGTAGTAAATTCAATAACATCATATGCAATGCCGCCGATAGTGTGGCGGAACTGTTTTGGTTGCCTGAACCCTTTTACAGAGAAACCATCATGTTCAAATTTGGGATATTGAATATCCCGTACGCCCAGGCGGTTTATATATAGTTTTATAGATAAGGGGATAGACTCATTGACATAGGGTTGTAATTTTCCCGCTTCAATGGTAAGAAAAATCCTGTCTTTTAATTGTTCCTTCGGGATTGTTTCTTGAGCAACGCCAGGCCCTTGAGTTGGCGGCTTCGATGGCAATGCGCCGGATACAACCTCAACGGTTAAGGCTTGAGAAGTGAAAGTCTTTCCCTTAAAAACTACCGAAAAAGGACCGATCTCAAAACTCCCTGTCTTTAATGGTATTAATGTATAAATATGGGTTATAGATTTGGATACCTTGCCATTAACAATGGACATCCTTGTTGAAGGGCCAAGATACCGCACCTGAAAGCCTTCTATCTCGCCAATCTCTGGACGAGATACGTTTTGTGTTCCATGAAATGATAGGTTAAGTTGCAGACTCTCTCCCAGGGAAACGGTTTCCCGATCTACAGTTGCTTCAAACTGTATATCAGAGGCATAGAGCATAGAACATAGTGTATAGTGTATAGTGAAAAGAAAAAAAACGATAAACGCTATTCGCCATGTGCCATGCGTCATGGTATTTTGGTCTTTGCTCTTTGCTCTTTGCTCCTTGCGCATATTACCAATCCTTCAATACGCGGGGATAACGTCTGTCTCTCAGGTTCCTATCCATATTAGCGACTGACTGATCTTGCTGATTATAACGGTCTAGTATCATTCTTGCTTCCTCTTCGGACATCTCTTTCTGCGCATTTTGTTCCCGTTTATGACCTTCAGCCGGTTTTAAGCCCTCCCCCTTTTGCTGCTCTTTTTTTTCTTCGCCCTGCTCAGCACCTTGCTGTTTTTGCGCCTGTTGCTGTTTTTGCTGATTACCCTGTTGGCCCTTCTCTTTTTGTTGTTTTAACTTATCCAAAAGAATTTTAAGCTCTTTTTCTACAAATTCATGGTTGTATTTGGCATTGGTATTCTTCTGATTCAACTCTATGCTGCGCTTATAATAATCCAGTGCCTCGCGATACAGTCTAACCGCAGAAGCTAAATCGGTATTCATCTTGAGGGCGCCCAGACGATATTTGCAGTTTCCTATATTATATGCGGCCTTTTGTTCAATTTTATGATTATCACTAAGTAATGCTTTGTTGAAGGCCTCAATGGCCTTTTCATAATCTTGCTTTTGATATAATGCCGTGCCGATGTCAAAGTTGATAACATCGGAATCAGGTTTACTAATTACAGCCTCGTTGTAATGTTTTAACGCCTCATCATATTTTTCCTGGTGATAAAGGCTATTTCCCTCTTTTATGCTGGCAGTGGCAGATGCAGCAAAACAAAGTGGCGTAGCGCATAGCGCATAGCGAAAAACGAAAAGAAAAAAAATGATAAACGTTACGCGCCACACACTATGCAATGTCCTAATTTGCCCTCTGCCCTTTGCGCTATGCTTTCCTACGCTCACTTATAAAAAGCTCTCCCAAAAGTAATAGAAATGCTAATGTTAAGGGAATCTGAAAGCGTTCTTCAAATTGCTTGGCTAATTTACTCTCAAATTCCCGTTTTTCCATTTTAGAAAGTTTCTCTTCATATATCAAGTCCAGCCCGAACCGAGTTGCTCCAGAACGGACATAACTGCCGCCTGTGGTAAGTGCTACTTTCTGTAAGGTAGTTTCATCTAATCTGGTTTTAACTACATTGCCCTGACTGTCTTTTAAAAATGTTTTGTTGCCCATATCATCTGTAAGAGTAATTAATTCGCCTTCTGGCGTGCCGATGCCAATACAAAATACTTTCACACCTTTTTCTTTAGCCTTCTCAGCAGCTTTGAATGGATCAGCCCCAGCAGTATTTTCGCCATCCGTGATAAGAATTAATACTTTATATTTTTTCAGTCCACCCTCATAACTTCTTATTGCCTCTTTTATCGCCTGGGAAATTGATGTGCCGCCGCGGGGAATTAAATTAACGTTTAAACTGTTCACTGAAAGAAGGAATCCGCCATAGTCCACAGTTAAAGGGCACTGTAAAAAAGCCTCTCCTGCAAAGGCAATAAGCCCTACACGATCACCCTTTAAGTGTCTGGTAAAATCTTTTATTGCGAGTTTTGCGCGCTCCAATCGGTTAGGCTTAACATCTTCAGCAAGCATGCTTTTGGATGTATCTACTGCAATAATAATATCCAAACCCTTACGCTTTACCTCCTGCCAATGAAATCCCCACTGCGGCCGCGAAAAAGAAAAAACAATCAAAAAAACCGCCAAAACTGTCAAAATGATTTTAACTCTCTTTTTTCTGTTATCTAATAAAGGAGTTAAATCTGTAATAAGGTTCTTTTGCGCAAATCGCTCCATTGTGGCTTTTCTTTTTTTAAATGACCAAAAATAAAATACAGCAAGCGCTACTACAAGCCATAACAGATGTAAAGCGCCTAAATTAGCAAACCGCATATTATTCTCCTACGGTATCTTTCTTAAAATAGTATTACTTAAACACACTTCCAGCAATATCAGCGCAAGGGCAATACCTAAAAATCCGCTAAATTGTTCTTTATATTCCAAATACCCTTTCTCTTCCATAGGTGTCTTCTCCATTTTATCAATCTCACTGTAAATTTCCCGTAAAGACTTTGTATCAGTAGCGCGGAAATACTTTGCCCCGGTTTTGGCGGCAATATCCATTAAAGTATCCTCGTCAATATCTATCTTTATTGACCGGTAAACCTTATTGCCAAAAAAATCTCTTACCGGATAAGGAGCTAACCCCTTGGTGCCAGCGCCAATAGTATATACTTTTATTCCTAAAGACCTGGCAGTTTCCGCCGCTAAAGAAGGTGAAATATCACCGGCATTATTTCTTCCGTCGGTTAGCAAAATAACTACTTTGCTTTTGGCTTTTGTGTCTTTAAGGCGGTTTAGACTGGAAGCCAGGCCCAAACCTATGGCCGTGCCATCTTCAATCATTCCTATTCGGACGCGTTCAAGGTTTCCAAGCAACCAGCTGTAATCAAGAGTTAGAGGGCTTACAGTATATGCTCGCCCTGCAAATCCTACCAACCCTATGCGGTCATTTTCCCTGCTCTGGATAAAGCTTTGCACAACGTCTTTTACTGCATCTAGACGGTTAACCCTTTTACCTTTCAAGGTAAAATCCTCAGCAAGCATACTTGTAGAAACATCTAAGGCTAAAACAATATCAATTCCCTCGGTTTGAACCCTGGATTCTTCAAGTGGAGACTGAGGCCTGGCTAAAGCGACTGGTATCAGGCAAAGAGCTATAATCCGCAACAAATATATGTTTTTGCTTAAAAGTACTTTTACCGATGGCCTCATCTGGCGCAAAAGCCTTTCTGTGGAGAAGGTGAGGCTTGCCTTAATTTTTCTCTTTCGGAAGCAGTATGCTCCTGCCAAAACAACAGGAATCAATAATAAAAATAAAGGATTATGAAAATTCATACTTTAGTCTCTTCCTTAATCTCTTCCTTAGTCTGGTCAATCAGTCGTTTTGCTGATTCAAAGCTTGAATCGGCCTCTTTTTCAGCAGGCTCATACTTTGCGAACTTAACCAAGTCGCAAGCGAAAAGAAAATCACGTAAAAGGCTTTTGTGTTCAAGCATAAGCGCCTTATTGTCTTTCACGCTATTCAAAAATTCTTCTGTGGTCATTTCCGGTGCACGCAGATTGAAGCGGTTTTCCAGATACCGCCTCACAATGTCAGACAATTCAATATAGTACAATTTATGTTCTTTTCGCCTTAAATATTCCTTTTGCTTAAGCGCGTTAAGCGCTTCATAAGCCACTTCATGGGCAGGCCGTGGAGGAACAAAAATACTTTGAGTTTTTTTCCGTTTGAATAAAAAGAAGGCAATACCTGCTCCTAAGACTATAAGCGCAAGAACCGCCCACACATACCAGGGAATTTGAATGGGAAAACCAATCGGCCCGGCAATTTCTCGTATGTCGCGTTTAGCTTCTGCGCTCTTTAAGATACTCTCCACTTCTATAGTGATCTTTTCAGTTGAAACCTCTTGCCATTCAACTTGCCCTTTCTTCCTGTATTTAATTGTGGCCTCGGGAATTGAATATTTGCCGCTTACATAGGTATCAAGCACATACCACTGACGATAGGTTTTGGTCTTAAACCATCCCTTTTCTGATGTGCCAAAATCTTTAATCGCAAAGCCGCCCAGATTTTCGGCAAATTCGGGAAACTTTATCTCAATACCCTTGCCTGCCTTAACGGCGATAGTATAGGTTATTTTATCGCCAATGGTTGCTTTATCCTTATCCACTGAGGCAGAAACCTCCAGAGGCAGCTTATCAGAAGAATCTTGTTCTAAAGCAAAGCTACTAACCGGTATCAAAGTCAATATGGTAAGCCCCATGAGAAAGTTCAAAAAGAACTTCAACCTCTTCCCAAACTCCTTTGTAGTTTTTTCACTTCCCCTTTTTAAAACAAGTCTTCTTTCTAACAGTGTAAGACAAAGAAATAAGTATTTATTTTTTTTGGCTTTCATCGTCGCCAGGTCTATAAAAAATTTTTACTTCCTGTTCCTCTAAAGCGCCTCTTAACAATGAATCTGTAATGCTGCGTTTTTTTTGCATCCTATATTCATGCTCCGCTCGACTTTTCACCTCATCAAAGGTCTTTACCCTTTTCGGGTTTTTATCTTCTATAGAAAATATATAAAATTTATCGTTGGTTTTTAAAGGGTCAGAATATTCTCCTTTTTCCTTAAGAAACAATCCTTCGATAACTTCTTTTGCTTCTCCAATACCACTAATATAGCTTTGGCCGCGGTTAATCCATCCCTTGACCTCTTTCCCGGAGGTTTCTTTAAGCTCTGTTAACGCTTCTTCTTTGTCTGAATCCTCGTCAAACTCCGTATAGCGCAGTTTTATCTTTGCAGGTTCAGTATATTTATCCTGGTTTGCCTTATAGTAGTTTTCCACATCTTGAGGGTCAATCTTGAGTTTCTTCTCAATCTCTTGCTTCAGGTAATTCTGAACTATTAGCTGTTTCTTTGCATTTTCTACCGCCTCGCGTATCTCAATTTTTTTATCTATACCCAACCTTTTTGCCTTTTCATATAATACTTCGGTAGCCACATAATTACGGATGAATTCAAGTCTCTGGGACTTTTGTTCCAATTGTTTACGCATCCATTCAGGAACAGCCGCTATCGCGCTATCTATCTCCGACTGGGTAATATCGCGTTTGCCTATACGCGCCACAACTTCTCCGCTCTTTGTCGATGAGCCACCTAAAGAAACCCTTTTTGCCAGCTCATATTGAGCCTGAGAACTCAACCCTAAGTTTTCCAAAGCTTCGACAATTTTCTGGTCCATCTCTTGAGTAAAGTCAGCTTCCTTATCCAGCATCTCTGCGCGGTAAAATAAAGTAAGCGCTTTTTCATACTGGTATGAATCCATATAAATATTGCCGAGGCGATAGCATATCCTGGCAATCTCCTGGTTGCTTGCGTTTGAGCTCTCAATATATTTTTCGAAAACCGAAGCTGCCTGGAGTTGTAATCCTTTGGCAAGAAGCATATTGGCATAGTCAAGCTCATCCGTAGGGCTCCATACTCCTGTAGCTTGAGTAGGTTTAGCTATCCGTTCAGGTAGTTGCGCTACCAAAACTACTAACACACCCAATATTAATATGATTATTATTGAGAGTATGACATTCAATTTCATCTTCTTGCCCTCTTTTCACACATTCGAAAGAATGAAAATAAAACTTTGCTATAATGTATATTGGTGCGAATATCAACGCTGTCGACGTTTATACGCTTAAAACATCTTGAACGTTCCTCGAATATTCTCATTGCATTTTCATTAAACTGCCTGCGTATTGTCTGATTGGAAGTATCCACTAAAGTTTCATTCCCTGTTTCTGGATCGCATAATGTGATAATTCCCACATTAGGTAAATCTATTTCCTTAGGATCTGTTATAGTTATTGCGGTGATATCATGCCGTTTATTAGTGATACTCAATAACTTTTCGAATCCATCATCATAGAAATCAGAAATAATAAAACTTACTGTCCTGCGTCTTGAGACCCTGCTCAGGTATTCTAAGGCGCCTGATATATTAGTTTTTTTACTTTGGGGCTCAAGATATAGCGCCTCCCGCACAATACGCAATCCATGACGCAGACCCTTGCGAGGAGGAACAAACTTTTCTATTCTGTCAGTGAAGGCAATTAGCCCCACCTTATCATTGTTCTGTATCGCGGCAAAGGTAAGAAGCGAACAAATCTCTGCCGCCAACTGACGTTTCAACTTATTCACCGTTCCAAAGTAACCTGAAGCGGATAAATCCAAAAGAAACATTACTGTAAGCTCTCTTTCCTCCACAAATTGCTTTATGTAAGGTTCGCCTGTGCGAGCAGTAACGTTCCAGTCAATGGAACGTACATCGTCTCCCGGGAAATACTGGCGAACTTCATCAAACTCCATACCCCGCCCTTTAAATACGCTCTGATATTGGCCGGCAAATACGTCGGTAACCATACGAGAGGTAGTTATCTGAATGCGTCTAATCTGTTTAAGGATCTCTTTTGGAATCATATTTTTACGGCACTTCTATCTCATCAAATATTTTCTTTATGATATCTTCAGAAGTCTTCTCCTCTGCTTCAGCCTCATAACTTACAATAACCCTATGCCTTAATACATCAGGCCCGATGGACTTAACGTCTTGCGGAGTAACATAGCCTCTGCCTTGAATGAAAGCATAGGCTTTGGAGGCAAGAGTGAGATAAATACTTGCTCGTGGAGAGGCGCCGTACTGGATAAGATTACCTAAATCTTCTAATTTATATTTAGACGGCTCCCTGGTGGCAAAAACAATATCGATAATGTACTTCTCAATCTTCTCATCCATATATACTTCATTTACAACCTTGCGCGCCCGCAGTATATCATCAGGGTTAATAACGGAGTTGACTTTTATCTCTTTATCGGTAAAACTCATCTCTGTTAAGATTTTGTGCTCTTCCTCTTTATTGGGATAGGTTATATTAATTTTTAGCATAAACCGATCGATTTGCGCCTCAGGCAAAGGATAAGTCCCCTCCTGTTCAATAGGGTTCTGGGTTGCCATAACCAAAAATGGCTCATCTAACTTAAAGGTATTTTCGCCAATAGTAACCTGATGTTCCTGCATTGCTTCTAAGAGGGCGCTTTGTACTTTTGCCGGCGCACGGTTAATCTCATCAGCAAGAATGATATTGGCAAAAATGGGGCCTTTTTTAGTGGTGAACGTCCCTTCTTTGGGGTTGTAAATCAGGGTTCCGATAAGGTCTGCTGGAAGCAAATCCGGCGTGAATTGAATCCTTTGAAATTTGGTATTAATAACCTGCGATAAGGTTTTTATTGACAGTGTCTTGGCTAAACCCGGAACTCCCTCAACAAGCATATGGCCGTTGGCAAGCAAACCAACCAATAGGCGATCAATTAAGTATCTCTGCCCAACGATTACCTTTCTTGTTTCTGAAACCAATGCACTGATAAACGCACTTTCCTTCTTTACCTTTTCATTGATTGCAGTTATTCCTGTCTCCATTTATCACGCCTCCTTTCATAATTATCTGTTATGTATTTGTTGTTTGAACTAAAATTTTCTGAAATTGTCAACTTCAGCATCCTAGGCATTAGCAATTTTAGTTAGAGTTTCACATATCAAGCCTTCTTACTATCTTTTCATCGAACTTCGGCATGATTCGTTTCTTTGTGATATACTCAAATATGTGCTGTATTTTTCATGAAATGGATTCATAAACACCTATTCGCAAAACTTAATGTAGCGCCAATTCAGTTTCTAACAGCAGCGGATGGCTATTGTATAGAAACTGAATCATTTCGGGGATAGGGCCTGCTGAAAAAATTGTCTGGCATCTTCAAAGAATATCTCCCGGCTCGTAGCATGTGTGTAAAACATGTGTCCTCCTTCATAGATCTTCAGAATGAGATTCGGAGTGATGGCTGGGTCCAGCGACATTTGCCTTGTGACAACCACCGAGCCAAAATAGGGTGTGACGAGATCGAAAACCCCATGGGCGATGAATGCCTTAAGGTGTTTATTCGTACTCATACTGTGTTTAAGGTTCTCGGCCACACCGACATAACCTTGTCCCCATTCCAGGCCGGATTTCCAATTCCATTCTTTTGAAACCTCTTTATTTAGGATTTCATAGGATATATCCGTTTCAAATTTTAGCTGTTCGCGCACATAACTGTTCATCCCGGCCGTAAGG
>Ga0180301_10004678_pt1 | contig 10559 bp, 11 predicted proteins | sample GuaBasSediGuay16_FD_121797 | JGI IMG/M metagenome (GOLD analysis project Ga0180301, IMG submission 121797) | Subseafloor sediment microbial communities from Guaymas Basin, Gulf of California, Mexico - Guay16, Core 4569-2, 12-15 cm | ecosystem: Environmental > Aquatic > Marine > Hydrothermal... | reverse complement strand
TAGAGAGAATTTTTCAGCAAATAAAACGGAAAAAGAGATAAAATTCGCGTTAACCTCATTTAATACAGGTGAAATAGGGGAAACCGTTTATCCTGAGTTTTGTAAAGGATGTGTCTTTAGTAAATTATGTCAGACTTGACCGAAGTGCTCATATATTCGCTATCTATTTACTTATTAACCTTAAATTCTACAAATTTTACTTTTAGATGATGTGTTATTAAGTGCAGCCTTATTAGCTGATCTCATATTAGGCTTAGGCCTTTTTGCTGTGATAATACTAACTGTTTATGTGACAAAAAGGTTTAAAAACGCTTGGGTTAATCGCAAAATAATTCATCTATCCACTGTTCCTGCCGTCATAGCCTATATGTACTTCTTCAAAGAGCCTTATGTTTTCTTCTCATTCTCGATATTCTTCACAGTAATGCTTATCCTTCCTCACTTAAGGGGGAGTGAGCTAAGATGGTTTCAAATAAAGGATAATTATGGGGAAGTTTTCTACTGTATCAGCTTTGCCATCTTGTCAATGGCGATGTGGAATTTGGATAGGGTATTTGCTGGATTAGTTATGCTTTTCATGGCTGTTGGAGACTCTGTTACAGGTCTAATTAGATCACGTTTCTTAAAGAGAAGGGGAAAACACTGGACCGGCACTGTTGTCATGTTTTTAGTATGTTCGCTCATCGGTTTTTATTTTCTGAGTTATGATGGAATCCTCTTAGCATTAGCAGCAACTTTAGCCGAAGGACAACCATGGCTGGACGATAATCTCTCGGTTCCGCTAATAACGACATTAATGGGTCTCTTTTTAAGGCTTTATTAACTAAATCTAGAATCTCGCTAAGAGAAAAATATCTAAAGTTTTTACTTCTTTAGTTAATGCATCTTGAAAACTTTCCTCTTAACGATGTTCCAATAACTGTAAAATGCTATCCAAGCCGTTGTTGCTGGAAATATAACCAATAACCATAATGATGGGTGTCTAAGCCATGCGAAAGCATTGACCAGAACGTATGCTATTAAATTCAGCATGTATGCTCTTCTTTGCCATCCATACTTCCTAATAGTAATTATTGCTTGAAGAGCTGCGTACCCCCCTCTTGTTAGCGTATATTTTCCCTCGCTGTTTGCGGTTATTAAATTATCAAGCTTTTTGAGATGAAAATCAAGTTTACCACTACTCTTTATCCCAAGTTCCCTCTTAAGTTCTGAAAAACTCAAAGGCTTCTCAGCAAGTACCTTTAATATTTTAATTCTCACAGGATGTGAAATAGCTTCAAACGTTTCGGCTGACATAGTTCTGCTCACCATCGTATTGTTATGTTAATTGTCAGAAATAATTCTAGAGTCGTTGATTAGGAGTCAAGATTTCTTGACAACTAACAACCTGCTAATTCAACGGATTATAAGTACGACGGAGAGTTTAATAATAATTCTAATCTTTACTTCCTTAAGACCTGAAATATCTCAGGGCTATGGAGAAAGATTCCTCAGCCTCCTTTTCCGAAGCCACCCCAATTGCGACGACATCAGCTATTTCAGCAACATATTTTAAAGCTGTTTCTGGCTTTAATCTTCCCGCAGCTAGGGCTTTTTTCGCTATTATTATTTTATCTTTTCTTACATCCTCGATCAGCTCCACTATTTTCTTCATATCTCCATCAGCGAATATTCCCTCCTTGTTTATTGGAAGCATCAACAAATCCATCTTTAATTCCTTATCCCTGATCCACTTGAGGATGGAATACGGCTTATGAGTTGCGACTCCTGTTAGGTATCCCTCATCCTTGGCTTTATCTAATAGTTTGTATACGAGCTTAACGTCTTTAACGTCCGTTACACTAGCATGTGTGAGGACGGCAACCGTGTTTACATCTTTAAACATCTCTATATCCCTTTCGTCCTCAATACTTCCCACTACTATTAGCCCGGAATCAAGGGATTTTTCAGCCTCCTTTATGGCTTTAATTATGAAGGAATAGGGAAGAACCTGAATTCCCCTAACCCCGATTTCATATGATTTACAAATTATCCTAGCTATTCTCTCAGGGTTATCGTAAAAGGCTCGATAATATAGTAAGCTCCTAAATCCAAATTGACCGGCTCCTATGAACGGAGAAGTCCCCAAAAGAACCCTTGGGATTTTCTTTCCCTTCATCCTAACAAAGGACTCAGGTCTCATTTAAACTCCCTAAAAGGAATTATCGCAATTTTTGATATAACAGTCTAGTCTTCTAGCTTCAGACCAAAATAGAAGTTACATAACCTCCATTGATCACAATTCGTTAGTGTCTTTAGACGATCTTAACCGCACTTCGTTCTTTGAGAATTGAGCATTAAGTTTATAAAGGCTTGGCCCGATTTTTCGAGGTGTAACGTAACGGTGGTTGGTGTGTACCAAACACGTTAACTGAAAGGCTGAATGAACGTACATCGCTCGACTTTAACGCAAAGAGGCTTTTCTTGATGAAGATGAAGGTGGGAAAATGAAGTTAGTTATGAAGTTCGGGGGAACCTCGGTGGGCAATGCAAGCAGGTTTGCTGAAGTAGCCAGAATAATCCGGAATTTTCACGATGACGGGCATCAAATAGTCGCTGTGGTATCGGCAATGGCTGGTGTGACGGATCTATTGCTCTCAATGGCGAAGAAGGCGATTAATGATGAGGAATATGTTCTCAGATCCCTTAGCTTGCTTAAGGACAAACATATCAAAGCATGCGACGTAATAGCTAACCCTAAACTAAGAAAGGAAATAAAAAGATACGTGAATGATCTCATTGCTCAATTAAAGGTTTTCCTAAAGGGAATTGCTATAATAGGAGAGGTCACCCCCAGAATGAAGGATTATGTCCTATCATTTGGGGAAAGGCTCTCTGCTAAAATTTTATGGGCAAAGTTAATCGACTTGGGCATCAAATCAAAGTACTTCACTGGATGGGAGGCTGGGATAGTTACAGATGATGAATTTGGGTCGGCTAAACCACTGATGGATCTAACCGAGGAAAGGGTTAAGGAGAGGTTAAATCCCTTGCTAAGGAAAGGCGTAATTCCTGTTGTGACTGGATATATAGCCTCAACGATAAATGGGTACATAACGACTTTGGGAAGAGGCGGGTCAGATTATACGGCCTCCATATTGGGAGCTGCCCTAGAGGTAGATGAGATCTGGATCTGGACGGATGTTGATGGAATCATGACAGCGGATCCTAAAATAGTATCGAACTCTAAGACAATTCCCATCTTGTCTTATGATGAGGCAGCCGAAATAGCTTATTTTGGCGCAAAGGTTCTTCAACCATATATGCTTAAACCAGCTAAGGATAAGAAAATCCCGATTAGGGTTAAAAATACATTTAATCCTAAAAACAGCGGCTCTTTAATAGCGGATGTTGAAAGGATGAGGAAAAAAGGAGTAGTAAAAGCAGTATGCATCAATAACAACGTATCTATACTAACAGTTAGAGATTTAGACCCAAGATCATTCAAAAAAGTTTTAAAGCTCATGGAAAAATTGGCTGAAGGGTCTGTTGAGAGCATTTTGGTATCTCAAAGCTTTCCAGAGGGAAGTTTCTCCCTAATAGTACCTAAAACCAAGATTAAAAGAATTTCTGAATATATAAGGGAAATAGGAGATATTAAAACGGAATGGGAGAATGATGTATCTCTGATCGCTGTGGTTGGCGCAGGGATGAAGGGAACTCCGGGGGTCGCCGCTAAGGTCTTTCAATCGGTGGCTGAGAGAGGCATAAACATAAGGGTCATAGTTCAAGGCCCATCTGAACTTAATATATCATTCGTGGTCAAGCAAAAAGACGGCATAGAAGCTGTAAGGGCAATACATGAACGATTTAACCTAGGTGAGACAGATGGACAGAATTAAGGTCGCTATTCTAGGAGCAACCGGGCTTGTAGGTCAGCACTTCGTTAAACTTCTTCACAAGCATCCATGGTTTGAGATAGTTGCTCTATCTTCCTCCCCACTCTCCGCTGGGAAAATCTATAGGAAGGTCGTTAAATGGTATATAAGCGGAGAGATGCCAGAAGAAGTAGCTGATATAGAGGTTTTAAGAACAGATGTCGATGTTTTAAGGAAAGAAGGAGTTGAGTTGGTTTTTTCAGCCCTTCCATCCAAAATTGCTAGGGAAGTTGAGCCCAGGTTTGCAAGTGCCGGGATTCCGGTGATAAGTGATGCTAGCGCTTTTAGAATGGAGCAGGATGTTCCTATCTTAATTCCTGAGGTCAACTACGATCACTTAAAACTGACAAAACTTCAAATGAGAAGAAGAGGTTGGAGGGGCTTTATAATAACTAACCCCAACTGCACAGCTGCTGTTCTTGCTTTGTCTCTTAAACCCATCTTCGATGAATTTGGGATCAAGGAGCTGATAATGGTTTCAATGCAGGCCATCTCCGGCGCAGGGTATAAGGGATTGCCCTCAATGGCGATATTCGATAACATCATCCCGTATATCCCAGAGGAGGAGGAGAAGGTGGAAAGAGAGATGTTGAAAATGTTCGGACGCTTGCATGAGGGGGTGATAAGAAGGGCTGAGTTTAGGATATCTTGCAGTTGTAACAGGGTATTGGTTTATAACGGACATACAGAGGTGGTTTTTGTTAAAACCGATAGGAAGGCGCATGCAGATGATGTAAAAAAAGCGATGAGGAGGTTTAAATCCCTCCCCCAGAACCTTAACCTTCCATCAGCTCCATCTCGTCCCATCGTCGTTAGAGATGAGATGGACAGACCTCAGCCACGATTGGATAGGAATGAGTATGGCGGAATGAGCGTAGTTGTTGGGAGAATAAGGGAGGATCCAGTATTGGAAGGGATAAAATACGTGGCTTTGGGACATAATTTGATAAGAGGAGCAGCTGGGAATGCTGTTCTTAGCGCAGAGCTGGCATATAGGATGAGTTACATATGAAATGTTAAAATTAAACCAGTGCTCCGATTAAGGGTCAATTTCGTATATCGTAGCCGAAAGCTATCAAATTGCTTGCAATAACCTATTAATCGCCAGCAGATCTGAAAGTATGGCTTGACCAGTTTGAACTCCTCCTGCTCCTGGGCCAATTAACGTGATCTCGCCTAAATTATCTGTTTTAAAAACTAGGGCATTTGTTACCCCGGACACTGTGAATAGAGGGCTTTCCTTACCAACCTCTTCAACCTTAACTCTTGCCCTTACTTTCCCCTCCCTCCAAACCCTGATTATCAATTTTATCCTTCTTCCTTTTCGCATGGCTGATTTGATTATTTCCTGAGATATCCCCCTTATTCCCTCCCTCTCAATCTCTTTAATGTTTACATCACCGTTCATCACAGCATTTGCAAGGATGCTCGCTTTAGCCGCGGCATCCCATCCATCTACGTCCATCGATGGGTCTGCCTCAGCATACCCCATCCTTTGGGCCATTCTTAAAGCGTCTTCATAGCTCATGCCCTCCTCCATTTTTGTTAAAATGAAGTTAGTAGTCCCGTTTACAATTCCGTATATCTCCTTTATCTCATCTCCAGCTAAAAGTTCTGAAGCTGTGGCTATAACCGGTGTTCCGCTCATTACAGTCCCCTCAAACCTTAGCAACACACCTTTCCTTTCAGCTATTTCCTTAAGCTCCTTATATGCCAGAGCGATCGGTCCTTTATTTGTTGTTATGACGTGTTTTCCCTCACTTAACGCAGTTTTTATGTGCTTTCTTCCAGGCTCTCCCGTCTCTAAATTAGTTGGGGTAACCTCCACGATTACATTAGCATCTGTCTCCTTTATGGTCTCGAGAGAGGATAGCCCCTTCCTTCCTTTAGGATAATTCTTTATGCTCCCCTCTCTCCTCAAAAGCTTTAATGCTAGGTCAAGGTTAATGCCCCCATCAACGTAAACAGAGCCTAAGCGGATGTCGCTTATCGCTACTACCTCAACATCCACCCCGTAAGCCCTTTTAAGCATTGCTTTTCTTCTTAGCAGAATCCTGGCGAATCCCTGACCTACGACCCCAAAGCCAATTAACGCGATTTTATACTTCATTTTTATCCCACAGACCTAACTTCAAGCCAAGAATTCATTAATTTAAGCCTTTATGGATGTTCTATTCAGTTAAGGGTCAACTGATTACCCAGAAAGTTGCTTTTTCGTTGATTAATGAATGGTGGGGCCGGTGGGATTTGAACCCACGACCACCTGGGCCCTGGCCCCGAAGCTGTCGGTCGAGCCAGGCAGCATACCATGCTAGCCCACGGCTTCCTGGAGTGATATGATCTCCCAGTCCCTTACCAGCCCCGCTAGTATATATGGTCCTTTGGGGCTATTTATCCTTTAGGTCATACAGCTTCCTGGTATTTTATATAGGTATATTCTTTGGCCGTTCTTCTCGATTTTCTGTTTAACTACCCATCCTTTTATGGGATAGGCATAAGTTATCACTCTTGCTCCCCTCTTAAGCTCCTTAGATAATTTCTCGGCCAATCTATTGTGTAAACGAGCAGTAAGGTAGATATACACTATATTCGCGCCCTTTAAGCTTATATGTTTTAGATCTCCCCTTATTATCTCAACTTTGCCCCTTACACCGCTTAAAACTGCCAGTTTTCTGGACTTATCAATAAACTTGGGATCTATCTCGATGCCTACCGCTTCGACATCGAATCTCTTAGCCGCCTCCACGATTATTCTTCCATCTCCACATCCTAAGTCATATAACACCTCTCCAGGCTTGGGCTTAGCCAAGCTCAATATGATGGGTATCGCCTCATATGGCGTAGGAACGAACGGGGCATCTCTTCCTCTCCACTCCCCTGTCCATTTCTTCCTGAACTTAAGTACATGAACCGAGGACAAGCCTTAGATCCACACATTAATGTTATTGCTCAGTGGTATATGACCCTAAATAGCTGTTAAAGTGATGAAGAAATCTGTTTTTACAAATTCAAGCCCAATGCTAGCTAATCTTAATCGTTTAACCTATCGCTTGGCTTTGGCATGATTATAAGCCCCTCGCTCGGGTCTCCAAGGGCCTCGTACTTTCCCTCTAAGAAGAGCTTTCCAACAAAGGCCGCTGTAACAGCATCTAATTCATGATCAGACATGTCCTTTCTCAAGCCCCTTAGTCCGAGACTCATTAGTCCAGCTAACAGCTTTTCCTTTCCCTTGGTCTTGCGCGGAATTCCCAGAACATCTTGAGCGCCTCCCGGGAATACTTCTATTACCTTAAACCCCTTGCTTTCCAGCTTTTTCTTAATTCTGATGCCTCTTTTAGTCAACATCCTCATCGGCCCGAGAGTTACGGGGAAGAACTTTATCCCTCTTTTAAGCAACTCTCTATCGCACTCCCTAAAGTGGACATCTGATTTTTCATCTAAAGATTTTCTTCCCCTTGGAATGCTTAATGGTGCATCTATCGCCACAAGGGCACCTTTAAACTTATCCAGCTCATTTATCAATTCCTCATCGCTGTAAACGTGTTTTGTCTCTATTATCTCTAAATCCTCTAAAATACATATTCCAGTTGGGTTCTTTTCAGTTCCAGCTAGATCAACACCTATAACTACCAATTCAACACATATAATAGCCTGGAACTTCAAATTAAGTTAGATTCATATCTTAATAAGGTTTTAAGAGACTAATGGAATTGGGATGACCCTTAAGATCTACAACACACTGACTAAGAGGAAGGAGGAATTTAAACCGCTTAGAGGAAACACCGTCTACATTTATTGGTGTGGACAAACAGTGTATGATTCTCCACACTTAGGCCATGCCAGGACGTATATAGTTGCAGACATGGTCAGGAGGTGGTTAAAATACAGGGGATATAACGTGTTTTACATAGAGAACATCACCGACATCGATGATAAAATAATAAAAAGGGCTAAAGAACTTGGAATTAGCTATAAAGAAGTTGCTGAGAGATACACAAAGGAACTGGAGGAAGTTATGGAAGCTCTCGGTATTCACGTCGAATACCGGCCTAGAGCCACGGAGCATATACTAGAGATGATAGAATTGATTAAATGCTTGATGAAGAGAGGATATGCTTATGAGCTTGACGACGGTGTTTACTTTGATACAAGCAAGTACAAGGAATACGGGAAGCTATCTGGCATGAAGCTTGATAGGATAGCGGAAATGGGCCATAGGATAGAGCCCAATCCAAATAAAAGGAATCCAGCGGACTTCTCACTTTGGAAAAAACAAAAACCTGGAGAGCCGGCCTGGGACTCTCCTTGGGGGAAAGGCAGACCTGGATGGCATATTGAATGTTCAGCTATGTCCATGAAGTACTTGGGGGTCCCGTTTGACATTCACGGCGGTGGAGCTGATCTGATATTCCCGCATCATGAAAATGAAATAGCTCAATCGGAAGCTGCTACAGGCAGGCAATTTGTTAGATTCTGGATACATAACGGCTTACTTCAAATTAAGGGTGAAAAGATGGCTAAGTCTTTAAAGAATTTCATTCCGATTAGAGATGCCTTAAAAAAGTGGGATCCAGAAGCTATAAGATTATATCTCATTTCAACGCACTATAGAAAGCCCTTAGAATTCAGAGAAACGGATTTAGATAAAACATCAAAGAATTTGGCTAAATTTTATGCGTTAATCGATAGGCTGAGAGCTACGGAAAAAAGAGAAGGAAACCTCACTCCTGAGGAGATCGAATTAAAAAGGAAAATATCGAACTTAGTCAAGAAGTTTGAGAAGTTTATGGACGATGATTTTAATAGTCCTGGAGCAATATCCGTCCTTTTCGAGATTACAGGAGAGGTCAATAAGTTCCTAGATGAAGAAGGGAGGATAAATGGAAAATTGGCCGAAGAAATAGAGAAAACAGTGAGATCTCTTGGATGGGTTTTCGGTATACTTCAAAGAAAAGGAGTTGAGGTCAAAAGGGAATTGATTAGCCAGTTAATCGACTTAATACTTGATATCAGGAACGAGTTGAGATCCAAAAAGGAATACAAGTTAGCTGACAGGATAAGAGAGAGGCTGGGCAAAATAGGAATAATAGTTGAAGACCTGAAGGATAAGAGCATCTGGAGAATAAGGACTTAATCCTCCTTAGTTTCTTTGAGGAATCTTATTACCTCCTCATCGGAGACTTGTTCAAAGTCTAAATAGAATTGCCCTATAGCGAAGAAAGGCTCAGGCGTCTCTAAACAAATAACTTCATCCGCCTCCTTTCTTAACCTCTTGATCGTTTCTGGAGGACCCACAGGAACAGCTACTACTATCTTTTTAGCCCCCATTTTCCTGACGGAGGCTATAGCAGCCCTCATCGTAGCCCCTGTTGCTATCCCATCATCTACCAGAATCACCACTTTGTCTTTTACCTCTGGTAAACTCTCACTCCCACGATATCTCAGCATCCTTCTCTTAACCTCCCTCATTTGTCTCTCTTTTTCCGCCTCTATGTATTTAGTCGAAACTCCAAGCCATTTAATTATGTCCTTATTAAGGACCATACTGCCATCTGGACCAACAGCCCCAATAGCCAGCTCGGGATTTCCAGGAGCGCTTAATTTTCTCGGGATTATTAGATCTAACGGAGCCTTAATAGTCTTAGAAACCTCATAACCGATTATAACTCCCCCTCTGGGGATAGCAAGGATCAGTACATTATCCTTTTCATATTCCTTGAGCCTTTCCGCGAGCTTTCTTCCAGCCTCAAATCTATCCTTAAACATCATGTAAAGTTACTACGTATAAGCACTTTAACCTTTGATAGAAAACGCTCAATATCTTCCTTCCGATTATAAAAATGAGGAGATATCCTCAGAAGCCCTGACCTCGCCGAAACTACTATTTTCTCATTTAATAGCCTCTTATGAACCTCATTCACGTTAGGAGCTCTGACTGAGAGTATGGATTGGGGAGGTGTCCCATTCCTAAACGGAGTAGCTATTTTTAGGCCTAGATTTAAGATATCGTTTGCTAATTCATCCACAAGCTCTAAGTTCCTTCTTTCGATATTATGAATCCCAAATTTCAGAATGTACTTAGAGACTCGGCTAGGCCATGAATTCCCACGAAGTTTGGAGCGCTTATCTCAAAACGTCTGGCCGACGCCCTGAATTCCATCAACAACTAAATATACTCCCTTTTTATGGGAAATTTCAGATAAGGCCTTAAGGTCATGTCTAAAATCATTAGAGAACTCAACCCATGAAACAGCAATGATTTTCGTTCTCTCATCGATTAAATCATCGTATACCTCCAAGGGAATCTCCCCATTTATGTTTCTCGCTATTCGAAGTTCTAAACCGTACTCCCTTGCCTTGAGCTGCCAAGTGAATACGTTTGCTGGAAATTCCAGATCATTTATCACTATGTTATCCCCTCTCCCCCATTTAATTCCGTTTGAAATTATGTTTAAACCATAGCCAGCGCCCCTAGTTATGGCTATTTCCTTAGGATGCGCATTTATCAACTCGGATATTAGTCTCCTAGTCTCCAGAAGTTTTTTCTCCCACTTATCCCAATAGATGCTCCCGAACTTCTCATCATCAATGAACCTCTTTAATTCATTCACGGTTGTTCTCGGCAAAAGCCGCACAGACGCT
>Ga0180301_10004677_pt1 | contig 10562 bp, 16 predicted proteins | sample GuaBasSediGuay16_FD_121797 | JGI IMG/M metagenome (GOLD analysis project Ga0180301, IMG submission 121797) | Subseafloor sediment microbial communities from Guaymas Basin, Gulf of California, Mexico - Guay16, Core 4569-2, 12-15 cm | ecosystem: Environmental > Aquatic > Marine > Hydrothermal... | reverse complement strand
TATTGATGAAATAATAATTATTTATTATTGATAAATTAATTTTCAAAGGCAAAAGTTTTATATGTTTACACTTTCTATATTTTATTGTGACTCATGAGGGAGCATGTCCCTCTCTCTTTTCCCTCCCTCCTCTTTTTTCATTAATAGTGTTTCTCAAGCGCTTAGTTATCACTCTATATCGGAAGTTTTTATAAAAATAAGAAGCATTTTGAAGTTTCCTCCCTTGGAATTTCCTAATAATTATCTATTATTTCTCTGACCTTATATTAATATCAATATTTATATTGATGAAATAATAATTATTTATTATGGATATAGCTGAGGTCAAAGAAGGTAGGAGGAAGAGATTTAGAGATAATTTATTAGGAGTTGAGTACGAGTATGACTATGATACCGATACGCTTACGAATGTAACTTTTACACCAGAGCAGGTCGTAAAGATAAGAAGTTTTGAAGTAAAACATACTTATGTTTATAAGTTTAAAGGAGAAATAAAGGACATGAGAGGAAATAAAATAACCATATTTGAAGTAGTGGATACTAATACAAAGCATAAAAGACTTACTTTGAAAGATGAAGAAACAGGTAAGACCTATCCTTTATCGGGAAGTAACATAGCAGTCTTATTGGAAGAAATACTTTCACTTTCAGGAGGAAAAGGAATAATTGACTTATCAGAAAAAGAAAAGTGGATGCTTCAAATCCTGAATGAAAGATATGCCTTTGGGTTGGTGAAGATGCTTTTAAAAAGTGAAAATTACACTATCACGGTAAAGGATGTTGCAAATGAGTTCAAATTTAATGATATTCAGAAGGCAAGGAATGTATTAGCTAAGTTTAAGAGGCTTGGGTTTCTCATAAGCAAAAAGAAGTCGTCAAAGGAAATGATTTATACAACTACTGTGAAGAGAGAAGAATTAACAAACTTCATTAAGAAAATTCTTGAGGCATAAGGTGCTATGAAGAGAAATGAAGCACAAGATAATATGCGGTCATGTGCTGGATGTTCTGAAGACATTACCTGATGAGAGTGTTGATACGATTATTACCTCACCGCCATATTGGAAATTACGTTCTTACTTACCGGATAATCATCCTAACAAAGATAAAGAGATAGGGCAGGAATCAACACTTGATGAATATATCTCGCACCTATTAGGAGTAACACGGGAATTGAAGAGAGTTCTCAAAAAGACGGGTGTCATGTTTTGGAATCACGATACTAATAAGCAGAACCTATGCGATAGTATGCAGAATTACAGGTTAGTTATCAGAATGATAGATGAGCAGGGGTGGTTAATGCCTAAAAAAGGACCCATAATTTGGTTCAAGCCTAACCACATGCATGATAGTTTCAAACGAGGTTTTACGCATAGTTATGAACCGGTGTTCATGTTAGTTAAAGATAGAAAGTATTGGTTTGATTTAGATGCAGTAAGAGTTCCTCATTCAGAAGCAACCAAAGAGCGATGTAGATATCCTGTAAATGCTTTTGGTAGTTTTAGAGTAATTGGGGCGAGATTAGGTAAGGGAATTCAGAAAGGTGCTAAACAAAAAGAGGTTAATCTAAATCCTCTTGGTAAAAATCCGGGTGATGTGTGGAGTATTTCTAATCAGTCATTTTCAGGTGCGCATTTTGCTGTTTTTGGTGAGAGATTTGTGGAGCCTCTAATTAAAGTAGCATGTCCTCAATGGATATGTAAAAAGTGTGGGAAGCCGAGAGAGCGAATTGTTGTGAAGAAATATATTCAATTTGAAAGGCAGACACAGAAAAAATACTTACAAATGGTTAAGTATTCCCCAACGAGCATTCTCGTGACAAGATCTCTACCTTTGATTTATACGAAGGATTGGACAGATTGTGGTTGTGATGCGGGTTGGGAAGCTGGTATAGTCTTGGATCCATTTGCAGGTAGTGGTACAGTTGGTATAGTGGCAGAAAAATTAGGACGGAACAGCATCCTGATAGACTTGAATAAAGATTATTGTGAGATGGCATGTCGGGGACTGAAACCGTTAGTGGCACAGAAGAAGCTAACAGGTGAAGAGTCCATAATAGAGAAGATAGGATTTTAAAAATTATAAAAAATGAAATTAAATCTATGTCCCAAATGTAGTGTTTCTTTAATCAAAACAGAAACCCATAACAAACTTTCGCTATGGTGTCCCGTATGTGGCTTTTATACAGAACATTATAAAAATGAAAGCAATAATGAACAAAACACATTATAGCTATGAAGAGACCCCAATTCATTGTAGCATTTGCAGTACCCGTCTTTTTGCATTAGCGAAATGCAACAAACCAATTGGTAATATCAAGATTGAACGATTTATTTGTCCTATGTGCGATAAGGAACTTCATTATGCACTTCTTACACTTACAGGGCAAATAAATGAATGTGATTAAGTTGTAACAATGATAAAAATAGGAAAGAAATATAAAACTGAGGAAGATTTTGAAGAGCTAACAAGCGAGGAGTTAGAACTATATAAAACTCTTCTAAATGCGGAAGTGTTAAAACTTTTTGAGGATATGGAGCATATATGGCAAAAAATTGGAATAATAGATTGTATATTAAGGAGACGAAAAGTTAAAAAATGAGTTTTAAGACACTGGACGATATGCTCATAGACACAGCTACTATCGAGTCAATAAAACATGCAATCTCAGGCACTAACTTCAAACTGCTCTTTTATGGCACATCAGGTGTTGGCAAGACCACACTTGCATATCTCATAGCGAGTTACAAATCTTTGAACGTGATAGAGACAAATATGAGCGACGAGCGCACAATAGACGATTTAAAGAAATTAGAACGGCGTATCAATAACAAACCACTATTTGGTAACGGTAACTTGTTTCTATTCGATGAAATAGACGGCATTAGAGACCAAAAGTTTTTCAATAAACTAAAAGATATAATCGAGAGTTCAATCCATCCAATTATCTTAACATGTAACCGTATCTGGGTAATACCGTCATCATTAAAGAAAGTAGTAACATCAATAGAGATAAAACCATCACGAAGCAAGCTAAGGCATGAATTTGGGTTTAATGCCGATAACACAGATATTAGAGCACTCAAACTAATGAAAGATACGGGCAGCGAAGGCTATGCGCAGCAAAACAGTTTCCGTAATATAGAGCTGTTTTTTGATAGACGTGTTCCTGCATCTGAGAAAAGCAAAATCCTTAACATGAGAAACATAGATATATGGCTATTAGAAAATATCCCAGAATTCAGTTGGGGTAGGCAGCTATACGAAAATTATCGTGTTCTGGCTATAAGTGACTTAACCAAACGCAGAGAGGTTTTGTCTTTAGTTAGAGCTAACAAACGTGGCACACCGAAGTTTCCGAACTTGTTAATGAAACGCAAGGTAATATAAAGGAGGTAATAAAAATGAATGGAACTTTTAGGTTTTTACAAACTCATTTAAGTGAAATAAATAAAAAAGTAGAGCAGTTAGAAAAACGAATAAAAGATTTAGAAGATTGGAAAGAGAATGCAGGAGAGGAAATAGGAGATTTAGATAGTCGAGTAGAGGATTTAGAAGAATTAATGTCTTGGTATCATAGTGAAGCGAAAGAAGACAAGGATGAAGGAGAAAGTAGCAAGAGTTAGTGTCTTGCTATCATAAAGAGAAATGAGAAATGGGGTTTATAGACATGTATGTAGACGAAATAACGCTCCGTACGGGTGCGGCAAAGAAGATAATCAAAGCAAACGCCATATTCTTGGTCTCATCAGTTATTTGCGATAAGAATATACGAATAGCGACAGCAATAGGTGACCAGAAACCGAACCTATGGTTTTTTGTGGTTTCACCTTCGGGCACAAGAAAAACAACAGTAGTCAAACGCTGGGGCTCAGCACTTTTGTATCGTATCAACAAAAGAATCATTTTGCCTGACGAATATACACCAGAGGAGTTATTTAGTATTCTAACAACAGACAATGCCGAATATGATGGTAGTGCAGTGGGTGCGTATATAAGAGACGAAGCTTCGGGCTTTTTTGCATCAGCACAACGAGATTATATGCTTGGAGCAATGGAGCAACTGAGTAAGGTTTATGACGGTGATGATGTGAGTCGTGCAACAAAGGGTAGTGGACTTGAAGAAATAATCAATCCATACCTAACTGTAATGATGTGTTCAACACCATATATATACAAACTTTTTAACGAATCTATGTTCAGACAAGGTTTTTTGAATCGTTTCCTTTATATAGTTGTTAATGAACGACCAAGATTTTCAAAATTACACATGCTTGATGGCTATAAGAGCGTTAAAGATGTAAGAGATAAACTAATAAACGAGCTTTTTCTTATCCGTAGCATACCAAATAATATAGTATGCATGGTATCGCCATCAGTTGAGGATTTACTGAATAGATACCGACGCAAAATATACGACGAAGTAGCCAAATTAGAAAGTGATAGCTTTGTACCGGACTATATTTTTCGGTTAGGTGATTCTCAAGTTCTCAAATTAGCGACGATATTTGAGATAGATGCTTCGTATCAGAAACTATCAGAAGAACAGTCATTACCTATGATAGGCGAAGACATGATTTTGCCCATGCGGTTCGAGTCTATGCGTAAAGCGATTAGCTATGCCGAAGCACGCAAAAACGATTATTTACGGTTATTATACGAGTTCATGCAACAAACCCAAGAACGTGAGATATATACTCACAAAAAAGAAATAGAGCGTTGTTTTACGAAAATCAAGGATGCAGGTAGCGCTGGCATAACAAGAAAAGACTTGATAAGGGGTTTGCAATGGCACGCTGATTTTCTTGACAAGGTAATCAATACACTTCTTCAATCAGAGCGTATAAAAGTCCGTATAAAAAAGACCAAAACCAAGCGTACAGTGATTTACTATGCCGAATAGCAAATTCGTCTTATTTTTAGCTTCAAAACAAAAATTCCGAGATGAATTGAGCAAAAAACCGCTATTTCTCTTTTCATATTGCTCTATTTTTGACTTTACGTTTTCTGCTCTGAGGGCTTCTTTTCAGAACTCAATTTTCAAAACTCTATTTACTGAAATAACCTAAAATAGCGGTTTTTGAAATTTTCAGTAATACTGAGGCATTAGGTTACCCAAACATTTTTAAAGCCCGCTCCTATCTTTATTTCCCTTGTTTTGAATGCTCTTAATTCCAAACAAAAATTCCGAGATGGATAGCGATTAATAAGCCTTATACTCCTCTCTGATAGCCCCATTTTCGACTTTACGTTTTTTTGTTTTAGCACTTCTTTTCCAATTTCGACATATACCAATGCTTATTTAGCGAATTAAACCTCTCTAATATCTTCTTCAAAAAATTTTTTCAATCCAGCCACTCTCAGAGCTCCAATTACCCAAAAGGGCTATCCACACAAGTTAGTTCACAACTGAAATAGTTCAAATAGTTCAATAGTTCATTATTATTATATTATATAATATTATATATAATAAGTTATTTTATTACAACGAAGCCTTCTCAGAGGTTTTTCATTTAGTGAAGGTATTGAACTTTTTGAACTATTTTCCGACTTCTCTCCGACCTTCTTTGGTATATTTCGAGCTCGGAGAATGCCCCAATCGGCACTTTTTGAAGGAAAAAAGTTCAATTGAACTATTTCAACCCTTGAATTTGCATGATTTTTAATACACAATAACAACTATCATAAGATTATTATGACAAAAAGAATTGAGCCTACAAAGCGTCAGAAGCGTCAATTTGCTAAGGGTTTTTGGTGGGGCAGGCGTGAGCACAACTTTGAACGCTATACAACATGGTTCTTAGTGATAGGGTTCATGTTCTTAGTTGCGGGATTGTTAGGCAGACGGATATGGCAGTTAGTTTCAATACCGATGTTGGGGTTAGCGCTATTTTTTAAGATGCTTGCGGGTTTTGCACACAGGATGGAGAAGCATTACAATGATAAACTGAGATACGGGAGATGGAAGAAAAGAATAAAATGACGCCACGACAAAAGGTATTACTGAAAAACTGGATGCGAGAACAAGTTCGGTATAAACCTAATAAGCGCCATCATATTCCTGATCTTCTTTTTAGAACCATTTTATATCATGGTGTTTCTCTTAATTTAGCAAAACAAGTCTTTATTGAAATATCAAAGGAAGAAAATCTTTATTTAGTGCCAATTAGCACGATGTGGTTAGAAGGGGCAAGTAACTTAGAGGGTAAGCGAGGGCTAAAAAGGAAATTAAAATGGTATCCGCTCGTAAGTGGTGCTTATAGATCGCATTATTACTATGAAAAATAAAGGGAGGTGAAAGAATGAAATTTTTGTATATCACGATACAGCGTGAAAGTGGTTTAAATAATGTTTTGTATCTCTATGGACGTAACGAAAGAGGCAAATATAGGTTTGTGATAGACGATTTCTATCCCTATTTCTTTATTCTGGCTAACGAAGTGCAAAAAATTGAAGAGTTAAGGCATAGCGCATTTAAATATGCATCTGAGCGTGACTATTTGAAGTTTATAAATAGTATCCGTGTCATGAAAAACGGTTTCAAGTCGCTATACGATGAGCCACTTGTTCGTATAGAGATGCAAGCGCCGTGGCAGGTAGCTAAATTCAGGAGCTTTTTTAGTAAGACATACGAAGCGGATATAATCTTTGAACGCAGGTTTCTAATAGATACAGGCATAAAGAAAGGCTTTGAGATTAAGAGCTCTAATATAACAGATAATATGCGAGTTTCATATAAGAGTATCAGAGGATATTAGCGTACAAAAATGATAAATAGCAAAATAATTGTATGTGTGGGTATAGTGGTTGTTTTAGTAGTGCTTTTTGTTGTAATTTACTTAGTACCAGATAAATGGATATTCCCTACCGAGGTAATAAATACTTTTGAGGCATGTAACTGGTGTAAAAACAACTGTTCGCATTATTATGAGCACTGTCCTATTTGTGTTGATGGTGGAACTTGTTGTGCATGTGTGGATTATTACCGAAGTCATTTCAATTTAACAAAAGAAGCCTTTCCGTGTTTTTGTTGGCATTCTGATGAATCTATACCAACTAAATTAGAATGGTTTTTAAAAAATGAAGCGTTTAACTAAAAAACCTACTTTATACTTCATTTTTAGCTATGACAGGGTATCTAAAGAAATAGATTTAACAATCTCAGTTAACGAAAAATTAGAGGAGATAGAGCGGTTTATATCATATATTGATTACATTATGGATAATAAATCTGATATTGTAGACCTTACAGATATTCTTGAAACATATTACACTATGTTAGAGGATTATCGTGCGCTAAAAGAAATTATTGTTAGTGAGTTAGGTTTGAATATCTTAGTGATTATAAAAACAAGCAAATATTTTAAAAAGCAAAAGAGGGCACATGGGCATAGACTTAGACAAAATCATAGTTAGTAAAAATGAGCAAAAAGTGCAAAGTTTGTAACGGTACAGGTGAGGTAGTAGTATCATGTTTAATTACAAAAAACGGTAAATATATACCAATAAAGGTTTTTAGGTGTGCGGCATGCGGAGGTAGTGGAGTAAAGAATGACAGCACTGAAGAAGCTATATCTTGATATAGAAGTTTGCAACCCTCCTAACAAGTTTCCGTTCGCAGACAAAGCCGCCTATCCTATAATAGCAATAACAATCTTTGATGCATTAGAAAATCGCTTCTATTCATTTTTAGTTGCTGATGCTGATATAGCACCAAAGTCCAATAACTGGCGTGTAAGTGTTTTTAGTAGCGAACGGGCAATGCTGACATATTTCAAACGCAAATTTGAGCAATTAGACCCTGATGTGATATTGGCATGGAATATAGCATTTGACTATTTGTATGTCCAGAACCGATTGAAGCGTCTCGGTATAGAACCGATAGAAGAGCGATTCCAGATACTCGATTTGTTAGGTGCTTATAAGCAAGTGAAAAAAGGCGGAGTGTCCAGCTACAATCTCAAAGATGTTGAGCGCCAAGAAGGTATCAAACGCAAGTTACCTGAGAGCATAGCGAAAGACATACGAGAATTTTATGAAGCTGGAGAATTTCGTCATATTCTTTTGTATAACAAAGAAGATGTAGAGGGCATAGTGAAGCTTGACAATAAGCTCCAGCTCAGTCGGTTTTATTTACACTTACGTGAGGTAATAGGCTTAGAACGATTTGTGCGTGGAATTGATGAGGATAAGAATCCCACATGGCAGATTTTCCATAATAGTGTGTTGGTTGATACTTTTATGTTTTTTTTATTGAAGCACAAAAACATCATTTTGCCAACAAAAGGACGCTATCAAAGCCAAAGTAAGGGTTCACAATACAAAGGCGCGATAGTTTTTGCATCAGACCATGGCATATATACCAATGTAGCTAACCTTGACATGTCGAAATTCTATCCTTCGATTTTGCTGAGCTTGAACCTAAGTCCTGAGATAACCAAAGAGAATGCCAATCGTCAAGGTATTATCCCGTTTCTACTGAAGCATTTGATTGAAGAACGTACCAAGATAGAAGCCGAACGTGCTAAATATGATCCACAAAGCACTCAGTACCGTACCCTAACCGATAAACGTCAAGTGATAAAGGAGCTAATAAATAGCGTATATGGGTTTGTGGCGTTCAAGGGTTCGAGGTTATACTCAGATATAGGAGCGAAAGTAACAGAAATAGGACGTAAGGGTTTGAGCTTTGTCAGGCAAGAAGCGGAATTGCACGGTATGAAAGTCATTTATGGCGATACAGACGGTATTTTTTGTGTGGTGCAAGATGGTACAACCCATGAGCAGATAGCTGAAATAGCAAATGAGATAACACACAAGTTTGATGCCTTTTTTGAGAGCTTAGAGCCATTCACACAAACTCATTATTTCAAACTCGATTACGATTTGTTTTTCTCAAAGTTGCTATTACTAACAAAGAAACGCTATGCAGGATTAGTGACTTATGAAGATGGTAAGCTTGTCAACTACATAAAAACACGAGGCATAGAGACGAGGCGTGGTAATGCACCATTATTAACCAAACGTCTCCAAGAGAGAGTGCTTGAGTATATCTTCAATGGTAATATAGATGCAATATCGCTCCTAATTGAGAAGCTCAGAGATGTGATATACGGGTTTGAGTTCAATGGCAAAAACTATCATGTAGCGGACGCAATGGCGATACCCATGGGCTTACAACAACCACTGAACTACTATGGTGGACTTGATAAGAACGGTAACAAAAAAGGTATCCCGCCGCATGTCAGAGCTGCTGTAATAGCGAACAGGTTCTTAGGCAAGAATTTCGATTATGGCAGCAAGATCAAGACATTATATGTCCATTCGATGCGATTACCAGAGCCAGTGGTATTGCCGAGTGGCGAGAAGATAACCATGACAGACGTGATAGGCTATGAAGATGTATCAGAGCTTGTTCGTTATAAGAAGTTAGCAGAACGAGTTGGTGCAGAGCTATTACTCGATAAGGATAGAATGTTCAATGTTGTTGTGAGTGATAAAATCCAGCCAATTTTAGATGCAATAAGCGATAACTCTATAAAACAAAAAACTATTTTAGAGTGGTAAGATATGAGCACTCAACAAAAAGGATGGAAGCATGAACATGAAGTAGTGAAGCTTTTAGAGCAAGAGAATTATGAGGTATATAGACCGCAAAAAGTCAGATTTTATGGCAGTCAGGACATCTTCGGTCTTTTTGATATAATAGCTATAAATGCTGAAAGATTGAAATTCATACAAGTAAAAACAGGCAGTACCAAGGGTTTCCTCAAAAAGCTGAATGCATGGCGTGAAGCTCATCCTGTTACGGTAGTGGAATGGCAGCTATGGGTGAGAATGGATGCTCGTAAATACAAACAAAAATGGCGTGTGTTTTGAATAAAAAATCATAAAATGAACGGATTTTATGATTTCTATCTAAAGCGACGCGAAGAGCTAATAAAAAGAGGTCTTTCAGCCTATGCAGCTACGAAAATCGCTTATAACGAAGCTATGGGTTTTTATACTAAAAGTTTATTGAATTTGTCCAGTCCAAAGCAAAGTTTTATATTAAAAGAAATTTAATGTAATAAGTGATAAATATGGGTGAGAGGGTAAAAGACAAAAACAAATTTGTACAAATAACCAGAGAGCCGGGTTATTTGTATTTTGTTAAGGGCGATCCGTTGTGTATATACCGAACGAAGATGCAGCACAAGGGCAGAACACGATCAGAACAGCCGAGTAAGTTAGTCAAGCGAACAAGTGTATCACGAAAGCAGGGCTATATGTATTACATAGACAGTTCGGGGTATTTAGCACGTGTAAAGCGAGCACGAAAGAGATAAGGTGGTGATGCATACGGATGCGGTATGTAAGCCTTTACACAGAGAATGGTGGTGTGGATATAGGCAAGATAGATGATAGAGGTATGCTTATATGGCGCAGAGGCATGAATATCATCCACAGAAATCCAGAGATAAGAGATAGGATTTTGAGACGCAATGTGTTAAGGATAGTGAAGGACGATGGCAAGTCCTATAAGCAGCGATTTAGGGGTTTAATAACTTCATTAAAGGAGG
>Ga0180301_10004674_pt1 | contig 10564 bp, 9 predicted proteins | sample GuaBasSediGuay16_FD_121797 | JGI IMG/M metagenome (GOLD analysis project Ga0180301, IMG submission 121797) | Subseafloor sediment microbial communities from Guaymas Basin, Gulf of California, Mexico - Guay16, Core 4569-2, 12-15 cm | ecosystem: Environmental > Aquatic > Marine > Hydrothermal... | reverse complement strand
ACACTAATCTATAATCAAATTAATATTTCTATGCCGCTCCTACAGAGCTCTATTGTTGTTTACTATTTTTTGCTACAGGCATTTCGCCCTTACAGGGCTTTAATAGAAAAATATATTTTATCTATGTGAAATTCCTGATTGTATAGTGGCACCTTATTTTAGCTCTTTTTTACTATATTTTTGTGGCTATATTATAACTATAAAGACCTCTTCGTCTGTAAAGATTTAAAATTACATATTAAGCTTTATTAAAGAGCTCCGTCAGGAGCGATATGTTTGTAGAAAGAAGTTTAAAAAGATACAGAGCTCCGTAGGAGCGATATGTACTATTATAAACTCTGACATTGATATGCCCGTGCTTCTGAAATGTTATTTAATTCCTTTTTTTTCCGCACCAGAATCTAATTCTGGTGCTGGAATAGTCCACTGGTAAGTCATTAAAATGACTTTTTTAAGATGAAGGCAAATACCGGATGTGGTATCAGATATTAAATTTAAAAACAAATGATTTGAGGTTCAGAACGTCCGTAGGTTATGCAGAATCATCGGATGGTTTAACCTGGGAAAAACCATCCATTGGAATAATTGATTATAAAGGAAGTAAGGATAACAATCTTGTTATTACCTGCAGGGGAACGAGTAGTTTATGCAGTCCAGCAGTTGTTAAAGACCCTTATCCTTCCTCAACGGATGAAACTTACAAGATGATTTACTGGGATAGTATGAGTAAGGAGGAACTTAAAATGTATGGTCCTAATTTTCCATTGGGGAAGGATGTTCCCGGCTGGAAAGCTATACCTGGAGAAGGTTTTTTACAGCTTATTCTCCTGATGGGATACACTGGAAACAGTATGGTCATCAACCGGTTTTTACCTGTGCCTGTGATGCGTCTTCTCTTACATATTATCCTGATGGCAGGTTTATTGTTTTTTATAAAATTTCAATCGCAGGAGATAGACATTTCAGAATACTTGGTTTGTCAAAAAGTAGAGATTTTATAAAATGGTCACCACCCAGAGTTATCCTGACTCAAGATTGGCATGCCCCCTATGGAACAGAATTCTATGGAATGTCGGGTTTTGAATATTTTGGAAATTACATTGGATTAATCTGGATATATAATAATGCACCTGGAGATAAATCAATGAATATACAACTTGCCTCAAGTAGTGATGGAGAGAACTGGCATAGGGCATCAAACAGGAAAATTTTTATGGATACCGGTAAACCAGATGATTGGGATGGAGGTACTATATTAATGTCCTTTGGGCCTGTGGTATCTCCTCCCGGTGCAGAAGATGAACTCTGGTTCTATTATGGTGGTGGAACTACAACTCATTATGATAAAAGATTTCGACAGAATAGTATAGGATTAGCCACATTAAGAATTGATAGTTTTACCTCAATGCATTCAGGTATTTTTAATGGAAAATTAAGAACAAAACCGATTAGAGTCAGTGGTTCAAAAATGTATTGCAACTATAAAACACTGCATGGTGGTCTTAAAATAAAAATTCTTGATACGAAAAAAAATATTCTATACGAAAGCAAAAAATTTACAGGAAATGAAATTAGAAAACTTGTTGAGTGGAATAATATTGAAAATCTTGATTTGAAAAACAGGAAAATAGTGATAATTTTTTATATGAATCGATGCGACCTTTTTTCTTTCTGGTTTGAATAATAAAATAAATGATGAAATTATTTTTCCTTATAGTAGTATTCCTGCCCGGTAGCTTCGAGAACACTTAGCCATAATGCGCTTTCAGGAGAAACCTTTTTTCTTTCATATACACAGGCAGGAATAGGAACATGGGTGAAAACTCCGTGCCATAAACCGATGACGAGGTCTGTTTTCCCGGCCATTCCTGCATGAACAGCCCATCTACCTAAATTTGCGCAAAAAATACTATCATTCGCATTTGCAGGTATGCTCCTTATTATGTAGCTCGGGTCGATATATTTAAGATTTATTTTTATTCCTTTTTTGTTAAAGTATCTGTTTATTTCATTTTTAAGGAATGTCCCAATATCTTTTAACTTGATGTTTCCCGAATCGTCGTATTCTTTTTTACCCCCGGAAATTAATTCCTGACCTGCTCCTTCAGCTATAACGATGACAGCGTGTCCTCGTTCATTTAATCTTCTTTCGAGTGCTTTTAGAAAACTTCTTTTACCATATAACTCGAATGGAACCTCGGGAATCAAAGTGAAGTTCACATTTTGATTTGCCAGAGTAGCATAAGCTGCGATGAATCCAGAATCTCTACCCATAAGTTTAACCAGACCAATACCATTTGGTGCACCAAGAGCCTCTGTATGGGCACTATTTATTATATCCCGGGCAGCACTAACAGCGGTTTCAAATCCAAAGGTTTTATAAACAAAATTAATGTCATTATCGATAGTTTTTGGTATGGCAACAATACCTATTTTAAGATTTCTTTTTTTTATTATCTCATAGAAAGAATGAGCTCCTCTCAGGGTTCCATCTCCACCTATACAGAAAAGAATATTCACCCCGAGTTTAACAAGATAGTCCACCATAACTTCTTTGTCTTCTGCTCCTCTTGAAGAACCCAGCATTGTTCCGCCTAATTCGTGTATGTGCTCAACTTTTTCAATAGTAAGTTTTACTGGTTCATATTTATTTGCTGGATTTAATCCTTTATAACCATATCTTATTCCGAGGATATTTTTGACATTATAACCGAAATGAAGTTCCAGAAATATTGAACGGATAACATCATTTAAACCAGGGCACAAACCGCCTGCGGTGAGTATTGCGGCGGTAACATCCTGAGGATTAAAGTAGATGAATTCTCTTGGGCCGGCTTTTTCAAAAGTTATTTTGCTTTCCGGTTCACCAGGAGTACGTTCTATTTTGTAATTTACTCTGGTATCATCTCTTGTATAGGTAGCCTTACCCTGTCCGGAAATTGTGGATAATTTCACAGGTGAAGGAACTGTGCATTTTCCCAGTGTGGGTACCTGAAACGAGAGTTTCTCAAACATCTTTTAATCTCCAGTTTAGTTAAATTTTTATTACCATTTTTCATCTATTGGTCAAAGAAATTTTTCCACAAACAACTCTTTTTTTTGCTCCTGTGACGCCGGGTAAATTTGATGTTCTACCCATTACTGCCTGATATGCAAGGACAGCAAAAGCTACAGCTTCCTTTGCTTCAGCAGGAATATTGTATATATCTGATTTTTCAATTATTATATTTTTAAAATAGTTTTTTAATGAATGATAGAGGTATCTGTTGAAAGCACCGCCACCACTCAGGATAATCCTTTTCAAATTAACTACTGGAGCAATGAAATTTTCATAATTATAGAATATACTCTTTGCTGTAAATTCTGAAATTGTTGCAATAATATCATTTCTTGATAGGTTTAGTTTTTTTCCTTTTTTTATAATATCTTTACAATAAGATAAATCAAAAGTTTCTCTGCCTGTGGACTTGGGTGGTTTTTTTAAAATGAACGGATGGTTCATAAGTTCGTTAAGCAATTTTTGATTCACTTTTCCACTTAAAGCGAGTTTACCATCATAATCGATTTTTTGATTAAACAGTAGTTGTGCGGAAAGGTCAATAAGAGTATTTCCTGGACCACAGTCGAAAGCAAAAACATCATTTATTGTAGCTTTTTCCGGGATAACAGTAATGTTAGATATACCCCCTATATTTAAGAGTCCCCTTGATTCAATTTTATTCCTGAAAAGGATATAATCGACAAGAGGAACCAGAGGTGCACCTTCACCACCAGCAGCCATATCTGAAACACGGAAGTCAGATACAGTAGTAATTCCGGTGCGTTCTTTGATTACATCACCATCTCCAATCTGGAGTGTTGAACCTTTTTTATCCTTTTCAGGAGGGGAATGCCATACTGTCTGCCCATGAGAACCAACAAAATCTATTTGCTTTAATGGAATCTTTGACTTTTTACATAACTGGATAAGGGCGTCTGCAAATATTTCACCAACTTTAAATTGTAAAAAAGCTATGTCCTTTAAAGAAGCAGATTTATTTTTAATCAGTTGTTCTATTTTTAAACGTATATCTGCCGGATAAGGATGGGTTAAGAAATGAATTAGCTCTATTTTGAGGTTTAAATCTTTCCCTTTAATTCTAATAATTGCAGAATCGACCCCATCAACGGATGTTCCTGAAATCAGACCCGCAGCAATTTTTTCTTTTTTAGACATTACTCGTTCTAAAGGGTGCATTTATTATCTCTTTTATATTCAAGGAGAAAGCATTTTATGTAAAATTATGAGTATAGTTTTTCATTTTTTTCTATTTCTTTAAGGATTAATTCTGCAGTTCTGGTTGATGCACTGCCGTCGCCAAGTGAGCTTTTCACTTTCCGTAATTCTTCTTTCATATTGTTAATTTTATCAGGATTGTTGAGAAAATCAATGACAGTTTCAGCCACGGATTCTGAATTAAATCTTTTTTGAATCAACTCGGGAACTATCATTTTACCGGCGAGAATATTAACCATACCGATGTAAGGCAATTTAACAAGATATTTCCCCAGATAATAAGTTATCGGGGAAACTCTGTAAACAATAAGCATCGGTGTTTCAAGAATTGCAGACTCAATTGTTGCAGTCCCTGATGAAATAATCAAAAAGTCTGAATACTTTATAGATTCATAAATATCTTCTCCTGTCAGAAATATATCAGTGGAATCTTTAATGTAATATTCGTATAAAGATTTTTCCAGAGAAGGATGATTACCAACAACAACCTGTAAGTTGCCCAATTTTTTTTTTATTTTATCTACAGCCTCTATCATTATCGGAAAAATTTTCATAACTTCCTGTTTTCTACTTCCAGGTAATAATCCAATAACGGGAGCGGAATGTCTGATTTTGTATTTAGATAGGAATTCTTCTTTTGAAAGATTTATTTTTATTCTTTCCAGGGCAGGATGTGATACGAACTCAGCATTTATTTTTTCTTTTTTATAAATATCCTCTTCGAACTTGAATACAACAGCCATTGTGTCCACATATTTTGCGATTGATTTTATTCTTTTTTTTCTCCATGCCCATATCTGTGGTGAAACATAGTAAAATACTTTAAATCCTTTTTTTTTTGCAATTTTTGCGAACCTCAGGTTAAAACCCGGGTAATCAATTAATACTATGATATCAGGTTTTCTCATAGCTATTTCTTTTTTCATTCTAATAAACACTTTCATCATAAAAGGTATTTTTCTGATAATTTCAGTAATCCCCATTATGGAAAGCTGGTCTATATGAAAGATATTTTTCAATCCTTCATTTATCATTAAATTACCACCGATACCGTAAATCTCGATGTTTTCGTTTAACTTTTTTAAAGCACTTATAAGGGGCGCACCCAGAAGGTCTCCTGATGGTTCACCTGCAATAATGAGGATATTTTTTCCCGAGTCTTTCATAAATTATAATTAAAAGGGATTGTCTAAAAAGTTAATTTTCTGTTATTGTAGAGGATAGGTAAATCAATGTTATCAAGAAAATTATTCTGTTTTCTTACCCGGAATGACGAGGACAGACCTGCTCTTTTTAGACAGCCCCTTTTGTAATTAATAGAGATTTACAAGTTTAATTTAATCTTAAAAATATAACATAACCCTGGTCTGATTTAATCGGTTTTTTAGAGTATTCACCTTTTTTAAGTTTTTTTACATTTTCTACTATGAATTTACTTTTCTGGTTTTCAAAGAAGAATCCGAGATCGCCTCCGTGTTTATTTGTTTTTGTATCAATAGAGTATTTTATGGCAAGGTCAGCAAAATCAGCCCCCTGATCCAGTTGCTTAATAATTCTCAGGGCTTCCCTTCTTGTTTTTACAACTATCTGCCTTGCCCACATTTTACCTTCTGCTATAGCTTTCTCTTCCCTCTTTTTCTGAAAATATGTATCTCTAAGTGGATTACTCAGATTTTTTAAGTTTTCATCCATAGTAATCGCTTTTTCATAGTAGTAGAGTGCCGAGTCCAATTCTCCTTTCTTAAAATGGGCTAACCCTATGTACATTACAGCAGTAGCGTTAGTTTTATCCAGTTCTATAGTTTTTTGCCAGCAAGCCATAGCATCATCAATACTGTCAATTTTTGAATAAACATTCCCAAGATTGTAATGTGCTTCAGCAAATTTTGGGCTAATCTCAATTGCTTTCTTAAATTCACTAATTGCTTTACTGATTTCACCGTCTCTGAAATATTTTACACCCTTGTTATTATGCAGTTTTGCTTCTTTTTTAATCCCACACACTACAATCATAGAAATTAGAAAAAAAGATAGAAGTAATGATATGACCCTTTTGCACATAACTAATACCTCATTTTTGTTAATTTGAACATAATTTTTTAATTTCTTCAAATATCATAGTTGCCTGTGGTGGACACCCGGGGATGTAATTCCCTATATCTATGTAAGGGTAGGTACAATTTCCGAATAAAATAATGTTTTTTTCATTAATTACTGGTAATTCTCCAGAGGAACCGATAACAATAGCAATATCCCGGGTATCTATATTTTTTATCCATTTTTGTTCCAGTGTAGCTATCAAACCTGAAGCTGCTGACGGTATGCAATCCATACATATACCACCAGTATAAAAAATGAATTTATCTTTAAGGTTATCTATATTTGATATGGCTTTTTTAAACTTAACTGTCTTTTTAATGGTTTCAATTGATTCACCGTATAATTTAATTTCTTTCAACGATATTGGCCCGAGCCCCTGTTTAAAAGCAATTTTTATATGCTTAACCTCTTCCGGTTCAAACCCTATTACTTTTGCTGTAACGGCGTCAACGGCTACTGGATTATCTCCTGATATAATTATATTACTTTTAAGGGGCTCACCAAAGGGCGGGAAATCACCCTGAAGTGAATATGTTCCATCATAAATTATTAGGTCACTTTTTCTATACTGGTTCAATTCAACAATTGAGCGGTGCAATCCACACTGGTGAAGGTGAAAAGCAGCAGTATCCGGTAAAATTCCCATTATATTTTTTAAACTGTTAGAAATTTTTGTGAGAGCATGAGTCCTGATAGATGGCATATTTATAAATACATCACAGTCATTAATTATTTCAGGTATTGGTAAAGATATTTTTAACGAAATAGCATTTTTTAATGTTGTATTCTTACAGGGTAATTCCTCAAGGCTAATTATCCGAGCATATTTTAAAATTTCAGGGTAATCTTTAAGATTTTCATAGATGTTATTAGTTCTTTCACAGATGAAAACTTTTGCTCCAATCTCCCAGAGGGCTTTACATACTGATAAAATAAGTTCCGGATGTGTAATCTTTCCTGACCGATAATCTCCTTTAATAAAGATATTTGGTTTTATTAAGACTCTATCTCCTCTTTTTACAAATCTATCCCAGCCACCTATGAGCTCAACAGACCTGTTAAGACAATCTCTTATACTGGTACTATAAGTGTTAACAATGCTTACTTTCGCCATATAGAAGCCCGGTTTTTAGTTAATATATATTCTATTAATTTAAAAATCAAGAATCAATTAATTTAAGATAGGTATGTTTATCTTTTGGAATGAAAAATTCAGGAGTTTGAGTAATGAAATTAATAGAAATATCCCTGAGATGAATAAGGAGTCATATAATTAAACATACTTTTACTGATTATAGCTTGTTGGGAATTTAACATACTGAGGGTTTTTTGAAGATTAATAAATTTTCTTCTCAGGTCTTCTTCTTTAATCCTTAAATGCTGTTCAATACTGTCGATTCTTTTATCTATATTATCTATTCGTTGAGAGATCATTTTTTTACTTGTATCGACAATACCACCTGTTCTGACGAAACTTTCCAACAGGTTATTTACCCTATTACCGATACCGTTTTCCAGGTTGAAAAGGTCTGAAACAGCTTCATTGTTATTTTCAATAGCTTCTGTTAATTTTTCGTCGTCGGAGATTTTCAGGGTGCCGTCTTTATTCATTTTAATTCCGATTTCAGATAGAAGTGATGGATTTCCCTCTTTAACACCCTCAACAGGTCCTGATATTAACCATCGAAGTTTGAATTTTAATTGAGAATATGTTGGTTCACCTGCTAGGTATCCTCTTTTATTGGATTCAATATCAATTTTAGATTTCTCGGTTATATAATTTATTATTTCATTATATTTATCGATAAATTCTTTTATTTCTTTCTTTACAGTATCAACATCAGTAGAGATGGTAAGCCTTAGAGGTGTTTCTCCATCCTGTTGTGAAGAATGCAGGTTGATTATAACACCCTTGATGACATTTTCAATTCTATTGGATTGACTGACAATATCAATACCATCTACTTTTATCTTTGCGTTAAGGTCATCCTGGTTCAGTATAACGAATCCACCATTGGTTCCAGAAGCTTCTTTTCTTTCTCCATTTGTATCAAGAAATCCGAGGATATTAAGAATATCATTATCTCCTTCATTTTTTAGATTAATTGCATTTTCGGAGCCGGTTTCTTCACTTTTAATTGATAGCCTTACACTGGAGGTTGTATCATTTATGATGTTTGCATTTAACTTTAACCCGGAGTTATTTATAGCATCTGCAATTTTATTCAGGACAGTTTCATTGGTGTCATTTTCCTCTACATTAAAAGAGATTGATGTGAATTCATCTGAACCAATACTGATGGAAAATTGGTAACTTCCGGGTGAAATAACCGAGACATCTTCTTTTTCTAATCGATTACTTACAGCTGCATCATACGATGCTAAATTTTGAATGAAAATTGAATTAACACCATTTTTTGCTTCATCAGTAGTTTCAACTGTAAAATATTTACTATTACTTATATCAGCTTTTTTTGCTTTGAGTTTATTATTAACACTTATGGTGATAAATTCTTCAACTTTATCATTAAATTCCTTAAGTTTTGTTTTTAGGTCATTAAAAACGGATTCTTTTTTCTTAAGGTCTGATTTTGTTTGTTCGAGTTCCTGAATGGGTCTTCTATCAGGTGCTAAAAACTGGGAAACCAGAGTATCTATACTTGGATGAGTATTGATGGAAGATATTCCAGCCATATTTTATACACAGATTAACTTCCGTTTCTGTGAAATCCATTTCTTTAACTATCTTCCTGTTAGAATAATCGGAAATATGAAAATAGACTTTAATAAAGCAGATTAATAAATAAAAAATATTATTGATATATTCGTATTTGTAATATAAATTAAATTAACAAGTTAACTTTAATTATTAAATTTCTTAACTTTAATAGAAAATGAGGAGAACCTGATGAAATTGGAACCTTTTAAAATGGAAAGAATGCAGTCAACATGGGAAAATATAGTGAAATATAATCTTTCTGAAAGTGGTGTTCATCCGATGAAATTGAATGAATTATTAGATGGTGATGTTAATATAGAAGATTTGTTGAATACAGGCATTGGTTATGTTCAGAGTAATGGAACTGAGGAACTGCGTGAGCTTATTTCTTCATTTTATCCGGGGACTTCAATTGAAAATGTAATTGTAACGAATGGTTCTGCAGAGGCAAACTTTATAACAATCTGGAGTATGATTGACAGAGGAGACGAACTTATATTAATGTTACCCAATTATATGCAAATCTGGGGAATTTCCAGATGTTTTGGTGGAATTGTTAAACCATTTTATCTGAAAGAGGAGCTTGGCTGGAATCCTGACTATGATGAATTAAAGAAGATGGTAACAGAAAGAACAAAAATGATTGCGATATGTAATCCAAATAACCCAACAGGAAACATTATAGATGAAAAAGGAATTGAAAAAATATGTGAAATTGCTGATAAAGCAGGGACCTGGATATTGTCTGATGAGGTATACCAGGGTTCAGAATTGAATGGGGTAACAACCTCATCTTTATGGGGTAAATATGATCGACTTTTTGTGGTCAACGGTTTATCAAAAGCCTATGGTCTTCCGGGGTTGAGGATAGGCTGGGTCATCGGAAATAAAAAAATGATTGGTAAGTTATGGGGATATAAGGATTATGTTACAATATCTCCTGGAATATTAAGTGATTATCTTGCTCGATTTGCCCTGAAACCTGAAAAACGAGAAAAAATCTTTGAAAGAACAAGAAAAATATTAAACACCAACATTAAGTTTCTTGATGAATGGATTGAAAACCATAAAGAGAATTTCAGTTATATCAAACCTGAAGCCGGTGCAATTGCTTACATTAAATACAATATGGACATAAATTCTACAGTGCTTGTTGAGAAATTAAGAAAAGAAAAGAGTGTTCTTATTGTTCCCGGTGACCATTTTGGTATGGATAAATACCTGAGGATTGGTTATGGCCCTGAAAAAGAAGTTTTCATTACAGGAATGAACCTGCTTGATGAACTGTTAAATGAGCTGGATTGAAAATGAGGTGTTATAATTGTAATACGATAATTGATATTAGTAAAAAAATAGGAAGAAGAGACATCTGCCCTGAATGTTCAAGTTATCTTCATTGTTGTTATAACTGTCATTTTTATGATGAAAATGCTTATCATAGTTGCAGGGAACCCCGGGCTGAATTTGTT
>Ga0180301_10004673_pt1 | contig 10565 bp, 8 predicted proteins | sample GuaBasSediGuay16_FD_121797 | JGI IMG/M metagenome (GOLD analysis project Ga0180301, IMG submission 121797) | Subseafloor sediment microbial communities from Guaymas Basin, Gulf of California, Mexico - Guay16, Core 4569-2, 12-15 cm | ecosystem: Environmental > Aquatic > Marine > Hydrothermal... | reverse complement strand
CTCTTTGCTATAATGTACCCTAGTACTCCGGCTATTAAACTCATGAATGGCATAAAAACAAGTTCGTATATTCCAGCAAACGGGCTAAAGAGATTTCCAACTAGTACTCCGATAGCATACCCGATGGCCAGTATCCATTTCCTAGCAATAGCAGGCCTAATTATCCCTGCGATTCTAAACTGTAACGCATAGAAAGATATCGGAGCAAACAAATAAACCAGAACTGCATAGAGAGAAGCGAAAATCGCAACTAAAGACAAGTCTTTACTCTTTATCTTCAATCTTCTGCCTCCCAACCGGGGTTTATATAGCGGAACAGTGGGAGGCCCCACCACCCGCTTATAAAGATCTAACTAATCCTCCTGTTTAAATAAATTTGCCCACTTTAGATGACCTAGCCATGTTTCTTCAACAGAACAATCCTAAATAAGCCAAAAATGAATTGCGGGCTAATTATAATCGAGATTGTGTCTACAATTTTTTTATTTTAACAAAAATCAAGAAAAAAGGGGAGAGGCGTGATGAAGTGCTCAGTTGTCATTGTGTTTGTGGATGAGGCTGAATCAATTCCAGCTGAGGAGATTAGGGGGAATAAGATTTATAAAATATCTTCTCGTAGCCCGTGTTTATGAGTGATAAAAAGAGATTTTGGATTATTGATAGTTGTGACAACGCAAGCTTATGGGAGCCGGTAAAGAACGGTTTAATTGGCACCGCGATTGGGGAGGAGTCTATTTCCAGCAAAAAGGATCCTAAATTTAGAGACACGTTAAGATGGTTAATTAAAGTTAAGCCGGTAGAGCAGTGGCCGCGTATCTTGGGTGTGAGTATAGACAAAATATATGGGAGAAGAACTAATGCTTCTATTTTCCGCGATTTCGAGAAAGCTGAACCTTTCAATAAGATCGGAATGTGGATTAAACAGCTTAGTGAAAAGCCTCTAAATTTATCTCTAACTCTTCATGACAAATACATGCTGCAATTTTTAACCCCCAAAAAGACGGTTAAACCGGGAGAGTGGACCTATTTAGAATTTGATTTAGGAGAGATCAAAAGCGCAAAAGAAATGGACAGAATAGAACCTACGAGCAGGTTCACTCACACGATCAGAAGGCTGACACTTATAGTCGAAGGGTTAGAATCCAAAAAAGAATATGAGGTTCAGATAGGTGAAATAGTCGGTATAATTCTGCCAATCGATGAGGTACAATTAATAGAGATTAAAGCTCCCAAAAAGGTGAAAGCTGGCGGCATACTGAAAGTGGAGTTAAAAATAAGCCCCACAAGAAGATTCGATGTCGACTATAAGGAATGCTTCATCAAGCTAAATATGAAAGGCTCTACTTTCATAGAGAAAAGAATTGAGCTTGAATCTTCATCGCTTATCTGGAAGACTGGAGAGACCATATCCATAGGTCCAGTAGAATTAAAAATACCAAGATTCATCTCCGGCGGCATGTATGATCTTGTCTTTGAAATGGGGAACGTTAGAATCGTCAATTCGAAAGAAAACAAGCTAACGACGATCGAGATTATTCCTCGAACGCCCGGTAAGGTTGCAGCTAAAATATCAAAACACAAGGGTGTACCAACCTTATTCATCAACGGGAAACCGCATCCCGGAATGGTATATATGACTTACGCCCCTAGATCAAGGCACTTCAAGGAATTTGCTGAGGCTGGAGTGCACATAATGAGTTTTTCAACTACCACAGACTATGTGCCAACTTGGAATCTAGGCGGGGTATGGTTAAGTCCGGAAGAATTTGACTATACCGATCACGACCGTTTGGTTCAAATGGTGCTAGAAGGAGACCCGGAGGCTTTCCTTTTACTTCGAGTCCATATAACCGCTCCTCCATGGTGGGGAAAGCTGCATCCTAAAGACATAGTGGTCACTGATGAACAAGGCAGCCTTAAACCGGTCTATTGGCTTAACACCCCGCTTATCTCATGGTCTTCTGAAGCGTGGCTTAAGGATGCTGAATTCGCTTTAAGGAAGTATTTACGTCACATTAAAGAATCGCCTTACCGCGACAGAATAATCGGGATCATGGTTGCATCCAACACTGGCGGTGAATGGCTATATCCAGCCTCATGCGGCGATTTTAGTGAAGCGAATTTATCTGCTTTCAGAAAATGGCTTCGGAAAAAATACAATAACGACGTAGACGCTCTGCGCAAAGCATGGTCTGATTCAAAAGTGAACTTCAATACGGCCTCCATACCCACTTTCTCGGAGAGACGGGAGACTAAATGCCTCACATTCCGAGATCCGAGGGTTGAAAAAAAGGTCATAGATTATTATGAATTCCACTCAGACAGCGTAGCTAACGCCATAATCAGACTTTCCAGAATAGTTAAAGAAGAAATGAAAGACGTCATAGTCGGAGTCTTCTATGGCTATCTCTTACAATTAGCCGGTGAACCAAGACAGCAAGAAGCTGGACATTTGGGACTTAAACGAGTTTTAGAATGTCCCTATATTGATTTCTTTTCAAGTCCCACCTTATACTCTCATAGAAGACTCGGAACAGGATACTCAACTTTCATGTCGTTAACCGAGTCTATAAAGCTCCACGGCAAAACATGGTTTGACGAGAATGATATTAGAACCCACAGAGTCAAGATGCCGAGTGCTAAGGAAGAAATTCTAAGTTACATCTTTGAAGAATCTCTATCCGGAATGTGGCCTCCAAACCTTCGAGATGCTTTAGCGATGCAGAGAAGAGAATTCGCTAATGTACTTTGCCACGGCGTGTGCATGTGGTGGTTTGACATGGAAGGCGGATGGTACTCTGAGAAGCCGATGATGAACGAGATTTCCCATATGAACAAAATAGCTGAAAAAGCCGTAAAATTTGACCGTTCATCGGTTGCTGAGGTAGCCGTTTTACTGGATCATCGGAGCTTACTATACTTGGAAACAGGTAATTTTCTATCTGCCAGCCTCATACTCAATCAGCTTCCACAACTCGGACGCATTGGGGCTCCAGTTGATTATTACTTGCTAGACGACTTACCGGCGATTCCCCCTCATAAACTCTGGATATTTCTCAACGCATTTGCCCCCTCAGATAAACAACGTGAGATAATTGAACGGAAGGTTAAGAAAGACGGGAACGTATGTGTATGGATCTATGCACCGGGATTCATTAAAGATGAAGGCTTATCGCCGGATGGAATGAGGGAATTAACTGGGATAAATATAAAATATGAAAAGAAGAGCGTACCGTTGGTTGTTAGCATTACGCAACCTGGGCATCCATTAACGGATGGAATATGCGGAACATCTTATGGTACCATTGGAACAATAGCTTACGAGCAGAACAAGATCTATCTTCATCGCGTAAGCGAATTGTTCCCAACTAGAGATAAACAGACGTTCTGGGAGAGACTATCAGTCGGCCCCGTATTTTACGTAGAAGATCCAGAAGCAGAGGTCTTGGGCATGCTTCCAGCCATCGGTATGCCTGGATTGGTAATGAAAAGATTTGACGAATGGACATCGATTTTCTCTTCAGCCCCTCTACTTCCAGCCGGTTTACTGCGTAATCTACTCAGGTATAGTGGAGGCCACATATACGTCGATTCGAACGATGTTGTCTATGCTAATAAATCATTTTTGGCTATATCAACAAGCAAGGGAGGAGATAAAATAGTGAGATTACCCTTCAAAACCAGCGTGTACGACGTGTTCAAAGAGGAAACCGTGGCTACAAACACTGATAGATTCGAGGTTAACCTACCGGGTAAAGATACAGTTCTCTATTTCTTGGGTTCCGAAAGAGAGTGGAAAGAAGCCTAATTACTCCACCTATCTTCTTCTCACAGCTCTCATGTATGCGAAGACTGTTAAGATAAGGCTTGTGTTAGTGGTCCCTTGTAGGTTCAGCGCATTCTCAATCTTCAAAACCGAGAAGAAATGAGACGGCAAATTGAACGTTTCTTTGAATGTACTGCTTTCGTAGAGAATCATGAGTAAATGATTCATAAATAATAAATATCGTGTTTTAAACGCTATGACGAAGGTTCTCTATTTTGAAAAGGGAGGTTTAAATGACCGGGAAAGTAGAGGATCAGATAAGGAATAGATTGATTAGGGAGTTCTTGGATCTCATAATTCTCCGCAGGCTTATGGATGTATCCTCATCCGGTTATGATGTAATACAGTATTTGGTTAGAAGGCACATAATTTGTCTAAGCCCTGGAATAGTATATTCGACGCTGTATTCTCTTGAACGGGAGGGGCTGGTGGAAGCTGAGTATAAGGGGAAGAAGAGGGTTTACTTCATCAGTAGAAAAGGCGAAAGCCTCATTAAGCAATATCAGGAGTCTCTCGATGGAATCGTCGAGTTTGTAACAGAGTTTTTCAGAGATTTAATAGCCACTGAAGAAGAGTCCATCCTCCATATTGAGACTAAAAACTAGAAAAGGCCGAATATGTCCCTAAATGGTTCCAAAGAGACGGCATATTTAATGGAGAAAGCGTCTTTTAGGAAGATTCTTAGAATGCCGAAAATATTGAGACGATATGAGTTGCTCGTTATGATCTTTGCGTTGCTTTTCTCTCTACCCTAGATGGGCGGATTATCTAGCCATTCTCTTTTAGGGGGATACGCATAGTTTAGGGGCTTTCCGGATTCAAGGAGTCTCCGCGAATATTTCTCTATTTTCTCACGTTCTAAACCTAATTCTGCAACCTGCTCTGCCTTCTCTTTTGGAATCACGATTACGCCGTCATCATCTCCCATCACTATGTCTCCTGGACATACGAGAACCCCGCCGCATCTAACCATAACATCCGCTGCTACCGGCATGTTTCGAGGCGTCGTGGATGGCTGAACTCCGCAACAAAAAACAGGCATTTCTAAAGTTCTAACATATGGGCTGTCGCGGATCACGCCGTCAAACACCATTCCGGCGGCTTTCTTCACTGCGAAACCTGTAATCATGACGTCTCCCATTCCGCCGTAGTATCCAGGTCCTCCGCTGTCAACAACTATGACGTCTCCCGGCTTGGTCTCTTCCGCCAGGCGCATAGCTGCTGACTTGCGGAGATCCTCCGCGGTGTACTCCTTGTCTTCTCTTAAAGGCAGATAGTAGAGGGTTTGAGCAGGCCCCACCATCTTCGTGTTGGGCTTTAATGGGAATATTCCTCTCATGATGACTGACTTGATTCCCAGGCTTCCAAGCACGCTCCAAGCCGTCGCTGTGGATATCTCCTTTATATCTTCATTCACCCTTTTTGGAGGTCGTTTAATCTTCATGATTTTCATCTTTCATCACCATCTTGACTGCAGAAACATATAGCCCATGCAGGCTCTTAAAGTTAAGACTTAAACGGAAGGGCTCTACGAATGGGAAGCATTGCTAAGATAAAAGGCTGAGATCACCTTAAAACTGTTGAGTAGGTCATGAAAAATACAGCATTCACTGCTATTTTCGTTTCTTAATCATAATCTTTTGGCTGTTTCCATTTCGTAGAAAAAAAGGGTATATATAGGCGATGAGCGGAAATGCTCGTGAATGTGCATTTATGCACGCTCTCACCAATTTTTTTATTAGCTGCAAAGGGTTATTATTAAAGTAAACCAGCGAGAAAAAGAGGGGTTTAGGCTATGAAACAATTGGGTGTTGGAATTATTGGAGCAGGAATAATGGGGACTTCTCATGCAAAAGCCTGCATGTCGCATCCAGACTTGAAGGTGATCGGTGTAGCTGATGTTCTTAAAGGGAAAGCCGAGAAGCTCGCGAAGGAAGTTGGGGCGAAGGCCTATACAGACTTTAAAAAGATGCTCAAAAACGAGGAGATAGAAGTAGTCTTTGTGACAACCCCCGATCATCTTCATAAAGAACCTGCGATAGCTGCTGCTGAGGCTGAGAAGCATCTGTGGATAGAGAAACCGCTGGCCACGACGATTGAAGATGCGAATGAGATGTTAAGCGCTTTAGAAAAGGCTCAAAGGAAAGGGGTGAAAGTAACCGTCCAGTTCCAAACGCGTTGGCGCCCATTCTATGAAGCTGCGAGACTAGTTGTAGCTGAAGGATACGTCGGTGATCCGGTGAGTTCCGCCATGACGATTAGTGACCGTATAGATGTGCCTATGAGCATGTGGGGCGGTCCAAGTAAGACATGGGCGAAACATTCGACTGTTGCTGACTTCCTTACATGTTACTCGGTTGATCTGATAAGAACGATATCCAGTAAGGAGGCTAAGACGGTCTATGCAAGGTCTGCCTCTAAAGTTTTGAAGTTCACCCCAGACTTCTATCAGGCGATTGTAACTTTTGAGGATGACTTCCAAGCATACTTTGAGTCAAGCTGGATTTTAGCTAGAACAAAACCCATATTGAGTGAGCATCACTTGAACTTCGTTTGCAGCGGAGGAACAATGCAGTATACACATGCAAATACTACCTTTGCGACGCATTCGATTGGAGGGGGAGAAATATTCTTCATGGAGGATTCATCGATAGACATGCTTAGAGAGATTCAGGAAAGACTGAGAGAAGAAGGAATCATATCGAGGATTATATGGGAATCGGAAAGAGAGGAACTGTACGGAGAAATGGTAAAACTGAAGGAGTGTAACAGGGCTCTCTGGATTCCAGCTGATGCTCCTCACAAGGTTAAATATCATCACGGCAGTCAGCTTAACGATTTCGTTCATTCGATTCTCAAAGACGAAGAACCCTATGTGACGCTTATGGATGGTTATCGATCTGCCGAGGTTGTCTGCGCCATTAAAAGATCCGCGGAGACCGGGGAGATAGTAAAGCTATAATCGCGTTAAACATGATTCCTCATTATCAAGCATTGCTTTGCTCTAGGAATACGCATTAACATATACCTGCTTTAAGGGTCTCTCTGATCTGTCGTAATTCTTACATCAATTAATCCAATTATGGGTTCACAAAAATCATGGAAATGTGAATCAGCAAGTCGATTAACGTTCAGCTCTATTGACCAGATATACCCCAAGCATAATCAGGAAAGCTCCTACAATAGATTGAGGCTCAACAATCTCTCCGAGCAGCAACCAACCGAAGAAGAGCGCGGCCATGGGCACTATGAGGCTTGAAGAGGAAAGAACTGTTGCTTCCTCCTCTCGGAGAAGTTGAATCCATATTGTAAATGCTATGGCGGAACCCCCTATTGAAGCATATAGAACCATCAGCAGATAGTCTGTTGATGCTGGAAAATACAAGTTCCCGGATGAAATGCCTATCAGACCGAGGAGAACCGTGCCGAAGCTCATCTGGAAGACGTTAGTTATTATGGGCTCCACATGGCTTAGAAATTTCTTGTAATAGACAATTGAGACTGCCCATAGGAACGCGCCGGTAAGAAGGAAGAGTATTGAGCTGGTTAAGCCGCTGAGCAGAGTTTCTCCACGAGCCGATATGGCAGTAACGCCTAGAAACCCGGTCAGTATGCCGACGATCTTGCTTATTCTGGCTTTTTCCTTGAGGAAGGGTACGGCCATACAGAAGACGAAGAGCGGCTGGGTATACGTGACTATTGCGCTTAGACCGGATTTTTCTCCTACTAAACCTATATTTGTTAAGAGTATTCCGAAGGCATTTATCACGCCCAGCAGCAGGAGCTTAGCTATGTCCCCATGTTTCTTCGGTATCTTCTTGCCTAAGAGTATGATTGCAGGTAGGAGAGAAAGCGAGGAGATAAGGAATCTATGGAAGACGAACGTTAACGGTTCAACATAGCTCAGTCCGCTTTTCATAACGGACCAGTTTGAACTCCAGATTAGGACGACAAGCAAGAAGAGCAGCCAATTCCTAAATCTCTTCAATTAGGCATCCTCAACGTCGTGTAGAGATATTTCAAACGTGAAGAACCCTTTAAAGGATTTAGGTTAAACCGGGGGGGTGATGCTTCTCGCAGATGCTGCGTTAGTGTTATTATTAAGCTCAAGACTCAGACATTTCACGCTGCGTTATGGAACCGGTATGATTGCTTCAGTGATTCAGTCCTAAAATAATCTTGGCATGCTTTGTCTTGAATAATTTGGATTCGTACGTCTTGTCTTCATATATTGCGATCCTTACCGACTTATAACGCTTTTCCACGTTTCCACAATTATGTTGAGCGGAGTTCCCACGATCTTGATCTTCTCAATATCAGCCTCGCCTATCCCTCTCTCAGCCGCACGTTTAAGATACGGGATCTGCATGTAATCTAACCCACCGATCTTTACAGCGACACAGTCAAGCGCAAGCGGATCTCTGCCCGCAAGAACAACATTCAGCCGAAGCGGCTTATTCTCGTATGATGCAACTATGCCATCCATAACTATCAATGACGGGTGAATAAGAGTATTAAGATCCACAAGTCCCTCAGTCAGATTTCCATGAACCTTCTTCTTCTCGCCTTCCGGCCCAAACCACTTCCCATCGGGAGTCCAAATCTCGCCTGAGAACCTTCCCTTCCCCGGCAGAACACCTAAAAGATTCTTGACTGACAGGGTCGCCCAGTCCTTTCTTAGCTTAAGCTTCGGCACGTTAATCAAGACGTCGCTTTCCAGAATCACTTTGGGAACGATAAGCTGCCGAAGAAAACGGCCTTCTGGAACATCCACGACGCATGTAGGGCTCTTATTGAGATCTATAAGCTTCACACCGTATTTTTCCGCCAGCCGTGAATAGCCGCATCTCTCAAACGCGAGATCTGTTTCTGCTCCTCCTGAACCTTCCGCGATTATTATCTCTGAAGGATCTCTCTCCATGCAGAGATCAATCAGCGTCTCCACAACTTTCGGGTCTGTTGTTAAACCCGTATCGGATGGAAGAGCAGTAGTTAAATTCGGTTTTATGACTATTTTATCTTGAGGCTTCACGAAAGTCTCGATTCCGCCTATTAAATCGACTGCTCTGCGAACTGCTTGTCCCGCATCCTCGTCCTGCACAATAGATATGATATTTAACATCCTCGCTGCAGAGAGACCGCCTAATTAGTATTTAGTAATTCTCACACCACACTTCAAAGTAGGCTCTCGGATGTGAGCAGACAGGACACTTTTCCGGTGCTTCCTTCCCTTCATATACGAATCCGCCGTTTCTGCATTTCCTTTTTATGACTGAATCCTTCTCGATGACTTTCCCTTGCTCAACATTAGCCAGGAGCTTACGGAATCTCCGCTCATGATACTTCTCTACCTCGGAGACCCCCCTAAATGTCTGGGCGATATCTCTGAATCCCTCTTTCTCAGCGACCTCTGCGAAATTCGGATACAGAGTCTCCCACTCTAATCTTTCTCCTTCCGCAGATGCCTTCAAATTCTCAAGTGTTGTTTTGATCTCTCCTGCAGGATAGCTCGCGGTGATCTCTACGACTCCGCCTTTAAGATGCTTGAAGAATAGCTCAGCATGCTCCTTCTCGTTACGTGCTGTCTCCTCGAAGATTGCTGCTATCTGTTCATAACCCTCCTTTTTAGCCACGCTTGCAAAGAACGTGTATCTCATTCTCGCCTGAGACTCACCTGCAAAAGCAGCTAATAGATTCTTCTCAGTTTGACTGCCCTTCAAGTCCATAAAAATACACCTCTCAATTAGATTTGAATAATGGAATAAAAAGGTTTAGACACTCCTTCTATCTTTGATGCAGTTATAATGAAGGGCTTTCTCTCTTACTGGTTGAGCTGAATCTTAAGAAGAAAATGGCTGCATAAGAATTTTAGGAAAAAGAAAAAATTAGGAAAACTTCTGAATGGAACGTTTGTTCTTTTAATAATAGGTTTTAATGAGCTCTTCGAGGTATTTCTTTCCTCTCTTTATGTCTATAATCTGTTGTGGACCGCTTATCTCCCTCTCGATCGTCAAGGATCCTGAGTAGTTTAGCTCCTTAAGTTTAGATATGAAAACGGGGAAGTTTACTCTTCCCTCGCCTAGGGGCTTCTCTTCGCCTAGTTCACGTCCACTTTTAGGATACTCACCGTCCTTCGCATGGACGCCCCTGACGTACTCTCCGAGAATGTCAAGCGCATCCACGGGGTTCGCCTTTCCATACATGAGGAGATTAGCCGGGTCATAGTTGACCCCGAGATTATCTGCTCCAACATCTTCAATTGTCCGCAGCAGTGTTACGGGCGTCTCTTGCCCCGTCTCGAACCAGAAGCTCTGCCCTCTATCTCCGAGAAAACTTGCAACTTCTTTCAGTACATCTATCAGTGAGATGTAAACCGGATCGTTCGGATTCTCAGGGATGAATCCAACATGGGTTGTTAAGCTTTCAACGCCGATCCATTCCGCGAAGTCCGAGGCTTTCCTGAGCTCTTTCAGCCGGGTCTTCCTCTTGTCTGGGGGTACAAGCCCTATTGTTAAAGGCCCCTCCGTAAAGTTCCATACGGCCTTACCGGAAAATCCTGTCCACAATGTCGTAATCTCAACTTCATTCTCCTCTGCTGCTTGCTTGAGCTTCTCAGCGACCTCCCGTGTGTAGAGGCTCATATCCCAGCATGAAACCTGACATGTTTGGAAACCTAGATTCTTAACCTTCTCTATCTCCTCCAGCGGATCTCTTCTCAGAGGAACTATGAGTCCCAGCT
>Ga0180301_10004672_pt1 | contig 10565 bp, 10 predicted proteins | sample GuaBasSediGuay16_FD_121797 | JGI IMG/M metagenome (GOLD analysis project Ga0180301, IMG submission 121797) | Subseafloor sediment microbial communities from Guaymas Basin, Gulf of California, Mexico - Guay16, Core 4569-2, 12-15 cm | ecosystem: Environmental > Aquatic > Marine > Hydrothermal... | reverse complement strand
TGTTAGAAGAGGTTGGCAAAGTGTTATGGAGTTTTTATAAGTCTTTGTAGTTTATGGATTTAGTGTTTTTGCGCTTTAGCTCTTGCGAACGTTCCTGGAAATTGATTTTTTAAATACTATGTATAATGCTCAACTTTAGATAAAAGGCAATTACGGAGATTTTTTATGAATATTAAAAATTTAAGAAAAGACAGAGGTTTCTTTGTGTAACTTCTGTTCTTCTGCGCTTTTGCGTTCGGTTTTGCGTAATCTGCGAATAAAACTTATGCAAAAATCAACGCGACCACTTCTGGGAAAGTTTTTTTATTCTTTCCAAAGACTTATTTATATTCTCAAGGGAATTGGCGTATGAAAATCTCAAATAACCCTCACCAAATTTCCCAAAGCACGTTCCCGACAGGCAGGCCACGCCCGCCTCATTTAAAATCATATCCGCAAGTTCCTGGGATTTGTATCCCGTTTTTGTGATATTCGGAAAAACATAAAAAGCACCTTTTGGCATATGACACGAAAAACCGGAAATTTCATTTAAACCTTTTACTATAGCGTCGCGTCTTTTCCGGAATTCTCTTACCATTTTTTTAACCGCTCTTTGCGGTCCATTGAGCGCTTCTATCATGGCAATTTGCGAGAAAGAAGCGGTGCAGGAGTTTGAGTTGGTCATAAGACGAGTTATGGAGGGCTCAAGCCATTTGGGAAAAATCCCGTAACCTAAGCGCCATCCCGTCATGGCGTAGGTTTTGCTCATTCCGTCAAGTATGATTACCCTGCCGCTCATTTCCGGAAAACTGGCTATGGATTTATGCTTCCCCTGATAGAGAATATGGCTGTAAATTTCGTCGGATAACACGACAACGCGAGGGTATTTTTGAAGAATCCGTACAATTTTTTTCAATTCCTTCTCAGATAGCACCCCTCCCGTTGGATTTGCGGGAGAATTTATAACTAAAAGTTTAGTTTTTTCAGTCAAAAGATTTTCAAGTTCATTTACATCAAAATTAAAATCCAATTCCTCCCGCACTTTCAGTGGCACCACCTTCGCTCCCACGAAACCTGCAACAGACTCATAAATCGGATAGGCCGGATTCGGGCAGATAACTTCATCGCCTTCATTGACAAGCGCCACTATGGCAAAAAACATTATTGGCTTGCCGCCCGGAGATATGACAACCTCCTCTGGAGACACCTGTATGCCGCGCGTCCCGGAAATATGCTCCGCCACGGCCCGCCGCACCTGAGGAAGGCCGGCTGAAGGACCATAATGCGTCCAGCCATCCTTCAGAGCTTTTATGCCCGCCCTAACTATGTTTTTGGGAGTATCAAAATCCGGCTCGCCTATTTCAAGGTGAATAATCTCCTTTCCTGACGCCTCCAATTTTTTTGCTTTGGCCAAAACCTCAAACGCGGTTTCAGTGCCTAAATTCGACATTCTTGAAGCAAGCAATTCTTTCATAATGCCTCCTTCCGCCGTTAAAATTATTCTATAGGGCTCACACCCTGTTATTTTTCCGCGGCGGCAGTTTTCACTTTTTTCAATTTTAATTCGTCATGCTTGGCTTTTATAATATCTGCCAGTTTTTCTATCTCCTTGAAATCCTTCTCCGTAGCAAGCCCCCTGACCATTACAGGTTTTAAAACCTCCGCTTTAAGATTTGAGACCAAAGCCGATATAATCTCCAGAGATTTTCCTCCCCAGCCATAGGAGCCAATTATTCCAAAATACTTAACAGGAGGTCTCAACATATTGGCAAGATAAGCGGCGTAAGCGGCTTTCGGATGCGGACTGGCTAAAACGGTTGGAACGCCCAAAACGACAGTGGCTGAATCCACAAGCTCTTCGGCAAGCTTTCCCAAATCGCCTTTCTCAAGGTTTACAACCTCCACAGGGATATTCCGCATATAGAGGGCCTGCTCAAGCTTACTCGCAAGTATTTCGGTACTTTTATGCATGCTCACATACATCAAAAGAACCTTGTGTTTCGGAGAATTTTCAGTCCAATCTTCGTACAGCTCAAAAATATGATTAATATCCCTGTGAAGCGGTCCGTGGCCAGGAGCTATAAGCGAAAGCGGGTATTCATCAACTTTTTTCATGTTTGCGCCGACATTGGCAGAGAAGGGAAGCATTATTTCGGCAAAATATCTTTTGAGGGGCTCGCTTATCTTTTTATCGTCGGAATACATATTGCCGGTAGCTAAATGGGATCCAAATAAATCGCACGAAAAAAGAATCTGGTCTTCCTTTAGATACGTGCACATCGTTTCGGGCCAGTGCACCCATGGGGTAAAAATGAATTTCAAGGTCTTCTCGCCAAGTTCCAGCTCCTCGCCATCCTTTATCACCATGAATCTATCACCTGGAATATGCAAATGATCTCTCAGAAAATCCCTGCATTTTGAATTAGTAACGACCTTCGCTTTGGGATACTTTTCAAGCACAAAACCTATGGAACCGCTGTGGTCCTGTTCAGCATGATTAGAAATAACGTAATCAATGTCTTTGAAGTTTTTCAGCGAATTGGAGAAAACAACCCATTTCTGCGGGTCAACAGTGTCTATCAACGCCGTCTTGTTTTTTCCTTTAATGACGTAAGAATTGTAACTTGTGCCGTTGGGTAAAGGGATAAGAGCGTCAAACAGCTCTCTGTCCCAATCTCTAATTCCGATAAAGTAAACTTCCTTTCCTATTTTTACCGGTAGCATACTATTCCTCCAGATAAAAAGCGGACTTTCTGAAAAGCAAAAAGTTAAGACGATTTCTGCTTTGCCCGCGGCGCGCCCGTTTTCCCTTCCGAAGCATGCACCTTACCGCTTATTCTCTCAAATATTTCCCTGGCGAAATCCGAGAGGGAGTTGTCCCGGGCTCCCATTACGATAACAATATCGCCTTTTTTCGCCCTCAGCGCACACAAATTAATTATATCTTTTCTGAACGGCAAAAAGAAACCCTTAATTCCCATTTTAACGGCATCTTCTATTAAATCCTTAGACGAAATATCTCTCACAACGGTTCCGCCGGCATAAAAAATTTCAGGCATAATCAATAAGCCATTGCCCTTCAGAAATACAAAGGAGTTGACAAGGTCTCTTCTCAAACTTCTGGCGGGAGCATATCCATGCGGCTGATATACCGCTATTATCTTCCCTTTTTGAGCCGCCCATAAGGATTCCAGGACCGCTTTGATTTTAGCCGGATTGTGGGCGTAATCGTCAATTACCGTTATATCATTCGCAGTTCCAATTATGTTAAAGCGCCTGAATAATCCTTTATATTTTTCAAAGGACCGGGAAATTTTCTCAAGAGACAACCCAAGTTCCGTGCAGATTCTTGCCGCCGCAAGGGCGTTTTGAACATTATAATAGCCCGGCAGAGAAAGACTGAATTTTACCTTGTTGATTTCAAATTTGGCAGAAAAATCTTTTAAGCTGACTTCCCCACAAACAAACTCTTTTTCTGGAAATTTAATGGTTTTGCAGTCAAAATCGGAAGAATTTACCCCCTCGGAATTTATAAAAAACTTTCTGCAGTTTCTTGAAAACTCGGCGAAAATTTTCTCTAATTCCTCCACATCCTTATGGTCCCTGCTTATATTAAGAACGACCCCTATCTCAGGACGATATTTGACAATGGAACCGTCGGATTCATCAGCCTCAATCACAAGTATACTTCCCCTTCCACGGAAGGCATTTCCTATCAGGCCTTTTTCCCTCAGCGACAACAGCTCCGCCCCGTTTATTATGCTGGGAGAAAAACCGTTACTGCTCAAAATTTCAAAAATCATCGCGGCCACGGTTGACTTTCCGCTTGTGCCCGCCACCGCTATCGTCCTGAACCTGCTCACATACGAAGAAAGGAAATCCGAGCGGTGGACAATTGGTATATTTAATTTTTTCGCTTTTTGAATATCGGGGTTGGTTTCCTCAACTGCTGTTGAAACAACGACTTCGTCAGTTTGTTCACCTATTCCTTCACCGGTCTGCGGATATATCCTTATTCCCATTTTTTCAAATTTTTTCTTCAAGGCACTGTTCTGCCCCCTGTCAAAATCTCTATCAGAACCGCTTATGACATTTCCCTCCCAGAAAGACATTTGGGACAAAGCGCTCATCCCGCTTCCGGCTATTCCGGTAAAATGCATTTTTTTAACCATGATAGATATAGTTTAACATATTGCATAGTGCCCGTCCGTATTAGTTCATTTAAGAATGTCTCTGCCTATAAATCAGAGTCGGAAGTCAAGAGTCGGGAGTCGGGAGTCGAGAGTCGGGAGTCGAGAGTCGGGAGTCAAAAGTCAGGAGTCAGTTGTAGCTGCAGAGCGCATCCGCCAAACTAACGGCACCTGTCCGCCGATGCTGTGTGGCGGAGACATTTCTGATGAGCGAATGCGCCGTCTTTTCTTATTTACAAGGAATTTATAAAATAACCACAAAGGAGGAAACAATGGAATGCAATAAATCGGAAAATATGCGAAAATGTCCCTGCACCTACGAACCATGCTCCCGCAAGGGTATATGCTGCGAATGCATAGAGTATCATAAAAAATCCGGAGAACTTCCCGGCTGTTTCTTCTCCAAAGCAGCCGAAAGAACTTACAACAGAAGCGTTGAATATTTCGCGTCAAGCGAGAAGAACCGCTGGATGGCTGACGAATAATTATGCGGAAAAAAATAATATCCACCGATTCAGCACCGAAAGCAATCGGCCCCTATTCCCAGGCAGTGCTGGCGGGAGGCTTCGTCTTTATATCCGGTCAGCTGCCAATAGACCCCGAAACAAAAGAAATGGTGGAAAGGGACATAAAAAAGCAAACCGCAATGGTACTGAAAAACATCAGGAATATATTAGAATCCTTAAACCTTGACCTGTCGGATATAGTCAAGACCACGGTGTTCATGACCGACCTTGGTCAATTTTCGAAAATGAACGAAATATACGCTTCCTTTTTCAAAAAAGATCCACCGGCAAGAGCGGCATTTGAAGTCAAATCACTGCCGAAAAACTCGCTGATAGAAATAGAAGCCATAGCTGCCAAATGAACAGAACGGAACTACTCAAAGAAAAACACGCAGGCATTCTACTGCCCCTTTTTTCAATGAGGTCACAAAAAGATTGGGGTATAGGAGACATTTCGTCTTTTGGAGATTATATTGAATTTTTTTTCCGCCACAATTTCGACATTGTGGAGATTCTTCCCATAAACGACCTTGCGCCGGGGATAAACTGTCCCTACACCGCCCTTAGCGGTTTTGCCATAGACCCTGTTTATATTTCCGTTGAAGATTTGGACGATTTGAATGAAAACAAAAACCTGAAGAAAAGTCTCCTGGAAGAAAACCGCGCCGCTTTGAACAAAATCAAAAAGAGCCGTTATATTCTTTACGATGACATTAGGAAGATCAAGTATTCTTTCCTCTGGAACGCCTATCAATCGTTTATAGACAATCACTTAAAAGCAACCAGCGAAAGGGCAAATCAATTCTCCACGTTCCTGCGCCAGAACGACTATTGGCTCAACGATTATGCCCTTTTCAGAACTATAAAAGACAAATTGGGTTGGATAAGCTGGACAAATTGGCCGGTTGAATTAAAAAACAAAGGCAGAGAGGCGATTGAAAGGTTTTCGGCGGAAAACAAAAAGCAGATCGACTTTTTTAAATATGTCCAGTGGCAGATTTCAAGCCAATGGGAGCGTCTTAAAAAAAAGGCGGAGAAATTAAACGTGAAAATTTACGGCGACTTGCCATTCATGGTAAATCAGGAAAGCGCCGATGTATGGTCAAGGCAAAGCGAGTTTATTATTGACGTCTCAATAGGCGCTCCCCCGGATGCCTTCAGCAAAAACGGACAGGACTGGGGACTCCCTGCCTGCAATTGGTGGGAGGTGGAAAAGAAAAATTTTGAATGGTGGAGGCAAAAAGTCAAAAGAGCTCAGGACTTATACCATATCTACCGCCTTGACCATATGGTGGGTTTTTTCCGAACATGGATTGTGCCGCACAACAAAAACGAGGAACCACATTTCGACTTAAAAGATGAAAATGAACAAATAGCGCGCGGAAAGAGATTTCTGAAAGCCATGCTTTCCGCATCTTGGCTGCTCCCCATAGCCGAGGACCTCGGTCTCATACCCCCGTATGTCGGGGAAACATTGAAGGAAATGAACGTTCCGGGATATAAAGTTATGCGCTGGGAAAAAAGAAACGGAAAATACGTTTCCCCCGAAGACTATTATCCCGTTTCTTGCGCAACCACATCCACGCACGACACAACAACTTTAAAGGAATGGTGGCTGTCTCTCAAAAAAAAGGAAAAAAAACTTTTCTGGAAAATGGTGGACAGCAAGAATCGCTGTCCTTCTTCCTGCGCGAAGACACTTGAAAATATCGTGGAAAAACTCTTCAGCACTTCGTCTCTCTTCATAATTCTTCCGCTCGTCGACGCTCTGGGACTGGAGGCGAGAATAAACACTCCCAATACTACCGGAACGCATAACTGGTCATGGAGACCGAATTTCACAATTGAAGAGATAAATTCCTTCAGTCCAGTAATGAACAGAATGGAAAAACTCAAAAAAATAATAGAAAAGACGAGGAAAAAATGAAACATTTCAAAGAATTCTGCCTCCTGACTGCTACGCTTTTTTTAGGCGCCTGTTCATTAAACAAAATAGCCACCAGACAGACCGCCAGGATTATAAACAAGGGTTTATGCGCTTTTTACAACGAAACCGACACTAAATTAGCCAGAGAATCAATGCCGGCAAATTTAAAATTAATGGAGGTTCTCTTAGAAAATGACAGAAACAATCCAATTCTCCTGACAAATCTATCCCAAGGATACTGCGCGTATTCTTTTATGTTCATAGAAGATGAAAACAAAAAAAGAGCGTCTCTTCTATATAAAAAGGGAATTGAATTTTCGCGCCGGGCGCTTGCGGCGAGAAGACTAATTTCGGGAAAAGAAATAGTCACGGAAAAAATAAACAGAAAAAATATTCCCCCCGTTTTCTGGCATGTGTTCTGCAAAGCCGCGTGGATAAATCTAAATATAAAGGAGCCCGATGCTCTGGTTGAAATTCCCAAAATCATTCCCGCCGCCAGGAGAATAGAAGAGATATACCCCTCTTATTATCATAACGGGATTTTTACCATCCTCGCCACCTTTTACGCCAGAAGACCGCGTTTGCTCGGCGGCGACCCGGAAAAAGCAAAAAAATATTTTCAAATGGCAACGAGCGGCGCCGGCTCGGACTTTCTCTTAAACAAATACATGTATGCTAAAATATATTCCGTTCTTGTTCAGGACGAGGCATTATTTGACAGGTTGCTAAAAGAAATAGATAAAGCAGGCGGCCCGGGCTCCCTGCCGCTGGCAAATTCCGCCGCCAAAGAAAAGGCGAAAAAACTAAAGGAAAGAAAAAATGAACTTTTTTAAAGCGCAAAAAAAAATTAAAGCAAACTTTTTATTCTCTTTACTTGTGTTTACCATAACACTTTTTTCAGGCCTGCCGGCGCAGTGCGCTGCCATCATAAAATTCGCGACCCTTGCGCCTGAAGGTTCCACATGGATGGAGGAAATGAAAAATTTCACCAGGGAAGTGACGAAAAAAAGCGAGGGCAGGATAAAGTTCAAAATATACAGCGGAGGAATCCAGGGGGATGAAAAGGATGTGGTCAGAAAAATGAGAATAGGGCAGATTCACTGTGCGGGATTCACCGGAGTTGGAATAGGGGAAATCGCCCCAAATTTACGGATACTGGACACTCCGTTCCTTTTCAGAAATTCAGGAGAAATAGATTACATTTATGAAAATTTCGACAAAGACTTCCGCAAAATATTCGAAAAAAAAGGATATATTCTTCTCGGCTGGGCGGAAGTCGGCATCGTGAACATTTTTTCCCATACCCCGATAAAAAAGCCCCCGGACCTTGGCGGCTTAAAAATGTGGATATGGGAAGGCGACGCCGTAGCTCAGGCCACATTTGAAGCACTCAACATAAAACCCATTCCGCTCTCTATAACGGATGTTATGACATCCCTGGAAACGGGAATGATAAACGGGGTTTACGCGTCTCCGCTTTCAGCCATAGCCCTGCAATGGTTTACCAAAATGAAATACGCCCTTTCTCTTCCCATAGCCAATTCCTCCGGCGCGGTGCTTATAACCAGAAAAAAATTTATGAGTTTAGGCAAGAAAGACAGAAAAAACCTTCTTGAAGCCGGAAAAAAATATTTTTCAAGACTGACCAAACTAAGCAGAATAGACAATAAAAAAGCCATAAAAACTCTCAAAAAAAACGGGATAACATTCACTCAACCCGACGCCGATTCCACGGCAAAGTTTGAGCAGGCCGGGAAAAAAGCACGGGATTTTCTCATCGGGAAACTTTACGACGAAAAATTTTTAAAAAAAATAGAAAGCGCCCTAAAAAAATACCGCTCCAGAGTAAAAGCAAACAACAAATAGGTCATGTGACGGGAAACTCGCGAGCCGTAACTCAACACTAATAAATGAAATTCATTATCAAAATAGACAACGCGCTGCACACGATAGAAAAATGTCTGGTTATCGCCTTCGTTTTTTCCATGGTTTTACTTTCTTTTCTTCAGGTTACCCTGCGGCTTTTTTTTCATTCGGGAATAGTATGGATGGACCCGCTCTTAAGGCACATGGTTTTATGGAGCGGCCTTTTGGGCTCGGCAATGGCAGCCAGATTTTCCAGGCATTTCGCGCTGGACATAGCCCATAAAATTATCCCGGAAAAAATCAAAAAAATTGTCTTTACAACGATGAACCTGTTTACCGCGACAATTTCCCTTTTCCTTTTCTGGGCCGCCATGAAATTCCTGCGGGATGAAAGCGCGGCAGAATCAATCGCCTTCCACATTGGAAAGACAGCCGTAAATGCCGCTCTGGCCGAATCAATCCTGCCGGCTGTTTTCCTGCTTATCGCCTTTCATTTTTTAGTCAATATCTTCCGTTCAGGAGAAAATGAAGCATGACGGGGATTTTCGTCTTTATTTTTCTCCTTATTCTGGCATTCACCGGCACACCGGTATTTTCACTCATAGGAGCGGGGGCGCTTTACCTTTTTCACACTGCTCAAATAGATTCTTCGGCCGTTATTATAGAAATGATGCGTCTGGCAAATTTCCCCGCCCTTATAGCGATACCTCTTTTCACCTTCGCCGGCTATATTCTGGCGGAAAGCAACGCTCCCAAAAGAATGCTTAACATAGCCCAGAGTCTTTTTGGATTTCTGCCTGCAGGAGTGGCAATAGTTTCCATTCTGGTGGCGGCACTGTTTACAGCCTTCACGGGCGCATCCGGCATAACTATAATAGCGCTGGGCGGCCTTTTATATCCGATGCTGTTGCGGGAAAAATACAAGGAAAAATTTATTCTGGGTCTTCTCACCACGACAGGAAGTCTGGGCCTTCTTTTCCCCCCCAGTCTTCCAATAATTTTATACGGACTTGTGGCAAAGATTTCCATAGACAAACTTTTCAGGGCAGCCTTTTTCCCGGGCGTATTTCTGCTAATCATTCTTGCGTTTTATTCGTATCTTTCATATAAAAAAAATCCGGAGACTAAAAGAGATTCAATATCTCTGAAGAAAAGAATACAGAAAATAAAAACAGCGCTGGCCGGGGCGGTATGGGAAATTCCGCTTCCCTTCCTGATAATAGGGGGAATATACAAGGGCTGGTTCACCGCCAGCGAAGCTTCTTCAATAATGGCATTTTACGTCCTGATAACGGAGGTTTTCATATATAAAGACTTAAGTTTGACAAAAGATATACCGAAAATAACCGTAAAAAGCATGGTTCTTGTCGGAGCGATTTTTATAATGCTGGGAATGGCATTGGGTTTCACAAATTACGCCATAGACGCTCAGCTTCCGGAAAAGGTGTTTATCTGGCTCCACTCGTTTGTTTCAAGCAAAATATTATTCCTTATCATACTGAACATTTTTCTTTTAGCAATAAACATGATTGAAATATTTTCCGCAATAATAATTGTCGTGCCGATCATAGTTCCCATAGCCATGCAATATAACGTAGACCCTATTCATCTGGGAATAATCTTCCTTTTGAATTTAGAAATAGGATATATGACTCCACCGCTTGGCTTAAATCTCTTTCTTTCAAATTCAAGATTCGACAGAAATCTGACTGAAATTTACAGAGCTATCATTCCCTTCTGGCTGCTCCAACTCGCCGTACTTTTCCTGATAACCTATTTCCCGCAAATGTTTTTCATTACCGGCCGGTAATTCAGTAAAAGAATTTTGTTGTTTAACGAAAGAAGATAGTGATACTATCCCCCCATAGCACGCTGCTTAGGGTCTGCTGAAAAAGTCTATTTGCAAGAGAAATTAGCCGATTTTTAGCCGAAACAAGGAATGAGGAGGGAGCATACCCGTCAGTGGTATGTAAGCGACGAATGACGACCATAACCCACTCCCGCATTGGGTCATGGGAGCAAACTCGCGTTCAATGCGGGAGTGACTTGGGTAGCAATTTATATGCAAAAAGCAATCAAAAGTGCACGACTTTAGAT
>Ga0180301_10004670_pt1 | contig 10566 bp, 11 predicted proteins | sample GuaBasSediGuay16_FD_121797 | JGI IMG/M metagenome (GOLD analysis project Ga0180301, IMG submission 121797) | Subseafloor sediment microbial communities from Guaymas Basin, Gulf of California, Mexico - Guay16, Core 4569-2, 12-15 cm | ecosystem: Environmental > Aquatic > Marine > Hydrothermal... | reverse complement strand
TCACGGTTTCAAAACCTTTGGTCGCTGGAAAACTTTGCTATTCTTTTTCGGGAGTTTTTTCTATACTGGCTTTGAAGAAAATGTCATGATTATCAGCGGGAAAGTTTTTCATGATCTAGATCCCGTTTTTCCACAAACGTATGCTTTCAATTATGGAAATTATACGCTATGGATTTTAGCGGTTCCCGTTGTAGTCTATGTTGCATGGTTCGTTGTTGCCTATTCATCTGTTCATATTGCAGGATATTTCTGCAAAAACAGCTTTACGAAGGCTGCCGCTTTGGGTGGGCTTTTTGCGATGGAAATGGATATGATGATAGATCCCATTGCGGTGCGGTTTAGTTGGTGGGGCTGGTTTGCACAGCCTAACGAAGCAATCTGGATTTTAGGAGATACTTCTATTGGGGATTATGGCATTCCCATTTCGAACTTTATTGGATGGTTTCTACTTATTTTCCTATTTGCGATTTACTGGAAGAAAATAACTGATAAAGAAGAAACATGGGGCATGCGGAAATGCATAATTGTATTCAGCCTTGGTCTAATACCACTTTTAATAGGAACGGTAATTATTCTGGGTGGTGTTGCAACACTTCTCTACCCACTTAACGGGATCTATCTCCAACTACCATTTGGAGGGTAATGAAGTGAATAAAGATTATTTACCAACGATTGTATTTCTCACATTCTTTTTATTCAATGTCATTGCCGGAATTACCCTATACTTTGGAATCAACACCTTTAACGATATCTCACCGGATCCCATCACAATTGGACAACTCTTATTTCTCATATTTGTCATAAATGGTCCCCTTATATGCATAATCATTTATTCATTCTATAAGCAAAGAAAACAAGCCGCGTAACTTTCTATAGGTATTCAATAACAATTTTTCCTTTTTTTATTTTTTTATCTAGTAATTTTTTCAAAGCGGATGAAGAAGAAACCTTTTTTTCTTAGGGGCAAATATGATGATACAATGGATAAGGATTATAACATAGTTCTAGTCGGCACTGGTGGGCAAGGTGTAATACTCGCATCAACCATCCTTGGCTGGGCTGCCTTGCATTTAAATGAAAAGACTAAAGTTAGAACAGCAGAAACCCATGGAATGGCTCAGCGGGGTGGTACGGTGATTGTCCACTTACGATTTGGTCCAAATGTCGAGAGCCCATTAGTTAAAACCCATTCAGCAGACGTTATTCTATCATTTGAATTAGTTGAAGCAATACGCTATATGAATTACTTGAAACCAGACGGTATAATGCTAGTAAATAATGAAATTATTATTCCTCCAGTATTGTTTCGCGGACAACATGTTTCAGTGGATCCTGCCGTATGTATAGGTTGTGGAAATTGCCGAATGAATTGCTATATTAATACATATTACCAAGATATGGATACTTTAGCCATTGTTAGTGCTCCATCTTCTCGTATCGTCAATGGAAAATGTGAAATTTTACCTGGTTGCACTGGGTGCGTAAGATGTGTCGAGATCTGCAACCAAAACGCGATTCAGCTTATAAAAGAGATTAGCTACCCACTGTATTCTGAAATTGAGCAGACAATTAAATCTGCCTCTAAAAATAGCTATATCATTCCTGCCTCGACCATTGCCAGAGAGCTAGGCGATATCCGCATGACCAATATCGTAATGATTGGTGCCCTTTTAGGCTTTACAAATGTCCCACTGAAACCAGAACTGATAAAAGAGGCAATACACCAAATTTTGCGACCAAATGTCGTAGAACAGAATTTAAAAGCATTAGAAACTGGACAAAAATTAATTCAGAAATGAAATATACAAATATTATGATTTTACATAATTCTGATAAGAAATCCATCAAAATGGCTATCAAATGAAGCGATATGATCAATGTCATATGTTCGACAATAGGCTATATTTGATGCATCAACAAAACTTATGTAATCTTTCTCTGTTTTGGCCTTTTGGTTTATATCTTTAAATAATTCCCACGTTCGTTTTTCTATTTCCGAGGTCCATGGTAGAATCCGTGTAAATTGGTGGGTTCCATATAACAAATCATAAAATTCTTCAATTAATTTTAGATTTCCATAAGTACGAATTAGTAATAACGTTGCGGCTTCGGAAATAACGTATGGCGATGTGTAAATGAGCCCAAACTTTCCCGTACTCATTTCTTTTAAAATATTAACGCTATTTTGATGAAAGTCATCATTCGGATGGCATAATCCAACGAGAAACCCAGTATCGAGAAAGATTCCCATACAGAATACCTCTAAAATGAATATATTTCTTCATCTTCAGCTCTAGGGAATTTTGCCTTTTTATCATAGGGTGTATTCTTAAATTTTTGAAATTTCTCGATGATCTTTTGGGCTTTTTCGGGTGATAAGGATGGAGTTGACTCTGCTAAGGCAAGAATATCCTCAAAATTTCTTGTAGCATATAATAAGCAAAGATCCAACGTTTCTTGTTGAGTAACTTTGCGACCTAGCCGCAAGGTCAGCTTAGCTTGTAAGTCATCAATGACCTTTTTATTGGAAATTTTAATTACTCCCATTTCCATCAATTGTTATTATTCTACCTTGGTATAAAAGTATACCTAAATTTTTTACAAAAAATGAAAAATAATAAATCAATGCTGATCTAAAGAGATAATTGCGGATTCGGGGCAAATCTGAACACAAACGCCGCATCCTGAACATAAATCTTGCATTATTTGGATCTCACCAGACTCTTCATTGATAGAAAATGCGGGACAACCGAATGTGGATGTACATATGCGACATCTATTACATTTGGATTGATCTATCTGGTATAGTTCGATTTTTTCACCCTTCTTTTTCTTAGCACGCGTGGCTAATAGCGAACACATTCGGCGGGAAATTAATAAAGTTGGTCCATCCACATACGCAATAGCATCAAGTATGGTATCTATAGCCTGTTGTAAATCGTAAGGATCAAAAACCCGGATAAATTCAACGCCTAATCCTTTTGCTAATTCTTCAATTAAGATTCTCTTAGTTTTTTCGCCTGTGATTCGGATTCCTGTTCCAGGATGTGGTTGAAACCCCGTCATTGCTGTGGTACTATTATCAAGAACTAGTACATTCACATTACTTTGATTATACACAAGGTTAGCCAGCGCTGGAATTCCTGTATGGAAAAATGTGCTATCTCCTAAAATAGCAAAAATGGGGCTTGAATCTCCAGATTTTGAAATCCCATTTGCCACTCCGATAGAAGCACCCATGCATATGCATGTCTCAATTGTTTCTAACGGAGGGTAAAAACCAAGTGTATAACAGCCAATATCTGAACTATAGATGAACTTCACGCCCGCTCTCTTTTCAGCCCCTTTCAGTGCATAAAAACATGCTCGATGCGGACATCCAGCACAAAGAACAGGTGGGCGAGGTGGCGCTACCAGCTGGTCTTCCTTTTTCTTATTTTGAATGGTAAAATCTTTTCCAAGGAAATTATCCAGAGCTTTCTCCACAAGTTGAGGATTTAGTTCTCCATTCCTTGGAAGGAGGGCTTTACCTACGATTTCGAGTTTAGGATTAACATCCTTTGCATACATTTGGACATATTCTTCAATAAATGGTTCTAGTTCCTCTACAATTAAGACCCGCTCTAAATTCCTAATTAATTCCTGAATCATTTTCTTAGGAGGAGGAAAGGTTGTCGCTAATTTTAAATAAGAGACTTCTTTCTCTAACTTGTTATCTTTTAAATAATCAATTACATAGGCAAAAGTCAATCCACAAGCGATAATTCCGAGTTTAGATTTTTCATTTATTTGAAGTTTATTAAATGGAATATTATTGACTTCTTGTTCGATTTTTTTAAATCGTTCCAACATAATCTTTCTATTTTTTCGTGCATTTACAGGCAAAAAGGTCCATCGAACTTTATCATGATCGAAGGTTCCTTTCTCCTTAAAGGATTGGATCTCGCCAAGAGTGACATCTCCTCGTGAATGACTTAATCGTGTAGTAGATCGTACCATTACAATTGTTTGAAGTCGTTCCGAAAAATCAAAAGCATATTTAACCATTTCTTTCGCTTCATTGACATTACTAGGTTCAAATACTGGACACAAGGCATGCTTTGCAAGCAGTCGGTTATCCTGTTCATTTTGAGAACTATAACAATTTGGATCATCTGCCTCAAGCACCAAAAATCCACCTCTTGCACCTGCGTAGCACGCTGTAACAAACGCATCCGCCGCTACATTTAAACCGACATGTTTCATGACCACCGCTGCTCTCAGTCCACACATTGATCCTCCAAAAGCAGTTTCAAATCCCACTTTCTCATTAATTGACCACTCTATATATAGCGGATAATATTTGGAAATTTTAGCAAGTGTTTCCACTATTTCAGTGGAAGGGGTGCCAGGATATCCTGCCACTACCTGCACACCTGCTTCGAGTGCACCTCTCGCAATAGCTTCATTTCCTAATAAGATAACCCTTTTTCCGGGCGAATCGAATGCAATCACTCTCCTTGAATATGTAAGATCTTTTGAATTATTAAATCTTTATTAAAATCTATTTTATAAGTGGATATTTGCAGATCTCAAATTAACTTACTTATTTTTAATTAATCTAACATGAAAATTATGTAATGACATTTTATTTCATTTGGTAATAATCGAATATGCCTTTAATTGAAAGAAAAAAAATTGTTTCTTCTCTATTGACACAAAAAAAATACTAACTATTTCTTTTTTAAGCCTTAAGCCTAGCTCCTTTTATTGCCTAATAATTCTGCTATAAGTTTGATGTGTAAAAATTTCTTTTGATGAAATAGAAGTAGTATATTTGATATTTCTAACTAATTTAATATTAATGAATAAATTGAATGCCGCAGAATATTTAATACAAACGATAACAGTATCATTAAGTTGAAAGAAACCAGTTATAGAAAAAATTCATCGATAATACTGGAATACGACTAGAAATTGATCTGAGAAAAAACTGAGAAGGTTTTTTTGACCCATTTAATATACTTACCATTATTGTTATTTTCGCCAAATATAAGAAAAAATCTATCTTTTTAACAAAGATGCTGATTCGTTATCAAGGAAAATGTATGCGTGTTTATGTAATTTCAGAATCGATGCTGGGTGCATCGGAGTGATTGGGGCATCTTCTGATAAACAATCATGTACCGCCCGAGCTTTCCGCTTCTCAGGACAAGTACAAATGATATAATTTGCTTTCATTATTTGTTTCACTGACATCGATATAGCTTTTCGTGGAACTTCTTCAATTGAAGCGAACCATCCTTCGTTTACCTGTTGTTGACGACATCTTTCATCTAAATCCACAATTATGTACGGTTCCCCTGTTTCAAAATCTGCAGGCGGATCATTAAAGGCAATATGACCATTTTCTCCTATCCCAATGAATGCGACATTAATTTCTCGTGCCATGATTAATTTATTTATACGAATACGTTCCCCTTCTGGATCTTTTGCATCTCCTTGAATAAAATGAACTTTTCCAGGATGAACTTTATTTACGAGCTGATTTTTCAAATAATTTCGGAAACTGGCGGGATGTGTATCAGAAATTCCAATATATTCATCTAAATGAAACATTTCGGTTCGTGCCCAATCAATATCCCTCATTTTACAAAGCATTTCAAGAAATTCAAATTGAGACGCTCCCGTAGCCGCAACAAAACAGACTTGATCCTTTTGCTTTAATACTCTCCTTAGAATTTCTGATGCTTTCTCTGCTGCCTTCCGAGCCATTTCTTGTTTAGTTGGACTTATATGAATTTTCAACTTTACTCATAAATCCAACTTTTTCCCTATCAGTTAAATTTTTTGTTTAATTTTCCTAAATTTCTAACAAAGCGAAAAACCTTTAATGGCTTTTAAAACATATCTTAAATCACTAAACAAATCACCCAGCAGTTCAAACTTTAAAGATACTTAAAAATTTTAGAAAAAAGGCATTGAAAATGGCTAAAAGATACGAATATTGGAATAAGGAAATGGAATTAAAGAATCGGAAAGAATTAGATGAAATTCAGACTAAAAGATTACGGGCGATTGTCAAATACTGCTATGAAAAAGTTCCTTTCTATAATAAACGCTTTAAGGAAATCGGACTTCACCCTGACGATATAAAAACGAAAGAAGATATCGTCAAAATTCCCATTACAAAAAAACAAGACTTACGTGATAATTACCCTTTTGGTATGTTTGCAGTTCCCTTGACGGAAATCGTGCGGATCCATGCATCATCTGGAACGACAGGAAAACCTACAGTCGTTGGATACACAAAAAATGATATTGAAACTTGGACTGAGTTAATGGCCCGGACTATTATGGCACCAAATGTTACTAAAGAAGATATCGTCCAAAATGCCTATGGCTATGGACTTTTTACAGGGGGCCTAGGATTCCATTACGGTGCGGAAAGAATCGGAGCGACAGTTATACCTATCTCTGGAGGGAATACCGAACGCCAAATTTTGATTATGCAGGATTTTAAATCCACTGTATTAACTTGTACCCCATCATACTCTCTCTTTATCGCAGAATATATGAAAAATCAAGACATTGATATCGAATCATTAAGCCTTCGAGTGGGTATATTTGGGGCTGAACCATGGAGTGATTCCTTAAGAAAGAAAATTGAAGATGCATTACATATTGATGCTATCGACATATACGGACTCTCAGAACTTTGTGGTCCAGGAGTTTCTGTAGAGTGCCCTGAAAAAGCGGGGCTCCATATTTGGGAAGATCATTTCATCCCTGAAATAATAAACCCAGAAACTTCAGAACAACTGGGCGAAGATGAGCAAGGCGCTCTCGTCTTTACCACACTTACAAAAGAAGGTATTCCACTCTTACGCTATCTCACGAATGATATCTCTATCCTAAATTATGAAAAATGTAATTGTGGTCGTTGGCATGCACGTATGAAAAAAGTAATCGGACGCGCAGATGACATGCTAATCGTTCGAGGTATTAATGTATTTCCCTCCGAAGTTGAATATCAATTGATGAAAATCCCAGGTGTCTCCGAAAATTACCAAATTATCGTGGATCGTGATATTTTAGACATTTTAACCATCCGTGTTGAGGTTACTCCGGAATATTTCTCTGATAAAATATCGGATATGGAAGCCTTAAAGGATAAAATCGAGAAACACTTAAAAGCCAACCTTCAAATCCATGCAAACGTAGAATTCGCTGCTCCTGGCTCTATTGAACGAAGTATAGGGAAAGCTAAAAGGGTGATAGATTTAAGGAAAGATAAAATTTAAAAAAGTTTAAATGAGGTGAAACAGAATGGTTAGACAATTATCCGTTTTTCTACCAAATAAACCAGGTATTTTGGCAATATTTACAGAGATATTGGGAAAAAATTCGATCAATATTAGAGCTCTAACAGTTGCTGATACCGCTGATTATGGTATTCTACGTATTATCGTTGATGATCCAACCAAATGTCTTAATGTTCTAAAAGAGGCGAACTATCTCGTTTCAGAAACCGAAGTCATTGCAGTTGAAGTCGAAGATAAACCAGGCGCTCTTCATCAAATTGCAAAATTAATGGGCGACAATGGTATAAATATCGAATATATCTACTCCACTTTAAAAGCAGGGGCTGCAGTAATTTTAATCCGGGTCAATAAACCTGAAAAAGCGCTAGAATTACTAAAAAAAGAATCATTTAAAGTCCTTGGAGATGAAATATACAAAATATAACCCTATTTTACTCAAAAATTTCCTGTATTCTTATTTTTTTTCCTGAAAGCTTTCCAACTCCTCCCCTACTCATTATTTTTTTAATTCCTGGAACTTGAGTTGCCATTTCAATACCTGCTTTTAAGGCTTGCTTAATTTGCTCAATTTCTATCCCATTGATTTCTATTTCATAGATACATTTAACTCCTCTTGGGACTTTAGTTTCAGTTACTTTATCTATTAAAGTTGGATAGTATTCTTTACTTCCAAATTTAGTTCCCAGACGATTGATCCCTGCCGGATAAGGGCAAAACACATTTTTAAATGCTTGAATCGCATCAACCGCATTCATGGTTGCTTTCAGCGTGTCTTTATGGTTCACTCCGCATATAAGAAGATTTGCTCCCATAAAGCCTTTTTTTATTTTAAACGCTGGCTGAATGCGACAGGGCGTGCCCTCAGTCGTTGGAATACTCAATATGATAAGATCTCTCATTTTTGCTTTTATTGCCGTATTGCCTGAAATAATTTGGATTAAATTCTCAACTGAAAAAGTCTCATCTGACATAGATTCATTGTAAAATCCATCAAATATCGAAACTGTTGGACAATTTAAGGCATATATTCTTTTTAATACTTCTGATTTTAATGTTTCTAAATCATATGCTCCAATTAATATAGATACTCCTGGACGATAATCAGGCGTATCTGAATGTTCCAAAAATTGATCAATTCCGATTCTTGGACTTAAAAAATAATCTATTTCATTAATTTCCTGGTTTAATTCTAATTTTTCGACAATTCCTGAAAAATGAAAATGATTGATTGCCCTCGCTGCTGTGAGTGCCCATTCGGGGCTCAACGCTGTAATAACAAGTTTCGCGTAATAAAACGGAAGTAACTCCAGAGTCGCATCTTCTACCTCGGTATTATTAACGCGCATCAGGAATCAACCTAAATAAAGAAAAGTGCATAAACACCCCACATGGTCAGTCCGACTAAGAGGGGGTTAAGCAGATTATCGGAGAAGGGTAATGGCTTTGGTGTATAATAATCAATTAAAAAGAATACTGGAACTGCCGCGGCATTGACTACTAATCCAATCACTATCCCTAATCCTAAACTATTTCCCACATATCCAAAGTAGGCGGGTGAAAAGGCAATTGCAATAAAGCTAATGAAGCCGAAAGCAAAAGAGGCAATCATACCTGCTATTGTCCCTTCCCACGTCTTTTTTGAAACTCCTGGGCGAATCTTTCGTTTCCCCTTTGTAACCCCTACTATCGTTGCTGTTGCATCCCCTAAAGCACTAATGGCGACTACTGCCATTGCAATAGGCGGAGGAAATACTACTGTGGCAAAGAGAATACCTGCAACTAAATAAATATGCGGACCTAACGTATCTTTCTCTTTTTCCCTATACAAATTTCTTAGCATCCTCGCAGGAAAATATCGAGGCGCTTTTAACCGAATCATGTCCAGTAATAAACAAAATTCAAAGACGATCGTAACCCCAAACATGGTAATAAGCTGCCCCCCATCAATTACAGTCCAGTCTGCGGCTCCATATCCCCAGTAATCATACGCCGGTATCGAAAGATATGTGTAGAGTGAATTCCTCACCAACCTTCCTACAATTAAATAAACTGCAAGAACTCCAATAATCAAAACATGGAAGGCCTTCCTCGATAATTCCTTATCTAACTTATGCACCTTATGTTCAGGAGGGGGCGCACTTGAGAATTTTTTCGTTTTCCATTCATACAATACAAAAATGGCTATAAATACAAATACAAAACCCAGAAAATAAATTGCGAACGTCGCAGTAGGTGTCGGATATAATAAATAAAGACTATCTTGAATCGTATTGTGAACTAACGCGACCATCAGCCCTGGAATAATATAAAAAAGCCCCATTACTATACAAAGTACTGCTGTCAATATTCCATTATAAAATCCTTCTCGCAATTCAACTAAAAGTTCCTTATCCTGCTCAGTTTTCCTCTTATCATTAACATCGCGTGATATTAAAAGACAATATACTGCAAAAATGATAAAAATTACACCTACAACAACGTTATCTAGTCCAAATACAGGAATAGGATCAACTCCTATAATGAGTCAATTTTTAAATAGTTAAAGCGGATAAATCCTAAAAATACCAAACAATTTGAATTGATCTTTATTTATTTATCTGATGATACATAGCATAATTCAAACCACTAATGAGTGATAAAAAATGCTAACCCTTGCTGAGGCAGATTTTTTAATAAGCATTCTAAGCACTGTTTTTGTGATCACTATGTTAAGTACTTTCGCGGGCGCACTTTATTTGCAACGATTTCGCACTCACCTTGCTATCCTTACTGGTATAATGGCAGCCCTCTTATTAAGTATAATGGCGCTGGCATTAGCCGCACCATTTCTCTTTCCCTCTTAAAATCTTTTTATAAATATATCTATAGATGTCTATTTCCAGATCCATTATTTTAATTTAATAAGGATTTAATGAGTTATCTTTCTTTTTCATTTAACTGATAGATGCCATTTTAAAATACGATTTTAAATATAAAATGTAAGTTCTAAGAGCTATACTTACATTTTATTTCACATTATAGGGTATTTATTAATTGTAAGAAAATATAAATTCTAAGGAATTTATTAATGATTTATAAACCATTAGATATATAACTAAAATGGATATAATTGCCTCCGAACTATTGTCTATTTGAACATAGTCAGAATGAGCAAAAAAAACTAACTAAATTAGACAGCTTGACTATCAAATTGAGGGGATTTTCAATTGAAAAAAGGGAGAAGTGCATTAATTATCTAATAAAAACACGAGCTATTAAGTAT
>Ga0180301_10004669_pt1 | contig 10567 bp, 10 predicted proteins | sample GuaBasSediGuay16_FD_121797 | JGI IMG/M metagenome (GOLD analysis project Ga0180301, IMG submission 121797) | Subseafloor sediment microbial communities from Guaymas Basin, Gulf of California, Mexico - Guay16, Core 4569-2, 12-15 cm | ecosystem: Environmental > Aquatic > Marine > Hydrothermal... | reverse complement strand
TTTTTTTTCAACGTCTATAAAACTTAATTGGGCAGTGATATCTAATTTCTCAATTTTCTTCTTAAAAATTTCATTTGATTTTGATAATTGTTTGAAGAACTCAAAAAATTTTAAAGAATTTTCCGGTTTCGGGTCCTCCGTCGATTCCAACCTCTGTTTCAATTCCTTTAATAGGTTAGTGTCTACCATTTTTAAATTACCTCTTTAAACTCAAATCTGAATTGAGATTTCTCTTACCTAAATTCTTAAAAATTTATTGCCTTTTATAATAAAATATGACCAGCGAACCTGGAAAGAGGGACTTTTGGAAACTTTTTCTGCTCATCATCTCCACAATGTCCTTAACCGTTGTTTTAGGTCCTATGGAAACTGCGCTAGAGGCGACCTTAGGGGTAATGCGGCACAAATTAGTCTAATAGGTTTCCTTTTTCTACATATAGCCGGATTTGTATCTTTTTTTTGGGCATTTGCAGCAGATAAGCTTGAAAAAAGAAAAATACTCTTACTAATTTCTTCCTTTATTTGGTCTATAGGTGCACTTTTAACCATTTTTGCAACAGGATTCATTAGCTTACTCATAATACAATGTATAACTGCAGTAGGTTATGCTGGTATCCTTCCTCTCAGTATTTCTTTAATTATTGACTTAATTCCACCAGAAGATCGAACGCGATTTCTTGGATGGCTTACCGTAGGAATGACCCTCGGAACAGGACTTGGGATTCTCATCGCGGGTACATTAATTGACATTACCTCTTGGTGGGTACCCTTTCTCATTATCTCATTACTTGGTTTCTTAAGCATTTATCGCGTTTCTTTACTTAGAGAACCAAAGAAAGGGGCTCAGGAGAAATTATATTCAGATATCGTAAATTTTAAGATGAGAAAAGAAGACTTAAAAGAAATATTTAAAATGAAATCAAATATTTTATTAATTCTATATATTTTTTTTAAATTCATCGCTGTAGGCGGGATTTCTTTCCATTTTGTCCCGATGTTGATGAAAGATCACCAATTCAATATGATTGATGGAGGATCCACATTTGCAACTTTGATTATGATTGGAACCTTCTCAATTCAAATAATAGGTGCCCCTTATCTAGGGAAATTAGCCGACAATCGCTATAAACATAAGAATACGGCAAAAGCTGAGCTGATAATTCTAATCGTCTTAATTGGGAGCCTATTTTATTTGGGTGGATTTTTACTTGATTTTCCCGTATTTAATATTTTAATGGTTCTTTTATTTAGTGCTTTAATTCTACTAGGTGCTTTTTTTATGGCAGGTGATGGTCCCATTTCTCAATCCATCTTGGGAGATGTGAATCCACCACAGGTAAGAACTACCATCTATTCAATTACTTTTATCGCACAAATGACTGGACAAAGTATTGGAATCCTTATCACAGGTATTTTATATGGTATTTTCGGAAATGTGTTTAAATGGAGCTTTGTGACGATTACATTTGTTTTAATTGCTTCTATACTGCTTTTAATCCCACTTAAAAAAACAGTGCCCAGCGATTTGGCTTACCTTGAAACTAAATTTGGCCGAAATAAATCGCAATCTATGTAAACGTTAAATATTTCGCCGCTGCTTGAATGAAAAAAATAGTACCAAGGTCACGGATATAATACGGAGATGCATCCGAGCCTTTAAAAGTCCAAGGTGGTAATACTTTCTCCAGAATACATCCTCGGAGATTTTCATCTTTGGGATTTGTAAATTGCATTTTCAAACAGAAATTTAGGCATTTTTTAATGAGGGCATCATACTTTTTCGTTCCTGTGATTCGCTTCATATCTAACCAAAATATAATTGCGCAAGCCACTCCTGAAGTAGCATGTCCAAAGCTATCAGATGAAAAGTCGATGTATGTATTTCTGAAAAGCCCCCCATCCTTACGAATCGCCTTTACATACCAATCAGCAGCTCTGGTCGCAATCGCAAGGTATTTTTCTTCTTTTCGTTCTTTGTAAGCTTTCAAAAAAGGTCTGCCCCACCAGTAGGCATGCCGGGGATGAATTGCCCCTGTATAGGAATTACAAGGTAAGTATCGAATCCAATTTCCGGGAGGATACTCATCTTGAATCAGTTTTTCGCAAAGTTCCCAAAATATTTCAGCATATTCGTCATCTTTTGTTAAATACCAGGCTTTCAAAAAAATTGAATCATCATTTAAGGGGCGACCAACATGATTTTCTTCTTGTGGTTCATAGTTATACGAGGCGATGGCTTTATGATTCTTATAATCATATCCATCCAGGAAAGTTCCTTGTCCTTTAAGATACAATTTATTTTTCACGAATTTTACAGCTTCCAAAGCCCGTTCTTGATATATTTTCTTATGAGTAGCAGATGCTAAATAAAATAATCCATCTAAACATTCTAAGATAGCCGAAGTATTCACAATCCCTGCAATATCCTCAAAAGCTAGAATTAATCCATGATCTACATTTTTTTTGTCCCAAATTTGATTTTTCAAAATAAAATCTGCACATTCAACCGCAGCATTAAGATATTTCTCTCTATCAAGGAATTCAAGTTCTATCGCCATAATAAGTGCTTTAATTGCCTGCCCTGTATGCCAAATGGGTGAAAAAAAATCCCATGTCTTTGTAGCAACTGAATATTCTCCTTTAATAGCGCCTTTCCAGTATTTATGTTCTAACTTATGACTATTTTGCTCGGAACTCAAAGATTCAGTTTTCATCATAGCAATATCGACGAGCCAATCTAAAGCTAAAGGGAGGCTTTTCCGTAACCGAACTTTCTCTCGTACCATTTTTTAGGCTTTTCCATTAATTTGGTTCTAAATCCTTAATCGCAAGATATATTTGTTCGAATAAATCTTGGATTTGATTGAGTTCTAGGCATGAAAATGCAATTCGTACATCTGTTTCATTAATAGCAATAATGCCAATTCCATATTTTTCTAAGAGATGGGTCCTCAGTTTTTCTGCATTGACTGTTTTGAGCTGAAGGCACATAAAGTAGCCCGAATTAAACGGATATACGTTCCAGACTTCCTGGTATTTTGAATTATTTAATACCTTTTTCACTTCTTGAGCCCTACTCTTTAAAAGTTCGAATTTTGCTTGCTGTTCCTGTCGAAAAGTAGGAGATTTTAAAATTCTCAATACTACCGTTTGAGACGGATGAGCACAATTAGAAATATTTCCTCGGATTGCGCCCATAACTTTTCTTTCAAGTGCTGCGTAAACCTCGTTAGGGGTATTAGCAGATGCAAAAGTGATAAATCCTACACGGAATCCCCAGACAAATTCTTCTTTCGTGGCTCCATCAATTTTAACTGCAAGGATACGCTTATCGAGATCTGCGAGATATCCGAATAGCGATTCTCTTAAGGTTTCTTCTTCGTAAAACAAGCCAAAATAGGCATCGTCCATTATAGGTATAATATTACAGCCGTTTTTCGCGATATTTTGTAGGATTTCCACTAATTTTTTGGCTTCACTCTGTGAGATTGCATATCCTGTAGGATTATTTGGAAAATTCAGAATAATTAATAGTTTTCCAGCCGCTGAACATTTTTCGAGTGTTTCTTGGAAACCCGTTAAATTAAATCCCCCATTCTCTTTATAAAAAGGATAATACTCGATATCGACCTTTTTCCGAACACCGAAAATAAGTTTGTAATTTCCCCATAACTTATCAGGTAGAATTAATTTATCATGTGGATCTGCAAATAAATCTGCCACAATACTTAACCCGTGTGTAAGTGCATTGGTCACAATAGGATGACTGAACGCCTTCTTCTGGAGCTGTGGATTCTCTTGGATTATTTTTTCCTTCCATACTTGTCTCAATTCAGGAATGCCAGAGGCAGGGGCATAAAAAAATAAATCTTTAGGTTCTAAATTGTTAAAATATTTTAATGCAGATGGTAGATACATAGGTTGACCATTTTCTGTAGCTACACCAATCGTCGCATTATATTTATGTGCTAATTTTTTAGCTTCTGCTGATTGACTTAGAATTCCTTTCGGAAAGTATAGATTTTTGCCTAATTCAGAAAGCATTTCATAAATATGATGATTTCCACTCTGAATTATCTCATTTAATTCTTTTGCTAATGGATGCACAAGATAACCTCTGATTTTAATTGATTGATTCCATTTGTTGTTTCAATTCATTTTTAAAAACAGAATATGCTTCTTTGCCCCACAAACAAAAAACTACTTTTTCGAGCCCAGTATCTTTGGAAAGATAGTCAATCGTTGTTGAAAGCATTATTTTAGCACAGCGATCCATTGGAAATCCGAATATACCCGTTGAAATCGCAGGAAACGCAATCGATTTCAATTTATTTTCATCTGCAACTTTTAAACTATTAAGTGTAGCATTTTTCAATTTCTCATCTTCATTTCCTTCTCCCATACGAGGTCCTACCGCATGGATAACGTACTTTGCTTTTAAATTTCCTCCTGTAGTGATGACTGCACCCCCTACGAAAGTTCCACCAATTTTATTGCATTCCTCTTGAATTTTTGGACCACCTTTCTTCCGAATTGCTCCAGCTACTCCCCCTCCTAAAATTAATTGTGCATTGGCAGCATTCACGATTGCATCAGTAGCCTGCTCTGTCAAATCACCCTCAATCAATTCCAATTCGGTCTTATTTATTTGAACCTTCAATAGATCACCTCATCCTATAACCTAATTTATTTAATTAGCGGCTTAAAGCAATTTTAAGTCGATAATAGTAAATTGAATAGATTATTAAAAGCCCACCAGATATTATCGTCATAATTAAATTCATATCGAATCCATATGAGAACATCATAATTAAGGGAGCTATAACCATCGCAACGCCAAATATTAATTGAATTATGAAAGTTTCATTCAATTTAATGTGCAATTCTGTTTTAAATGTTGAGTCGCCTTTCTCTCCTAATCCTACTACATAAGATCGCACCTGATAGTATCGTATGGAATAAATTAAAAGGAGGATCCCAGAGATAGCCGTCATAATAAAATTCATATCAAACCCATAGAGAATTATATTAAATAATCCTGCAATAACCATTGCCGCACCGAATATTAATTGAATTATGAAAGTTTCATTCATTCGCAATTTTAATTCGATATGAAATTCTTCATCTTGTATTTTTTGTGTTAATCTTTGGGTCCGCTTTAAATAATAATAGAATGCATAAAATATCACAAGTATTCCCGCTACAACTGTACTAACAAGGGTTGGGTCTGGACCACTGGAGATCATCATTACGATTGAGGTAACAATCATCGAGAGCCCGATGAGCACTTCGATTATAAATGGCTGATCTACATTAGTGCTCAATATACTTTTCACATCTTTTTTACTCAATTTTTTCACCTATGAACATAACTAAGATCGTTTAAGATTTATAGATTTTTAATTAAGGAAAAAGATTTATAAAAGTAAAAATTAAAATTCACTTTAGTAAAAATCTTTCAATTTTTAAAATTTAACATTTGGATGAATTAGTAACAATGGAAGGTTTACCAGAAATCTCTAAGAATGGCACCCATAAGCGAATGAAAAAGTCTGATTCTGCACATTTATCGGAAAAAGAGGAAGAAATACTCGAATATATAGGGAAAATCTCAGAGGACGATTTAACTCGATCAATAAAAAGAGTTAATATCGCAAAAATTCTAAAATGCTCGCCCGCATTAGTGAATAAACTACTTAAACACTTAGAAGAAAAAGGTTTAATCCATTATGAGAAATATGGAGAAATTAAACTTACAAATAAGGGGGTTCAAATAGCAAATAGTTTAATTCGGAAACATAGATTGTCAGAAGCCTTATTTGTCGATATATTAGGACTCGAATCTTCAGAGGCTCATGATTTTGCCTGTAAATTTGAACATATTATTGATGATAAAATTGCAGATAGAATTGAGGAGGTACTGAATAATCCTTCAATTTGTCCTCATGGAAATCCTATTCCTTCTAAAAAGACAAAGAAAAAAGTAGTCCGGGGAAATCAGCTAACTTCATTCTCTACAAACGATGTAGTAATTATTTCACAAATATTAAAAGAAGATACAGATTTTCTTAAGAAATTAGCTAAAATGGGAATTGAGGTTGGGACAAGAATTAAGGTTATTGAAAAATCTCCAATTGATGGGTCTTTATTACTGGAGATAAATGGTAGAAATTTTGCTTTAGGGGAAAAAACTGCAACGAATCTCTTAGCAATTTCAGGGAAGGACGAGGTTAATTAAATATGGATAAAAAAAGAAAAATAGGCAAAGGAAAGGGGCCTCATGGACCTCAATTTGGAAAGAAGCGAAGAAGAAAAGGAAAGGGCCCCCACCGCGTAAGAGGACAAAGACAGATAAAATTTCAAGATAAAGAGGTAAATATTCGGATTGTACTTTTAGGAAATCCGAATGTAGGAAAAAGTGTTATTTTTTATCGCTTAACCAAAACTTATGTAATTGTCAGTAATTTTCCTGGAACATCTGTTTCACTAACAGAAGGATTTGGAAGGTTTGAAGGAAAATGGGTACGTGTGGTTGATACACCAGGAATTTATAAATTAACCCCTATCTCTGAAGATGAACGAGTTGCACGCAGCGTCTTAATCGAAGAAGAACCTGATGTGGTAATTCAAGTTGCAGATGCAAAGAATCTACGTAGATCACTTCTATTCACCCTCCAAGTTTTAGAAGTGGGATACCCTACCCTTCTACTTCTAAATATGTGGGATGAATTACATAATCAAAAAATTGATCTTAATCGATTAGAAGAAATTCTTGGTATTCCTGTCATAAATACCGTTGCGACAGAGAATATTGGAATTAAAAAAGTAAAACAAACTGTAATAAAAATTAAAAATGGAGAATATAATTTTAATCCATATCGAATTCAATACCCAGAACCTATTGAAAAAGCAATTGAAGAAATTGGTCGGTTATTACCGGAGGAAATGCTTCCCTTTTCTCAACGCGCCTTTTGTTTAATGTTGTTAGAGGGGGATCTGGAGCTTGAAAAATGGATTATTCGGAAATTTGGTCGTAATCATCTACAAGAGATTTTAGAGATTAAGAAAAAGACCGAAACCCAATTTGCCGACCATCTTAATTTCATTATTACACGACAACGAGAATGGGAAGCACGACAAATCGTAAATCAAGTGATGCAAGTAAAAGAAGAAAAAAAATCAAGCTTAAATGAGCGAATAAGCGCCCTCTCAATTCATACAATCTGGGGACCTCTAATCTTAGTAGGAATATTGGTCCTAATATTCCTCTTTGTAGGTTACGTTGGTGCAAATATTCTTGTTGAATTGATGGAAGGAAAACTTTTTGGAGAATTAATTAACCCCTTCTTAGATTCAGGTATTAGATTCCTCATTCCTGATGTCGGTGCTGGACATATCTTTATTGAAATATTGGTAGGTGATTTTGGATTATTAACAGTAGGAATAACTTGGATATTTGGTTTGATCTTACCGATCGTCTTCACCTTCTTTTTCACTTTTGCAATTCTAGAAGACTCAGGATATCTTTCACGAATTGCTGTTCTTACCAACCAATTTGCAAAGAAGATGGGATTGAGTGGGAAAGCGATGATTCCTATGATTCTAGGGTTAGGATGTGGGACCACTGCCCATTTAACCACAAGAATATTAGATACTAGGAAGGAACGTATCATTGCCACATTACTAATTGCACTCTCAATACCTTGTTCAGCCCAACTAGGTATTATTTTAGGTTTTATTAGTTCGTTCGGTCTCATTTGGTTATTCATAGGATTTGCAGTGATTTTCCTTCAATTATTTATCGTTGGCTATCTTGCTAGTCGAATTATTAAACCTAGCGGAACTACAAGTTTAATGATTGAATTACCTCCCTTAAGAATTCCAAAACCAGAGAATGTACTCATAAAGACTTGGAAAAGAGTTGTCTGGTTTATGAAAGAAGCAATTCCGATATTTCTTATTGGTACCCTCTTGCTATCGATTTTAGCTTTAACTGGAGCTGATAAAAGCCTTGAAATACTCTTCAATCCAGTAACTAGCGGCTTATTAGGGCTACCAAGTGGCTCAGGAGCCGCTTTTGTTTCTGCAGTTCTTCGTAGAGATTTGGGAGCAGCAGTTTTCTTCGAAACTCTGGATCTTACCGCAGTACAAGCGACTGTAGGCTTTACTGTTTTAACTCTTTTCTTACCTTGCATCGCCAGTTTATTTATAATCATAAAAGAACGTGGTTTAAAAGTCGCACTAGGTATTGTTGCATTTGTTTTTGGTTACGCCATTGCCATTGGAACCGTCCTAAATCTAATCTTACAATTGTTTGTTTAAGTTGATATGAATAATGAGTGAAGTGAAATGTCCCTTGTGTGGGTTTAAATTCGATGCCCTTGAAAATTCAGGTGGCTGTGCACATTGCAGCCTCTTCAAGTCCTGTGAATTATTGAGATGTCCCAATTGTGGTTATGAATTTCCAATTCCTGATAAAAAATTGTTAAAATTCATTAAGAAATTACGTAATAAAGAAAGTAGTTGTGAAAATGGTGTATGTAAATGAGCGAATTAAGACATGATTTAGAAGAAATATTAGAATACATCTGGATGCTAACCAAAGATATTGATAAAAAATCAACAACTATTGGAGAATTGCATCAAAAAATATATGATTCAAAAAAATTTAGTGAAGAAAAAACCAAATCATTAGTAAATGAACTAAATTCTTTAAATTTTATTAAAGTAAAAGATGATCGTATTGAGTTCAGTAAAAAAGGATATGAGCGTGCTCGGCAAATTATTAGATGTCATCGGCTCTATGAACGATTATTTAGTGAAGTACTTCGTATTGCTGATGATGCAAAATTAGAGAAGGAAGCTTGTGTCCTTGAGCATATTATAGCATCTGATGTAGAAGAAAGTGTATGTACTTTACTTGGACATCCTAAAACTTGTCCTCATGGCTTTAAGATCCCCCCTGGACCTTGTTGTAAGAAAAAACTTTCTACCATTTCAAGCATTATTGTCCCAGTAACCGAATTAGATATCGGTGAATCGGGAACAATTTCCTATATCACATCACAAAGTAACCGTGAAATGGATAAATTATTAGCATTTGGCATATTACCAGGAAATCCTATAAAATTACATCAGAAAATGCCCCTAAATGGCCCGATCGTTCTTCAAATCGATCAAACCCAAGTTGCATTAGAGAAATCTGTTGCAGAACATATCTATGTCCGTCGTATAAAGAAAAATAATGATTGAATAAAGAAATAATGGTAGAATAGGGAAAAAAATCCCATTTAAGCTTCATATTCTACTCCTATCAATCTAGTTAGACGAGGAAGAATCCAAATCACAAAAATGAAAAACATTGGAATAAGAATACCTGCACTTAATCCATAAAGCCATATTTGTGCCTCAATGAATAGTTCTATTTCCGCTGCAGTTGCCAGAGATGCCCCTACAGAGTTCATAAGTCCATGAATAAGAAGAGGACAAATTAGACTCTTTGTCCTTTCAAAAATTATACACATACAGATGCCGAATATGAACGTGTATCCCACATGAAACGCCATTTGACTCCAGTCTGAAATAAAGCCAGGTGCACTCGGATCAATGTACCAAGCGACATGAAACAAGCCAAATAATATGGAAGATATTAAAATGGAGCTAATTTGCCCTAAATTAGACCGCAATTTGGTATAAAAATATCCTCGAAAGAGTAATTCCTCAGAAATTCCTACACATAGGAGCTGAAAAGGAAAAGATGCAAAACCATACCAATTAACAGAAATAGAAGTCCCTAATAAACTATTTAAATCTAGAATTCCTGCAAAGGCTAAGCCAAAAACGATCGTTCCAATGATTATAGCAACTAATATTCCGATAATTAGCAGTAAAACAAACGTGAATGCCACATTTCTCCAAAGTTTATCCGAATGGAAACCAAAATCACGAAGGTAAAATCCTTCAACGAGAATGATTTGGAGAACAATAAAGAAAATCATGGGCGTTTTCTCTAAAGGCAATCCATATTTTAATAGAATGAGAGTTCTGAATATCATAATCAGAATGAAGAGGAGCAGAAAAACAAGGATGATTGATTTTAAACCTTGCTTTTCATAATGCGTGAGTTTATGGGGCCGCTTATAAACCCACCAATATAAAGGTATTAAAAGTAAGAATGAGAGAAGAACTGGAATGATGGGGATTGCTGATATCGGTGTTGTCCCCACGGCAACAGATTCATCGAGAGGGAAAAACCATCCAAAATCACCAAAATAAAAGATTGACCAGATCCCAATAAAAAAGCCGATAACAATGGCTTGATCCTTCCAAAAAGACTTTTGTTCCATAACTATCATCCTATATTTCAAATTTTAACCATATTAATGGTTCAATCCTAAAAGATAATATTTGTCTTTCAATAATTTATTTATATTCTGATGTAAGTATTGCTTCACCATTCAAACTGAGTTGATTATTTGAGTTGGGTTTGTTTATCAACAGGAATTAGTTGTTGGTGTCCCTCGCCATGGGAATCAATCAAATCTGGGGCACTCAATGTTTATGAAAT
>Ga0180301_10004668_pt1 | contig 10567 bp, 13 predicted proteins | sample GuaBasSediGuay16_FD_121797 | JGI IMG/M metagenome (GOLD analysis project Ga0180301, IMG submission 121797) | Subseafloor sediment microbial communities from Guaymas Basin, Gulf of California, Mexico - Guay16, Core 4569-2, 12-15 cm | ecosystem: Environmental > Aquatic > Marine > Hydrothermal... | reverse complement strand
GTGATAGATAATAAGATGAAATCTCCAAGGGATATGACAAAGGAGGAATTGTTAGATTTCGCACATCAGAGGATATTCTCTCTAGGCCCCAGAGATCTGGCATCGGCGTTAGCCCATGAGAATATGAAACACGGCATGGGAAAGATGATGTATGTCTTGGATAGTGGAGACGTTTTTTGTTTGTTTGGACCCGATGCCACTATAACCAGAAATATTGGGAGATGGATGAGTGGTTTCGGCTACGGGGTTGTAATAAGGTGGCCCGATAAAGGTATATTTTTTCCAGAGATAAGGCCCAATGGTTGTGGGATGATAATAGCAAGATTGGATGAGTTACCACCAAGGAGAGAGATCATAGAGAGGGTATCCGAGGTTGAAAATTCTGACCTATACCTGGATGGCATCAAAATCATACCCGACTTTGGAAAGGGCAATCATTTCTTTGAATTTTATAAGGTATTGGAAATCTCCCCCGATATAGAAAAGACTATGCCCGAAGAATGTAATTATGCCATACTCCATGGATCTGGTCCGGAAAGAAAAAAAGAGATGTATGGAATGATAGATGCGGGGGAGTGGATTAAAACCCCTCTGGGAAAGATATCGATATTAGATGGCAACGCAGGGAAAGAATACTATAAACTGTGGAAAGACTTCGAGAAATTCTCTAAGAAGAGGAGGGAACTATTAGCTAAAGAGGTTTTGGGTAAGTGTGAGATAATCTCCAACCTGACACATCAGGGGATATTCGCTAAAAATGAGATAAGATTGGGCTGTCATGACACCATGGATAGGTCCTACCCCAGAGGGGAGGCATTATTCCCAGTCGCCCTGAGATGGGATGTTCCCATGTACATATTCAAAGGGAAAGAGAATCTCTCGGATGAGGTTATATGCAGAACGGGCTTACATGAAAAGGCAGAAGATAATATGATAGAAGAATTAAAAAAAGTGAACATACTCCCACATGGAGGGGGTTATAGAATCGATCTAGAATATACCAATATAGAGGTTATTAGAACAGATCTTGGAAATAATTTCATCTTAACTGGCGCAAAACCCATCTCCAGGATCGATGAGATGGGCAAGAGAGGCGTCTCAGCCTTTGGGGAAATGATCATTATGAATCCACACGAACTCCCGTTCGACTACAGGGGTATGAGCATAATAGAGAAGATAATGGAATACGATCTTGGCATTCCGGTGGCAAAATTGCAGCCATTGATGACCATAAAGGTTTAAAAAATAAAAAATGAAGATCGGCGTTGCTGCACAGATATTCTGGGATTATGAGAAATTGGATTTAAATTATGTTATAACCCATGCAGTAAATGATCTGGGCTTTGAGTGTGTAGAAATCCTGTGTCAGAGTCCGATGTTTCCGGGATGGGGCACAGACAAGGCAGATAAGACTAAAGAAGAAATAAAGGATATATTGAGTACTATAGATACCAGTATTTCTCTGCACGCGCCTTATCATGACCTTAATATCGCAACCTGGAATCTTGGAGTTAGATATGAGGTAATAAAACAGATAAAGGAATGCGTGAAGGTTTCTAATTATCTTGGATCAGATATAGTTGTGGTGCATCCCGGATATGTGGCTTCCAGAAAATATAAAAAGGATAAGACCTTTGATATGATGATAGAGAATTTCAGGGAGATAACAAAAACCGCAGAAGATCTAAATGTTAAACTGTGTATGGAGAATATTGCCAGTAAACCCAAGGCCATGGGGGTTCACATCCACGAAATAAAGAGGATATTGGAGGGGGTGAATTCAGAAAATTTCAAACTTACATTAGATGTGGCCCATATAAATACAACTGGACTTAAGCCCAGAGATTATGTAGAGAATTTAAAGGAGTATATATTTCACGTTCACATAAGTGATAATACCGGGGGGAATGATCACCTCCCCATCGGATTGGGGAATATCGATTTTGAGGAATTTTTAAGGGAATTGAAACCCTATGATAGATTCCTGATAATAGAGGGTTGGATTCCACGGAATCAGGATCACTTTCTGAAATGGGACAAGATGCAACTGGAGAATATCCTAAAGAGATTGGAATCCACCTAAGGTCTGAAAAGAAAATATGCAATTATCATCAGAATTATCATCAAGATCGAGATTATAATTATTGAGTTTTTATCTGTTCCCAATGCGATGGGTATTGGTCCTATAAAAATTATAGCCCCTCCCCTAACCTCTGTTTTCCCTTTTCCCTGTTCTAATACAGAAAGGGTTAAGCCCGCTATGAACATTATAACACCCACCAGAATCAAAAGAATCCCAGCGGTTACAAGTTGTTGCATTTTCTTTTTCTTTTCTATTGAGATCATATTTTAAATTTTTAAATTCAATCATATATAATGAAAATAAAGGTAAAATAAGGTGAGAATTCAAAAATGACAATAAAGGTCAATATAGAGAATATGGTTTCTGTCATAACACTCAACCAGAAAATTGATTTGAAAAAATTTGTCAGAGAGATCAGGGGCTTGGAATATAATCCAGGCAGATTCCCCGGTGTTGTTTATAGAATTCGCGAACTCAAATTGGCTATGTTAATCTTCAGTTCCGGAAAGGTTATCTGTACTGGGGCAAAATCAGAAGGTGATATAAGGGAGGCGGTTAAAAATTTGCTGAAGAAGTTTGAAGAGGGTGGCATAAGGATAAAAGAAAGGCCTAAGATAGAGATTCAGAACATCGTAGCTTCTGCAAAGATGAACTTCAGGGTTAATCTTGACCGTTTAGCAATGGAGTGTGAAAATACCGAATATGAACCAGAGCAGTTCCCCGGCTTAGTTTTTAGATTAGGTGATCCCAAAACAGTTATGCTGGTCTTCAGATCCGGAAAGATAATTATAACTGGGGCAAAGACCTCAGAGGATGCTAACAGAGCCGCAGAGAAAACAAAGAAGATTGTAGAGGAGATCAATGCTGTGATTTGAACTTTTTATTTTGAAATCCATTTATTCTTAGTTACATCTTCATATATCATAATTAATTAATTTTTAAGATATATAGTATAAGGGATAGTATAAGATAACTATTGCGGGGGTGCCCGAGCTGGCCAAAGGGGCAGGAGAGTCACAGTGCAAATTGATAAGGAGATTGCTGAGTTGATTGACATATTGATATACATATTGGGGATTTGTATAAATGTGATACATACCATGAATAACTATGAATAGGCACTCTCCGGGGATCTCAGCTACTTCTGGGCGAACCAGTAAAGGGAAAGCCTTACCCAAAGAGTTTTTTCGTGAGTTTGGATTTCAATCGAGATCCAAACGAGAATGTGTTCAGGGGATTGATAATTTGGAATAAACCTGGATAATATTGACTTAATAATTGAACTGGACTCTGCCATACTTAAGGCCAGTAAAGGTGGGAAATCCTGTGGCGAAGGCCTTCAAGGGTTCGAATCCCTTCCCCCGCATAGCCCTTTCTCTTAGAAAAAGAAGATTCTCAGAGGGAATCTCGGAAATTTAAGGAAATGCCAGTAATGATCAGAAAGGCATCTGGAGAATTGGAGGAATTCAACCCAGATAAGGTTAGAACTGCTATAATTAGGTCCGGTGCCGCTCCGGATATAGCGAATAAAATAGTGAAGAGGGTAAGCGAGCGGATAAAGGATGGCATGTCTACCAAGGAAATTTACAGAATTACCTTTGGGCTTCTAAAGAAAGAGAGACATTCTCTGGCTTCAAGATATGATTTAAAACGGGCGATAATGCGTTTGGGCCCAGCGGGATTTCCCTTTGAGACATATCTGGGGGAGATTTTGAGAGAGCATGGTCATTCCATTCAGCTTAGGCAGATAATTCGTGGGGAATGTACTGAGCATGAGATAGACATAGTGTTAGATGGAAATATCCTGGTGGAATGCAAGTATCATAACACGGGTGGGATCTACACGGGATTAAAATCTGCAATGTATACCTATGCAAGATTTCTTGACCTTCAAGGTGGCATTTGTGAGAATAAATCAAAAAAATTTAAGGGTGTATGGTTGGCTACAAATACAAAATTTTCATCTAAAGCCATTGAGTATGCAGAATGTAGGGGGATAACGCTGGTGGGATGGAGGTACCCCATAGAGAATAGCCTCGAGCAGATGATAGAATCCAAGGGGCTTTATCCAATAACCATACTCCAGAATATTGATGCTATAAGCAAGGATCGATTTTCTAATGCTGGGATAATGCTGATAAAGGATCTAACGGAATTGAATCCAGTAGAGATTAAGGCAAAGATAGGGATTCCAACAAGTAAACTCTCCGGGATTATTCGGGAAGCAAGAGAGATAATTAAGCAATAACAAACGTTAATACTACATATACTACATAACCAACTCCGCACTAATAAAGGCCTCAACAAAAGCGGCAATCAAAAGTAATGGGATTACTACTAAGAGATAGATAACTGCTGCCTCTCTGATTCTTTGGCTTACCCTGCTTACCCTTCTTTTGTTATCTCTGGTCAGATAAGACAGACCGATTCTAATCCCCATGGCAGCTGAGATAAAAATCGCTGGTAGTTCAAATACAGAATGTAGAATTATGCCCTTTATGAAAAAAATTAGACCCAGATTTTTCTCAAGAAGGAGTTTTATTATGAATCCGACCAAAAAGCCATTAGTGAACATTATGAAAAAAGGAAGGATGATAAATGTCCCGCCGGCTAAGAGTATGAGACTGACTATGAGATTGTTAAAGAATATATTCAATGCTGTTTGAGATTTAGACTCAGTTAAAATTTTTTCTTTAATCTGTTTTAGATTCGGAAGCAACGCTTCTTCAGTTTCTTCAAAGAAGATAAATCCAAATGGGGTACCTATTATAAAGATGGATAAACAGATCGCCATCAGGCTTGTATTTTCTTTGAGAATTTTTATTATCACCTTGCCTACCTCAGATTGTCCAAAGGAGTAATAACAGAAATTATCCAGATTCAATGATCTCTATAATCTTCCTTCTGGCATTTTCCATTTCTACTTCGAGAAGGCCTCTATTGGCTAATGCGGGGACAATAGCAACTAATGCTGTATCAGAACCTGGAAGTATGAAAAACATTACATCAAATTTTCCGAGTTCAAAGTAGACTTTATCCAAGCCATATTCAGAGTATTCTCCAATGACACCGAAGAAATCATCCATAGTATCTTTCAATACTTCCCAGATTCCCATGATCTCCTTTTTGAAGTCTTCTGTAATCGGTACTATACCCTCCAGATTCTTTCTGGCTACCATGCATGCATGAATATCTTCTAAGCGGAGAAGGTCTTCATTCAGGATCTTTGAGATTCTCTCTCCTTTCTTAGTAACTGGACTATTTCCTTCTGTTCTTTTATCGTTAGGTTGACTAGGTTATAGATAATTGGTTCTGCTTTTTTTGATGACCTTTGAGGCACATCTCCCAGCGCGCGAGAGAATACATATTCTATAAAGTCGTTGAATGGTTTTTCTTTCTGGTGAAGCATCACTATTGGAGTTGGAATGTCAAACTCTATATCGTGTTCCAAGTCAATCAAGTCCTTTTTCATAAGATTAATGGTTCTAAAGATCCTCCCCACTCTAACTATTTCATCTATCTCATTTTTCTTATATTTTAGTTCGTGGAGTGGGATCTCCAAGAACAAATCCATGTCTAAACTCCTTCCGGCGAAATAGTCGTATGCCACCTTATAGAAATCTTCACCTTCCTTGTCTTTCATCTTCTCCAAGAAAATTTGCTCTGAGATAGCTACAAAGATTAATTTATTGAAATAATTAGATATTTTTTCCCTCAATTTATCTTCTATGGGGTACATATCTCTCAATGAAATAGCTCTTACAATTTCTATAAGATAAAATGCCCTTTCTTCTCTTGAGAGTGTTTCGTCGAGTAGATCATCCATAAGGTTTATTGTTGCATCCAAGATAAGTGAAAGTTTAAGGACATCTTTCGGATACTCAAGTATTGCATCTCTTGCGTATTTGGTTCTTAGATACTTCTTCCCAGCAAGCCATTTTTTTGTTATAGTTTGAGATGATTTAAACAGGGTTTCATGAACTACCTTGTGATGTTCAGTCTTGCCGTAAAGCTCCTTCTCTAGTTTCTTTAAGTAATTAATGTTCTCCTTAACCGTATCCTCATATATTTTTGCAAGAGTCTCAATCATCTTAAATTTTCAATGCCTCCTCGATTATTTCTTCCAAGACTTCCTCATCCTTCTTTTCAAAGAAGGCATCATAGAATCTCTTTTGAAGAGGGTATATTTTATCCAAAATGTATCTTCTCCTGACTTCATCCCACAGATCCCTCTTTTTTAACTCATCCTCCGTTCCAGTGAGGAAATCACAGTGTGTGTCACCCTTCAGTATGCACTTTGTTTCAATATTCTGAGTTAACTGCTGATGAACAAAACATCCACCACCTCCCATACAACCAGATATGAAATAGTCAATAGGTTCATCAGTATCGATGTCTTTAAGGTATTTTAGAAAGGGATTATCTGCTATAACGAAGTGTGTATATCTCCCAGGCATGTAGTCATAGGTTTTATATAATCCTATTCCCTCAGCCTCAGCCAAATCCATTCCAAAATTATAGACTTTTGATGGTGTATCAAGATTAAACCGCTCTTTTATCATTCCAACCAGCTTGAATCCCATAAGCCAAGATAGGAGATATAACTGATGTAACTTCTTTTGGTCATAAAAATATCTCGTCAATTCTCCTATGAAAAAGGTAGGTACAAGTGTCATGTGAATATTCTTCAACTCTATCTGCCCACCCTCAAACCGAAGTTGTCTCGTCATAAGCAACTTCGCAAGTAGACCTAATGCCATTTTACATTACCTTAATGTACCGATACTTTCTTCACCTATCTTCATACCCTCATCTGTAATGAATGTCTGGTATGTTGTGTGAGCATGCTTAGTATGCCTCATCTTCCTTATCTGGATTGTCCCGAATTCCTCGGTTCCAACTCCAATAAAGTTTAGCACTAACACACCATCGACCAGAAACTCCGAGATGGTATCTCTGCTTAGGTATTCACTCTCTTCCGAGCGCTCCGAAATCAGAAAGGCTGTAATTCTAGCACTTTTTATGGTTTCTACTAACTCCATGATAGAGCGTCTCATTGCCATCTCAGGACTGATTTGAACATTAGATTTTCTTTCCAGATCATAATCCATCAGGATCTCAAGATACCCTATAGTTTCCATTGAAACTATGTAACTGGAAAGGGAGTCAAAAACGAGTCTCTCTGGTTTGAAAGAGTCTATCTGATTTTTTATTTCTCTGTTGACTGAGACAGCGTGCTCTGACATAACTCTAAAACTTATTACTCTCAACTTCCCTTCTCTTTCTAGTTTTTTGAGATCCCAATTAAAAGTGGATGCCTCACGGATTATATCTTCTTTGTTTTGCTCGAAACTAATGTACATGCCTTTCTCCCCAAATTTTTGCGCTCCATTCACAAGAAACTGGAGAGAAAGTATTGACTTCCCCGATCCCGTAGGACCTGTGACAAGGACTAAGTTATTTCTTGGGATACCTCCATTAAGTAATTCATCAATACTTTTTAATCCTTCCTTATATGCTGGGATACCTATTTTTACTCTTTCCATAGTCATATTATATCTTTTTGACTCTTTTATAAAAATATATTGGCTTTACCTTCCAGATTCTTTCTGGCTACCATGCATGCATGAATATCTTCTAAGTGGAGAAGGTCTTCATTCAGGATCTTTGAGATTCTCTCTTCCTTTGAGTCCATTCTACCTATATCACCCCTCCGGTTTTGGCAACCTCCCTAATTAAACCAATTTCCTTCTTCTTTCGCTCGAATTCATAAGGGGTGTAACACAAAACTTCTAAATCAACAGGTAACTTCCAATTATCAAGGAAAATATCTGGTCGCTTTCTAAATGGGATTTCATCAAAATCCTTCGAGATAACTAATAGGTCTACATCACTTGTAAGTAATTCATCACCCCTACTTCTGGAACCAAATAATATCATCTTCTCTATCTTATACTTTCGACCAATTATCCCCTTAAGCCTCTTCAACTCCCGTAGAACTATTGAATTTTTGACTCCACCCATTTTATTAATTTCTCACAATTTTCAATATACGATCTGGCATCCTCCTTAGTATACATCTTGTATGGGGGATTCTTTCTTCTTAGCTATATATAGCGCCTTCCTTTGCAGTATCCAACTCCTCTTTACCCTGCAGCATCCAGCGTTCTATTTCAGGCCTCATTCTTAAACCTTTGTAAATGCTACATGCATGCATGAATATCTTCTAAGTGGAGAAGGTCTTCATTCAGGATCTTTGAGATTCTCTCTTCCTTTGAGTCTGTCATTTTATGACTGTTTAGAACAATTTCTTCTTGGCCTCTGTTTCTGCACCCCCCACCACCATACCCTGATCTGTGAATTCAATTGTTACTGGTTTTAAACTGTGTTTTGTCTGCCTCATTTTTCTGATCTTTATTGCTCTGTTGTCCAGGGCCTCATTCAAGGTCAAGATAATGGTACCATCAGTCACATAGCTTTCTACGCCATGTGCCGATAAACTACCATCTCCTGGGATCTCCGTTATTAGCAAGGTGGTTAAGCCAGCTGCCTTTAGTCTATAGTTCACCGCGAGAAGCATCTGTCTTATAGTGTATTTCACTTCATTATGATCCCTTATCAGGAAGTCTAGTGCTGGAAGGCTGTCAAATACCGCCCTCTTTGCCCCAATCCTTTTTGCCTTGCTTATTACGATCTCCAGAATCCTTTCCATATTGAATTCGTCTGGTAGAAGAGACATACTACCCTCTGGCTGACCTGTAATAGTGGTTGGAATGGATGCTGCATCGGATTTTGTAATTCCTACCCTGGCAAGGCTGGCATCTATTATCACCAGTTTACCTTCATCCTCTTGCCTCTTAAGATCAAAACCAAAGTTGATCATGTCTTGTTTCAGTTCCTTGGGATCCTGTTCCAAGGAGACCAAAACTCCGGGCTCGTCGTATTGAACAATTCCATTATAGAGGAATTGGATTGCAAAGGTAGTTTTTCCTGTACCGCAGGTTCCAGAGAGGAGAATGCTCCTCCCCCTGGGGAATCCCCCTTCCAATAGTTCATCTAAGCCAGGAATTCCGGTAGGGCACTTCTTGTTTATATCGACCATTTTCATCTATTAATCGTGATATAAAGATTATATATGAATATGTATATAAATTTATATAGGATTATGCATAAATACTTCACTCATTTGAAGTAGTTAGCCTTCTATTTTAACATTTGCTACTGAAACCTAATGACCTTTTTATCCCTCATGAAATCTACTGCCATCGGTAATTTACATCTAAATTATTTTGGAAGAGAACAGGTAGATTGCAAGGACACCCACTTTATTGCTTCCAGCACCATAATCCCTGGATTGCCAATCGCTTTTAAGATTACACTTAGTTTCGATGGTGTTATTCGGAACTACTGATCTAAGTAACTTAAACCAAATATGAAAACTATTGGACTAAACATTGCTAAACTAATAAATTTCCCTGCTATTGCCATGACCTTATATTGACTTGGATCATAATTGCCAAACTCGAATCTTGATTCTTCAAATAACCTTTGATATTCTTCATCACTCATAGTCGTCAACAACCACAATGGCAGGAATCCACAATGCATATTCCTTATTCTTTTTTGCAATCATGTACCCACCAGGAATTGCTGTAAAAAATGGGAATAAGAGTACTGCCACCCCTCTTAAAAAAGAGGGAATATTAGTCGGACTATGTAACTCATTACATAGAATGATGCAACGCTCAAAATTAAATAGATTCGATTCCTCCTTTTATTATCTCTAAGTTTTTTAACACACCTCTATTAAACTGAGTTTCTGATTTTAAAAAGGATGGTACAGGAGAGTTTTTATTTCTTGGCATTGAATTATAAACCTTTAACAAATAATTAGGGCGAACATCCCAACAGTTAAGCTTAGTATTAGCTATAAATTGAAGAAGTGGATTTAATTCTGTTCCAAACGACTTATAACCATTAAGCTTTGCTTGAACCAACACTGTTCCACAACCAGCAAATGGATCAAGTATAGCAGGATTGCCATACTCCTCTTTGTATTGGTCTATTATAGATTGAACAAACGATGCAGAAAATCCCTGAACGTATGGGGCCCAACGATGAATATGTTCATTTATATTAGGTGTGAATTGGATGGGTTGAATGTTCTCAGTGATATTAATGCCAATCTCTTTTAGGTAAGGGATAGAATCCACATCTGATGACCCGCCTTTTTTTTAGGTGACTTCATAATGTTTATTTTCCTGACGTCCAGGATACTCTGAATCTGTCTTTCTTCTTTAGCTTCCATCTTATTCACCTATGTATTTAATCATTTTAACTCTTTCAAGCGACCCATTGCAGATAACGGCTCCAGCATATACGAAGTTTCGGCGTAGCCGAAATTTAGGTGAACGAAGTGAGCCGTATATGCTTGTTATCTGCCGTGCTCCTTTTTCATATTGTCTGCAAGATTTTTTAAGGTTT
>Ga0180301_10004667_pt1 | contig 10571 bp, 13 predicted proteins | sample GuaBasSediGuay16_FD_121797 | JGI IMG/M metagenome (GOLD analysis project Ga0180301, IMG submission 121797) | Subseafloor sediment microbial communities from Guaymas Basin, Gulf of California, Mexico - Guay16, Core 4569-2, 12-15 cm | ecosystem: Environmental > Aquatic > Marine > Hydrothermal... | reverse complement strand
GGAGGTGAAACTGTCGGTCGGGGATGACCCCGACGCCTTCATCCTCATGTTGCAACCCAAGGCCGATCTCACCGTAAATGCCCTGCAGAGGGGGGCCACAATCGTGCTGCAAAAGTCCCTAAAGGAGGGCTTTGGCCTCACCGTGACCGAGGCCCTGTGGAAGGGAAAACCGGTGATAGGGGGCGATACGGGAGGAATAAGGCTTCAGGTCATAAACCACCATACGGGCTTCAGGGTCCATACCCCGGAGGGGGCCGCCTTGAGGATCCGTTACCTTCTGACCCACCCCGAGATCCTCAAGGCCATGGGGAAGAAGGCGAGGGAATTTGTGAGGGACAATTTCCTGCTCACCCGCCACCTGCGGGACTACCTAACCCTGATGATAGCCCTCATTTACGAGGTGAAGGACAGGATCGAGATAGGAAAAAGATAAAAAGAGGGGGAGCCCAAAGGCTCCCCCATCTAAAGGACTATTTTTCCACGGGTTCAAAGGCGAAAAATACCCTCTCTGCCCACCTCATCTCACCGCCTTTGACCTCTATGGGATGGGAGGGGACTTCGAAGACCACAAGCTGAACCTCAGAGCCCTCCTTCAACTTCCCCACAGGACAGTTGATTACGCGGCTCAGGATCCTCTTTATGGGACTCCCCTCCCCCAGATCTATCCAGGCGTGAATCAAGGGGGACTCAAATCCCAGGGGTACCCCCCTCACCTCCTCGGTGAAATTGATCACCCTGCCCCTTTTGGGCAGCTCCACCCACTCGAGCTCATCCGAATAGCACTCGGGGCAGATCACCCGAGGGGGATAGGCCACATGGCCACAGGTGCGGCACCTGGTGGTGGTGAACTTTCCGGCCTTCAGGTTCTCGTAAAACTGATGGACCCTGTTGAACTCCTTGGCCTCAAGGGGCCACATGTCCATGGTCACCGGGTACTTGTCCTCCAGGATAGGTATCCCCAAGATCGCCATCTCTGCACCTCCTACTTGGGCTCACGACCGTAAATCACAATGGTGTGCTCCACATTGAGCCCGCTCAGGTTGTGGGTGAGGCCGATCTCGGCACCCTCCACCTGGAAGCGGGCCCTCCCCTGCAACTGGCGCATTATCTCTATGGCCTGACGGATACCCGTGGCCCCGAAGGGATGCCCGCAGGAAAGAAGCCCCCCATCGGTGTTAAGGGGGATCTTTCCCCCTATACGGGTCTGACCGGACTCGATGAAGGAACCGCCCTCGCCCTTCTTGCAGAACCCAAGCTCCTCCACCTCGATGATCTGGGAGATGCTGAAACAGTCGTGGGTCTGGGCCACATCGATGTCCTCGGGCCCAACCCCCGCGCTCTCATAGGCCCTCTTTGCCGCCACCCTGAGGTGGGCCCAGTCGGCCAGGTGCTCCCCCGGCCAGTTGGCCGAAACGCTGTGCAGGGAGGCCTGGGCCCCGCCGCGGATGTAAACGAGGGGCCTGTCAGTAAGATCCTTGGCCCTCGACTCCTCGGCGATGATGACCGCCGCCGCCCCGTCGGTGATGGGGCAGCAATCATAGAGGGTCAGGGGCGGAACCACAGGAGGGGCACCGAGCGCTTCTTCAAGGGTGAGCTTCTTCTGGAACTGGGCCTTGGGGTTCTCGGAACCGTAATTGTAATTTGTGACCGAAACCCAGGCCATCTGCTCCTTGGTGGTCCCGTAATGCTTCATGTGCTCCTTGGCAATGAGGGCAAAGAAGGGAGGAGGAAGCCCCAGACCGTGAGGGGCATCCCAGTCATGATCTATGGAGGCAAGCTCGCTGTAAAAGACCTCCCACTTCTGGGGGGTATAGAGCTTCTCGCCCCCGGCCACCATCACTATATCGGCCATCCCGCTCTCCACCAGCCCTTTGGCCAGAAGGATGCCGGTGCTCCCTCCGGCACAGAGCACATCCACCCTGGCACAGATGGAGGTGGGCTTAAGACCCAGCCTTTCGGCCATCACCGGGGCGGTGTTCACCTGAAAGGAACACCTGCCCGCATAGGAGCTGGCAAAGAGAAAACCATCGATGTCCTTGGGCTTGAGCCCCGGGATGTCCTCAAGGCACTCCTTGGCCGCCTCCTGGACCATGTCCACCAAGGAGGCCTCGCGAACCCCCCACTTGCACATGCCTCCGGCGATGATACAAGCCCGTCTCGCCATCTCAACCTCCTCATCTATCCTTGAATTCGGGTTTCCGTTTCTCGACAAAGGCCCTGAGTCCCTCGCGCCCGTCCTCGGACACGAAGGTCTGAAGGAAACACTGACCTTCGTAGACAAGGGCGCCCTCCAAGGACATCTCGATGCCCCTGTTGATGGCCCGCTTCAAGGCCTTAAGGGCCACCAGGGGCTTTGCGGCAATCTCCCTGGCAAACTTCAAGGACTCCTCCAGGAGGCTCTCGGGAGGATAGACCCGATCCACAAGCCCGATCTCCAGGGCCCTCCTGGCATCTATCATCTGGCCGCCGAAAAGGAGCTCCCTGGCCTTGGAAAGGCCTATAAGCCTCGGCAACCTCTGGGTGGCCCCTCCACCGGGGATGATCCCCAGGTTTATCTCCGGCTGCCCAAAACGGGAATCCTCCGAGGCAAAGCGGAAATCGCAGCAAAGGGCGAGCTCAAGCCCCCCACCGACCGCAAGGCCCCTTATGGCAGCCACAGTGGGCACGGAAAGCTCCGCCAGGGCACAGGAGGCCCTGCGGCTCAGATCCCCAATCCTGCCCATCTCCACAGGGCTCTTCCCCTCCACCTCCTTCACATCCAAACCGGTCGAGAAGGCCTTCTCCGAACCCGTTATGACCACCACCTTTATGTCGTCGGACTTCTCCACTTCCTGGCAAAGCTCCATCAACTCGCCATAGAGGGCGGAACTCAGGGGATTGTAAGGAGGACGATTGAGGGTCACAAGGAGAACCTTCTGCTCCTTCTCCACCTTCAGATTCTCAAAGTGATGCATGCCCCCCCTCCTTACTTCCCATACTTGTACCAGCCCTCACCACTTTTGCGGCCGAACTTCCCTGCCTTAAATCTCACCTTGAGACTGTAAGGAGTCGCAGGCCAGTGATCGAGCTCCTTGCTCAGATACTCGTTGACATGATAGCCGATGTCCAATCCCGTGAGATCCATAAGCTCAAAGGGCCCCATGGGATAGTTGAGGCCAAACTTGACGGCCTTGTCTATGTCCTCCATGGAAGCCACCCCTTCCTCGTAAAGCCTTATGGCCTCCATGAACTGGATCATCATTATGCGGTTGACGATGAAGCCGGGAACGTCCTTGTTGACGATCACGGGGACCTTGCCCAACTTCTCGGCAAGCTCCCGGCAGATGGAAACCGTCTCATCGCTTGTGTCAAGCCCCCTCACAACCTCCACAAGCCTCATCAACTGGGCCGGATTGAAGAAATGCATCCCCACGACCTTATCGGGCCTCTTGGTGGCGGTGGCGATCTCGGTAATGCTCAGTGAAGACGTGTTGGTAGAAAGGATCACCTCTGGCCGGACCAGCTCGTCCAGCTCCTTGAAGACCTGCTTCTTGATGTCCATCACCTCGACCACCGCCTCTATGACGAAGTCCACATCCTTCAAATCCTCCATCTTCGTGGTCCCCTTGATCCTGGCCAGGGTCGCCTTCTTCTGCTCCTCCGTGACCTTACCCCTCTTTATCCCCTCATTCATAAAGGACTCGATGCTCTTTAACCCCTTCTCCACGAACTCGTCAGCGATATCCCTCATAACCACCTCTAAACCGGCCTGAGCACAGACCTGCGCAATACCACTGCCCATTGCCCCCGCCCCCACAACACCTACCCTCTTTATCTCCATGTCACACCTCCTACTGCTTCTGAAATTACAAGAAAAGATAAGTTCCCTTTTTCACAAGGTTTTTTACCTTACTTCCCCCACCTTGTCAACCGAGGCCCCGAAGGGACTCCCCTTGGGGCCTTATCGTTCGTAAATCTCCACGGCGCTGAAGAAATACGGGATTTCGTAAGCGGCACTTTCGGGGGAATCCGACCCGTGGACGATGTTCTCCTGGATATTGTCCCCGTAAAGATTCCTTATGGTCCCCGGGGCGGCCTTCCCGGGATCGGTGGACCCCATTATCTCCCTGACCCTCTCTATGGCACCCTCCCCCTGAAGGACCATCACCACGATGGGGCCGCTGGACATGAAGTCGGTGAGGGACGAAAAGAAGGGCTTGTCCCGGTGGACCTGATAGAAGCCCTCGGCCTCCTCCTTGGAGAGCCGGAGCATCTTGAGCCCGACCACCTTGAGCCCATCCCCCTCGAAGCGCCTTATGACCTCCCCTATCAGGTTCTTCTTCACACCATCGGGCTTGACGATCACCAGAGTCCGCTCCATCCTCCACCTCCTGAATTCATCTCATCTTCAGGACCCCTGCCCCACGGTAACCTCCCCTCTTCAGGGAGAGGAGGGCCTCGTTTGCCTCCCGGAGGTCAAAGACCTTTATCTCGGGTAGGATGGGGATTTCGGCAGCCAGCGGCAGAAATTCCGCGATGTCCCTGCGGGCGATATTGGCCACGGTCTTTATCTCCTTTTCAAGCCACATGTGATCCGCATAGTCGAGCTCGGGAATGGGACCCTCCTTGCGGATCGCATTGATTACGAGCCTCCCTCCCCTGTCCAGGACCTTTAAGGCCTCACGGACCACAGCCCCAGAAGGGGTGGTGTCTATGGCGCGCTTCACCCTCTCCGGGGGCATCTCACCCGTCTCCCCCACCCAGTCGGCCCCCATCTGACGGGCCAGTTCACTGGGGGCATCCCCCTTCCTCCTGGTGAATACGAATATTTTGGCCCTTGGGAAGAGATGGCGCGCCACCTGATAGACTATGTGAGCGGAGGCCCCAAAGCCGAAAAGCCCCAGGATCTCACCGTCCTTCATCCCGGTGAGCCTTAAGGCCCTGTAACCTATGGCCCCGGCACAGAGCAGGGGAGCGGCCTCAAGGTCCCCGAACCTCGAAGGTATCGGAAAGGCAAAGTCCTCCCTCACGACCATGTACTCGGCATAACCCCCGTCCTCGTCGCAGCCCGTCCCCCTGAACTCCTCACAGAGGTTCTCCTCTCCCGCTTCGCAGAAGCGGCACTTACCACAGGCCGAATAGATCCACCCAACCCCTACCCGGTCCCCTTCGCGCAGACGCGAAACCCCGGGGCCGAGCTTCACGACCCGCCCCACCACCTCATGCCCCGGTATCACCGGCAAGCGGGGCTTCCGCCTCCCCTCGATCTCGTCGAGCTCGGTGCGGCAGATCCCGCAGGCCAAAACCTCTACGAGCACCTCCCCCGGTCCCGGTTCGGGGATGGGCAAATCCTTGAGCACGAGGACCTCTGGCTCCTCCTCGATGGCAGAGACCGTCCTCTCAAGGACCATCGCCTTCATCAGGCTTTAAGCTACTTGAAGCCCCTTGAGCCTGTCAACAGATTATTGCCAAGGGACACAGGAGGTGTTAAAAACTCGGCCATGGTGGTCGTCCTTCACGGCGACAAACGCTTCACCTTCCAGGGGAAGATCACCGGCTTTGAGATCCTCAAGGCCCTGGGACTGAGGGAGGAGGAGGTCCTCCTGGTGAAGGATGGAAAGCTCCTTCCCATGGACCTACCGGTGGAGGAGGGCGAAATCAGGGTCATACCGGTGATCTCCGGGGGATAGGATGCGCTGCCGGATGTGCGGACAGAGGGCCGTTCTGAGGCTCAAGGCCTACAACATCAACCTGTGCCAGGAGTGCCTGAAGAAATTCGTGAGGCGCAGGGTCCAGAAGGCCATAAGGGATTACCGCCTGCTGAAAAGGGACGACAGGGTCCTTGTGGCCGTCTCGGGGGGGAAGGACAGCCTGAGCCTCTGGGACCTCCTCCAAGGGCTCGGCTACCGGACAAAGGGGCTGTACATCCACCTGGGCATAGGGGAATATTCGGACAGGTCAGAAAGGGCCGTGCTGGAGTTTGCGCGGCAGCGAAACCTGGAGGTTCACATCGAGCGTGTAAGGGATCACTTCGATGGCTTGGGGATACCCGAACTATCCAGGCTCGACCACCGCCCCCCTTGCTCCCTCTGCGGCATGATAAAGCGCTACCTGATGAACAAGGTGGCCTACGAGGGGGGATGGACCCTGGCCACCGGCCACAACCTGGACGATGAAGCAGCGGCCCTTCTGGGAAACGTCCTTGATTGGAAGGAGGGATACCTTGCCAGGCAGTCCCCGAGGCTTGAACCCCGGGAAGGGTTCGCCGCGAGGGTCAAACCCTTAGTGCTGTGCTCCGAAAGGGAAATGGCCGCCTATGCCATAAGCTCGGGGATCCAGTACATCCTGGAGGAATGCCCCTTCAGCCACGGGGCCACATCCCTCCTGTACAAGGACCTGCTGAACCAGCTTGAGGAACACTCCCCGGGCTCAAAGCTCCGCTTTTACCAAAACTTTCTGAAGATCGCCCACCTTTTCCGGACAGAACAGGTGCAGCTCACTCCTTGCCAAAACTGCGGCTACCCCACAACAGGTGACCTCTGCAATTTCTGCCGCCTGAAGGAAAGGTTGAGCCGCTGAAGCCCCCTAACAAAAAGGGGGCGGGCTTTAACCCGCCCCCTTTTGGTCATCTGACCTTAGAACTCCTCCATTCCGGGAGTCCCAGGAGCGGCCTTCTCCTTCTTGGGCTTTTCAGCAACGAGGGCCTCGGTGGTGATCAGAAGCGAGGCGACACTTGAGGCGTTCTGCAGGGCCAGCCTCACGACCTTGGTGGGATCGATGATTCCCCTCTCGATCATGTTGCAGAACTCCTCCTTCTGGGCATCGAAGCCGAAGTTGGGATCATCGGAGGCCTTCACCTTCTCGACCACCACCGCGCCTTCCCTTCCGGCATTCTCGGCGATCTGCCTCAGGGGCTCCTCCAGGGCCTTCTTGACTATCTCGACCCCTATGGCCTGATCGCCCTCAAGGTTCAGGTTATCCAGGGCCTTCTGGCACCTGAGGAGCGCCACGCCTCCACCGGGCACAATGCCCTCCTCCACCGCGGCCCTGGTGGCGTTCAGCGCATCCTCGACCCTGGCCTTCTTCTCCTTCATCTCGGTCTCGGTGGCGGCACCCACCCTGATAACGGCCACCCCACCGACCAGCTTCGCCAGCCGCTCCTGGAGCTTCTCGCGGTCGTAATCGGAGGTCGTCTCCTCTATCTGGGTCCTGATCTGCTTGACCCTGGCCTCAATGGCCTCCTTGCTGCCGGCACCCTCCACGATGGTGGTGTTGTCCTTGTCGATTATCACCTTCTTGGCCATCCCGAGGTCCTCAAGCCTCACGTTCTCGAGCTTTATCCCGAGATCCTCCGAGATGAACCTCCCACCGCTCAGGATGGCGATGTCCTCGAGCATCGCCTTCCGCCTCTCGCCGAAGCCGGGGGCCTTCACAGCCGCGCACTTCAGGGTGCCGCGGATCTTGTTGACCACCAGCGTGGCCAGGGCCTCGCCCTCCACGTCCTCGGCTATGATCAGGATGGGTTTGCCGCTTCTTGCCACCTGCTCGAGCACCGGGAGCAGGTCCTTCATGCTGGAGATCTTCTTCTCGTAACAGAGGATGTAGCAGTCCTCAAGCTCACAGACCATCTTCTCGGGATCGGTGACGAAATACGGGGAGAGATAACCGCGGTCAAACTGCATCCCCTCGACGACCTCAAGGGTCGTCTCCATCCCCTTGGCCTCTTCGACGGTGATCACGCCCTCCTTGCCCACCTTGGCCATGGCTTCGGCAATGATCTCGCCGATGCTCTGATCGTTGTTGGCCGAGATGGTCGCCACCTGGGCTATCTCCTTCTGCTCCTTAACGGGGGTGCTCATCTTCTTCAGTTCCTGGACCACGACCTCCACCGCCCTGTCGATACCCCGCTTGACATCCATGGGGTTTGCGCCGGCTGCCACCACCTTAAGCCCCTCCTTGTAAAGGGACTCTGCCAGCACAGTTGCCGTGGTGGTGCCATCACCGGCGGTGTCGGAGGTCTTTGAGGCGACCTCCTTCACCATCTGTGCACCCATGTTCTCGAACTTGTCCTCCAGCTCGATCTCCTTGGCCACCGTCACACCGTCCTTGGTCACCGTGGGCGACCCCCAGCTCTTCTCTATGATCACGTTCCTGCCACGGGGACCAAGGGTGACCTTCACAGCCTTGGCAAGGGTGCTGACACCCTTCAAGATCTTCTCCCTTGCTTCAACTTCGAACTTAATCTCCTTCGCAGCCATCGCTACCTCCCTCCTTTTCCCAAATTTTTATTCCTCGACAATGATCCCAAGGATATCGTCCTCGCGCATGATCAAATATTCCTTTCCGTCTATCTTTATCTCGGTACCAGCGTATTTGCTGAAGATCACCCTGTCACCGACCTTCACATCAAGGGGGATCACCGTCCCGTCCTCCTTGATCCGGCCCTTCCCGACGGCTATGACCTTACCCTCCATCGGCTTTTCCTTGGCGGTATCGGGGATGATGATACCTCCTGGCGACTTCTCCTCGGGTTGCTCAATCCTTTCAATTAACACCCTGTCCTGAAGTGGCACTACCTTCATCTCCTCTACCTCCTTTTCCAAGTTTTCTGATTACAGGCATAAACTCCTCTTCCTTAATAATCATCGCCCCCGACCCTTTCAAGAAAGCTCCTCGTCCTCGTCCGCCTCCATGTCCTCGAAGCGATAAAGCATCCTCACCTTCTGCTTGCCCACCTTCTCGAGCTTCTCCTGACACTGGACACAGTACCGGGCAAAGGGAAGGACCCTCAAGCGCTTCACATCGATGGCCCTGCCGCACTCCTCGCAGTAACCGTAGGTGCCGTCTTCGAGCCTGCGGAGGGCCTCATCGATGCTCTTCAGCCGCTGAAGGTGGCTCTGCAGGAGGCTGTAATTTATGTCCGAATCAAGATCGAACTGCGAAAGGTCCCCCACGTCCATGGTCGAAAGGGTGGTGAACCTCGGATCCTCCCTCACCTTGGTCCCCACCTCCTCCTCGATCTTTTTGAGGGTCTCCTCCCTCAAGGAGAGGAGCATCTCCCGCAGCTCCTCCTTCTTAACCTGCTTTCTTTCGGCCACCTTCACCCTCCCCCTTTATGGTCTCCTGGACCTCCCTCAAGGCCTCAAGGTCCCCTGCCTGGGCAAAGGCCTTTTGGGCAAAGGAAAGCTTTCCCTCCTCAAGGGCCCTCCTGCCCAGATCCCTCCACACCTCGGAAGGGATCTCCTCACCCAGAAATCCCGCCACCTGCTGAAGCAGGAAGAAATCCCCCTTCTGGACGGCAACCTCCTTGAGTTCCATGAGCCCCTCTCTGTAACCCGCCATCCCGTAAAATTCCACCGCATCGTTCAACCGCCCCTCATCGCGGTAAAGGTCCCCATAATGGATCAGCACCTCCCGGGGGGTATCCCTCCCGTAGAGGATCTCCCTCCTCTTCAAGGGATCAGGAAGTCTCCCCTTTCCCATTCCACCCGAAATATAATTTGCAGGCACTCGCTTTCAATCTCCCAAGGCCACGAGAAGATACCACCCGGAGGTGATAAACTCAAGCTTGAAAAGGACCCCCAAAAGGGGGAGAATCCGATCCATGGACGAACTGCATAGGTCCCTCAGGGCATACCTCAAACACCTGGAACTTCTGGGAGTCGAAGACATCCCCTCCCCTTCCCCCGATCCGGGACCCGAAGGACAACTGCAGGAGCTGAAGCAGGAGGTCCTTCAGTGCAGGGCCTGTCCCCTCCACAGGACCAGAAGGAACCCCGTGCTGGGGGAGGGAAATCCCAGGGCCATCCTGGTCTTTGTGGGCGAAGCCCCGGGGGCTGAGGAAGATCAGCAGGGGAGGCCCTTTGTCGGCAAGGCAGGGGAGCTCCTAACCAGGATCATCAAGGCAATGGGTCTGGAGAGGGAGGAGGTTTACATAACCAATGTGCTGAAATGCCGTCCCCCCAACAACAGGAACCCGCGACCAGAGGAGATAAGGGCCTGCTTGCCCTTCCTGCTCAGGCAGATGGAGATCATAAAGCCCAAGCTCATATGCACCCTGGGGACCTTTGCCGCCCAGACCCTTCTGGGCACCCAGGAGAGGATAACCTCCCTCAGGGGAAGGTTCCACCAGTGGCGGGGCATAAAGGTCATGCCCACATTCCACCCCGCCTTCCTGCTGAGGAACCCCGCTTACAAGAGGCTCGCCTGGGAGGACGTGAAGAAGATCATGGCCGAGTATCGGAGGATAAAGGGGCAAGGGCCCTGAGGACATCCTCTGTGTCCACTATCACCGCAAACCCATAGGCCAGGTTCATCAAGGAGGCCAGGTGCAGCTCCTTGGCCGAGGTGGCCGTGGCATCGTGCACAAAAAATACGCGGAAATCCCTTATGAAGGCATCCCTTGCCGTCGTCTCGCAGCAGAGGTTGGTCATCACCCCGCAGATCACCAGGTCCTGGACCCCGAGCCCGCGGAGGTGTTCCTCGAGGGGGGTGCGGTAGAAGGCGCTGTAACGCCTTTTGGGGATGATCCGCTCCCCTTCCCTCGGGCCAAGCTCCCCCATGATGCGATGATCGAAGGTCCCCTCCAGGAT
>Ga0180301_10004666_pt1 | contig 10573 bp, 19 predicted proteins | sample GuaBasSediGuay16_FD_121797 | JGI IMG/M metagenome (GOLD analysis project Ga0180301, IMG submission 121797) | Subseafloor sediment microbial communities from Guaymas Basin, Gulf of California, Mexico - Guay16, Core 4569-2, 12-15 cm | ecosystem: Environmental > Aquatic > Marine > Hydrothermal... | reverse complement strand
TTCTGTTGTTGGTCTGTCTCCGCTTGCTTCTATTTCGTCGTATGTTCTAATCAGTATGTAGCGGAGTGTTCCGAGCTTCATTTCTAATGAAAAAATAAAAATAAAAAGTTTATAACCACTTTTCTGCCGATGCCTTTGCGTTTATGTATGCTTGTCTTGTTTCTGGAGGCATCTTCACTAGGTAGATTGACTTCGTGTATAGTGTGAATTTGCCTGTTTGCGTTGGCGTTACGCCTGATTTGTTGACGAAGATGAATGCCAATTTGTGTGGATACTCTATGCGGCGGTATCGCTCTGGTAAGATTCTTAGAGAGAATGTTGTTGCTCCGCCGTATCTGCGAGATGCGTAGTATTCAAATGTGTATTTTTCTGTGTCGTGACCTGTTTTAACGAAGACTTGTCCTGTCGCAACGGAGACTAGGACGACATCGTTGTTCGGTGCTATTACATCAACTGGTGCAATCGGTTGCTCTCTTAAGGCGTATGCTGCTGTGTAAATTGCTGCGTTATCGGCTGTTTTGTATGAGTTTTTGAGCACGTCTAAAGTTATTGTTGTTTTGTCTGTTCCTCCGTCGTAGTCTATATTGACGACTTTTGCTATTTCTGCGTTGTTGTCGTCTGCTATCATCACTTCTGTTCCGACCGAGTAGATGTCTCTGACGTCTCCGCTGACTGTTACTGAAACCGCTGAGCCTGCGTCGACGTCTGCTGTTAATGCGTTCTTGGCGAAGTTTGTTGTTTTGATGAGGACTTCTTCTTCTATGTATTTAGTGCGACCATCTGAAGGTGGAAGTATCATGTGGTCTAATCTAGGCATTACCTTCAAATCTGTCTGGTCCCAGAAAACTCTGAACTCTACATCCTTTTCGGAAATTTCTGGATGGTTCCAGAGAACTTCTATAGGCTCGTTGAGTATGTAGGTTGTTTCTGTTGTTGGAACTATTGTTGCCTTAGGGTCATTCACGTTCCATTCCTCAAATTTTGGCGAGACAACGTCTTCCGTGCTAAGTACGTAATTCAAGTTTGCCTTGAATTCGGAGACTTCTACCTATTTGTAGTAGGGCGGAACTACTCGCTCGTAGGAGAGTTTGCCTTTCAGTGCAATTAAGTATAAATTGATTGGATGACTGCCTTCTAGGACGTTTCTGTAGAGCGTGCCTCTAAGGTAGATTCGCTTATCTGAGTCTAAGCCTCTGATTTCTATGTAAGTCTGGAGAGGTATTGGAAGTTCGAAGCCTGTGTTTATCCAGCGACCATTCTGCATCAGAGAAAAGCGCATTTTGTTGCGGTTGTATTCTGTGTGATAGTATGGAGCGATTAAATTGTCGATTCTTATGTATTCTTGGTCTTTGACGCCGAAGACTACTGTTGTTGGACTGTCTGTTCCGATTTCTCTGACTAGTGCGCAAGTTTTCTGCCAGTCTTCGAGCCTGAATTTGCCGTCTTCCAGGTCTGAGCCTTTTATTACGAGTTCCCAATTGTCAAGTTTTTCGATTGCCATTTTAGATTTCCACCTCTGAGAAGACTAGCTCCTCAGGACGGATTTCTTCTGTTTTAGGAGGACTCGGCTTAGGCGCTGTTGTTTCTCTTCTCACTCTAACTCTTTCTCTCCTTCTCTTTATCTGAATTGCTCTGACTGATTGACGAATGTGCATTTCTCCTCACACCACCTATGCTGCTGTCCAAATTCCTATTGCTGCTCCAATCATCTCTATGAGATTGAGGACTTCATAGAAGAATGCTCCGCCCATGAAGTTGCCGAAAAAGTCTAAGACGTCGGATTCGTATGTGTATCTCGTTGTTCTGAGAACTCCGAAAATCAGCGGAGGTGCTATCAATCCTGCTGTCGTGTAAAGTTCCGCTGTCATGTATTCCTGTTCTGTTGGAGTATCGCCCTCTTTAATCTTGTTTACGATGACACCTGAGATATAGCCGTGTAAGAAGACCCAGACGACGCCTCCTATGACCATGCTTGCGATGCCTGTCCATCCTAAGCTCTCGAAGAAACCGCCCATTAAACCGACGACTGGCATTTTACATCACCTCTACATCAGAACAACAAGCTCTTCTGGCGGGAACCATATTCTTGCTTCCTCTTGCGAGAGAGCTCTACGTATGTCAGCTCCATAACCTTTCTCAATAGCCTGCTGAATTACCTGGTCTCTCGTCTTTCCTTCTATGATTTTCTTCCAAGCATCCTTGTTCTCTCCTTTCTGCGCCACTACGAAAGCCACTTTAGGCATCAAAACTGGAACACCGTGATACTTTGCGAAGACATAGCCTGTCTGACCTTTCATGTCAGGAACCCAGGTATCTACGAAATGCTTTAATCTCTTCTCTAGGTTCGCCGCGCCTGCTTTGAAACCTGCGTCTTCTAACGCTTTCTTAGCCGCCTCTATTCTCTTGTATGCGAGATTCTTCTTGTCTGTATCCGACGCCTCCTCTCTCCACGTTCTCGTCGAATACTTCTCCCTATCAAACGTCTCGCCGATAGTCGAGTGCTTATGTGGAGCTGCTCTACCAACGAGGTAAGCGCCGACATTCCTACCGTGTGGTTTCTTGAAAACCCTGAGCTCTTTGCTCTTTGCTATCGAGATGACTTCTTTCACTCTGCCTGGAGGAACTCTATTAATCTCGGGTGCTTTTGCCATTTCCCTTACACCACCCCCTTATTCCATTCCAATTTTCCCTTATTTTCCATTATTTAAATAATTTTACTTTTTCTCATTTATGACAATAGGCGAAAAATCTAGGTATGTATTCCTTGTCTTTGCGCTCGAAGATTACTTCTGTGTCTATGAAGTAGTTGTTTCTGAAGAGTATGGCTGCTACTGCTAGTAATTTCCCGCCGTCCATTCCTCTTGATTCTAGTAAGAGCTGGTCGTGCTGTAATGCTATATAGACGTATGTTGATACTGGCTTTTTGCCTACTATTAGTCTTGGTAAAGTGATTCTTATTCCGCAGTCGCAACTGTATGTTGCTGTTCTGTCCTGTAAGGTTAAGGTATATCTACGGTTGCATCTTATACACCTCAAATTGCTTTTAAGCACCAAATATGAAACCATAAGCCTTGATAGAAGGCTGCGTCTTCGGAAGAGATGACTTTTCCGCAATAAACACATCTATATGCTCTTTCTGGCAGAACTGCTAGGAGCGCTTGTCTTACGTCATCTCTAGGAAGATTTTTGATTGTCATTCGTTCGAATAATAGTAGCAGTGATTTGTATTGCTTATTTTTTAAATAGACCTTTGCGTATTGCCTCATTTTCCCTTGCTGTTGCTCCTAATAATGTTCCTAATGCTAATTCTATAATGCCTTCTCCTGCTCTTCTCATTCTCTTTCTTGCCGCGTCTGGATTTCTCTCACAGATTGCGTTTACTAAGTCTCCGAGTGTTTCGCCAAAAATAATGCCTGATGTGAATTTCAATTTTCGCCATTTTTGGTTGTCTGATTCGTAGAGGCTGTCTAGCGAAGCTACTAATTCTTCTGCTGTTCTGACTGCTGCGTCCGCTTCCACTAATTCCGATTCTGTGTTTATTTCTTCTATATCTCTCTTCTCCTCCTTCTCTTCAACCTTCTTCTTTCTCTTCAAGAGAGCTTTCACTTCTTATCACCTCCTTTACTCTCTCTTTGCACGGAATTGAGATAACTACTTTGTTTTTCTCTACTATCATCATTATGTCTCTTATTATTGCTTTGATGTCCGCACCTGGTATCCAAGATACGAAGGTCAGGATTTCTTGGACGTCTGATTTTATTATTTCTTTGTTTTTCGGATTAGCTATTACTATGTTTGCTCTGTTCTCTTCTTCTAGGTCTAAGAGTATGTCTTCGCAATTGTATCTTTTGATTAGTTGCTGCTTCATGTTTTGGAGTTTTTCTCTGCCTTCTTCTGTCTTTGCTTCTCTTATTAGTTCTCTGAGAGTCTCTTCTGGATTTTTCATAGCTTTCGCTAGAACTCCGCTTGCTTTCAGTGCTAGTAAGACTAAGTTGAATTTCTTTTTCAGGTTATCTTCTCGCATATTATCCACCTCCGCAGTGTTGTGTCGTAGCGTGATTTTTTGTTGTTTATTTCAAAAGGTATTTCTCTGTGGAAGATTATTAAGTTATTACAAACTATTGCGTAGCAGTATAAGTAAGGTGGTCTTGGTAGAGGGAAGAAATACTGAGAGTGATAAAAAAAGAGCATGTCTGCGAATTCTCTGTATCTGTATGATAACGCTCTTTTTGCGCAGGTTAGGATGTCTCTGCAGATATATAGTCTGTCTTTGAATGCGAAACCTTTTTCATATTTTAGCATAGCTCTTAATACTTCTTGTCTTATTTCCATAGGTCTTCCTCCTTCAATATATAGATTTCGTGAGGAAATACCTCATTTGCGAATTGCATAGCTCGCTCATCCCAGCCTTCTGGGAAGAGTTCTTCTGGTAAGAGTAATCTCATTTCTTTGTTGTTTATTTTTAGTTCGCCGTAGGTTATGAAGATACCCTTACAGTAGAAGGCTACTTCGTCTAAGAGTTTTTTGGCTGCTTTGATGAATTTGATTACTGACCAGCAAGGTTCGATGTCTTTGAAGAATAGGATTTGTTTCGTTGGTGTGTGTTTGCTTAGGCAGTCTCGCATTCTTATGTCTAGTGGGCAGTAGCAGACTGTTTCGTCGCAAATCATGCCCTCTTTGCCTTTTATTGCCTCAAGGTGCTGTTTCGAGAGTTTCAATTTTTATGAGCTCACCTCTCTTTGCGATTAGAGGCGGAAAGCCGTGAGGCATTATTAGCTTGTTGCGTAAGTATGGAGGTATGTTTCTTTCATCACCGCTCCATATTACTTTCCATTCTCCTGTTTCCTCATTAACTTCTATTATATCAACAATCATTCTTCCAAATCAAATGTTATTATTTCTGGCTCTTCCCCCTCAACTTCCGCAGTTTTCTCAGGTTCTGGTTGTGGTTGAGGTTCTGGTTTAGGTTGTTCTCTGGTTTCTTTCTTAGTTTCTTCGGTTTCTTCTTTCTTCTTTGTTCTGACTTTTATCTTTGACTCGCCAGCCATGTGTGCTAGGAAGGTTCCTAAGCCCTGCAAACATGCTGAAATTCCTTTTAAAGTTCCTACGACTGATTCTGCTATCTCGTCTTCTCTCTTTCGTAAGCCTTTGTATGCTCCTTCCGCTATCCCTTTCATTATGCCTTCAATTGGTGATTTAAGGTCTGTGCCTATCGGGTCTTCTCCGAACATGTTTTCAAATTCTGCTTTTAGTTTCTTAAGTTTGTTAGTTTCTGCTTTGACTTTTTCTATTTGCTGTCTTATTCGCTGTGTTATCTCTTCTCTCGCTAGTTCTTTCGGTATTTCTTCGGGTTCTCTTGTTTTCTTTCTCTCTCTTCTTCTATGTGTCATTATTATTTTCTGGTCGTCGCCTTTCTGTTCTACTAATGCAAATCTTGTTCCGTCGTAGTCTTCTATGATTGACTTGAATTCGTCTCTGCTTGGTTTGTAGTGAAGTTCTGCTATGCATTCGGCTGGATTAGTGTCTGTGCATATTATTAGCCATATCTTCTTTGCGAATATATTCCGCAGTTTGGATATTACCCCCCGCATATTTATTTTCCATTAAATTTAATTATTTAAATAGTTTTTTCTTTTCTACACAAATTCCAAATTTTTCGTTGAAAGTCTGCTGCTTCTGGATAGTAAACTGAAGGAAAGTTTCTAAATATTAGCGTGCATCTCTCGTCTAGTTTCGTCGTATCTACTAATCTATGGATTATTGGATAGCAACCGCAAGTGTCTATTTTTATTAAGTCTGGATAGACGACTAGAGAGTTTCTGTTTACTAGTGGTTCTGGTATGTTAAACCTGTCTCTAAATTCTGATTTCACTAGTTCTACAAGTTCGGTGCCTTTAACCTGACTTAGAAGTTTCTCGTAAAGAGTTCTTGCTGTTGAAGGCGATGGTCTCCTCTTCTCTATCTTGTTTATGTAATCTAATAAACTCATCTCGCTTGATGATTCTAGCGCTGCACGAATTACTGGTCTCGCCCTTCTAGTTGCTCTTTCCATGCCTTTATACATTTCTTCTGCTATCTTTCTCTTCTCTTCTGTTTTTGCTTTATCTTTCCAATAATAGAAGAAGGCTTTTACTAGCAAGTCGCTTACATTTGTTCCTTCTTCGTGCGCTGCCATTACTATCTCGTCTTTATGTTGCGGTATTAGTCTCATGCTTAACGTTGCCGATTTCTTTACTTCTGTATCTACTAGCGAGACACGCATGCTTTATCACCCCCTTTTTATATTATATATTATTACCATTTTTTCCATTTTTATTACCAAAATGTAGTGCAACGCAAAAATATGCGTTGCAAATCACAGCCATTTCCTTCCCCCGTTTCCCCAAAAACCCATTTTCCTTCCATTTTTAATGCATGCACGCTTAAAAATCATCCAACTATATATATATAAATATATAGGAAAAATATATAGGGAAGGAAAAAATATATATTTTTCCCTTCCCCTATATATTTCTTGTCTTTTTACGAGTCTCATTTCTGCCTAAAAAGTTGCTTTATTGCTTGCTTGATTCTCTCGTCTTCGGAAGTTTCTAGGAGAGTTTGGCGTATTGTTTCTATTGCTGTTTCAGAGAGTTCCGCTTTATCTATCTCTTCTATTATGTATTCTAGTTGTCTCACAACTACATCAAGTCTGACTGTAAAGTATAGCGCTGCGAGCATTTCTATGATATCTATGTCGCTCGCTGTTGCTCTTTTGCAGAATAAATCAAGAAGACTTCTTGTCATGGTATCACCTCCTACCATATTGGTTCTCCACAGTATATGCAGAACTGGCAGTCCTCTACATCTTTTAGAATCTCTTGAAGTTTCCTGCCTTTGCGTAATTCCTGTGTAATATATTTACTTACGCTTTCAGGTCCCATCCTTACGGCGTGCGTTCCATTCGGACTTTTAGAACACTTAGACATTTTCATCGCCTCCACGCTATCATCTCTTCTAGTAATTGCTTTTCTCGCCTTGTCCATCTATTTATGTAGATTCTCAGTATTTCCTCTACTCTCTTTCTTTTCCTACCTCGCAATACTCTCCTTGCTAGAGAGAGCGCTGCGTATCTACAGAAAGCGCTTACGGTCATGCCTGTTCTGCTTGATGCTTCTTCCAGCAGTTGCTTCTCCACCTCATCTACATATACAGATATAGTTCTCATAGGCATCACCTCCTTTCTTTTATTTTAGCGACCATGATTTCTTGACAATTCAAACACTGTGCGAAGGCTTTATCACTTTTTCCTATTCGGATGATTAGGAGTTTTGTGAAGGTTTCACAGAAAGGGCAGGTTTTTTGAATTATTTTTATTTTCGCTGGAAGAATTGTTCGGCAGTATGTGCATTCTGCTAGTGCTTTTTCTTTTTTCATGTCTATTAGGAAAATTCGTATTAGTTCCTTGTGTCCGCAGATATTGCAGTTGTGGAAAATATATTTTTCAATCATATAGCATCACCTTTATTGCGTAGTTTATGAAATCGTTTTTGTCGCCTTCTATTTTTTCTAGGTATTTTTTGTATGTTCTGAGTTTGAATTCACAATCGTAGTTGCGCTTTCTGTCTATTATCCTGCTGAATAGGATGTTTGCTTTTTGCCAAGGTATGCCTCTTTCTATTCTTCGTCTGTTTATGTCAAAGCGGTGGTGGTCGTCGCCTAAGAGAAATTGGTAGAGGTTCTTGGTTTTGTCGTCTAAGAGTTCTCCGTGTGCTATGAACCAGAAGTGCATGCCTCGCTCTGTTTGGAAGTAGCGGTAATCTATTAAAGTAAAACCTAGCGACGAGAGGATTGCTTTTCTTGTTTTGACGAAGAGGTCTATTTCTTCTTCGTTTAGGTGGCAGTCTATGTCAATCTTGAATGTCTGCGTTGCTTTCTTTTTCGGCTTGTAATAAATTATGTCTTTCCAGGAAGAGCACATAGCCTCCACTCACCTTTATTGATTTTCTTACCATAAAGGTTTCTCCTTCTATATCTAGAGTTTTGACTAAGAAGGGTAAGAAGATTATTCTGTCTGCTGGTTCTTCTATTGCCACGTAGATTGGCTGTCTTGACAGTGGTCTAGAGCAGTAAGGACAGCGCGTCCAGTGGCAGTAAAAGCCTGCGTCTATCCTTCTTCCACAGCCTACACAGTAGTATTCTACAACCATTTGAAACTCACCTTTCTAGGTTTCTTTAGGAAAATTATGTAGCATATTTCGTTTCTGTCTATTCCTAGTTCTTCGCAGTATTTTTTGCCTTCTTCTATGCTTATGAAGGATTTTGTTCTTCTGTAAATTGCGTAGTTTGGTGTCCAGCGCTTTACTTCTGCTTCGTATAATGTGCCGTCTATTATTATGTTTTTGTGAGCAAATCTGATTTTCCTTATTATCGCTCTTTGTCCCTTCTTAATTCTTTCAACTTCCCACTTTGCCAACTCCTGAGAGTGTAAGATATCGGATGACGTGAGCTGTCGCCTGTCACGGAGGTTTGACGCGAACTGCCGCCTCAACAGGCGACTTCCAGCGTTCGCCCGAGGCTTCTCGCCTTCGGACACATTTGCTGGTTCGGGCTGCTCACAGAAGCCCCATCTCGCAGAGCTCATTACCCTGCGAGCTATATTAATCGCAGCATTCAAGTCTCTATCGTATTCCATTCCGCAGTTCGGGCACTTGAACATTCTTCCTTCGACCTGAGTAACACACCCGCATCTGTGACATGTTCTAGATGTGTTTTTAGTTTCTCTCTTAGATAGATATATTACATTAATTCCTTCTAAAAGGGCTTTATATTCAATAAATGTCTGAAGTTTTCTAAACGGTAGAGTATGAAAACGCTTGTTGAGATTCTTTGACCTATTGAAGTTTTCACGAATTCCTTTCAGATTTTCCATCACTATCGCAGGCTTAGGAAACTGCTTAGCGTATTCTATTATTTCGTTTGCTATTATGTGCAGTTGTTGATTCACCTTGCGTCTTTCCTTTCCTCTGAGCTCTTTTACCTTTCCGATTCTATGCTTCTTTTGAAGTTTTCTCCTGATATGTGCGTATAATCCTCTTATCCTTTTGATTTCAGAGCCTCTCCAGAAGCGACCTTTCATAGGCTTTTCTGGATTATTTCTTGATAGTGCTACTGCAACGACGAGATTGCGCTCACCTAAATCTATTCCTATTACAGTTTCAGGCTCATCGGAAACTTCAACTGTCTTCTTAAGCACAAAATGAGCGAACCATTCGCCCCCACGCTTTACCATTTCAACTGTCGTGAGCTTCCATTCGCCTCTAAGCATCTCTTCAATCCTCTGCTTCTGCCTTTCTCCGAAAACTATCGGCAGACTGACTCTCTTTCCTTTGCTTAAGCTCAGTGTCAGCCAGTATGGTGTCAGAACATTTTTTGTCTTTGAGAACTCATAGTTGCGCTCGTCGAAACGTATAGATATCTTCTTAGGCTTCAGAACACTATCTCCTCTTTTATTCTTCTCAAAGCTCTTCAGCATCTCAACCGCTTTGTCTCTTGCTGTTTGAATTAAAGCGCTTCCGAGATTGAAGCGTTCTCTAGCTTCTTCGTAGCCATTTCTCTGTAAGTATGTCTTTGATGCAGAATTGAAAGTCAGAAAAAAGCTAACTGCTTTGAAATACTCATCTAAGCACTCATTCAGAGCTAAAATCTTTCCTCTGCTAGTATTCCAAACTTTTCCAACTACCGTAATTTGAACATCTCTCTTCATGAGAGACAGCCTCCTGAAAATTTGGATGAAGTTTGAGTATCCGAGAGAAGCGCAAGAACCTGAATGACATACTCTATCAACATTTTTACATATTCTGTTCTTTCTTCTTCGTATAATTTATTCAACAATCCTAGTAAATTGCTCCCAATCAAAATATTCATTCAAATCAAACCTCCAGTTGTAGTGTCTTTCTCTGTGAGTTCCTCTTCCTCTGACAAATTCGCCAAATACTTCTGCTCGCGCTGTTCTTGCTTTAAAGTCTATTGTTGCAGGTTCGTTGCTTACTCTGAAGAATACTCCTGTTTTGATTGGTTTGCCTGTTTCTCTTGCTATTCTTGCTTTCTTTGGTGATTGCTTTATCATTAAGCCTTCTGCTATAGTGCGAGCGTGAGAGAGGTCATGATACCATGTGAAGACTGGTGAGAATTCGTCTATCATGTATCTTTTGAAGGCTTCGTATAGTTTGTCTACGAGGGCATCTACGCATTTTCTGTTGCATTCTTGAACTCTGACTGTTATTTTAACTTCGCCCTCCAGATGCCGTGCTGGGTCTGGTTCTCTTGGTGAAGTTTCAAATGTGTAGTTTACGGTTATTTCTAATGTTTTGTAGAGTTTCTCGTCTACTTGGTATTTCTTTTCTGCTGGTAAGTAATAAATGTCTTTACCTGTTTCTTCGTCTATGTCTATGAATTCCCTTTTATACTTGGATGCTTCTTCTATGCACTTTTTGTATTTCTCTTCTCTTTGCTTTTCTGCTTCTCTTAATGTTTCTTCTGCTTTCTTCTTGTAGTGTTCTGATTTTTCTTTGTCTTTGTCTTCGTAGAAGGC
>Ga0180301_10004664_pt1 | contig 10574 bp, 7 predicted proteins | sample GuaBasSediGuay16_FD_121797 | JGI IMG/M metagenome (GOLD analysis project Ga0180301, IMG submission 121797) | Subseafloor sediment microbial communities from Guaymas Basin, Gulf of California, Mexico - Guay16, Core 4569-2, 12-15 cm | ecosystem: Environmental > Aquatic > Marine > Hydrothermal... | reverse complement strand
CCTTGTGAATCGTAATTGTGCGCTTTGCACCTGCTATGTGCTTTAGCTTTCTCACCCTGTACTCACCCTTCATTTTTCCTGCCTTCATGTAAACTGCCTTCAAATTCGGGTGAACCTGCATAAGCGCCTTGCCTATGAGCTTGGCCTTCTTCGCCAGTTTGGAATCAATTTCAATTACAGCCAGTTCCCCGATTACATCAAAGGCGCGCGTGAGCGAGGCTAACTGCTTTTCAGTCAGCTTGTTTTGAAGCGCTTCCCTCAGCGAGTGCGGCTTTTGCTTGCGGGTTTTGAGCTTCTTCTTAACGAGCTTTGCGCCCTTGATTTTTACTTTCTTACTTACTGGAAAGTATACATAATTCTCATCTCGAGTTGGATGTCGGGTTAAGTCAAGCGCATGCTGAGCTAACAGCATTTGCCTTGCCTTTTCAGCATCTGCCTTTGGAACTGCAATGCACAAGGTCATGAATTGGAATTGACGCACAGAATTAAAGACTTATTCCACGTAAATCGCGGGCTTGCCGGGCATTGCCTGGCCTGCCTTCTTTGCACCCTCGCCCTTTGCTTCAGCCTCTGGTAGAACTGTGAGCTTGCATCCGAACTCCTCGCTCAAGTAGTCAGACGCATCCTTGAGCGCAGCGAGCTCGAGCTCCGCTGGTAAGGGCGCCTCGCTCAGCTTATTCAGATTTTTCAAATAAGCCTGCAGGGTTTTCGTAACCAGCGTGGCCTGCGCCTTCATCTCCTCATTGTCCATTGCCTTCTTCATTGCCTTATCGAACTTCTTTTCCTCAAATGCTATGCGCATAAGCTCGCGCTTCCAATTTGAAGCAATGTAGAGCGAAATTGCAGTGGGCTTTTTCTTTATTATACCACGTATGCGCTCAATATCTGACTTCACTTCAAGTACGAAGTCCTCTGAGCGCTCCAAATTCTCATCAATTCTGCTGCTCTCGGGCTTTGGGAAGGGTGCTGTTGAAACGAACTGCTTGTGCTCCCTGTAGTATTTCTTGCCCAGCTGCTCCCACAGCTCTTCGGCTATGTGGGGCATGAAGGGCGCTATTAGCAGGCACCAGTTCTCCATGTACTCGCGCAAAGCAGGGCCTGGCTTTGTGCGCTTCAAGTAATATTTGAGATCGTTTACTGTTTGATAAAAAAGCTCCTGCGTGAGCGCGCGCAGCTCCAGATTTTCATACTGCCCCTTTGCATCCCTTATGCGCCTGTGCAGGCGTGAGAGAAGCCACTTGTCCATATGACCCTCGTTGTCCATGCTAGCAGGTTCGAACTTGTAGTTGAGCATGCCTTCCATGAATTTCAGTCTTGCTATTATTCCGCCCGCAAGAGTTTCGTTGAAGTCTGAATCCTGAGTTAAATCTGCACCTGAAACTATGCTGAATCTCACCACATCCGCACCATATTTGCGTATAGCCTTGCGCAAGGGCAGGATGTTTCCCATGCTCTTGCTCATCTTCTGACCATTCATAAGTACGAAGCCATTTGTAACTATCTGCTTGGGCCAGTTTTCGCTTGAGAATATTGCTACGTGGTTGAATATGAAATAGGTCAGGTGGTTGTGTATGAGGTCTGTGGCAGAGTGGCGTGAGTCAAGGGGGTACCAATAGACGAATTCGTTTCTTATTTCATCGCGCTCAGGCGAGGCCGAACCTTCGCCAAGCAGAATGTAGTCAAAGAAATCTTCTGTAAGGCTGGTCGGGCTCATCTTCTGCAGTCTATGCGCTATAGTATAGAATGCCATGTAAATAGTTGAATCTGACAGTGCTTCAATCATCTTGCTCTCATCAAATGGGAACTTTGTGCCAAGGCCCTGGGAGCGCGTGCACGCTTTTTGATGAAGCCAGTCTATCGTATACTGGTAATCACCAACATGCTTTGGCGGTATTATGCTCATGCGCTTAAGGCACTCGTGCGCAAGCTTCTTCCATTTCTCATTGCTATAGTCTATAAACCACTGGTCTTCAACCAACTTTACTGTGCAAAGTGCGCCGCACCTGCAGTAAATGGGTCCATTAATCAGCTCGTGCATTGTAATTGCCTTCTTCTCGTTGAGTAAATCCTGCTTTATCCTTTCCTTTGCCTCGATTCCCTTCATTCCCTTGTATTTTCCCTGAACCATCACGCCTGTATGAGCCTCCTTGCTGTAGATTTCCTTTGTGGCCTCCTCAGCCCTCACATCCTCCTGCCCTGAAATACTCATCTTCTCGCAGATTTCCTTTGCAGGGTACGGGCCATAGCCCTCTAGTTCAAGAACCTGTACCAGCATGTCATCAGTTGCTTTCCCAATATCGCGCAATGCAAGATAGTCATAGGGTGCGTGGGCAGGCACGCTCATCACAACGCCAGAGCCGTTGGCAGGGTCTACAAATGAAGCTTGGAACAGGGGCACTTGCCTGTTGTTTATCGGGTTTATACATGTTTGGCCTTCAAATGAGCTGCCAGGTAATGATTCCAGAATTTTGATTTCAAACTGAGAGCGCATGCGCTCTGCAGCTGCCTTGGCTAGGTAGTATATCTCACCATTGATTTCGCACTTAACGTGCTCTGCCTGTGCGTTGAACCACACTGAAGTGACTCCGTAAATGGTTTCGGGCCTGAAGGTTGCTGTTAGCAAATAACCATCCTTGAACTTGAATTTTATCAGAACAAATTCGCCGAGCTCGGGATCAACGTCATTTTTTGTATCGTGCGCACCTATTGCCTGCTTATCCTTTGGGCACCAGGGTACGGGGTGGGAGCCCTTTGTTATAAGCCCTGCATCCTTGAGCTTCTTGAACTGCCATTGTATGAACTTGTTGAAATGCGGGTCAAAGGAGTAGAACTTGCGCCTCCAGTCTATGGAATAGCCCATCTCGCGCATTCCCTCCTCAATCTCCTTGCTGAAGTAGATTACCAGTGAGACTGGGTCTGTGAGCTTTCCTATCTGCTCCTCAGGTATTCCATAAATTTCCCTGAATATTTTGATTATTTCCTCATCCTTGTCCGCAAGCCTCTTTGCCATTGCAATTATGGGGGTGCCTGTAACGTGGAAGCCCATTGGAAAAAGAACGTTTTTGCCCTGCATTCGCATATAGCGCGCGTAAATATCAGTGGTGGTGTAGGTTCGGCCATGGCCTATGTGCTGGGGGGAATTGGGGTAGGGAAAGGCGGCTGTAAGGAAGAATTTATCGCGCTCGCCGGAGGGCTTTGATTCAAATAGCAGAGCTTCCTCCCATTTTTTGCGCCATTTGGACTCTATAGACGAGAAATCCATGCACCCTTTTTGAGTTTGAAAATAATATAAAGGTAGTTGGATTGATAGCTTACGATGAGCCGGGGCTTTACAATGGGCAAAGCTAGCAAGTTCGCCCTAGTTCTTCTGGCCGCTCTTATACTACTGGGCTGTGCGGGAGTGCCAAGCGATTTTGGAGAGCAGCCTCCTCAGCAAACGCTTCAGGAAATGCTTGATGCTGGCCATTGGCAGCCAATAGCCCTGACTGCTCTTATGATCTCATTTTTCATAGTTGCACTAGGCTGGATGCTCTCTGAATTTTTACGCAGTCCGGAGCTTCATGCATGGTCCAAGAATGAAATTTACGAGGTGCTCATTTCCGCATTCCTTCTAGCCTCAGTATTCTTCTTTGCGGCTCTTGGGGAGCAGCTTGCGCAGGGCTTTACCATGGGCGAGAATCATGTTGAGTGGGGAAGGGCGTATTTAGATAATGTGAAAACCCTTCTTGAGCTTGAAATGTATCCACTTATACTCTCAGTTGACATAATTGCAAGCACATTTGCAACCTGGAACTTTTCCTACCCTGCTGAAATCAGCGCACTTTCGATGATAATTGCAACCTCGCCAGTTTCAGGTCTGCAGATGATAGCGGGCTCGCTTGTATTCATGCTTGACTCGGTTGGAATGTTCATAGCGGTTACCCTTGCCCAGCTCGCATTTCTTGATTTTGCTGAAACATTTGGGCTTGCACTCTTCGTTCCGCTTGGAATAGTACTAAGAACCTTTCCGGTAAGCCGCAGGCTGGGCTCTACTTTGATAGCACTTGGAATTACCATCTACTTCATCTACCCTCTCACCCTTGCGCTCAATCAGGAAGTTTTCGATGCTGCCTACGTGCCCCTTTCGAATATATGGATGGATCAGACGCTTGCAAACCCAAATTTGCTCGATCCTACTGAAGCACTGCTGTCTGGGGAGATTGCGGTGAACGAAGAAACTGTTGAAGAAAATTCAGATCCGGGGGAGCTGGAATCGCCGCCAGGAGCGGAAGCTGATGAGAGTTATTTGCAGGAACATGTAGCAGGGCTTGAAAATGAGCCGCAGAGCTGGTGGCAGAAAACATTCAACCTTAAGTGGCTCTTCAATTCTTTACGAGTGGTTCCTCTGGCTGCAAGCATATTCTTCAACGCAAACCTGCTAGTTCCTCCAATTGGCTGGATGAAGATGTTCCATGACCTTGTATTCAGATTCTATGGCCCATGGCTGGCGCAGGCAGCGGTTCTGGTGTTGGTGCTTCCAGTGCTTGATATTATAATTGCAATAACCTTCTTCCGCAGTCTTTCACTTGCAATTGGAGGAGAGCCTCAGATAATGGGATTGACTAGAATAGTGTGATATTATGGCAGATCCTAGTGGTGGTGGAATTTCAGGTACTATAAGCCACTGTACATACCATACAGGCTTTAATGAAATAATCATAATCGTACTGCTAACTCTGCTTTTCATAGCTGGAATAACATATATGCTAGCCCAATTCATGAGGAGGCCTGAATGGACTGCCTGGGTAAAGATTCAGCTTTATCACATAGGAGTTTCCGCGCTTCTGGCAGCAGGTGCAGTGTGGTTTGCGGGCATTGCTTGCACTGTTTCCCTATGGCTTGCAGGAGGAGATCCGTTCACCATAGCGGATGAGCATATAAGCAATCTTTTTACAAACAATATAAGAAAGGCAATTTTCAGCCTGGTTAAAATTCAGGTTGCATCAGAATATTTGGCAGGCCTGTATATACAAATAGGAAGCCCTACTTTTGGGACTGGCTTTTCAGCATTTCCAGTCTATAGAGTTATTTCAAGCAATGCACAATTTTTGATAACTATGATGATTCCCTTTGCCTCCTCCCTGCTAGCTCAGAAAATAGGGCTTGAACTCATACATGCGACTGCATTCACCATTCTGCTTCCAATGGGAATTCTTCTTCGCGCATTTGCAATAACCAGGGATGCGGGCTCATTTCTAATAGCTACCTCCATAGGCCTGTTCGTAGTCTTCCCATTGACCTATGTTATGAACAAGATGATCATGGAAGGACCTACGCCTGGTGATCCGGGCTATCGTGCGCCTGCCACCCCGCCCACTGCAGCCCAGCCCACCATGTGCGTGGAGGCTAGTGAGGGCTATGACCGTGCATCAGATCAGGGGTGGTGGCAGGAGGATGCAATTTATCCGAATTCTGTCCTCACTTTCCTTACAAATGCAATTCCGTTCAGGCCTGATAAGATCATAGCTCCGGCAATGCAGTGCATGGCATATGTTATGCCTCAGGCATTGTTCCTCCCCGCGCTGAACATGATAATCACCATAGCATTCATTAACTCGCTCACCAAGTTTCTTTCAAGGCATCTGGGTGGTTGATTGAGATATGGAATGATTGCACTGGCTTTGGTTGCACTTGTGCTCGCAGGATGCACCTACCCTGCGCCACCTACGGCACCAGATACTGCAGTTGATTTCTCCACGCTATGGCACGACATGTGGCTGCCAGTAGCAGGAACTGCAATCATAATTGCCGCATTCTTCGTAAGCATAGCATACATGCTAGGCTCAGCGCTTAATAACCAGATGATAATTCAGTGGTCTAAGAGCGAACTCTTTCAGCTGTTTGCATCTGCACTTATAGTAGGGGGGCTGTTTTGGTTAGTTTCGATGATAGTTGCATTTTCAGCAAGCCTTACAGGTGCGACTGGAATAAGCTGTGTTGGCGTTCCGGATGTGGCTGACAAGTATGCGAGTGAAGATATAGCGGCTGCACCCTGCCACATAAGAGTTGCTCAAATCTACCTTGAAATAATGTATGAGAATATGTTTGAAATGACAAGGGATCTTTTGGTAACCGGCTCTCTGGTTTCTGCAATCTCGAACTTCAGCATCACGTTCGAAATGCTCATCCCTCCTTGGACTTCCGCAACTTTCGTTCCATTCAGCTCCCTGAACATGATTTTTGAAACCCTTTACTTCTGCTTCAACACGCTTACCAAGATGATGATTCTTCTGAAATTCCAAATTTACTTCCTAAGCTATGTATGGCGCGCTCTCTTTCCAATGCTTCTGGTTCTTGGAGTGATATTAAGAACATTCTGGTTCACCAGAAGGCTGGGCGGACTGCTCATAGCAATTGCAATTGGCATATACGTGGCGATGCCCCTGCTCTACGTGCTTTCCTATTACATACTCGGGGGCACGAGTGCTGGAACATATGTTGTAAAAATAGATCCTTCCGCATATGGCGATATTACTTCGGAACATGAGCAGTTGTTTGAAAGCGGAGGAGCTTATGGAACCCCATACACCCTGGTGGAGCACCCAGAGCTGCAGGATATGGGGGATGTGGCGCATAGGATAAACTCTATTGAGAACAGGAATTATGTAGGGGACATTCTATCTGTTGCTGGAAGCGCAGCGGTAGCAGGCTCGCCAGTGCCGATACCCGGGGTTCCGACTGAAAACAACTGGGTGGTTGGTGATGATGGGGTGCTTGAGAATACCGCAAAGCTTCTGATATATGCAACCTTTGTGCCCTTCATGGTTCTCATGACTACGATTTCATTCATAAAGGGGCTTTCACCCCTGCTCGGCGGGGATATTGAAATTGCTGGAATCACTCACCTCATATGATGTGATATTATGCGCAATGGAATTATCATAATCAGTTTGCTTTTCATAGGCCTCATGCTGTTCGGCTGCATAGGCAGTGGCGATCCTTCTTTGCTCAGCCCAATTCAGCGTAACTGGATGGCTATATCTATAATTGCGATTCTCACAATGTACTTTGCAATTGCTCTTCTTTATATGGGTGCCAGTCTGCTCGGAATGCCTGGTTTAATAGCATGGTGCAAGAGCGAGCTTTTCCAAATCACTGCAACTGCAATAATGGTGTTCATGCTCGCATTTGCAATCACTGGAGTTGATGAGGCTTCGAAGAGCTTTACAAGCACGGGCAATACTGCGATGCAGGAAGCGCAGGATTATACATTATGCCAGAGTCAGGTTATGTGGAGCACCTACAATCATCTTATCTGGACTACAGCACCGATTCAGATTCTGTACAGCTCGCAAATACATATTAGGCCGCTTAAGATGGGCTTTTCAGTTCAGCCTGCAAAATTCCTTCAGCCAATAATGGATAATTTGGGTATAGCAATGACCATGCTTGCAACTACTACATGGGCAAGCAGGCTTCTTTACACTCTGCTGATCTTCACTGATGATATTATGCTCTCGGTTTTCCTGCCGCTCGGAGTGCTTTTGCGCGCAGTACCCATGACAAGGAGTGCTGGTGGGGCGCTGATAGCTGTGGCAGTTGCGTTCTACATAGCCCTTCCCCTTGCAGTTATTGTAAATTCAATGGTTTACGAGGAGCATTATGGGCAGGCTTGCGATCCTAATCGGGTGGTTGCAATTGAGAGGGTGATTTCAATTGGTGGAGGCTGGAAGCATTATGTGTGGGATGCTATGCTCAAGGGAACGCAGGGAATACCTGCCTCCGTTTTTGGAAAGATGCACATGGTTGGTTTTGGAATGCTCGCGCTTGTTTTCGGGGGCTTTAGTTTAGGGGCTGCAGCCCCCTGGCTAATATCAGGCGCAGTCGCAGGCATGTCAATTGCATTCTTCCTTGCCTGGGCAAAGGAAATCATATTCATGGTTGTGATACTGGGCTTTGTAGGCCTGGTCATAGATTATATGATAACCTTTACTTTTGCACGTGAGCTGGGCAGAATATTGGGGGCGGATGTCAATCTGAGCGCGCTTATGAAAATATTGTGATGAATATGAGAAACGAGATATTGTTGTTTGCTCTGTTCACGGTATTAGTGCTAGCGGGTTGCATAACCTCTCCCCCTCCCGATCCCGAAATTGGGAATATTAATCCTGTGGGGGTTGTTGATTGGTGGAGCAGTTGGGTGTGGTGGTGTATTGGTGCACTGCTTATAGCAATGTTCATAGTTGCAGTTGTTTACATGCTTGGCTCGTTCATGCAAGACCCGGGAATGCTGGCATGGTGCAAGGTTGAAATCTATCAAATAGCAATGACTGCCATAATGGTGGGCGGCTTTATAGGCCTTGTATACTGGATTGGGTCCATAGATACTTCAATAATAGGAATAACCAACTGTGTTGTTCCGGAAAACCCATATACAGGAGATCCAATTGAAGATGTTACTTTGGGGGCAGGTTGCAACATGTTTGATCTTTCCTTTGTTTACTTAAAATGGATGAGACAGCAGACTTGGATTCTGTACCAAAGGCTGCTACTGATTTATCAAAAATATGCATTCCAAACTTCTATAACATATGGTGCAGCTCTGGGCGGAATAGGGCCTATTCTTCAGCCAATGGTATGGTTGCAGCCAGTTCTCAATTATGTAATGCTGATGATAAATTTCATAACCCCTTCTATAATTTTGATAATGGTTATGATAGAGCTTCTTAGGTATGTGCAGTATGGAATGCTTAACATCCTGCTTCCCATTGGGATAGTGTGCAGATGCTTCAGCCCCCTGCGCAATTTCGGAGGCGCGCTGATGGCAATTGCTATGAGCCTATTCCTGATGTTCCCATTCATGCTTGCCTTGAATGCAGCAGTACTCCTACCAGGAGGCGATGCGAGAATAATAGACATGAATGATGAGTTGTTGTTTGAGAATGAGTTGAATGATATAAGCGGCAAGATAAATGAGGAGGATTTAGGTGACCGGGATGAGTTTATAAGGCAGTATGAGGGCCACATTGATCCTGCAGATCCGCAGGGAGGCGTTAAGGAAATTTTTAATGCATGGGGAGGAAGCGAATGGTATCATATTGGGGTGATGCTGGAGGGGCTTGCGTTTGGATGGGGTAAGAATTACAATCTGACTCATGTGCTGCTTGGCGCACTTTTTTTACCTATAATTAATTTCATTATAATTATAACTGCAACCAGGGAGCTTTCAAGGTTTTTGGGGGAGGAAGTGGATATAACCAGCTTGACAAGAATGATATAGGTTGATGGTATGAGCGATTGGAGGAATTGGATACCGGTTTCGCCTGACTGGCAGACGGATGCAGGCACTTTTGGAACCCTTGAGGGAAGGTGGGTTGGGCAGGCTTGGTATGAATCGGCAATAGCAGCAGTTCTTGCTTCATTCTTCATAGTTGCAATAGGTTGGATGCTTGCCAGGGGCTTTAATCATGCGGGCCTTAAAAGATGGGTACGCAGCGAGATGTACCAGGTTCTTGCAAATGCATTCCTAGTAGTTGGCCTGATAGCAATAGTTGGAATTGTGTTGAATGCTGTAAGTTTGGTTACTGCAGATATAGCTACTGCAATGGGAGGGCTTGAATATTCTGATGTTGATACTGGCCTACCTACAGGCGTTGCGGTTGACAACCCATTCATACTTGCCCAGCTGTTCTTGGATGAAAACATACACTGCCTTAGAATTGCGTACTTGGATGCATATATAGCAGACTCGTGGATAGAGCCAGTATCCCAGTTCAGCATAGGAATAGCTGGAATGGATGCTGTCTCTGCCTCGACTCCTTTGAGCATAATAGTAAGTGCGCTTTACTTCATGGCTCACAATACTGCCTTCCTTCTGCTGGCAAACTACTTCCAGAGGCATCTGCTGATATTCATATACCAAACCATGTTCACCCTCTTCCTCCCAATTGGAATAGTTCTGAGAACCCTCCCAGTTACAAGAGGGGCTGGTGGCTTTTTCATAGCGCTTGCAATCGGGCTGTATATTGTCTACCCAGTCTCCTTATCTGCAATGATGCTCACTGCGCGCGATCCTACCTCTGCTCTTGGAACTGCGGGTTGCAGCCTTACCCTGAATGCTGAAGAACTGCGAGGGATTCACATATCTGACCAGGCATCTTTTCAGTACCATGTTGGCCGTGCAACCAGGCTCTTTCCTGCAATAGATGAGAGAATTAATCTCTATTCCAATGCATTCCCCTTCTTCCTTATACGCAGCTTCCTGCTGCCGCTCATAGCATTAACCCTGGTATTTACTTTTGTAAGGACAACTGCCGTATTCTTTGGAGCGGATATAGCAGAGGTAAGCAGGGGCTTGGTCAAGTTAATATAAGATTTATATTCATATAAGGGCAGAATAGCTGGTTAGTGGGCTCGTAGCTCAGTTTGGCTAGAGCGTCTGGCTCTTAAACTTTCTTTTCTTAGCAAGAAAAGAGCCTTTAATGAAAGAAAAGAATGCAGCGAGACCAGAATGTCGTGGGTTCAAATGAAGGGGCTTCCCCTTTCAAAATCCCTTCGTGAAAATCCCACCGAGCCCATTACACGTGGTTTAATGG
>Ga0180301_10004663_pt1 | contig 10575 bp, 10 predicted proteins | sample GuaBasSediGuay16_FD_121797 | JGI IMG/M metagenome (GOLD analysis project Ga0180301, IMG submission 121797) | Subseafloor sediment microbial communities from Guaymas Basin, Gulf of California, Mexico - Guay16, Core 4569-2, 12-15 cm | ecosystem: Environmental > Aquatic > Marine > Hydrothermal... | reverse complement strand
TCTGTTAATCTTGAGTGTGTTAAAGTATAGCATTTAGCCAAAAGATCAAGTTTATCTTCGTAAACCCCCTTTCTTATATCCATCAAAATTTACACCGAGAGAGCTCTCTCCTTCAATCTCCTCTATCAAACCTATCCCATCTCCTTCTACTATCCCTCTCGCTTCTATCAATCTCTCATCTGTTAACCTCTTAATCTCTTTTATCTCTATCAAGCCTATTAACCTCCTTAACTGTTTACCATGTGAATGAACTGTACACCAGAATTCCGGCACAATTGGCTGTCCATTTTGAAAAAAGGTTAATTTTTGATCTCTGATGTGAGGGTATCTACATAAAAGGTGGCGTGGTCTCATCTAAATCCTTATTCTCAAAGGCAAAGGTTATGAGTCGAACGGCTTCTCTATCCGAGGTTCTCTGAGAACTACAATGATAAGGATTGCTCGTATAATGTGATCTAATAAAATATAAAGCGAGTGATGTATGGAAATGAGGGAGGTTTACTGGTTAAGGAATTTTTTGATCTTGCAGTTTATTGCAGGTTTTGACCCACTATATTATGCACTTCGTACGCTAATTATTTTCTGAAGGTTTGCTTCTTTATTATGCCTTCTCTCGTAATTACGAGCCTGACGGGAATGCCATTTATTCCAACCTGACCGAGGTCTTTGTTCCCGAGAAACAATCTTATCCCTGCTGGTTTACCTATTATTATATCAAATTTTTCTTTCGCTTTCCATATTCTTTTGGCCCCGGGAAGGAAAATGGTATCGCCGGGTTCTTCGTTGTCTCTGGTAAGTTTAATCCAACAGGTATCTGTAGTTATCATTCTCAGGGTAATGAATTTTTCCGAAACAGGCGGTTGAGGTTGAGGAGCGGATCTTTCTACTTTTCCAGTATCAGGCAGAGTGGTTGTAGGAGAAGTTCTATGTGACTGGATTTGTTGAGTTTTTATTGATGCTACAGGCTGTTTTCTCTCCTTTATAACCTGTTTTAACACAGTGATTATAAATATGAGCATAAGAATCATGATAATTATAGTGGGAAGGTCTGCTTTTTTTTGCGAGTGTTTTTTATGAGTTTTTTCTTGGTCATGGTGATCAGATGTTTCTTTCTGCTTTTTTTGTTGAACTGTTTCCCCGGGTTCAGCGACAAATTTTTCGTACTCATCAAGTATCCAGCTGGGATCAAGTCCAAGCTCCACAGCGTATGATCTTAGGAATAAACGTGCATACGTTCTAGGGAGTACAGAGAAATCCCCTTTTTCAAAAGCTTCGAGAAACTTTTTGTTAATCTTTGTTTTATCCGATATTTGTTCTATGGTTAATCCTAATTGTTCTCTTTTTTCCTTTAGCTTTTCGTAAAACATATCATCCCCGTTTTTCTGTCAAGTACGCAAGCTAAAATTAAGATAAAACCAGACAATTACAAACATTTGTGAAGCTCTTTCTTCACTGTGTGAAAAAAGCGAGGAATGGGAAAACCCACCACATTGAAATAACAGCCTTCTATTTTTTCTATGAATACTGCGCTGAAATCTTGGATTCCGTAGCTTCCAGCTTTGTCTAATGGAGTGTAATTGTCTACATAGAATTTTATCAGATCATCGTTAAGGTGTCGAAATCTGACAGTGGTTTTTTCATAGTCAAGGATGAATTTACCGGTGTCGCTGTTTAATACACAATATCCAGTGTAGACATCATGTTTTTTCCCACTCAGAAATTTTAGCATACAGAATGCTTCATCATAAGAATTTGGTTTCCCGAGTATTTGGTTTTCTGCAACGACTATTGTGTCGGCAGATATTATCCATGCATTTTTGAAATTACCTACTACGCTGAGGGCTTTCCCTTGAGCGTGGTTCTGGACAAGCCTTTCAGGAGCGAGTTGCTCGTGATTCTGTTCCAAGTAATTCGGCCTAGTAATGGTGAACTCATTTACTATAATTTTCAGGAGTCGTTTCCTTCTTTCAGATTTAGAAGCAAGAACGATCTCTTTCCCGTACCAGTTTATCATTTTAGAAACCTTTTATCATTTTACCAATGACGGATGTTTCGTTACCATTTAGATCTGTAGCTATTATTTTATAAACGTAAATACCTCTTGCTATATCATTACCAAAATCATCCTTTCCATCCCATTCAACAATGTTATAACCTGCAGAGTATATTATTCCTTCATCAATTGTTTTAATTCGCAAGCCCCTTATTGTGTAAATTTTTATTAATATCTGACAATCCTTAGTGAGGTAAAAAGTAAAGTTGGTCTTATCTTTGAAGGGATTAGGTACATTATATGCTCTCAGGATTTTCATTTTTTCTGAAGGTGTCAGGTAGAAAGATATAGTTTCCCGAGAAGGGTTATTGGCATTGTCCCAAGCTTTTACTGTAAGAGTATGGTAACCTGTTTTTAGCCCCCTTGGAAGAGGGGTAACAACTGTCCCAGAGGTGTCTGAGTCTGAGTCGTAAATGAATAGCTCAGTGACATTGAAAGATTTTGAGCCATCGTTATCGAATGTAAGAGTTATAGTGTGCCCCAGTTGACCAGAGATATTAATTCCGTGCTCGTCGGAAACTTTTATTATCAGGTCTTTATCAGTTGGCACTTCATCTCCATTTACAAAATTTAAACCCTCAAACTGTATTTCAATTTTAGGACCAACTGTGTCCATTACGTTTTCTATGCCGTAATATATCAAGGAATCGTAGTATCCAGCTATTTCAAGGTGATTTATACTATCCCACCCGAAAAAAGTTACTTTTCCAGGGTTAACAGACCAGCTTATGTCCTTTGGAATGAAAAAACTTGTTTTGAAAGTACTCTGAAAATTTATTTTACCTTGGAAAAGTTTCTCTCCAGGTAAGGTATAGCTCAGGGTGTGAGGCTGATTTTGCATGTCGTATACAGTACGGGTAACATGTCTGTCACTATCGTAGTTTATTACATAGCCAGTGCCCTTCAGCTCAACATTATTCCCAGCTGGTATTCGCCCCGTGAATTTTGCTCTTGAAAGTACCTTAAGTGTATCATTCTGAGGCCGGTCGAACTCAGCTTTTTCATAAGGAAGAGCAAGATAGAGAGCGGGATCTCCAAACAGAACATATTTTTCATCGTTAGAATTGTATCCATCAATCAGAGTTAGGAGAATTTCTCCTATCCTCAGTCTGTTAGCTGTGTATTTATTGAAAAGTTTCGAGTAAAATTGATTTACAAAAGCAGCATTCGCACTGCCATACACTCCCCTTGTAGCTGAAAGGGTGGCAATAGCCCCGTTTTCCTTTAGTAGAACCAGCTGTTCGGCCATACAGGGGTTGCTGATATCATCAAAGTGTCCCCAGCTACAGGTTGCAGATAACCAGAAGGGTAGCTTCATACCCGTATTTATCCTGTTGATGTCTCTTGCCATTTCCAGTACATATTCCTGTGCCCATACTGTTGGACTTCCGTGTCCCATGTAGTTTATGATTGAGGTCCCTTTTTCAAGCTGATCTAGAATTGCTGCAGTGGCGTCAGGTTTTTTTACACCATAGGTTGATTCGTCGTAAACTGCCGGGAATTCTTCCAAGTAAATTTTCTTGATGTCCATCGAAAGCGGTATCTTTACAGCAACATTTTCTTCGGTATCCTCAATATGATAGGGTTCGAAGTTATGTGGTCTTGCGACATCATCTGCCACAAGGGTTATTCGATTTCTCCATAACCCATATTCGGGAGAGGTAAGATATTTTTTTATTTTCTCTGCAGCATTCAGAGCTTCTTCGGGTGTACGTGCTGTTATTCTACCTATGGCAAGGTCCATGTAATAGTCGTTTCCATTTACATAAGTGAATCTCGCATCAGTAGCGTAGGAGTTATCCGCAGAACTATATATTTTATAGGGTTCTACCTGATAGGTTAGAATTAAGTTACCTTCGCTTGATTCTATAGCCCTATAATCATATGTACCGTCTCCAAGAAGGAGAACGAATCTGGGGGAGGGGCTCCAGTACTGAAAAGCGTACTGGAGAAAGTATCTTATTGCATGAGGGTCAAGAATATCAGCGTTGAATTCGTGAAGTATATCATCCTGGAAAACTATCATTGTTTTCAGTCTATCTTTTTCATCAACAAACTTTGAGTGGACTTCAGCAATAGTTTCTGCAGCTTCAAGAAACTCTTTTCTTGTTATTATGATGTACTCTGCTCCCGAAATGTTAGGCTTTCTCAGCTTATCCCAGCGATTGTCTTCTATGAACAATAGTGTATCCGGACTCTTAAAATCGTTCCTGGATAGAATATAAAAATGCCGTGTTGTGTCGCTATTGAAAGTGAAGGTGAGCTTTCCGTTTTCTATTCTCGGAAGAAGTAATTTTACATTTGACCAGTCGGTTACATCGAAGATGAGGGGGTTAGAAATATCTGTCTCAGAACTTATTTTTACTTTTTTGCCGCATTTAAAAATCCAGAATTTGTTTTCTCCTTTCTCGATTTTGACGCTGGATTTGTAGAAGAGTTCAATGTAGTCAAGGTATGCTTCTGCCTGGCTAAGATTGGATGTATAGGTTATCTGAAAAAGGTTGGCTCCATCATTAAGCAGCTGATTGTCAAGCCTGGTGTTTGTATAAGAACTGAAGTAATTTGTACTTGTCCAGGTTGCTATAGGTGAAGGAAAATCATTTACAAAGAGTTTAAAAACATGCCTTGCCCCCCCTTTTGAGTAGGTTCCTCCAATGGTTCTTATTCTCACCCAGCCTGTAAATGCGGGATCAGCTCCGGGCAGATCAAATCTAAAGTAATGGGATGAACCTGTCCCTGAGAACTTTTCTCCGTACCATCTTTTCCCCGATTTTATAAAGTTAAAAAAATCGTTTTCATGGTGAATCAGAAAGTATCCTGTGGAGATAGTAGTGTCCGCACTCTCGGAATAGGGAACTATCTGAAGCCTTTTAGGGGTACCGGACGCATTGGAAATGCACAGCCAATAAAAGTTAGTGTCAGAGTAACAATTTTTCTGATATTCTAAAGATTTATTTTCTTCAACTAATATTTTATAAGTCCCTTTCCCGTAGAAAATTATTGAGTCTCCTGATCCATAGAGTTCATCTTCTCCCGTTATCAGGATGGCATTTTCTTTGAGATTTTCCGGAATCTCCTGTAGGGGTTGTGAAGGAAGTTCTGCTCCTCCCGTAGAATTTGAGAAAAGAAAAATTCTGTTTATCTCTACGGGGCCTTCAATTATCCCCTTTCTTTCCAAATCGGAATATGTAATATAATATATACCATCATTGGTTACAGGTATCTTGATCCATTTACCGGATGGATATGATGAAGCTTTTTTTAGCGGATATGCTTTTTTGTGTACCCATTGATTGATGTATTTGTTATTTAAAATGACTTTTCGATAAAAATTTTCCTCCTGTTCGCTTGTCCGGGCGCGGACGCTCTGGTTCGCCCGACTCTCTTGAGCGATTCTGTATATGATTTTTATCCGTGCCGTTCGGATAGCTTCAAGCTTTCCATCTTTGATTCTAACGCCAGGGATTTTTAACAGACATACTGGGAGGTTTGCCATATATCCAGGGTCAGTAAAGTATAGAGTTTTTAGAGTATCAAGTGTTTTTGAAAAGCTGGGCGGGAGGCTAATTGTATCAAGAGACTGATATTCAATAGAGATAATGTCAGCCCTCGGTTTAAGGGGCTGAGGTAGGGCAAGGCGTAGTTTGAAAAAAGGAATATATAAGTTGCCTATCTTTTCTATGGAACTGTTTCCAAGAAGGATTGTTGTAAGAACTCCATTTTCGTAAATAGGAACTACCCGGTCATGAGACTGGAAATCTATCACAAGGTATGATTCTGTTTCAGTTCTTATCTGAAATTCCCCTGCATAGATGGGCATAAAAAGCAGGACAATAGGGATTAATATTATTCTTTTAATCTTTCTCTCCTTTTTGGTCTATCAGATTTCAATTTTTCTTTAATACCATGCATATTTTAACATCATTTTATTTTTTATGCTAAAGGTTTAGCTATATTTGGTATTGAGGTGAATTATGTTAAATTCTAGACAGGGAGGTTGAAATGGAGAAAATTTATCCAGCCATCAAAGGCTTAGATGTTTTTAAATCGTTGAGGAGGTTGGGTTATGGGTAGTTTTGTTCTGTATTTGATCCTGGGACTTGCTGCTGGCATAGTGAGTGGTCTGGTAGGAGTAGGAGGTGGGATTATAATCGTGCCTGCACTGGTCTATCTTTTTGGGATGAGTCAACACCATGCTCAGGGTACTACTCTTGCTATTATGGTTCCACCTATTGGATTGTTGGCAGCCTGGACTTACTATAAAGCGGGGTACGTAAACCTAATGGTGGCTATTCTTGTATGTATTGGATTTTTCTTTGGGGGCTTATTGGGTGCTAAAATTGCCGTTTCAATTCCAAGTGGATTGCTAAAAAAGGTTTTTGGTGCAGTTATAGTAGTGATTGGCTTTTATATGATTTTTGAGAAGTGATGGTGATGATGAAAAAGCTGGGGAAAGCTGTCTGATTCAGGAACATGGTATACACTTTAGGGATGTATTTTACAATAATCCAAACTGAAAGGATCAAGTGTTATCGTTTAAATTTAATGAGTTTACTACAATTAGTTGCTTTTTGCCTCATAAGCTATCCCTACTGGAGTAATATCTGCATAACATTGCACTTACAAATTTTATTTGAATTTTTTCTTTTTTTCAGTTAATTAACAAAAGAAATGTTGGTCGTGTTTTGGAGAACAAGATGGGGCACATAGAAAATTTGAAAAGAGAGGAAAAGTATGTTAAGAAAAGGTGATATTGCCCCTGATTTTTGTCTCCCTGATCAGGATGGCACCGAGCGGTGCCTCAGGGAATTCAGGGGCAGGTGGGTAGTTTTGTATTTTTATCCAAAGGATAATACGAGCGGTTGCACTCGGGAAGCGCTCGAGTTTTCTTCGTTGATAGAGGAGTTTGAAAATCTTAATTCTGTGGTGGTCGGGGTCAGCCCGGATTCTCCAAAGAGTCATAAGAACTTTATTCAGAAACACGACCTTAAAATTACTCTCTTAAGTGACAGAAAACATGAAGTGCTCGAAAAGTATGGCGTCTGGCAACTGAAAAAGCGGTGTGGTAGGGAGTCGTATGGAGTTGTTAGAACCACGTTTCTAATAAGCCCGACCGGGAAAATTGAAAGAGTATGGGAGAATGTAAAAGTTGATGGGCACGCTGAGAGCGTAAAGTGTGAGATAGAGACTCTGCACAAGTGATGGAGGAAGCTATGGAAAAAAACGTTGGTAAGGTAGATAAGATCTTGAGAATAGCTATAGGGATTGTTCTCCTGGTATTGGGATTGTTCTTTACTGGGGGTTGGTTTGCAAAAGTTTTGATCATTCTGGGGTTTATAGGGTTAATTACAGGGTTTTCTGCAAAATGTCCTGTATATGTTGTTTTCAAGGTTAATACCGCGAAAAAGTCATCTGAAAACGAGAAAAAAGAGTAAAAGGGAGAGGGTGATTTCGCGGAATGCCGATTATTGAATTCCTGTGCAGGAATTGTGGAATGAGGTTTGAAGAGCTTGTGTTGAATCAGGATTCTGAGGAAAGGGTGCGGTGTCCTGGTTGTGGAAGTAAAGGTAATCTGAAGAGATTAATATCCTCTTTTTCATCCATTGGGAAAGCTACCATTGCTTCTGAGACTTCACCCTCCTGTAGGACATGTTATAGCAAGAATTGCAGTACGTGTAAGCGGTAATAACAGTCTTGAGCCTGCTACAAGCGGAAGTGACCGGAATCTTTTATACAAAGATATTTTCTATCTCATTTATCAAATCCTGGGTTAGCTCTATTTCCAGTGCCCGAAGGTTCTCTTCAAGTTGTTGAGGTTTCGTTGCTCCTAGTATGATGCTTGAAACTTCGGGTTTACTCTTTAGCCATGCAAGGGCTACTTGGGCTCTTGAGTAACCAATTCTGTCAGCTATATTTTTAAATTTTCTTACTTTTTCGATATTTTCCTTAGTGTAATGGCGTTCTCTTATGACATCCGATTTTCCCAGGCGGCTTCCAGGGGGAATTCCCTCATCATATTTGCCCGTGAGAATACCAGATAGAAGAGGACTAAATACAATTGCTCCTATACCGAATTTTTCTATTGAAGGTTTTACTTCCTTCTCGAAATGCTCACGGATTATAAGGTTGTATACAGGCTGTTCAACAATGGGTTTATATAATCCATACCTTTCACACAGCATCATGGCTTCAAGAATCTGGGCATGAGACCACATGCTTGTTCCCCAGTAGAGAATTTTCCCATGATGTACAAGATCACTCATTGCTCTCAGAGTTTCTTCAAGAGGGACCTCTGGATCGAATCTATGGCAATAGTAGATGTCTATGTAGTCTGTGCCGATCCTTTTCAGGCTTTTATCAATGGACTCAAAAATATGTTTTCTTGATAACCCTCTGTCGTTTATATCATCGCTCATGGGCCAGAAGACCTTACTCGTAATAACAAGCCTGTGACGCGGGTACTCTCTTAGCACTTCTCCCATGAGTTTTTCAGCTTCCCCCAATGCATAGACGTCAGCGATATCGAAGTAGTTAATCCCTTTTTCGTATGCCGTTTTGATTATACGATTTATAATTTTTTTATCTTTTACGCTTTCTCCAAAAGTTAACCACCCTCCAAGCCCAAATACACTTACCTTCAGCCCACTCCTTCCTACCCTTCTGTACTCCATGGTAATTTCCCCTTTTGATGTCAGTTGCTTCTTACATCTTTACCCCAGTTTAGCTTTGCTCTTAGAGTTTTGAAAAATGAGTCTTCTTTGAGCCTAACTAACTTAAGATGAAATTCTGCTTTCTGTATAATTATTTCCGTGCGGTTATCGAGTTCAGTTTTTATCTGACCATCTATTGATAGGAAAGGGGTTCCTTTGCTGTCTTCAAGCTTTACTTTGATTTCCTGTATGTCAGAAATGACCAGTGGTCTAGCAGAAAGAGTGTGCGGACATATAGGGTTTATCGTTATAACGTCAAGGCAGGGAAAAATTATCGGCCCACCAGCGGAGAGGTTATATGCCGTTGAGCCAGTGGGCGTAGAAACTATCAACCCATCTGCTCGGTAGGTGTTCAAAAATTCACCATCAATAAAGATCTTGATTTTTATCATTTTAAGGCTGCTGCCTTTGTCAACTACAAAATCGTTGAAAGCAAAGAACTTTTCAACTTTTCCATTTTTTCTTACCTTGGAGGCCAGGACGCTCCTTTTCTCTATCTTATAATCTCCGGCAAAGTACTGGGTAAATTTTTCCTTATAGTTCTCAGGGCTTACATCCGCAAGAAACCCAAGTCCTCCAAGGTGAACCCCCAAGATAGGTTTTTCCTTGTCTCCAACATATCTGGCGGTGCGTAGAAGTGTTCCATCTCCGCCTACGCTGACTATCAGGTCTGCATGAGCTATGATTTCGCCAGGCTCCTGGCTCCTACCTTCAGGTTCGGAAAGGGCATTGCCAAAGATGGTTACTTCATGCCCACTTTTTTTTAGAAACGAAACAAACTCTTTTAAAAAGACAACATCTATTCCGGGATGGCAAAAAATACCAATATTCATGTGAAATTTACTCCTCGAAATTTTCTATTTCATAATCGCCGGACTCTTTTTTCATGACCACTTTGATTCTTTCTTCTAGAGACTCAAGCAATTTGTAGCACATGTTAGAAAGCTTCATTCCTTCTTCGAAAAGCTCTATTGATTCTTCCAGGGTTTTATCACCCGTTTCGAGAGTCTCTACGATCTTTTCAAGTCTTTTCATTGCATCTTCGAGATTCAGTTCGGAATTTTTATCTTGCATATAGCCCTCAACTAGCTAGTTTTTTATCACAACCGCTTTGAAATTTCCATCCAGAACTTCCACACTTATTTTGTCTTTAATTCTAACATCTTGAGTGCTCTTCACTATGCTTTTTTCGGGAAGTTTGAACACTATAGAATACCCTCGTTTTAGTATAGCTCTCGGGCTCAGGGCAGTTAATTTCCCGGTTAGTTCTTTTAGCTTCAGGTGATTTATCTCGAATTTTTTACTCATGGCTCTAAGCATTCTGTTTTCCAGTTCGTCTAATCTCTGAAATTTTTCCTGGACAATACCTATGGGGTTGAGTCTTACAAGTCTATTCTTAAGTTCTTTATATTTGTCCTGCTTACTGGAAAAAAGGGAAGAAATTTCCCTCTGTAGCCTTCTTATGTAGTAATCTATTGAGTTTATTATCTCATCACGACTTGGGAAGGCTACCTCTGCAGCTGCTGATGGTGTTGGTGCCCTGTAATCTGCGGCGAAGTCGGAAAGAGAAAAGTCCACTTCGTGTCCAACAGCGCTTATAACAGGTATCTCTGAATCGGCAATGGCACGCACCACCTTTTCTTCATTAAATGCCCATAGATCCTCGAGAGAACCTCCTCCTCTACCAATGATTATCAGATCTACAGGTACCCTTTCGTTAAAAAATTTTATCCCCTCTACAATTGTATCGGCCGCTTCGACTCCTTGAACCTGGGCAGGGAAAATAATGATCTCTACGGAAGGGTTTCTCCG
>Ga0180301_10004662_pt1 | contig 10576 bp, 7 predicted proteins | sample GuaBasSediGuay16_FD_121797 | JGI IMG/M metagenome (GOLD analysis project Ga0180301, IMG submission 121797) | Subseafloor sediment microbial communities from Guaymas Basin, Gulf of California, Mexico - Guay16, Core 4569-2, 12-15 cm | ecosystem: Environmental > Aquatic > Marine > Hydrothermal... | reverse complement strand
GTGTATTGTAGTCTAGTATTGGGTGATTATTTGGCCGGCAATGAATTATTAGAATATATTGAAAGATATAGAATATATTTATCTCTCATAGGATTCCTTGTCATTTTACTTGCGCCATTTATCTATAGAGATACTGATTCTCCATATTACCTCGTGAGAATGGACTATATTGTATGGTTTACAACAATAATAATCGTACTTTGTACAATGATAGATTTAAAATACTACTGTAATAAGAAGTTCTCATTAACTCTAATGCTGGAGATATCTGGGCTTGCAATCGTTATTATAATAAGGCTTATATCATTAATTCATAGTCTTATAGTGGAGCCTGATAATCTTTATATAGGTGGCTTAATAGCTGATTATATAATATTAAAATACACTATTCCCATAATGATCCTTGGATCATTTATAAGTATGAGTACAATGATATTGCATAAAGTATTTGGAGAACCAAAGATCATATTAAATGAGGGGCTCGCTTGCTCAGATCTATTATCATACTTTAATAAATTGATTGAAAAAATCATTAAACACCCTATTATACTAGCTTTCTTAATCGGGTTCTTTATTAGGTTTTTACCAGAAATTCAGTGGTGGCCTTATCCTATTGGATGGGATACTATTGAATATATAGCTCACTTACGAGACTATGTTCTTTCTCCCGGAATATTTAGATCATATTTTTGGATGGGTGGTATGAGGAACGTACCTCCACTCCTAGATCTGGTATTGTATCCGTTTGCTAAAATAGCTGATCCATGGTATGTATTTAAATTCTATCCACCAGTTATGTATGGCTTACTAATTTCATTAATAGCATTGTTTTCTAGAGAAGTATTAAAATTAAATAATAAGCTAGTAATTGTAATTGCTTTAGCAGCTGGATATAATCTATTACTTCTAAGACTAACATGGGATCTACATAAACAATTTCTAGGTACAATACTATTCTTTGCAGCTGTAATAGCTCTTGAAAAGGGTAATAGCTTTAAAAATCATATTATAGCTATTATGCTATTGTTATTATCTTCACTTGCTACAGAAATTGGGGCTGGACTAACAATAATATTATCATTAATAATTGTAATCAAAAATATTCCAGTATACCTAAAGCAGAGGAAATGGAAAACACTAGCTCTTATAACTTCATATATCACATTATCTCTTATATCATATCTTTTAATACTATGGTATATAAAGAGGCCAGCTATAACTCCTAGTCCAGTTACTGGTATAGCTCCACCAGTAATAAGATCTTACCTTAAGCATCAGCCAGATGTCTTCGCATATATAATTGTATCATATGGAATGCTTATACCATTATTATTAATTGGACTTGACTCATATAGGAGAAAGACCAAGTATAGCTTCTATCTAATTATAGTAATGCTTATACTAGTTATTACGCCATGGTTAATGCCATATACAGAGGCTACTTTAGGCCAATGGGACAGGTTCTTAATGACTGCAACAGTTTTTACATTGCCAATTGCTCTATCACAGCTTCGAATATTAAAACGTAAATCATTAATTACAATCTATATAATACTGTTGATCTTACCTGGATTCTATGCCACTATGAGTCCCAGTCTCTATAGATATAATGATGTTCTTGTTAGATCACTTTATAGAATGCCTGGAGGCCTATCACCAGCACCTATTCCAACTAAGGAATTTGACAGACTTCTTGATGTCGCTAGCCATGTAAGAGATCTGGATCTTAGTAAAGCACCCATTATAACCTATGTATACTATGGGAGATTCGTGCATCTAGAAGTAAGAGATCTTGATCAAACAAAGTTAGTGAATATAGGACATGAGCCGACACTTTATGATGTATGCTGGATAATGCATGGACTCAATAAAACAAGTGCCTATATATTGATCAAGTATACCCCACCCGATGTATTTAATAGAACAATAAATGCATTTCTAATAGATACTAAGAGAAAACCTATATTGTGTGGACCTTACAACATAACTAATACATTTATGTTCTCTAAAGCAGTCTATAACAATGATAAGTATATAATATTCTATATAAAAATACAAGAAAATATAACAAAAATAATTAGTCCTTAACTAGTTTTTTGAATATATCTTTTACTATACTCATCAATTATTACAATGATCCCTGAGATCAATAGATATAGAGCTATTAAATAACTTACTAGTTCAGGCCATATGAATATCAGTATTGCAAATAATATCATTAATATTCCCAGTACTACACGTGGCATACTTATTCCTAAGTACTTACGTAATAATCTCTCAATATATTCATCAGACACTACATATCACCAGATTATTAGGGCTATATACTAGCTTATGTAGTTTAGGAGATAAAACAATTGTTTTAATCTCCGAGAACATATTATAATCTAGTATAATGCTAGGTTGACTATTATGGCACACAAAGATCGTATTGAAAGTGTATTGAAGTATATCAAGCGTAAAAAGATAAAGGCCGAGATAATATACTTGAAGGATAAAGCTATTTCTGCAGAAGATGCTTCTAGACTCTCTGGATTCCCGATAAAAAATATTATTAAGACTATCATAGTTATTGCTGACGGTAAACCCTATGCTATACTAGTAACGGGCGATAGAAGAATTGATTATGTTAAATTAAGAAAAGTACTTGGATGTAGAGCTATTAGATTAGCAAATAAAGATGAAGTAAAGAAATTAACTGGTTTCGAAATAGGAGAAGTAAGTCCTTTATCATTTAGGTTAGATAGGATGACAAAAGTTGTCGATAAAGAATTACTAGCTATGGATACCGTCCTCCTTGGAGCAGGTTCTCATAATGCTCTAGTTAAGATAAGGACAGAAGAATTATTGAAGATAATTAAACCATTAGTTGCGGATGTCTCTAAATAATTGAGGACTAATGTAAGATTATTTACTTCCTTAACAATAGATAATTAATAGAGATAGTTTTTCTTGGAGGATTAGAATATCATGAGAATATTAAATGGAATACACATGGTTAAAACTTCATTTGTCAACGTATACATTGTTGAAAGAGATGATGAGCTATTATTGATAGATACAGGCATACCAGGTTCAACAGATAATATATTATCGTATATAGAGGCCATTGGGTATAAGCCAGATAACGTTTCTATAATAGTAATTACTCATGCACACCAGGATCATATTGGTGGTTTAAGGGCACTTATTAAAAGAACTAATGCCATGGTAGCAGCTCATAGGCTGGAAAGAGAATACATTAGTGATAAAGTCGATATATTGCTTGAAGAAGGAATGAATGTTAAGGGATTAAGGGTCATTCATACACCTGGACATACTCCAGGCCATATTTGTTTACTAGATATAAATGCTAATTCCTTGTTTGTAGGGGATCTAATGTATGAAGAAAATGGGAAGCTATATGAAATACCACATAAATATTCAAGAGATCCTGAGAGGAATAGAGATGCTATAAGGAAATTGCTAGATATAGAATTTAGACATATAATGCCGAGTCATGGAAATCCCATCATAGAACGAGGGAAAAACGCTGTATATGAACTTCTTAAAGAACTTGGTAAGATATAGTAATGCTCATTCTTATAAACTGGTATAGTTAGGAGCAAGTTATAATTATTGAAAAACGATAGTATTAGTGAAAATGTACTAACTTTATGAAGTAATTAAATCTGTACACTTATCACCATAATTCTCTTGTTGCACAGCGCACTCCCCCTCCTCCGGCCTCGATCTGTGGAATAGATACTTCTATTACATCAATACCAAAGGTTTTTTCAATGTATTTATTAATCAACTGATTGTATCTGTCAGACACTATCTTGCCATTTCCTAAGTTTAAGGCATTAACCATAGTTATAGGGCTTGAATTCTCATGTGGTGGTTCAGAGATCTTTATGCCTAGTTGCTTCATAAGCAATGGAAACTCTATAATCTTGAACTCTTTGGTTTTCCTATCATATTCTAGAGCTGAATAGAAACCCATTCTTGAAGGATCAACCAAGGCATATCTCGTATCGCCTATCATTCCCAAGTATGCAAACACTACATCTAGGTGAACTGCCCCTGTTTTCCAATCCCTTATGTATCCTGCAATAGGTATAGCAATTACGCGTATATCTTCCGGTAAGATGCTTGCAATAAACTCGATCGTAGCAATATTTGAGCCTCTCACACCAATACCGGTCATAACTACTACATCGCTTTCAGTCTTTATTACAAAAAAGTTACCACCTTCCATGACAGCCCTCAAGAGTTTACCATTGACAAGACCCCATCTAGCCCTCGCAATAGGCGGTTTATTCAACTTATAATAAATTTCATTAAGTACTAGTTCTTCCCCTCTTCTAAAGTCTAAAGACATATTACATATAATGGGATTCTCGATCCATGTTACACTTTGATCTCTTGGATACCCTATCTTAGCCATGCCTTCCGGGATCTCTATTTCTACTATATCTAAGCCTTTAATGTATTCCCTCCCACCATTATAGCCACCATATTTATCAAGAACTACGACTGGATGCACACCTTCCTGTTTCAATGCATGAGCTATCCTAGATACATCCCTAATCCAGCCATTAGCCGAAGGAGCAAGTGATCCATCATACGCTACTCTTTTCCAAGCCCATCTAGTCCAATCACCCTTTACTATCTTAAGTTGTCTTTCAGATGGCGCTATAAGTAGTATAGATTTTTTCCTAGTATCCTCAGCTTTTAGCTCTTCACACCGTATTTTAGTTGCAAGGCGTATAGAAGCTAAGATCCTCTCCTTCCAATAATAGAAAATTTCTAGTTTTTCACGATTTCTAGCATTTTTCAATCTGATATATTCATTATATGGCATAAGAGAGATTATCTGATCAATTACCTGGAACATCTCTATTGCCTTTGAATTATTTAACTTATTCCTAAGTTTCATAGGATCTATATATTCTATCCTAGGCTGAGGAGGTAATACAGTGCCTTTAGAGAATATTGACTCACTTAATTCAATTGTTTCAATAGGGGGATTTAAGGCTAATTCAATTAATTTCAATAATGTTTTTTCTTCAATATTATCAATTAAATCAAAATCTAAGTACATGTGATCCACCTTTTATTAATATAATTATTTAGAGACTTCATGTTATATGGTATAGAGAAAAAATGATATATTTAGATCTTATCATCCCTTTTCTCCCTCTGTAGTTACTTCTTTTGATGGCCGTATAAATGATACTATTAGATATACTATTACTGAAGTAATGAGACCATAGAGCATAGGCTCTAATTCTGCAAAGCCGTAAGGCCATCCTATATAGAGAGCTACAGCTGTTGCAACAAGTATACTTGTTAATATAGATAATTTAGCAGCTATTGATGAAGGTCTTCTCCAGTATAATCCTACAACGATTGGTATAAACAATCCTGCAGATAGATATAGGTAAGCTATATCTAGTGCAACAAGGACTTCACTAATAGCTACAGCAGCTACTATCATGAATATACCGAACAATACATTGAATATTCTAAGTAACATCAGCATTGTACGTTCACTAAATTTCTTAAGAGAGCCAATGACATCGTATACTATAAGGGATGTTGCAGCAAGTAAACAACTATCACCAGTACTCATGAAAGCTGCCAGCATACCTGCAAGTACTAGGCCTCCAAGGCCTGTTGGATAAACGGCAGCAACAAAACTTGGTAACGCATATTGTGGATTCTCAAGACCCCCTGAAAATAATAAATATGCCACCATTCCACCAAATACAGCTGCAAAAGCGTAGACAATACCGTATAGGCCAGCTGCTACAGTGCCTATGGTTCCAACTTTCTTATTCTTAGCTGTAAGAACACGGCCCCATATATCCTGGCCTAACATGAGTCCAAAGAAGTATAACATAAACCATAATAATATAGTATCTCCTCCAACGGCTCCCCAATCGAAGAAACTGCTTGGAAGCTGTGATAAACTGAGCCCTTGACTTTGCATAGTCATGAATCCGAATACAGGAACAAGTATCAATACTCCTATAGTCATGATCCAGAATTGTATAATATCGGTTAGCGTAACCGACCACATTCCACCTAAAGCTGTATATAATAGAACAACTAATCCGCCAATAATCATTGAAAAAGCTGGATCCCATCCCAACATAGCGGAAAATACTGTACCAATAGCTATTGTCTGAGTAACAGCTACCATAAGATCATATATTGCTACTACAACTGAGCCTATGATACGTGTAGAACGATCATATCTTTTCTCTAGAAACTCACCCATGGTTTTTATTTTCAAAGGTATTATTTTGGGCGCAACAATTAGTCCATTAGCTATGACCCCCAGACTTAGCATTATTAAAAACCATACTCCAGAAATACCAAAGGTGTATCCAAGTTTACCGGTTCCAATAGTACTAGCACCACCTAGAACCACAGCTGCCATGGCAGGTATGTATGTGAAAAGCACTAGTCTTCTACCAGCTACGAGATAGTCTTCAACACTCTTAGCATATTTTAGCGTATAAACACCTATTCCAAGCATAAAGGCTAGGTATAGAACTACTAGTGCTATATCTATAGTACCAAACACAGATCAACACCTGTGCTAGGATATGAATTATAGCTAATGACCAATAAATATTTCATAAGAAAAGATTAATAAATTTATCTATTCTCGTTTTATACTATTTTGATATACTACGAAATTCGTATAAAAGTGTATGAGCCCATACGAAATGCTTATATATCTTTAGGATAAATCTGATACCGGTGCCTCTAAATATTGAGTTTAATTAGTAAAATAAATGTAAGGTGTAGACAGTGGTATATGGTTATCATTCTAAAATCTTATTTATAGATCTATCTAGACAACTAATTAAAGTTCTAAGATTCAATGAAGAATTCTATAAAATATACATTGGCGGAAGAGGCTTAGCTGCTAAATTCCTTATAGAACTTGTAGGCAGAGATGTTGAGGCTTTTTCACCAGATAATGTACTAATAATAGCTGCTGGCCCATTAACAGGCACATCTATACCCATGAGTTCTAGACTACATTTTGCCTTCAAGAGCCCGGTTACACATGCATGGGGAGAATCTAGCATGGGCGGTAGCTTTCCATACTTCTTTAAACATTCAGGTATTGATGCATTGATCATAAAGGGTAGGTCTAAGAAGCCAGTATATATCCATGTAGAAGACGGGAATGCTAAAATTAAAAGTGCTGAAGCCTTTTGGGGACTGGATACATATGAGGCTGAAAAAGCATTGATAGAAGAGGCTGGTGGAAAATCAATAGCTCGTGCCATTGTTATTGGGCCAGCTGGTGAAAACCTGGTTAAATATGCTGTAATAACTCATGGCAGTCCCAAGCTAGGTATTGGTAGAGGCGGACAAGCAGCTAGAACCGGCGGAGGAGCTGTTATGGGATCTAAGAACCTTAAGGGTATAGTAGTTGTTAAGAGTGCTCCTCCACCTGTAGCCGATGAAGGAAAATTGAAGGAATATGTTGGAGAGACAATTAGTAATCTCGTAAAAAGTGAAAGAATAAAGAACTTGAGAAAATATGGTACTTCAACTATGATTGATCTCGGGCATGAACTTAGCTTTCTACCAACTTACTATTGGAGTAAAGTAACATATGAATACATTGAAAAAATAAATGCAGAATCTTTAGCAAAGATCCTGAGAAGCCCTATGGCATGTATGACGTGTCCTGCGGCTTGCGGTAGAGGCGTTAAAATAAATATTGATGGCAAAGTTATCGAGACCGAAGGACCTGATTATGAGACCATGTATTCTAATGGAAGCTTATGTGGAATTAAGGATATCAAACATATAGTTCTAGTAAACGAATACGCTGATAGACTTGGATTAGACACAATTACATTTGGCAATGTATACGCTTTTGCGGTTGAAGCCTGCAAAGCTGGTAAACTAGAGCTACCATATAAGATCGATTATGGAGACTATCGCGCTATGTTGAAATTACTTGAAGACATAGCCTTTGCTAGAGGGGATCATGGAAAATTACTTGGACTTGGAGTAAAAGAGGTTTCTGAGAAAATAGGTTTTGAAGAAGCAGTTCATGTGAAAGGTCTTGAGCCCGCAGGATATGATCCTAGAGGCCTCACTGGTATGTATATAGCTTATGCTACTAGTCCACGTGGAGCATGTCATCTTAGAGCAATGGCCTATGTTATAGATATTAGAGGCTTGGCTGGTCCACGTCATATGCTTACACCTGAAAAGGTAAAGAAAATAATTGAATGGGAAGATTGGTGCTCCATGTTTGACTCATTAGTCCTATGCAAATTCGGTAGAGACTACTATTCATTCAAGGAAATGACTAAAGCATTGAATGTTGTAACAGGTTGGAATGTAGATGAAGGATGGGTTAGGGCAGCTGGACATAGAATAACTACATTAGTCCATTACTATAATAGAGGAATACATAACCTCTCAAGAGAACATGATAAGATACCAAGTAGATTATTTAAACGTACTCTTGATGGAAAAGAGCCATTATCTAGAAGCGAATTTGAGGATGCTCTTAAAACATACTATGAAATTAGAGGATTCAATTCAGATGGCACCATGAATAAAGATATCTTATTAAAATTGGGTCTAAAAATAGGCGATATTGATTTATAAATATTCTTTTTAATCATAAATAATTTATTAAATATTCTAGTATTGTAGAACATAGTTAATTATATCATATTTATAGCTAAAAATGATTCTAGACTAGAAAATATAAATATTTTAAAAAAATAATTTGATAAGGCTTATATTTCAGATTCTACTTCTTTTATAGTGTCTGTAAGAATTTCTAGACCCTTTTCTAAGAGTTCTTCAGTCAACACTAATGGTGGTAATAATCTTATTACATTTGCATAACGACCAGCTTTCCATACAATAATACCTTTCTTGAAACATTTGAGCTGGATCTTCTTTGTTATATCAGTACCAGGCTTTTTAGTATCTTTGTCTTCAACAATTTCTATTCCGATCATTAAACCTTTTCCTCTAACCTCTCCAACGTATTTAGAGGTTTCAGCAAAATCCTTAAGATACTTTAGGGCTTTTTCACCCAGCTTTTTAACATGATCAAGTAACCTTGTTTTATTAGCAAAGTCTATAGCTGCAGCACCTGCTGCCATTGCAACAACGTTTCCTCTAAATGTACCTAAGTGTCCACCGGGAGTCCATGTATCAAGCTCCTTCCTATACATTATTGCAGATAATGGTAGTCCAATACCGCCAATAGATTTCGCCATAGTTATTATGTCAGGCGTTACTCCTTCATGCTCGCATGCAAACCAAGTACCTGTACGTCCTAATCCAGCCTGTATTTCGTCAACTATTAATACAATATTGTGTTGTTTAGCCAGTTTCTCAACCTTTCTTAAATATCCAGGTGGAGGTATTACAATACCTCCTTCCCCTTGTATAGGCTCGATAATTATAGCGGCTGGCTTAGGAACTCCAGAATACGGATCTTCGACTATATGTTCAAGGTATGTATAACATCTCATACCACAGTCAGGATATTCTAGCTTGAATGGACATCTATAGCAATATGGATATGGTGCGAAATGCACTTCTGGTCCCAAGGGTGAATATAGATCTTTATATTTCTTACTACTAGTTACTGCTAGCGCCATTGTTGTCTGGCCATGATAGGATCCGTCAAAAGCTATTACAGTGTGTCTTTTTGTTATGTATTTAGCTAATTTTATAGCGGACTCAACAGCGTCAGATCCTGTTGGACCACCAAATAATACCTTGGCATTTCTATTCATATTTCCTGGAGCAATTTCTACAAGTCTTTTAACCAGTTCTTCTCTAGCTAAAGTTGGAAAGTCAAGGGTATGAGCTATCTTCTTTAACTGCTCTATTGTCTTATCAAGTATATCGGGATTACTATGGCCGAAGTTTAATACCGAGATTCCTGAGAAGAAGTCGATAAAGATATTGCCATCAACATCCTTTATAGTAGCACCTTTAGCCTCACTAGGTACTAATGGAAGGCTTCTGGGATATAGTACAGCACTACTTTCCAATTCCTTTTGGAGCTCCAAGAGCTTTCGGGCATTAGGGCCCGGGGGTTCGACTACAATATATGGGGCATTTGGGAAATGTAGATCTTTATACGAGACCATACTATCACGCCCAATACAGTATTTTATTTAGTAAAAATAAAAACAATCTAATCGGGTATGATCCTTGTTCCAGATTCTCCTTTTAGTGCTTCATACGCCTTCTTTAAATGTCCTATAATTGCTACCTTTCCGCCATTCTCTATGAATCTTATTGATGCTAGTACTTTTGGACCCATACTGCCTGGTTTAAAGTGTCCTTCCTCTAAATACTTCTTAGCTTCACTAACAGTCATTGTATCAATGGGCTTTTGATTAGGCTTACCATAGTTTAGGTAGACCTTTTCAATATCAGTCAATATAAGGAGTGTCGATGCACCCAATGAGGTAGCAAGACGTTCCCCGGCAAGATCCTTATCAATAACTGCCTCAACACCTTTTAAAACACCATCCTCCTTAACAACAGGTATACCCCCACCACCACTAGC
>Ga0180301_10004661_pt1 | contig 10580 bp, 11 predicted proteins | sample GuaBasSediGuay16_FD_121797 | JGI IMG/M metagenome (GOLD analysis project Ga0180301, IMG submission 121797) | Subseafloor sediment microbial communities from Guaymas Basin, Gulf of California, Mexico - Guay16, Core 4569-2, 12-15 cm | ecosystem: Environmental > Aquatic > Marine > Hydrothermal... | reverse complement strand
TTTTTATTCTACTTTTCATTCAAATTCTCCTATAACTATCCGATATTTCTTTTAAAGTGAAAGTCTTAAGTCCATTATCCTTTACATAACTTAAAAGGCTAATGAAGATATCTTCTGTACCCTTGTTTGGATTCCTAAATTTTTCTAATTTTCTCGGTTCTTGAAGGTATTTTTTTGCTCTCTGATAATCACTCGTTTTTCGAGTATTAAGAAATACATGTATTGGATGAAAATTAAAAATCTTCAGCCCATTTCCTTTGAGGTCAAATTGACTTATACCGAACTTGGTGGATTCCAAAAGATGTGAGTCATCTTCAAAGAATATAGGCAATTCTAAAACATTATTCGCTATAAAGAATGGTTTAATTGTTTGATTAGGCAAAATATAATTGCTATCATATTCCAAATCAAAATCTTGATATATCTCAAATAATCTGCTGTGTATATACAATGTATGGCTCCGCGTTCCTTTTGCTTCCGGATACAAGGACATCAATTCCTGAATAGTTTTTCTATCTGTTTTATCTTTAGTGAAATTGGGGTGGATTGCTAATTCGTGTTTATTCATCTCTTTTATTTTTATTTCGTGAGTGCAGAAAAAAGTGATTTTGATATTATATTCCTCAAGAATTGATAGCATATACTCAATAACCTCATCATGTGCCCAATCAATATCGCTTGTGATGGCTATCATGTTGGTTCCTTCTTTTATCATTTATTCACGCTCTAATTGCCGAATTATCCTCGTGCGGTATATAAATTCTCATCAAATTCCTCAAACACATTCCTCTCATTTATTCTATCATCTTTATAAATATATACACAAAACTCAAAAGGCATATAGTCATGTCTTAATGTAACTCTTCTGGATATAGTCTTACAGAAACTAAATATCTGCTCAGGGCTTGCGTAATAGGCATCCTCATTTTTAAAATCCACATAACCACTCATAAAATCCGCAGCAACTCCGTTATTGCACAATTCAAACATTTTTTTGAGCATATTTTGAATAAATGTTTTGTTGTCGGATAACTTAAAATTAAAAACTCCTGATAATAAAACATAGTCGAATTTTTGGTTTATTTCATCAATTAGTATATCTTTAATTTCAAAGCAGGCATCTGGATATTTCTTCCTCGCTATTTCAATAAGGTTGGAGTTAATGTCAATACCAGTATACGCGATATTAAATCCTCTTTTTGTTAGAAATCGATACAAATCACCAAAGCCACAGCCCACATCCAAAATAGAGCAATCATCCAAATCCCCAATTTCAGATAATACTCTAAATCTGACAGGCTGTCTTCCTTTAAACCACCCAAGTGTTCTTGGATCATATCCGTATTTTTTTAATCTTTCATTGTACCTTGATATGGCTACTATTTTATCAGTTTGTTTCATGGTCACCTTTGTCCTTATCAGATTTTAAAATAAAAGCTCTTTTCCGAAAGTCATAAACAAAAATGTCATCCAGTGTTTTGGTATTACGTTGGGATTGATCCTTTTTACGTAAGAATTTATATTTTGCAAGTTTCATTTTTCCTTTTAGTGATAAATGCATATTATCTTCTGGGGTAAGAAGTAAATTACATTTTTTACATATCACTCCATTAATACCATTATCATCAAAAATCCTTTTGACACACCATTTCATATATTGTTTGAATTTTTCGTTCTTCCAAATATCTAAAAAAGAATCTTCCTTGACATCACCTACTATCATTCGTCCATTGGCATCATAGGAACAAGCGTTCACCCTACCATCCCAATAAATAACACAGTTAACCCATGGAGAAAAGCAAACAGGAAAATCTTTATCCCCTATATTATTATCCTTAATCTCTTTTGTGAGCTCTCTATACCAACCCAAAGATGGGTCATCATCATTTAATCCCCACATATTTATTAAATCCTGCACTGAAGCGTTGCCTATCCCATCAAGCTTATGATTCCAAAAATCCAAATGTTCGTTGATGTGATTTATGTTTTCTCCATATTTTATTAGATAAATGCCAAGTCGGGGATGTCCATGTTCCTTCGCTATTTCAATAGCTTTCAAAACATTCTTATATGTTCTTTCATACGCTTCTGTGGTACCTCCTTTATATTTTATCCAAAGGTCTTTATTTGCACAATCAAAACTAATATGTAAGTTATCTAAACCAGCTTTAGCAAGCTCATTCATTTTGCCTTCTGTTAAAAGAACTCCATTAGTAAGGATATTAGCACGCAAATTATTTTCTTTTGCATACTCAACCATTTTAACTATATCTTTATGTAAAAGTGGTTCTCCTTGCCCAAGTAAATCTACTTGTTTTACTTCATTTTTAATGTCATCTATGATTTTTTTATATAACTCAAAATCCATGAATCCCAAATCCCTTGTCATACAACCATTATGCATACAAAATTTGCATTTCAAAACACAGCGATTTGTGGGTTCTACATATACGGATGGGGGGTAATAAGGCGGCACTATAGGTTTCAAATCATAAACGCCACACTGATATAAATTTTTAAATGCACTTAAAGCTCTTTTAAGGATTGTATAAAGTTTCATATCTATACCTCTTGTCTCATATTTATTAAATTATCCATTGTACCCCCAAATACCAATTTTTTCTCTTGTTGATTGAATATTTTCTTAATTAATTTTGATGTAAATATATAATAATTCTCTAAATTTATTTCTGGATAATCTGAACCGTAAATAAGTCGATTCGCACCAATATCTTTCATGATCGGTACAATATGATCATATATTGTCTTCCGATCAAAATATGTCAAAACAAGAGATAAATCGAAGTAAATATTGTCATTATCGTGTGCAATCTGCGGAATTTCATTATAATTAAAACCACCCAAATGCGGAAGAATTATCTTAGCAGATGGTGTTTTATTAGCAACTCGACCAATAGAACTTATCAAGTCTTGATGCTCTACGTCCTTCGATCCGATCCACGCATCTATTAATACCGGAATGTTCAATTCCGCAGCCTTCTCAATAACTAAAAGTACATTGGGATTATCTAATTGAAATTCTTGAAGCTTTGGATGGAGTTTCAACCCCTTTAAATCATACTTTACAACATCTTCTTCCAATTTCTTGACGGCATCACTCTCAAGCGGGTTCACAGACGCAAAACCTATCAGTTTATCAGGATATTCACTGCAAACCTTTGCAACAAATTCATTGGATATGAAGGGTGCAATTGGCAAAACCACGGCTTTATCAATTTCACTCTCACCTATAGATTTAATCAATCTCTCAACTGATGCATTATGATTTGTATTGAACCATTCACCGTTTTCCGTTATATGAACATGAGCATCTATTATCATTGTTCCTCTTCTTTTATCTCGATTCCTAACTCATCTAACTTTTTATCAAGACCAATTACTTCTAAGGTTGTCATTCCTTTTTGGATTTCATTTATCCATTTTTCTTCCATTCTAACCCTTTCTTTCACTTTCTGCAATACTTCTTTTGCTACATTTCTCGGAACTACCACAACTCCATCATCATCCCCAACAATAATATCCCCTGGATTTACAGGCGCACCACCGCATTGAATAGGAACATTAATGTTACCTCCCCAGTTTTTTTGAGAACCTGCAGGAACTACCCCTTTGCAAAATATAGGATATTTTTCTTCTTTGTTTTCTCTAACGTCTCTAATAGAGCCGTCTATGACAACTGCTTCAATCTCTCTGATTTTGCATGCTTTTGTCATAATATTGCCCCAGACCGAAGTGTTCTTATGCCCTCTTGCATCAACTACGATAACATCACCTGGTTCAGCAACATAAATCGCCTTATGTATCATCAGGTTATCGCCAGCAATACATTGAACTGTAACTGCAGAGCCTGATATATTCACATCACCAATAATAGGCTTAATTTCTGCACTCATCGAATTCATTCTGTTCATCGCATCAGAAACAATTGCCGTGGACAAAACCTTAAATTCATCTATTAATTCTTTTGGTACTCTCTTTATATTAGTATATATCACTTCTGACATTTTATGCCCCCTTAGTTCCTAAAAATTTTTCAATTCGTTCCATTGCTTTTTCTATATTTTCTTTTGAATTTGCAAACGATAATCGCACATATCCATCTCCGGACTGCCCGTATGCAGAACCAGGCACTACCCCCACTCTCGCCTTATCCAACAAAAAATTTGCAAACTCCATTGAAGACGTACCCAACTTAGATATATTAGTGAAGGCATAAAAAGTTCCCATTGGTTTTCTACAATAAATTCCGTCAATATTATTCAACTTTTTTACAATTAATTGCCTTCTCTGATCGTATTCTTTTATCATGTCATGCACTGGCTCTTGTGGTCCATTCAAAGCAGCTATAGCCGCTTTCTGTGCAAAAGCAGACGCGCATGTAACTGAATACTGCTGAATTTTTAACATCTGGTCTATTATTGCACTACTTGCGGAAGCATAACCTATTCTCCAACCAGTCATTGCATAAGTTTTAGAAAAGCCATTTACAGTAATCGTTCTTTCTTCCATATCGGCAAGACTTCCAATACTGGTGTGTTTCAATCCATCATACAGTATCTTTTCATATACCTCGTCAGATAAAACAAGCAAATCGTGTTCTTTTGCTATATCAGCAATATACTTTAATTTATCCCGCGTTAAAGTAGTTCCGGTAGGATTACAAGGATAGTTTATAATCAACATCTTGGTTCTTGGAGTGATTGCCTTCTCAATGCTTTCTCTGTTTAGTTCAAAGTTATCTTCACTATTAAGCGGGATTCTAATAAGTTTTCCACCTGCAATCTCTACACATGCCGGATATACAACCCAACAGGGATCTGGAATAATAACTTCATCCCCCGAATTTATTGTAGCTAAAATTGCAGAAAAAACAGCATGGACTGCGCCAGGTGTTACTATTATCTCTTTTTCAGGGTCTGCATCTATTTTATTCTCGTTTTGTAGTTTTTCACTAATAGCATCCCGTAATTCTGGTACACCCCTACTAGACGTGTAGTGAGTGTATCCCTCTTTCATTGCACTATATGCCGCATTTATGATATACTGTGGTGTACCAAAATCCGGTTCCCCAGTTTGCAATTCGATTATATCTATTCCTTCTCTTTTCATTTTACGAATTTTATCTGCTATTTCTACGGATTTCGACTCTGTTAGTTTTTCAATTCTTGAGGAAAAAATTTTAGAACGCATTTTAATTTCCTCCTACTGGCTTTGTAATAATTTTTATTTTATTTTCGACATGTTTTGCTTTGTTCATAGCATCATCAAAGGATTTTCCTTTAACGACAAAGTAGCCTGACCTTTCGAGTTGAGTCGTTAATGGGGGTATAATATCCCCTTCTTTCACATAAAGATGAAAGTCAATCACATCTTCCATTTCTTTCACTTCTTCAATTCCCTTTATATCAATAACTTTACCAGGCGAAGGAGTGAAAAATCTATATATTATTCCTCTTTTAAATTTTTCTTGGATATTTTGAGGTCTTTCACCTAATAAAATTCTAATAAATTCCTCCATCATGTTAACCCCGCACACGTTTGGAACGATTACAGTAGGAATGTATCCTGCTCCACCACCTCGAGCTCCAAAATCTATTACCTTAATTTCACCATTATAGGTTATTACTTCAATATGCGTTATCCAATTTTTCAATCCAACGACATCTGCAACCCGTTGGGCAATATCTTTTATTTTTCTAATTGTTTCCTCTGAAAGTTGAGATGGATAATTTAAACTAGTTGCTAAACAATACGATTCTTTTATCCTTTCTTTATCTGAAATTGCTAAGACATGGTTTTTTCCGTCGTGAACAATGCTTTCAATCGTATGCTCCTCGCCCTCTAAGAACTTTTCAACCATCACCCTACCATTTTTAGAAGCGCTTTTAGCAAAAAAAAAAGCCTCCTCTACCTCGCTAATATTGTTTATTCTTTTAACTCCTCTGCTCCCCCCAAAACTGGTTGTTGGCTTAATTATTACCGGGAAGCCAATATCTTTTGATAATCTATTGCATTCTTCTAAATCTTCAATTATTCCTGTAATTGGATAAGGAATATTACTTTTTCTAAATATCTCATAATATAGCTCTTTGTTTGTTACGATTTCAGCTTGTTCTGGAGTTAAACCAACCAAACCCATCTCTTCCGCAACATAAGCCGCTGTTGGAAGACTTACATCACCCCCTGGTAAAATGCCATCGATTTCACATTTTTCAGCAAGCTTTAATGTTCCTTCGTGGTCTACTACATCAACACTTTCTCCAATATTAGCAACTTTAAACCCCGGTGCGTTTTTATCTCTATCAGTCGAAATCACTCTCAATCCCATTTTTTTAGCAGTCTTAATAATTCTTATTTGGGATTGTCCGGCTTGTAATATCATCAAAGTTTTGTTACTTGTCATAAACTCTCACCTCTTCGCTTTCTTTCTCTCCTGATATTCTCCTTTTAATTATCTCAAATTCAACCCTTCTAATTCTATCTGAAAATTCTTCCTCTTTATCGTACATGATGCTTCCTCTACCATCTGCTATTCCAACCACTTCGGTTGGATTTAATATAGAATCAACCACAACATCACCTTTCTTACTAATATAACCCCCGGATACGACAGGAATGCCCCCAATATATTTCTTTCCCATGTTTTTCATCATATTATAAGTTCTTAACACAGTTGTTACCTCGCCAGCCATCGCCGCCCTCATATCTGTTCTCCAAACTAGAATGCCGTGTTTTTTGGCAGCAGTTATCGCTTCCAATCCCACAGAGCCGAAAGTTGCATCTATAATCATTCCTTTTTCACTCATATCCCCAACCATTGGCTCATTAATTGGATACTTTCTATCAAACCCGATCAAAATAACTGCCCCATCGCTTAATTCATTTTCATCTTTTGCCTCTTTTATATCAAAAGGTGAATTTGATATCTTTATTTTATTCAAAGCTATAATCTTATCAGAATCAGCGTTTCTATCAAAAATAAACACTTTAGCGCCTCTTTCTGCTAAAGAAAGTGCTATTTTTGTACTTACATCGTTTATACCCACAATCCCCATTTTCACTCCAAACAAATCGCCAAAATAAGAAGCAGCGAAATTATCAATCCCCTGAACCCATGCATTGTTATCTTTATAAGTTAAAACAACAGATCTCTTCACAACATTTTTCACGTCTTTTGAAATACCAAACAGATGGGGCATTTTTTTCTCATCGTCAACTAATATAAAATCAATACCGTCTACAATTTTACAAACCTCCACGATTTCGCTTTTATCTGTCACCTCGCAATTAGCCATAAGATATGATGAACTTTCTTGAATTGACGGATACACCATATTTATATCATCCGATTTTGCAGAAATATTGATTGTAAAGACAGTTTGTTTACCTGTTTTCTTAGATAAGTTCTGAAGGTGTTGAGATATAATCTTTACTCGCTCTTTATTTGATAATTTATGATTCCATCTCTCTCTTGAAATCTCGACTGCTGTTGGCACATCTATCTTCGAGACTTCCGATAAAGCCGCCCTCTCTTCATGCAATTCCTTTGCCAATCTCTCCGCAAGTTCTTCCGGTAAATCTACCTTGTTTCTCTGGCATACTTCTATTATGAGCCTTCTCGGATCAACGGAATATTTTTTTGAGAATTTGTAGATTGTGCCTAAAAAACTTGAATGAAAATCAGCATAGCCTGAAGTTATCGCAATAGAGTCTGTTCCCTCATGTCTCGCCATAAACGGAGATATCAAATTTTCTGCCAAATCCATCACTTTTAATTCATCTATATCTAAATCGTATCCCATTTTTTTCAAAACTGTTACTAATATTTCAGTTTGACCATTCCCTGCACTCCTGCCCAATCCCTTAAGTGTAGAATCCACAATAGTAACTCCATTTCTTATGGCTTCCAATGTGTTCGCAATAGCCATCGAAAAATTATTATGCCCATGAAATCCAATCTCAGCGGTGATCTCTTTCGCTTTCATCGCATCAATATATTTCTTTACATCTTGAGGCAACATCCCCCCTGAAGAATCCACTAAAACAATAACATCAGCTCCAAACTTTTCTACCATTTTTGCTTTTTCTGCAAATTTATCTGGAGACAACACATAGGATTTCATTAAATTTGAGGAGACAAGCATTCCTAAATCCTTTGCATATTTAATGTATTCCTCAGCCTCATTTGCTTGGGGCACGTTCGTTCCCACACGCACAAAACTCATCCCGTAATTAGCAGCCAAATCTAAATTCTCTTTTCTGCCAACCCCAGGAATAAAGAACATTCCAAATTTAGCTTTTTTCAAAACTTTTGATGCTGCATCTAAATATTCCTCATCTGTAGCTGCCGCCTTCCCTTTACCTGAATTTGAGGCATTGAAACCCAAACCATGTCCAATTTCAATCAACCTGAACCCAGCATTTTCTAAAGCAGCGGCTATCAACGCAGTGTCTTCAGCAGTGAATTGATAATCGAGTGCATAACTTCCGTCTCGCAGTGTGCATTCGAGGATCTCAATCTTTTTCATTATCCCCTCCCAAATTCTTCTTATACCATTCAACAGTCAATTTTAACCCTTCTTTTGGACTTACCGTTGGTTTAAAGCCTATCAAATCCTCAGCTAAATAAATATTTGCAATATGTCTCCTCACATCTCCCGGTCTTTCTCGTTCATAAACAATTTGTTTGTAACAATTTAGATATTTAGCAATGAGCTTGATTAAGGTTTCTATTGATATTTCTTTCCCACTGGCGATATTTAAAACTTTGTTCCTTGTGTTTTTGGAATTATATATTTCTATTGTGGCGTTTGCAGTATCGGTAACGTATAAATAATCTCTTGTTTGTTTACCGTCGCCATAAATTACCGGCGCCTCATCATTTAATATCCTTTTTATTGTTAAAGGAATGACGCCTGCATAACTTCCTTCATTTTGCCTTGGTCCGTAATTGTTAAAAGGGCGTATAATAGAAGCGTCAATACCAAAAGTTCTACAATATGAAAATACTAGTTGGTCCGAGGCAGCCTTACTCGCGGCATAAAGTGTTGTACCGTTTAAAGGATGTTTTTCATCCATAGGTGCGTATTCACTGGTGCCGTATGCCTCTGATGACGAAAAATGTATTAATGTATCAAAATAATTATTTCTCGCTAATTCGGATATAGAAAGCGTGATATTTACATTTTGTTCAAATGCCCATCTGGGTTTAGTAAGCGATGCAGGTAAGGGAATAACCGCCAAATTAAATACCACATCAACACCTTCGTTTTTCATTATTTCGCTCATCGTTTCATAATCCGATGCGTCTTGGTTATAAATCTTCAAATTCGGATATTTTGCTCTTGCTTCTTTCAGGTTAGACATTTTTCCTAGGAAAAAATCATCCACTACCACTAAACTCTCTGGCTCTTCTTTGATTAGCCGATCCACTAAGTGGCTCCCAATGAACCCCGCCCCTCCGGTTACAAGAACAGATTTGTTTTTTACGCTCATTTCAATTTCTCCAGTGTTTCTTCATTGTATATAAATCCGCTTCTTCTTCATCCGACTTAAACTTTGGTAACTTCATTTCTGATATTGTGTTTATATATCTATTTCATTTTCTTTTTCTCGCTTCTTTCCCAATTATCTTTATATCCCTCATATTTTTTTAGTGAATCAAGCAACGCACCTCTTAACCCTACTATCGTCATCCCCGTAATTTCTTTCTCCCTCTCATCGTACCTCAGAATAATTCCTTTCCCTATATCAATACCTACCGCTGGTCTTGGCTTGCCAAAACTGATGTAAAGCACATCCGCTTCTTCATCGTAATCCCAATCTATTTTCCTTTCCTTTGGAATCGCTACTTTTGCCTCCATAGAATCTCCCTCCCTGCAGGTTTACTCGTAAAATAGGCTGTTATCTACAAACCCATCAGTGCTTGATAACTCTTTGTACATTACAACAAGATATTTCGATGTCAGCGGCGTGTCTGCATAAAATTTTATCGCGATTAGTTCATTTCTATCTCCTTTTTGAATTATATCTGGATTGCTTACCGTTTCCAAAACCTTTTCGTTTTCTCTCCACATTTCTGGATGCCTCCTAATAATATGTTCCCACCTCTCATTAGTTAATCTTATCTGTACATTATTTATAGATATTATGGTTTCTTGAATCTCTTTTTTAATCCTCACTCTTTCTATTCTTTTATTGTTATCATGCTAATTCCTCCAGTGTCTTTTTAAGAAGCGCCGCCGCCATATCAATCTCTTCTTCTTTCAATATATAATACATAGGTAAAGCTAAAGACCTATTAAATATATCTAATGAATTCGGGCATTTATCCTCAGAATTATACACGGGTTGAATATGAGAAGCGTAGGTCCCGATTTGCGTTTGAACACCTTTTTTCATCAATGTTTCAATTAATTTATTTCTATTGATTCGTTTATCAACGAGAGCCACATAGCTTTGATAGATATGCTTTACATTTTCGCTGACATAAGGAGGTTCAATAAATTCTATTTCTCGCAGTCTTTCATCCCAATACTTTGCAAGCTCTCTTTTTCTTT
>Ga0180301_10004660_pt1 | contig 10581 bp, 8 predicted proteins | sample GuaBasSediGuay16_FD_121797 | JGI IMG/M metagenome (GOLD analysis project Ga0180301, IMG submission 121797) | Subseafloor sediment microbial communities from Guaymas Basin, Gulf of California, Mexico - Guay16, Core 4569-2, 12-15 cm | ecosystem: Environmental > Aquatic > Marine > Hydrothermal... | reverse complement strand
AGATAATATAAATAGTTAAAACTATCATTTAAACTATCTTACCCCTTCTCAACCACTCTAAATCGCTGATATAGAGCTCTCTAATATCCTTTAAGCCAAGATTCAGGGCCACAACCCTGTCCAAGCCAAGACCCCACGCTAAGACGGGACAGTCGAAGCCCAGCAATGGCTTAACCACCTCCGGTCGAAAGATTCCAGCACCACCCAGTTCTATCCATTCACCCCTTTCTTCTATAAAAACCTCGGGCTCAACACTCATCTCCGTATATGGGAAATATGCTGGTCTAAATCTTACCTTAGAGCCCATATGGTCATAGAATTCCTTTAGTATTCCAAGCAGATTTCTGAAATTTACATTCTCATCAACTACTATGCCCTCAACCTGATAGAACTCGGGCAGATGTTTATAGTCAATTGATTCATTTCTAAAGACCTTTCCTATGCAGAATACTTGTGTTGGAAGATCCTCCATTCTTATTTTAGTTAGATACCTGCCTGTCACGGCTGTGGTATGGGTCCTCAAAATAGGCTTTTTTGCCACCTCTTCGCTCCATTCATAACCCCAGCCGGTAGATCCAGTTGTCCAGCCATCTTCATGCGTTCTCTTCACATTTGCCTTGAATTTTCCAAAGTCGGGTATTTCAATCTCCTTTGGATTTTTCAGATAGAATGTATCGTGCATGTCTCTGGCTGGATGATCCTGTGGTTGGAATAATGCATCGAAGTTCCAAAATGCACTCTCAACCAATGGACCCTTGATCTCCTTAAAACCCATCTCACAGAATATTTCTCTAATCTTTTCAATCAACCTCTGCAATGGGTGCCTCTTGGCTGGAAATTCTGGCTTCACATAAATGTCAATATCATAGGGCCTGAATCTCATTTCTCTCCATCTCCCAGAAATGAGCGTTTCCGGGGTTAACTGGGAAATTGCTTTAACCCTTGCAGATTTTCCAATCTTCAAACCCTTTTCGGTGGGCAGGAGCCAAATACTTTTTTTCTCAGAGATCTTTATGACATCCTTTCTCTTTCTTAGGAGTTCTAGACCTTTCATCAGATGTTCATCCAATTCCTCAGAATTTATCCTTTCCCTTTTCTTCAAAATCTCCAAGAGTTTTTCATCCTTGGTTTTCTCTCTGTTCAAAATCTTTATAATACCTTTCTCAAATCTTCCTTGTTTCTTTTTACTAAGCCATCCCAGAGCAATAGTAATCTCATTCTTGCCGAGCTTATCTTTTAGGTCAGAGATACTCCCTTCATCCTTGATTATCTCAATTAGTTGTCTTTCAGGCAGCCCTTTCTCAGCATATAATCTCCCCTCTTTACCCAGAGAGATATCCTCGGTAATCTTCTCTTCAATCCTTATCAGACCCTTTGTTGAGAGCCAGGAAGATGCCCTCATTACCGCATCCAAGGGAATCTCCGCCCTCCTTGCGATCTCCTCCGGTTTGGATTTCCTCTTCAGTTCCTTCAGAATCTTCACTTCATGTGGATGTAATTCCATATCATAAATTATTAATGATATTCCTTAATAATATGAATGAAGTTAAACTGAGCGATGAAATCGCTCAGCCACATTGCCGTTAATAGAAATGAAAAACAAAAGAAATGTCAAATTCTACAGAATAAAGGAGGAAATCAGAATTCTTGGAGTAGATGATGCACCCTTCGATCTTTATAGTGATAAAAAGACCATGCTGGTCGGAGCCGTGTTTAGGGGCGGAAACTGGCTGGATGGCATTCTAAAAACAGAGGTCCTAGTTGATGGAACGGATTCCACGGAGAGGATAGCAGAGATGGTAAACGATAGTAAATTCAAGGATCTTCGCATTATCATGCTGGATGGTCTGAGCTTCGGTGGTTTCAATCTCGTGGACATAGAAAAACTATTCAAGAAAACCAACCTGCCCGTGATTGTGATAGTGAGACATATGCCAGATTTTAAAGCTATAGAAAATGCAATAAAGAATTTGAAGAATAAAAGATTCTATTCTAAGTGTATAAAGAAGGCTGGAAAGCCAGAAGGGGTTGAAACCAGGCCCGGAAAATTTATCTACATTCAACATCACGGTATTTCTTTCAAAGATGCGGAGGAGATTGTTAAATTATCCTCAACGAGGAGCCTGATTCCCGAGCCAATCAGGGTAGCTCATCTCATTGCTTCCGGAATTGTGTTGGGGGAGTCCAGGGGTGGTGCCTAAATTGATAGAACAGATGATTATGTTAACCACCACAGGGTGTTAACAGGTATACCAAGAGTATATAAAAACTACAAAAGCCCAAGAATCCTCAATGCAAGATACGCAGCGTTTGCTCCATTGTCAATACCAACACAGGCTACCGGAACCCTTTTGGGCATCTGTACAATGGAAAGAAGAGCATCCAAGCCACCCAACTTTGAAGATACGGGAACCCCTATAACCGGCTTATCTGTCATGGCCGCTACCGCTCCCGGCAACGCTGCAGCTAAACCAGCGATGCAGATAAAAACCTTGGCATCAGAATTCTTCACTATATCCCTCAGTTTCTCGGGTTTCCTGTGAAAAGAGCAATATTCCAAAGAGTAATCCACTCTGCTCTCCTTCAGAACATCTTCAGCCTTCTTAACAATATCCTGATCAGACTTGCTTCCAGCGATGATTAATATATCTGCCATGTTAATTATTTAAACAAGATGATAAAAATAACAATTCTCGGCTTGGGAAGGATGGGAAAGGAGGTTTTAAGGCAGTGTATAGCGGAGGGCTTTAAAATAGTTTCAGTAATTGAAGCACCAAAAAGCCCTTTGTTGGGAAAGGATGCCGGAACATTGGCAGGAATGGAGCCATTAGGAATCTGGGTTACAAATTCTGAAGATTTATCAGAGACATTGGATGAGGATAAACCCGATGTCACCATTGACTTTACCAATGCTCATGCATGTGTTGAAAATTCAAAATTAATTTGTGAGAGAGGGATAAACATGGTTATCGGAACTACGGGATTTATTGAATCTGAAATGAAAGAATTGAGAGAGAATATAGAAAAATATAAGACGGGAGCAGTGATCTCTCCAAATATGAGCATCGGAGTTAATGTCTTTTGGGAGATTGTGAGAAGGGCAAGTGAATTATTGAAGGATTATGATATTGAGATAGTTGAGGCACATCATCGTTTTAAAAAAGATGCCCCTTCGGGAACCGCCCTGAAAACTGCAGAGATAATCTCTGAGAAGTTGGGAAGGGATTTAAAGGGTACTGCAATCTATGGAAGGAGGGGGATGAAGGAAAGAAACCCGGGAGAGATTGGAATTCATGCCATAAGAGCTGGGGATATCGTGGGTGAACATACGGTGATATTTGGAACCCTTGGGGAGAGGGTGGAAATAATTCATAGAGCGCATTCAAGAGCAGCATTTGCTAAAGGTGTTGTAGAGGCGGTGAAATTTATTAAAGATAAAAGGGGGATATATGGGATGGATGATGTGCTGGGATTGAGATAAACTTCAATCTGCCGCAGAGGCTTTCTACTTTTCTTTCTGATCGTCAGAATATGTAAAAATGAACAATAAGTGCCATAACTATAACAAAACCTAAAAACAGTATGGTAGCTATCCAATCTACTCTATCACTTCCCTCAAGCTTTGGTAAAAATCTATATATCCCCATCCTCCTATATTAGATATAGATTTAAGGGTATAAAAAGATAATATTTAACTTCAAAATAGGTAGACAGAGCTAGATAAAAAAGAAGAAACACAGATAATTGAAGAAGGAAACTGGTTTGGTTAATACCACCCGAACATTCTCTTCCTTTCCATTGGCTTTGAATTCCCCCAATCAATTACCTCCAGACCTTTCATTATCACATTGGGATCCTTCCTGTCACGGGATTTTTTGATTATCTTTAATGGATTTTCCCCCACCGCTTTTTTTGCAATCTCCCCTGTCATTCCCAGAGAGATTCCTATTGAGATTAATTCCCTCGGTGCTCTCAGTGACCATCTATCATCAGCATTAGATGTTATGATTGTTGGAACATCATATTTTCTTGCCAGCATGACATTCTGTCTCATTTTCCCCATTATCTGACTTCTTAACATTCCATGAGAATTCAAAATCCTTGAAAAATCTATCTCCAGTGCAATAAATCTCTCAGACATGAATCTTGCCATTATATGATCAACGCCAGAATTTTTCTGATCCATAAAATCCTTATCAATGGTCTCTGGATGGCATAAGATGTCGACTTCCCAGCACTCTGATGCCGCCCTATTGATATCTTCATCTCCGCCATCAACCAGGATGAGATCGGCATATCCTAAAGCTGCTCTGGATTTTCTCCGAATCTCATTGGGAATCTTTGTGGAAATTTTAGCGCCTATGAGAATGTCGATCTTTGATTTTTTCTTTAAACATTCGATCTCCTTAGAGAACGACTTAAAATTGGAATCAAAATCCTCCACCAGGCAGATTCCATTCCAGCCCAAATGCTCGGCAAGTTCTATCTTTTCTTCAAAGTCTTTTGCACTTACATGAAGGTCGTAGTATTTGTGTTTCATTCTCCCAATAAAATCCTACTCAGTACCTCTGGATCCTCTGTCTGGCATTGAAACTCGCAGTAAGGATCGCCATTAGCTGTGCATTTGGTCTCCTCTACTATCCACTTTGTCCTAGTAGCCTTATTAAGAACCCCCTCCATTATCCCACCCAGGAACACACATAGCTTCATATGAATGTTTTTCACGCCAGAGGAATATACCGATTCCCTCATTTTTATCGTAATGATCTCTGGATTCAGTTCGGATTCCATTATTCCCATCCTCAGGTCTAAAAACATATTTTTTGTATATTCCAAGGCAGCTGGCAGGTTGTCTATTCCTATTTTTTCCATTATTCTCTCGCCGACCCTTCTTCCGGCCCATTTACATAGTAGCACATGCCCTTTGGATATTGAAAGTAACAGATAATTCAGAGATTGAGACGCCGAAATCGTTAGAAGATCACCCATCTCCTTCCTTCCAGTATCCTTTTCCTTACTGATCACAAGTTCAATACACATGTCTAGTATTCTTCCATACTCCTCTTTTGTTAGTACAGATATCTTTGAATGTATCTCCTCTTCGTGTAGATATAGTTCCATCTCGCAGTGAGAATCTCCCTTAGCCACGCACTTAATCTCAATACAGTCCCATAGACCTCCAAAAAGAGCCTCCGCCTGTCCAGAGAGAACACCCATCTCTATACAATTACATGGTTTAGTAAAGTATCCATATTGGTATCTATCTGTGAGGGTTTTAATTATGGCACAACTATTTTCTTTCATAGTATATTTTAACCTCTTTTCTTCTTTGTTTATTTCGATCAGCTTTATAAATGCGCCACCATTTCTTTGCCAACCCTTCCTTAGTGCTTCTTGTATCCTCTCATTTTGAAAAACCTTCCAGAACAATCCAGTTTTTACCAGAGCGCTAACAAGTGATTTTATTCTCAGGGTTTTGAATGCTCCATCGGCAGTGCAATATCCCATTATCTTTCCAAGCCTGTAAAATTCGTATGCAAATATTGGTGAGAGATAAAGAAATGAGAAAAAACGCAAACCAAAAGAGGCTATATGTTCATAATCCCCCAATTCTGGACGAATGGGTTTGATTTTCGTGTAAGGGCTAACACCGATATTTCTTATAGATTGGAAATTAGAGTATAGGAATTTCCCCTTTCTGTTCCTCTCCAATAGATATTCTACCCAATCTACCTCACGTTTTTTTAATTCAGATTTGGGCCTCATTTTTATAAAATTATAAAAATATGCTTCTGACGCAGTAATAGGGTATCCTGATCAAAAACCACCTTTTGAATTCCCCATAATCTATCCTTCCCGCCGGAATTTCGAGGGCTTTATCGAGTAGGGATCTATTATTGGCAATCACCTTTACAAATATCCCCGGATGTTTATGTATAAGTAGAGATATATCTAGTGCATCTTTTAAATACTTGCCAAAGGCATTACGACATATCCAGTCATACTCCGCCAATTTCTTCTTTGAAAAATCATCCGTTTCGTGCGCATCTACCATAACATTGGTAGCTATCTTTCCGGAATTTATTGCATATGATATGCCCTCTCCAAAGATGGGATCAACAAAACCGGCCGCATCTCCCACTAAGAGGATTCTATCCGAGTATGTTACTCTATCGTAACCACCAAAGGGGATCAGATGTGTATGATATCTCACATTTGTGTCAAGATTTAACATCCTTAGAAAATTTATGAATACATCCCTTGGATTCTTGAATCCAGATAATGCACCGGCAATTCCCACGGAGATATGTTCCTTCTTGGGGAATACCCAGCCATAGCCTCTGGGGGTAGATCCGAAATATGCCCTTACCACATCCGAATCTTTTATATCATCATCTACATCAATTGGTATTTCCGCCTCTAAGGCGAGTGCGAGTTCTCTGGGTTTAAATTTTTCTCGCACATATCTAGATACGGTGCTATTGACGCCATCCGCACCAATTACCGCAGCCGTTTTATATGTATTCTTATCTGTTTTGACATCTACGCCATCCTTCGTTAAATCTAACGATCTAACCCGTTCGGAATCTTTTAATTCAGCATCCGCATCTATTGCTTTTTCCGTTAAATACATATCAAATTTATCTCTGGATGTAAGAATAGTTAACCTATAAGGTTTCCTAATTTCAATCTCATACCTTCCATAATGAAGTCGGACACCATAGCATTCCCTCTCTATCAGCTCCCTCTTGATCTTAAAATCAAGCAAAGAAATGGCCCTTGGAGTAACACCACCCCCACAGGGCTTATATCTGGGCAATTTTTCCTTCTCTAAAATAAGCGTTTTAAGCCCTTTTAATGCACATTGTCTCCCAGCGGTCGAACCAGCGGGTCCAGCACCAACAACTATTACATCGTATTTCACTTTTATCTAATTTTAGTTCCGGGTTTAACCCCCTTATCTATGGTTAATAAAACTGGCTTTCCATCTACATCAGCAGCAAGAAGCATTCCCTCCGACTTCTGACCCCTAAGCTTAACGGGTTTTAGATTCGCTACAACCACTATATCTTTACCGATTAATTCTTCTTTTTTATAAGCTTCTTTAATCCCGGCAACGAGTTGTCTCTCCCCCAATGAACCGAGATCGACATTCAAGAGATAGAGTTTATCTGCCCTTGGATGATCCCTGACCCCTTTTATTCTTCCTATTCTGATATCCAGCTTCTCAAATTCATCAAATTCGATATACTCCATTTTTTCCTTCCCTTCCCTCAGTTTTAACTTTAAAAATTTACTCTCAAAATCTTCAATTTCTTCATCTTCAATCCTCTTGAATAATACCTCTACCTTCCCAATCTTATGTCCCTCCTTAACTCCAAGTTCAGATGCGGCATTCCAATCCTGATCATGGACCGATCCTTCCAAATTGAGAGTCTTCCAGATTTTTTCAGCAGTAAATGGTAGGAAAGGTTCACACAAGATGGCCAGGGTTCTGCAAAGGTTGGCACAGAGGTACAAGGTAGAGCTGTTCTCATTCTTCCAGGGCTCTTTTTTCTGGAAGTATTCATTCCCATGGTGGGCGAGATTCATCAATTCCCTCAATGCATCCAGAAATCTGAATTTTTCCAGGTTTCTTCCCACACGCCCTGGAGATTCTCTTATAAATTCCAGCATCTCCTCATCCAATCCATCAAATTCCTTTATCTTGGGGATAACCGAACCTTTTTTCTCAATAAATATTAATGACCTGTGAATAAAATTTCCAAAAGTAGCGATCAATTCATTGTTCACCCTGTGCTGAAATTCCCTCAGAGAAAAATCTGCATCATGTCTCTCCGGGTTAATGCTTAGAAGATAATAACGAAGAGCATCTGGTTCAAATTCTTCCAGACAGTTGTGAAGCCATAGAATCCAACCTCGAGAGGTAGACATCTTTCTTCCTTCCAATGTGAGGTACTCGTTGCTGGAAATCTGCCATGGTAGATTAAAGTTTCCGTGCGCGAGAAGCATGGCTGGCCATATTACGGCATGAAATGGGATGTTATCCTTCCCGATAAAATGTACTATCTTCGCCTTATTGCACCAGTATTTTTTCCATTCATTCTCTTTATTGATCCCCAGAGCCCATTCCTTTGTGGCGGAGATATAACCTATTGGGGCATCGAACCATACATAAAGAACCTTCCCTTTACTTCCTTTTATGGGTACTGGAATACCCCAGTCGAGGTCTCTAGTTATAGCCCTGTCTTTCAATCCCTCCTTGATCCAAGCAAGACAGAAATTCCTGGCATTATCTGGCCAGTGTCTATTCCCAGAAATCCATTCTCTAAGTCTTTCAGAGAATTCACTCAACCTGAAGAACCAGTGTTCTGTCTCCTTCATCTCCGGAATTTCTCTACAGATAGCACAATAAGGTTCCTTTAATTCATGTGGCTCAAGTTGCTTTCCACATGCTTCGCATTGATCCCCCCTTTCGTCATTACTCCCGCAATAGGGACAGGTCCCTTTAACATACCTATCTGGAAGAAATCTCTTACATCTTGGGCAGTAGGGTCTCTCAACGATCTTTTTGTAGATAAATCCATTTTCTAAAATATTTAAAAAGAATTTCTGTGACAATTCATAGTGAATCTTCCTAGAAGTTCTGGAAAAATTATCGAAGCTAATTCCCAGGTCGGAGAATGCCTTCTTTATAATCCTGTAATATTTATCCACTACCTCCTGAGGTGAAATACCCTCCTGCTCTGCAGTCACCGCTATCGGGGTTCCATGTTCGTCCGTTCCGCAGATAAAGAGTATCTCATCTCCCTTTAGTCTATGATACCTGGTATAAACATCTGCGGGGATATAGGCTCCAATGGCATGTCCAACATGTAATGGACCATTTGCATAGGGTAACGCCGATGTTACTAGGATTCTTTCTTTTGTCATATATATGTATTTGCTTTAGAAGTTGAAATAAAAAGAAAATATCTATTTTTTCTTTCCAATACCCCTGACCTTCTCTTTATATCTCTCCAGCCTATCCTCTACAATCTCAATGTCTCTCTCGATATTATCGAGCATCTTGTGTTCTACTTCAACCACTTCATGCTCCAGTATTATCGCTTCTGTCTTAGCACCATGAATTAGATAGCCAATTAATGCGAGAATGGGGAATATCTCCAGCCTGCCGGCGATCATCTGAAATATCAAGAAGATTTTCACTACTATTGGTTGTGGATTAATATTTAGATTAGTCATACTGCTGGTGCCCTGAGCGGATGCCGAAAGCATTAACGCATCAATAGGCTCAATACCCCCACCTTCGGGACCTACACCAAATATTAATAGAATTAACATTCCCGCAAACATCAGGATGATATAGATGAAGAAGAACAAAGAAATGATTCTGAGTTCCTTATCTGTGAATATCCGTTTACCAAGTTTTAGTGGAACTACCGCAGTATCCGGAAGTGAAGACTTCGTAATCAACCACTGGATAGCCTTCATCAAAACCGCAAATCTGATCAGTTTAAGACCACCACAGGTGGAACCCGCTCCCGCTCCCACTATGGTTAATGTAATGAGGATAAATTTTTCAACATTCCCCACTGAATGTAGATCAAGGCCCGTGTTGCCGGTTGTGGTTACAGCAGAAATTACCGCTAAGAAAGAATTTTCTAAGATGGAAATTCCTTGATAGATTATATCATCCCAGGAGAGGACAACAAAGAATAGAAGAGAGATAGCTATTATCCAGCAGAGGGTTCTGATCTCTATGTTTCTAAAGAATTTTCTCCAATTGCCGCTAAATAGCATATAGTGTAGGGTGAATGGAATCGCGCCAATGAGCATGAAGATGGTGAGAACCGACATACTGAGAAGATTATTAACTTTAAATCCCTGGTCCAGGAATATGAAGCCGCCGGTAGCCAGTGTACTCATAATAGCGGTTATGGAATAGAATACATCATTATTAATAATCCACAAAAGTATTATCCCCACCAAGGTGTAAAAGAGATAAACCCTGAAGATAATCTTTGCTGTGTGCTCCACACTTGGCGTTATTCTCTCCGCGCCAACCTCCATCTTATACAGATACACAGTTGAAATTCCACCCCTTGCTAATATGGATAGAAAAAGGACTATTATCCCCAAGCCACCAATCCATTCTGACAATGTTCTTCTGAATATGGTACTGTGTAAATAGGAATTAGATCTGGGATTCAATTCATCATCCAATATAGTTAATCCGGTGGTTGTGTAACCAGAAATACTTTCGAAATATCCATCTACTAGGTTGTCTACAGAGCTACCCTTCAATGTCATGAAAAAGGGAATTGCACCAAAGAATGATATAACCAATAAGGATATGGCTGTTAGCAGCATGGCATCCCCAAACTTTAATTCCCGACGTGGTGATCTGATGAAGAATAGACCACAGAAGCATGAGAGAACACCAGCTATTAAGTGTGGAATTATGGGTTCATCGTAACGATAGGCAACCACTGCTGGGAGAAATGACAATACTCCAGATATTAAGAGAAAGATTCCAAGATACCTCTCTATACTCCTTATATCCATAAAAGATAATTT
>Ga0180301_10004659_pt1 | contig 10582 bp, 8 predicted proteins | sample GuaBasSediGuay16_FD_121797 | JGI IMG/M metagenome (GOLD analysis project Ga0180301, IMG submission 121797) | Subseafloor sediment microbial communities from Guaymas Basin, Gulf of California, Mexico - Guay16, Core 4569-2, 12-15 cm | ecosystem: Environmental > Aquatic > Marine > Hydrothermal... | reverse complement strand
GTGGGGAAAAAACCTCCACAATAAGAGAATCCTCCAGAATCTCAGCGCTGTGGGGAGTATTGCCTGGAATGCACCAGCTATCTCCAGGGGCCACATCAAACCGTTCTTCACCAATAACAAAAATCATTTTCCCATATACAAGATAGCCCGTCTGCTCATGAGGGTGGGCATGAGAAGGCACCTTTCTACCACCTTTGATCCTAAACTCACAGAGCATGGTCTTTTCGCCATGGACAAGCGCCTTGAACTCCACTCCCTCCATAGGCGACCTATAGTCTTTGTCCGACTTCTTGGAAAACATCTCACCTTCTCCTCTCTATGGCCTCATCACATTCGCGGTCAATGATGCGTCGTATGATCTCCTCGTCCGGGGGCGGGAATCTATATGTTGGTAGTTTCTCTGGAATTACCCAACAAATCTCTTGGGATTCTTTTGCAACCGTTTCGCCTTCCACCACAAAACAGCTAAAGGCATGAAGCGTTACTGTTCGGTCTTCGTATTCGTGGTGAACTGAAACAATAGGTTTTGAGATCTCCACCCGAATCCCCAGTTCCTCCCAAAGTTCCCGCTTCAAACACTGCTCCAGGGTCTCCCCATCTTCCCTTTTACCTCCCGGGAACTCCCAATAGCCCCCCATATGGGTCCCAGAAGGCCGCCGGGTAATCAGGATTTTGCCCTTTTCCCATACCACAGCAGCCGTCACATCCAAATGTATCTTCTTATTCTCTGGCTTTCTCCTCAAAACCCCGCAGCCTCAATTTTAAGTAGGCCTCTGCGGCCTCGTCATTGTCCGGGGCCAGTTCCACGACCCTCTTATATGCAGCCATGGCCTCACCATAACGTTCATGTTTTTCCCTCAACTTGGCTAGATGGAACCAGAGTTCAACATTCTTGGGTTCCAGTTTCAATATCTGCTCCATCTCTGCCATGGCCTCTTCTTCTTTGTCCTGGCTCAGATAGGCAAAAAGCAGGTACTTGCGAAGTTGAGCATTCTTGGGGTATCTCTTTACTCCTTTTTTCATGAGCACTTCAAGTTGGCCGTAGTCTCTCTTGTCCTTTAGATATTCAAAAAGGTAGTCATAAAGCTCAAAATCAGCCACACCCAAGGAAAGGAGAGTCTTGGCTTCCTTGGCCGCCCTGTCGGCCTTTCCCATACCCTTGTAGATGTCAAAAAGCAGGGAATGGGCCGCCTTGTCTTTTGGATGAGCAGTGATATATCGCTTCAGATGGTTAGCAGCAGACTTCAACTGTCCATCCTCATATTCCAGGGCTCCCAAATTATAGAGTACAGTAGCATTGTTGGGCTTAAGTTTGAGGATCTTTCTATAAATCCCCTTTAACTCGGCTCGGGTCCCCTTCTTTTCCGCCACCTTCATCATAAGAAGCAGGGCCTTTAAATTATTGGGCCTTTTTTTGAGGACCTGGTTCAGTAGCACCTTGGCCTTCTTAAATTTACCCCTTTCAATCCATCGCTCGGCAAGCTTAATGCGCCCCTCCAGGTCTGAAGACTTCAGCCTCAATGCCTTTTCCAGATAGGAATCCGCCACATCCTTTTTGCCCAGTTTCTCATACAGGTAGGACAGGTTGTAATAGAGATTTTCATCCTTCTTATGTAAGGCCGCGGCCTTTTCATAATAGTATATGGCCTGCTTGATCTTCCCGATCTTGGCATTTAGGTATCCCAATTGCACATATAGATCAAATCTGTTCTCAGGCGGGGCTATCTTCAAAATGGCCCTATATTGAGCAATGGCCTTTGAAAGCTTTCCCTTCTTTTCCATGAACTCTGCAAGGGCATATCGAGGCTCAAGATCCTTTGGATTCAATTGAATTAGCCTCTTTAATACCGACACAACCCCCTTGTCACTGCCCATCTTCTTATAGAGCCCCAAAAGCTGATGCAGCAGCTCTTTGGATGGCCTCCTTTTGGCCATTTTCTCCAGCATTTTGGAGGCCCTATCCAGCTTTCCAGCCTTAAGGTACTCTTTGAGCAATCGCTGGCGTATTTCTTCGCTATCTGGAACCTTGCGCAAGGCCTCCTCAAGGACCTTGATCCGCCTTTCTTGATCTATGGTCCTGGAGGCCTTCTCAAGCCAATCACCTACAAAGGGCTTCACCTGAAAAATCACGTATCCCGCATCCTGGTTGTAATGCTTCACATGGATCTTCAGGGCTGGATTCTGGAAGATCACCTTTTCAGGCAACAGATCCATAAGCCTCATTTCCTCATAGACCAAGGCCTGGGCATCAAGACCTTTGCAAAAGAGGCGGATACCCATATTCAAAGGAACATTTGTGGAAATCTTAAGGATTTTTATGCGGTCCTGTGGGTGTATGGTAACCTGTTCAGTATTTAATAACCTTTGACTCTGGTCATTGATGCTAAGGAGGACGGACTCAAGCCTGGGTGAGGCTGCATGCATCCCCGCCCATATCCACCAGCCAAGGGCCCCCAGGGCTAGGATAAACAGGCAGAGGATCCAAATGGCAATTCTATTGCCACGTGACTTGGGCCTCTTTTTTTTGCGGTAACTAGGAGTACTCACAAAAAGACATCTTATTTCCGTGATGGTTTTCCCGTGCTCTTGCCTTCCCAGATCAGGAGGATCGGGCTTGCCACATAAATGGAAGAATAGGTCCCCACAACGATACCCACCAGCATGGCAAAGGCAAAGTCGTGTATAACACCGCCACCCAACACAAAAAGGGCCAGTACCACAAAAAGGGTGGTGGATGATGTAAGCACCGTACGGCTTAAGGTTTCATTAATACTCTGATTCATGACCTCTACAAACGGCCGTCTCTTAAATCGCTTAACGTTCTCTCGGATACGGTCAAAAACAATGATTGTATCATTTAGGGAATATCCCACGATGGTCAAAAAGGCGGCGATGATGGCCAAAGAGATCTCCCTGTCAGTGAGGGAAAAGGCGCCCACCGTGATGGTCACATCATGGATCAAGGCAAAGATGGCCCCCAAGGCGTACCGCAGTTTCAAGAACCAGCACAGCCCCAGGGTAACGGCCAAAGCAATCAGGATAAGCCAGGTCACGCTCACCCCAAAAGAAGAGGCCACATAGACCACCACTGAGAGGGAGACAGCCATAATGATGCTCATCAGCCATTTGAGTTCAAAGCGTCCTGATATGTATATGGCAATGAAAAGAATCGCGTAAAAGATGGCAAAAAGGGCCTTCTGTCTAAGGTCTCTCCCCACCTTGGGCCCTACCATCTCAACCCGTCTGATCTCGACACCCTGTCCAAACACGGCAATCAGGGCCGCTCGTACTTTATCGCTCAGCCCCGTAAGATTAATATCTGTCTTTCTCACTCGAATCAGATACTCAGCCTGGCCCTTTTCCCCAAACTCTTGGATAATGCTATCTTGCAATTGAATGGGGACCAAGGCCTTTTTTATTTCGCCTGGAGAGTGCTTATGGGCCAATTTCACCTGAATCAGTACACCGCCCGTGAAATCCACTCCATAGTTGGGCCCTCCGCGCCATAAAAGCAACAAGAAGGTGGCCACAATGAGCGCTCCTGAAATGAAAAAAGCAATATTGCGTTTCCCTATGAAATCGATATTGATACCAGGTTTAATAAACTCCATAGATTCTCCCTCACAGCCATCGAACTACACACTAAGCCTCTTCATCCGTCGTTCCAGATAAAGGTAATCAAATATGACCCTTGTCACAAAAATCGCAGTAAACAGGCTACTGATGATCCCTATACTCAGTGTCACGGCAAATCCTCTCACAGGGCCTGTGCCGAATTGAAATAGCACAAGTGCTGCGATCAGGGTGGTAATATTGGCGTCCAAAATCGTAACCAGCGCCTTGGCATACCCTGCGTCAATGGCAGTACGGGGAGTCTTTCCCAGCCGTACCTCCTCTCTGATCCTTTCGAAAATCAAGACATTGGCATCCACGGACATGCCAATAGTTAAGATGATACCAGCAATACCAGGGAGTGTAAGAGTGGCCCCAAAGAAGGCCAAACCTGCCATGATAAATAAGATGTTCAGAAGCAATGCCACATCAGCAATCACTCCGGCCAACGCATAGTAAATAGCCATAAAGATGACTACTACTACGCCTCCCACCACCATGGAAACCAGCCCTTTATGGATGGAGTCCCTACCCAAAGAAGGACCAACAGTCCTTTCTTCCAATATCTTCACAGGGGCTGGAAGCGCACCTGCCCTCAATACAATGGCCAAGTCGCGGGCCTCTTCCATGGTGAAGCGACCAGTGATTTGGGCTCGGCCCCCTGAAATCTTATCTTGAATCACTGGGGCTGAATTCACCTTATTATCCAATACAATGGCCAGACGCTTTTTGATGTTCTCACCGGTTATCTTCTCAAACAGCCTGGCCCCCCTGCGGTCAAATGAGAGGGTTACATAGGGCTCATTGTACTGGGGATCAATTTGAACTCGGGCATCAGTGATGTACTGTCCTGTTAGTAAGGCCCGTTTTTTGAGTAAGTAGGGAATCTTTCGCCTTCCCCCTGTCTTGGGATCATATGCCACCTGGTACAGGATCTCATCGCCAGGCGGGATGTTTCCTTTCAGCGCCTCTTCCACACTATGATCCTCATCCACCAGCTTAAACTCCAGCAGGGCGGTTTTTCCAATCAACTTCTTGGCCCGATCAGGGTCTTTGATCCCTGGCAGTTGGACCAAGATTCTATTCTTGCCTTGGGGCCGTATATCAGGCTCGCTGACACCAAATTGGTCTACCCGATTTCGTATGGTCTCCAATGCCTGTTCAACCGCCATCTTCATAATGTGCTCGCGGGCCTTGTGCCTCAGCACCAATTCAAAAGAGGGCTTACCAGGTTGTCCGGGCAGTTCTTTGAGCTCAAAATCCGGATAATTGGCCTCGAACATCTCCCTGAACGGGCTCCGGTCATCCTCCCTCAATAGGGTAAGCGCCATACCGTCTGTGCCAATTCGTTTAAGATCCTGATATCTGAATCTATTTTTCCGCAAGTCGTGCTTGAGTTCCTCCACCACCCTCTCGATATTGCTCTCCACGGCCTTAATGGCCTCCACCTCCAGAACCAGGTGCATACCCCCTTGAAGGTCCAACCCCAAATGCACCTTCTCTGTAGGCAGAAAACTTGACCACCACGGCGGAAGATTCTTGCTGAGCGAGGGAACCAAATAAAGCAATGCACCCAATATACATACGGCAATAATCCCAAGACGCCAGGTTAGCCTTTTTGACACCGTTCACTCCTCACACGATACCATCTGGGTTATCTAGTCACTTTGTCAGCCTTCCCTTCCGACCCTACCTGCTATAGAACCACGAGAGACCTTCACCCTTACCTTTGGAGCGATCTCCATGGTCACCACATCATCGCTGATTCCCGTAATCACGCCATGGAGCCCTCCTGTGCTGACCACCTTGTCTCCCTTTTTCAAAGAGGCGATCATCTCCCTGTGTTGTTTGGTCTTTTTCTGCTGTGGTCGGATGAGCAAAAAGTAAAAAATGGCAAACATCAATATAAGGGGGATAAAGGCACCAAAGGCTCCCCCCTGTCCGCCTCCAGAGGCCCCTCCGCCTCCCATGGCATAGGCTAAAAAATCCATACAATACCTCCCTTCCGGTCTATTTTTCCTTTACAAATTTGCCTCTAATCCGGCCTCATATGTACCGCCCGAGGCATTCTCTCCGCGATCTTGATTCTCATAGAATTTTTTCCTGAAACTGTCCAGTCTTTCTTCCCGAATGGCCTGTCTTATATCCTCCATAAGATCCATATAAAAGGTAATATTATGGATGGTATTCAAACGATATACCAACAGTTCTTTGGCCATAAAAAGATGCCGCAAATAGGCCCTTGAATAATTTCGGCACGTATAACAATCACAGTCTTCATCAACAGGTCGGTCATCATCCACATATCTAGCATTCTTGATGCTTATCTTTCCCTTTCTGGTAAAGAGGGTTCCATTTCGGGCATTTCGCGTGGGCATTACACAATCAAACATATCCACCCCAAGAAAGACTGCCTCCACCAGATCCTCCGGTGTGCCCACACCCATCAGATACACTGGTTTGTGATCAGGCAATAGCTCTCGCACCACCTTGATCATCTCTGCCCGGGTCTCCCTGTCCTCGCCCACAGACAATCCGCCGATGGCATACCCATCAAAATCCATCTGTATCAAGGCCTCTGCGCTGCGCTGTCTCAAGTCCGGGTACATTCCTCCTTGTACAATACCAAAAACAGCTCCCCTTCCCCTCCCTCTATATGCCGCACATCTTTTGGCCCACGAGGTGGTAAGATCCACAGATCTCCGTACATAGGCATACTCGCAAGGATAAGGCACGCATTCGTCAAGGGCCATCATAATATCCGAGCCCAAGGCCATCTGGATGGTCATGGCCTCATCAGGGCCAATGAAATGCCTTGACCCATCCAGATGAGACTGGAACACAACGCCCTCTTCCGTAACCTCCCTCAGCTTGGCCAGGCTGTATACCTGAAATCCACCGCTGTCAGTCAGAATCGAATGAGGCCAGTTCATGAATTTGTGGAGCCCGCCAAGCCGTTTTATGACCTCATGTCCTGGTCTCAGATAGAGATGATAGGTATTGGCCAACAGGATCTGAACTCCAGCATCCTCCAGATCCTCTTTACTTACCGACTTGACAGCGCCCTGTGTGCCTACAGGCATAAATACAGGGGTATCCACTGGACCATGCCTTGTAAGGAGCCGGCCCACCCTGGCCAGTGAGTGTCTTGAACGATACTTTATCTCAAAGAAAACCCCTGTCAAAGATCATCCTCTCTAAATAAGCTATCAGCTTTCAGCCATCAGCTATCAGCGAGCTGACCGCCTGCCCCCATGTCGTGGCGGGCAGGGTAATGACACTTGCCCGCCTATGGTTTGTGGAGGGCTTGCCCGGCTTAGGCGGGTTAATTTGGTATTGGTCATTTGACATTCGTTTGGCATTTGACATTGGGAATTTGACATTGAAATCGTGCTGTTTCCTAGCATCGTTCAGAAGAACAATTGTTATCTGTTCCTATGGATCCTCCTAGCTGTCTGCCAGGATCCCTAAAGAATTAGCATGGCATCCCCGTAACTGTAGAATCTGTACTCCTCTTTCACTGCATGGGCGTAAGCCTTTTTAATAAGATCCAGACCTGCAAAGGCCGAAACCAAAAAAAGCAGGGAACTCATAGGAAGATGAAAATTAGTAATCAATGCATCCACTACCTTGAATTGGAAACCTGGATAGATGAGCAGGTCTGTCATTCCTTCACAGGGTTCCAATTCACCAGCCCTTGTGGCAACGGTCTCCAAGGCCCTTACCACTGTAGTGCCGACCGCTACAACCCTTCCTCCCCTTTCCCTACACTGCCTAATAGCCTTAACGGTTTTGGCCGAAAGGCTAAAATATTCCTCGGCCAAACGGTGCTTTCGGATATCCCTGGTTCTCACGGGTTGAAAGGTGCCATAACCCACGTGCAGGGTGATACCGCACACATCAATGGAGCTATCCTGCAGCTCCTTCAATAATCTCTCCGTAAAATGCAACCCAGCGGTGGGAGCAGCAATGGCTCCCTCGCGCCTGGAAAATACGGTCTGGTACCGATGTCTGTCACGATCGCCAGACTTACCGGTCTTGCCCCGGTGAATATAGGGAGGCAAGGGGATTTCGCCTCTTTCTTTCAACAGGGCCTCCACTGAACCGACCCCATTGAACACCACCTTCACAAAGCCCCCTTTGGCCACCTCCAGGACCTCTGCCCATACGGATGAATCAAGCAGGAGTCTTGAGCCTTTTTTGGGTCGCTTAGAGGCCCGATAAAGGCACCAACACTGTCGCCTTGCCTTTTCCCCCTCCCTGAAAGCGTCCAAGACCAAGAGCTCAATACGTCCGCCGGTTTCCTTCTTGGCCATCAGGCGGGCGGGTACTACCTTGGTATCATTTACCACCAATAGATCACCGGCCTGCAAAAGCCCTGGCAGATCCACAAAGTGTTGATCGCGCACTCCGCCCCCGGTGCGATCCACCACCAGCAAACGTGATCTGTCCCTCTCAGGTGCGGGATACTGGGCAATCAGGCGAGGCGGAAGGTCATAGTCATACGTTTCTATGTCAAACATGGAGGCTAATCGTGTACTTGAGTGAGCTACGTTAAACGAGATCATACCCAATGTCAAATGATTTTGTCTTTCCCGTATCCCACCCATCCCCTAATTAAAAGATTTATTTAACACACACCTCTGTCCAATTATAAATCAGAAAACAGCCCGCTCCCTGAGTAATCTCTTGAACTATCAAAAAAGATTGGGTAGCTTGTTTTGGCTTAAGAATTATTCACACAAAGCACAACGAAAGGATATATCTTCCATGAGAAAAAAGCTCCGAAAGTTACTTAACTCTACCCTTCAGGCCTGCTTCAAAAAAGGCCTGCTACGGGAAATCCCATTGCCTAATTACGTGATCGAAATACCCAACAACCCTGAACATGGTCACTTTGCTGCCAACCTGCCCCTCATGCTGGCCTCAAGCCAGAAGCGAAATCCCCGCGAAATTGCATCCGTGATTGTGGATCAGCTCACAGATGAGGAGGGCCTGCTGGAAAAGGTGGAGGTTGCAGGGCCTGGTTTTATCAACTTTCACATAGCCAGGGAAAGATGGCAAGATTTTCTGGTAGAGCTTTTGGCCGCAGGCAAGGCATTCGGCAGAAGTGATGTGGGTATGGGAAAAAAGGTCATGGTAGAATTTGTAAGCGCCAACCCTACAGGCCCCCTCCACTTGGGCCACGGCAGAGGCGCTGCCTTGGGCGACACCCTATCAAGGGTCATGGCCTTCTGTGGCTATGAGGTGACAAGGGAATTCTATATCAACGATGCTGGTCAACAGGTCCGACTCTTGGGCGAATCCATCTACAGCCGGTGGAAGCAATTGACCGATCCGGCATTTCCCTTTCCTGAAAACGGCTACCATGGCGATTACGTCGTGGAATTGGCCAAGGCCATTGGCCAAAAGCAGAATTTGGGTCATATGGAGCGCGATGAAGCCGTTGAGGTATGTGCCTTTGAGGGAAAAGAGAGGATGCTCCAGGAAATAAGGGAGGATCTGTCCCGTTTCCGAGTTACCTTTGACGTGTGGTACAGTGAGAACGACCTTATACAGAGTGGAAAACTCGAAAAGGCCCTCAATGAACTACGCTCAAAAGGCCATATTTACGAGGACGACGGGGCTCTGTGGATCCGAACAAGTGCGTTTGGTGATGACAAGGACCGGGTTGTGAAAAAACAAGATGGACAACTCACATACTTTGCTACTGACATTTCTTATCACCTGGATAAATGGCACCGGGGCTTTTCAAGGGCCATTAACATTTGGGGGGCAGATCATCATGGCTATGTTCCTAGGATGAAGGCTGCCCTTGAGGCCCACGGTATTCATAGGGACTGGCTGTCAGTCATACTGATTCAACTGGTCAAACTGTGGCAGGGAGGCAATGAGATCAAGATGTCCAAGAGGGCGGGCTCCTATGTGACCCTCAAGGAACTTATCGACGAGATAGGAGTTGATGCGGCACGGTTTGTCTTCCTGACCAAACATCACGACTCTCCCCTGGACGTGGACATTGATCTCGTGAAATCGCAGGACAGCAACAACCCCGTATATTACGTTCAATATGCCCACGCAAGGGCCTGCAGCATACTCCGCAAGGCACAAGAAGAAGGGATACCACTTCCCTCTGCCCCTGAGGATTGCATCCGCACCCTAACCCTGGAAGAAGAACTGGGGCTCATCAGGACCATGGCCGAATTCCCGTTTCTTCTTGAAGAGATATGTAGGACACTTGAACCCCATAGGCTGACCTATTATCTGGGAGAGCTGGCCTCTGGATTCCACAAGTACTTCAACCTGGGCACCAAGAAACCCGAGTATCGGGTCGTCTGCCAGGACCGAGAGGTGAGCCAGGCCAGAGGCCTTTTGACAAAGGCCATAAGAACGGTGCTTTCCACGGGCCTTGGCCTTTTGGGTGTGGAAGCTCCTGAAAGGATGTAATATGGCCCAGAGAAAAAAAAAGTCAAAAAAGAAGGTCAAGCTTGAGCTTTCGGGCTGGGGGCTGTTTTTGTGGGGTTTGCTGTTTTTTGTACTTTTGGCATGGAGTTTTGTGCTTGGAATATTGGTGGGCAGGGGCACAATTCCTGAAAGCTTCAAACGGCTTGCAGAGCTAAAACAAGAGGTGGTACAGCTTCAAAAGAGGGTAAAAGACCGGAACCCGCCGCAATCCGATGTGCTTAAAACCCCAAAGGCCGAAGAAGAAAAATTCGAATTCTTTCAAAAGCTTTCAGTCAAAAAAGAAGAACGGGCGGTTGAGAGGTCCTCTTTGGGCTCGCGTAAATCCATCCGCTCCAAGCCCTCGGCCACCGCAAGCACGACGCTGCGCTATACCATTCAGGTGGCCTCCTTTAATAGTAAAGAAAAGGCTTCTGCCTTAGTGACAAGACTAGCCAAACAAGGCGTTTCAGCGTATTATGTGATGGCTAAGACTGGTAACGGTATCTTCTATAGGGTACAATGCGGC
>Ga0180301_10004658_pt1 | contig 10582 bp, 18 predicted proteins | sample GuaBasSediGuay16_FD_121797 | JGI IMG/M metagenome (GOLD analysis project Ga0180301, IMG submission 121797) | Subseafloor sediment microbial communities from Guaymas Basin, Gulf of California, Mexico - Guay16, Core 4569-2, 12-15 cm | ecosystem: Environmental > Aquatic > Marine > Hydrothermal... | reverse complement strand
GCTGCGGTGGTCTTCAACTGTTTCCAAAACAGAAAGAGTTGTAAGTTGCTTTCAATAAAACATAAGCGTTTTCGCTTGTCAACACTTTTTTTAAATATTTTTTTATTTTTTTAAAAATAATTATTGCAATTTATAATAAACATGCTATTGTTGTTGTAAATTCAATAACAAAGGAGGATCTCATGGAGCTGAAAACAATAAAAGAAACAGCAAAAGAATTAAGAATGACCGAAATGTGGATAAGAAAAAAAATATATGCCGGTAAAATAAAGCATGTGCGTCTTGGCGGCAGGTATTTTGTGCCGGATGATGAAATAAACAGATGTAAGACAGAGGGAGTTGAAAAGTAAATGGGGAAAATATTGGTAGCATGTGAAGAAAGTCAGGTTGTTACCAGTGAGTTACGAAGACTGGGGCATGAAGCGTATTCATGCGATACAGAGCCCTGTTCAGGGGGGCATCCGGAGTGGCATTTACAACAGGATGTAATCCCATTATTAGATGAACATTGGGACATGATCCTCGCATTCCCGCCCTGTACACATCTGGCCAGCAGTGGCGCAAGGTGGTTTAAAGAAAAACGAAAAGATGGCAGACAACAACAGGCTATTAATTTTTTTATGCACTTTGCCAAATGCTCCTGCACACGAGTTGCTATTGAGAATCCTGTCGGGATTATGTCAACCATGTGGCGAAAACCCGATCAGATAATACAACCCTGGATGTTTGGACACCCTGAAACAAAAGCAACTTGTCTATGGTTGAAAAACCTCCCGAAATTACAGCCGACACATATAGTAGCCGGCAGAGAACACAGGATATGGAAACTGCCGCCTTCCAAAGACAGGGCAAAAATACGGTCAAAGACCTTCCCCGGAATAGCAAAAGCAATGGCGATTCAATGGAGCAGTTTGGCAAAGGAGGGATTATGAACCAAATTGAAATGAAAAAAATATGTTGTTATGCGCTTGTTTGGTGGTTAGGCAGGTGCGAAGATGGTTGGTATTTTCGAAAATCGAGGATTATTATTTATCCTGAAAGCCAACCCATTTGTTTTCAAAAAAATAAGGAGTCAAACAAAATTAATTTTACCTGGGCATAGTAAAAAATGTTGAAAAAAGCACATGTATATTTAGGAACAAGGCAGTACAAAGCACTGAAAAGTATTTCAGAAAAAACAGGCATAACTATTACCGAGCTTGTGAAAAGAGCAGTCAGTATGTACATAGAAAAAAGAAGGATCACAGATTCATATATTGCAAAACCAAGGACAGAAAAGGTTGATTAATAACAAAGACTTACAAGAAAAAAGGGGCAGATTTTTCACGTTGAGGAGGAATTTTGATGAATAAACAGTGTAAAAAATTAATAGGTGTAAGACCGGAAGGGAACATTACTCCTGTGAGCTGGTATAAGCATATAAAAACAGAAAAAGGCTCGGTTGATCATGTGGCAATAACATTACTGGCCGATATTTTTTACTGGTACAGGCCAACAGAACAAAGAAACGAGCAGACAGGCGAGATTACAGGGTATAAACAAAAATTCAAAGCTGATAAACTGCAAAAAAGCTATGAAGCATATGCCGGACTTTTCGGTTTTTCAAAAAGACAAATTAAACGTGCTTTTGACAACCTTGTGAGGTTGAAATTAATTACCAGAGAATTCAGAAACATTAAAACAGATGAGGGGCTGGCTATTAACAATGTGATGTACGTTGAAATTAATGCTGAAAATATTTTTGAGCTTACCTATGGCAAGGCAGCTCACGTAAAGGCGATATGCAGTCGATGTAAAAGCGACCTACCACAGGATGTACCATGTCCTGCCACTGAATGTAAGACAAATACAGAGACTACTACAGAGATTACAACAAAGAAAAACCTCTTTAGTGAGAACTCTGTCGAGTACTCACTAAGCAAGCTTTTGTTTTCTTTAATTCAGCAAAACAATCCTAAAGCGAAAAAGCCTGACCTGCAAAGCTGGTGCAGACATATAGACCTTGCCATAAGAATAGACAAAAGAACACCTGAAGAGCTTGAAGAGGTCATAAAATGGTGTCAGACTGATGTGTTCTGGTCTGCAAACATTCTGTCCACCGCAAAGTTAAGAAAACAGTTTGATCAGCTCTGGCTGAAAATGAACAATGGCAGTGCAGAAAAAGAAATACCGCTTACATGGGAGGAGATTGAAATTTATAAAGACGGCAAACACTGGCTGGATGATTACGGTGAAGAAAGTTTTCAGCAATATTGCAAACGCAATGGTGTTGACGCAGAAGAGGTAAGAAAATGGATAGACAAACATTTGAGACGGGCATAACACAACTATTCAGGCATTTTCAGGCAAAAAAGCCTGTGCATGAAACAATGGAGATATGGCATGAAAAGCTTTCTTATATGCGGGCAAAAATATTTATGTGGAGCATAGACAAAATTACAGAAGATTATGATACAATCCCCAGAAACATAACAAAGGCTATCAGTACTATTTCATGCGGGTATTATGATGCCAACCCGGAGCAGGAGTTTGCCGACACCCTGTACGATCCTGTTGATGATGGTAATTATCCGGTACAAAAACTTTGGTATGCGTATAACATACTTTGTAAAAATAAATATGATGACGGACAGTTTTACCGGTATTGCGAACATAATAAAATGCCTGAAGGCAGAAAGGAGGCTGTTATAAACAGGTACAGAATAGCTGAACTTGGCGAGTCTTACGAAAGTGTTTTTGGCAGCTACCTTGCCGAAAGAATAAAAATATTGAAAAACATATGCGTTACGGTTTAATTCAGTGAATATGTGCAAACCAATACTAAACCATACGTAAAGCATAGAAAACCCGTTCTCGTGGCTCTCAGGCCGTTTAAACGGGGTTTTTAAGAAAGGGAGGTGAATAATATGAAAAGTGAAATAAAATATCCTGTTTGCAACCGTGCCGGGTTAATTTTTGAACCATGGGATCAAGACGATGTTGTTGGTGTTTGTTGCCATCGTTCGCAAAAGTCGCAAAAGTCGCAAAAGGTCAGTGAAGAACCCAAAAAAGAGGCTTTTGCGAATATTGCGAATATTGCGAATAGAGCTCAGAAGGTTAAAAGAACATCAGATGACGAAGGATTAAAGTTTCAGGAGGGTAAGCCGGAATGGTCGGTATTGCCGTTTGATGCGCTAAAACAGGTTGTACGTGTATTTGAGTACGGGGCGAACAAGTACGGCAGGCCATATACGTACAGGGCAGGGATCACATATTCAAAGCTGTTTTCTGCAATGTTGCGGCATGCAACTGACTGGTGGCGTGGCGTTGATGTTGATCAGGACTCAGGTTGCCACCCTCTCGCTCACGTGTGCGCTAATGCCCTGATGCTTCTTGTAATGCTGCACAAAAAACAGTACGACAACAGAGACAGAGATACAATTAAAAATAATTTCAAAAAGGAGATAAAACATGATTAACAAAGTGATTCTTATAGGTTTTCTTGGCAGTAACCCTGAAATAAATTATACCAGCAGCAGCCTTGCAATTGCCCGTTTCAGTGTCGCAACATCAGAAACATGGAAGGACAAAAGTTCGGGTAAAAAAAAGGAAAAAACTGAATGGCATCGGATTGTTGCCTTTGGCAGGCTGGCTGAAATATGTGGTGACTACCTGACCAAAGGCAGCCAGGTATATATAGAAGGCCGCCTGCAGACAAGTTCATGGGAAAAAGACGGTGTTACACGTTACAGTACTGACATTATTGCCAATGAAATGAAAATGCTTGGAGGCGGTGCCGGTCGGCAGGAACGGTCAGGGCATAGCCGTAATATCAACGTTTTTGAGGCTGATGATAACCAAAACATTAACAATGATGATGACCAAAACATCAATGATATTGATGAACAAGGCATCAACGATGATGACGAACAAGGCATCAATGATATTGATGACATACCATTTTAGGTCGAGGGGCGGCTACAGGTGAAAGAAAAAAACTTCCAGCAGGAGTTCAGGAACAAAAATGCCATACCCGGTGTTTTTGAGCTGAAATTATGCAAGAGCACAAGCCTGCCGTTCTCAAACATAGCACCTCATCAGCTTAAGGCATTGAGCGATGCCGGTTCAGACGCAGGACTGTACCATAAGCTTACAGATCAACCTGTTTCGTTTCAACAAGACAGACAGAATATACAAGAGCAGAAAAAACAGCAGCGTTTTACAAGACCGGCACCGTTCGACTGTTTTTTTCTGAAAAATATACCGGCTTATCTTGTTGTCATGTTCTATACGCCACGCAAAAAAAAGAATGTATATTATATTGCAATTGACAGCCTGCTTGAGATGATTGAACACGCCGGTCGAAAAAGTATGACTGAGAGTATGGCCCAAAGGTACGCAAGCCATACTGATAATTATTTGAAAAAAAGGAGTTTGTTTCGGTGTTAAGACAATATGAGTATTACAGAACAAAAAATGGTGTTGTATATTGTGCTGATTGTCTGGCTGTTATGCCCTCGCTTGAACCAGTTGACCTTGTACTGACCGATCCGCCGTATGGCATAAAAGAAGCCGCTGGAAGAAATTTGCAAAGGGGGCATGGGGCAAAAGACTATGGTAATCTGGATTGGGACAACTCAATCCCATGCCCGGAAATATTTGAAATGATTTTAAACCAGTCAAATTTTCAGATTATTTTTGGTGGCAATTATTTTGTTGAGCATCTTAAAAATTCATCCTGCTGGCTGGTATGGGACAAAAAAAATGGTTCTACTGATTTTGCAGATTGCGAACTCGCCTGGACAAATTTTACAACAGCGGTAAGAAAATTTGAGTACAGGTGGAACGGTTATTTGCAGGAAAGTTGCGGCAAGTATAAAGAAAAGCGGTATCATCCTACTCAAAAACCGGTAGGTTTGTTTTTGCAGATTCTTTTACGGTATGCCGAACAGGGCTGGACTGTATTAGACCCGTTTGCGGGTTCAGGAACTACAGGACTTGCTTGTGAAAAAATGGGTAATATTCAATATATACTGATTGAACGTGAAGAGCAGTACTGCGAAATAATTGCCAGGCGACTTGATCAGGAGTTGAAACAATTAAAACTGTTTTAGACCGGCACACCCTGAAAAGAGTATGCCGGTTTGCTTCCCTTTGTTTCTTCAGCTCTGCCGGATTATCCCGCCGCCAATTGCTTTGCCGACAATGGTTGTGCCGTCAAGCCGGCTGCACGTATGGCAGGTGTTCATTTGTATAGTGGATTTGTCATCACCTGCCAGAAAAACCTTTGTGTTTGCTTCTTCACGTCCACAAACCGGGCACATGTAGTTGATCGGCCTGCTGAAATGCCAGACCAGGGGTTCAGCTTTCATTACTTCATAGTTCATAATTATACCTCCTTTTGTTTTGGTTGCAGTATCTCTTTGATTATAATATCTGCTGACAGGCCTGCGCAGCTTTCACATACGCAGGCATTGAGTCGCAGGTTTTCGCTTTTAATCACTTGCAGGTATACGGCTGTTTCATGTCCGCATACCATACACCTGACCGTATCGAATACAAGTGGTTTGCTTTTTGTTTTTCTCATTTTCCCCCTCCCAATACAGGCATCAGCAGGGCGGTCATTTTTTGATCTGTGCCTGTGCTGTCTGCTGTTATTTTGATCGGTTTGTTTTCATCATACAATTCAATTTTCATTATGTTGGAGTCGTTATCCTTTGTCATTTCACTCACTATTTCGCATATTTGTTTCAGCCGTTTTGGATCGACCAGTACAGACGCAAGCGGTTTGCCTTTTGGTATGACTTCATCTATGTTTGCAGGATAGCTTACGTCTGTATTTTTGATCGTAAGTGTTTGCGTGATGTCCATGTCTGTAGTGGTAGCAAGTGTTGCGTCCGGCGTCTGTACTAATCTTGCGGTTTCAAAAGCAGCGTGTTGCGCTCGTGTTGGTATATTGCTCGAAAGCTGTTGTGCCTGCCGCTTGGTGATATATATTTCACGTTCGGGCGCACCGGCGTCAGCTTCCGAAACACCCTCGCAGACAGGCCAGTCGGACTCATCAACGTTTTTTTGCGGAGTAACCAATATCGCCATTGCACCATCGGTTGCGATCGTTTCTCCGCTCGTTGTGATCTGAATGTATTGATATCGGCATTGTTTTAGTTTGGAATCGATTATTTTGTGCCCAAGCAGACTTTTTTTATTTATCAGCATTTTCCCTCCTCTTCCTCTAATTCTTTTACAGTCCTGACTACATTAATCAGGACTTCTTTCCGACTGCCTGAGCAATCAGAGTTATTGACTGCCTCAGGCGGCCGGTTCGGTGGCTAGCTAGTCGAGAGAGATTCGTCCCTCAAGTGCGCAAAGACAGGCCATCAGTGCCTGCCTGTCCTTGCGGATGAGGTCTTCCAACCTTCTCCGCAATTTTTTGTTGTCCTTGGCATATACGGCGTTGAGCCGCTGTACGGCCGCTATCGCTTCCGATGACCTGTTTTTGGCCAGAGGAGGAGTTTGGAAGTCGATGTAGATCTCCTCTTCGTTTCCACCAGTGTAAGTGGAGAACTGAAATTTTTTCAGGGTGGGGGAGCGATACCCCTTTTCGTTCCCCTCCTGGTGTTTTGTTAGTACTAACCCGTGCTGACCTGAAAAAAACCGAAATCCTTCCTGAAGAATTAGTGTGTTTAGATAGTGGCCTACCATCCTTTTCTCCTTGCCCCGGCTTAGGGCAGGTTATTCTCCGGCCAGCGTTCCCCTTGACCGGAGTCAGGTTTTGTTATCTGCTTTCTTTCGCTATTTTTCTGATGACGTCATCTAATGCGATAGCCTGCCCTGTGCAGGTTCTTCCCCAAACCTGCATCCCTAATACATTTGCTACCATTTCCCCCTGCTCTTGCAGTCTATCAGCAAGGTAATCTGAGACGATCCAGTGTTCTAATGCTATGGGATCGTCATCATTATCGCTATTGCTATCCTGATCCTGGATGCACACCGGCAGAACTTCTTCCATGAAGTCCGGGTGCTGTGCTAATCTTGTTATAAGATAAGAAACACAGCTTTTTATCTCTTTCCCTACTAATTCTTCGCTAATCTTATGCTCATTTCTTTCCATTTCTCTTCTCCTTCGCTCCGGCTTGGAGCTTAGTTTCCCCCGGTTCAGCGTTCCCCTTGACCGGAGTCAGATTCGGGCTATTTTTTCCCTTCCGTTTCCCACCACTCCATGTCTTCAGCCGTGGCTTGGTCGGGGGTGGATTGCCCTTGGTCGGGGGTGGTTTGAATATTTTTACAGAATTTCAAGAACTGCTCTATCTGCATGTCTTTTTTTTCGCACTCCCGGTTGTATTTTTCAACAACATTTTCGAGGGCTGCAAGACATGCTTTGAAGTCAAGTTGATCAATTTCGTTGATCTTAACAACGCCGTTTTCACGGTCGTTGTCTTCTATAGAGATGATGTTTATCTTACCTTTTTTTATTCGCCATTTTCCCCGTGTATTTGTCCAGTCGAGGCGATGCATATCGCCCCATGCATATCCATTATTCCGGTCAATCCGAACGAAAAACTCTTCTGACTCTACACTGTTGACATCGGCATGAAACGCCAAACTGTCAATTAGTGCCCGGAGTTTTTTCAGCCCTTGTTTTGTTGTGTATTTTCGTTCTTGTAGTTTCATTTTTTTATCTCCTTGTTTTTTCAATAAAAAAAGGCGCACCCCACTTAGTGAGATACGCCTTTGAATTGACCGCCTCAGGCGGCCGGTTCGGTGGCTGATTAGACGCCTAAGAGGCGCCCAATCTCTTCTATTTTTTCAGGGTCTGCGCACTTATTCAGTGCGTCCCTGATTTGACGCCGCCGCTTTTTAAGCGTAGCGGCTTTTTCGGCTTCCTCAACAACAGGGAATTCTGCCCTTAGGCGGTTGACTTCCCTGTCATTGAGAAATACATGCCATACGGGTTTGCCGTATGGCTTTTCGACTACACTTAGTGTAGTCACGTGGGATGCAGAGCACTCATCATATGAAGGCTCTGCGTCTTCTGAGGCCAGGCAGTACCATTCCCCAGCGTAGAAATATACGCTGGTTCTGGTATGCCATCCCCCACCAGGGAAACGACCCTGGCTGGTGTCTTCCAACCACAGGGGATGGTCTTCTTTTTTTGTAGTTCCATCCCCCAACAGAATCATCTCTGTTTTTATATCCAGAGACAATTCTACAAATTTTTCTCCGTCATAGCCATGTACGACGGAGAGTTTTTTTCTCTCCATGTTTCCCCCTATGCCCCGGCTTAGGGCTTATTTGTACTCCGGTTCAGCGTTCCCCTTGACCGGAGTCAGATTATTTGTCCCTTCACTTCCACGGCAGCTTTCCGTCACGTTTCATTGCAAAATACATCTGACACGTGATCGTTGACCCCGTGTCATTTGCCAGGACAGTTTCAAAGTGATCGACTGTCCCTGCCGCCCTCATGCCGTCTGAGGATTCGGCAATCCCCTTACCGACGTTTTCCCTGACGAAGTGCCACCCGGGCACTTTGAGCCGGTAGAACTCAACCTGATCCTGCGCTGTTTTCCATGCAGGATCGAGCTTTTTTGCTTCTTCCCGCAGAGAAGCAATCTGAGCAGCAATAGCTCTTTGCTTCTCTTCAACTTCATCCCGGTCAATGTATGCCGCAAGAAGGGCAGGGTTTACCCCCGCCGTCATCAGGGCATGCGGGGAGAAGGTTTTTTCTTCTCCGCCCCACTGTTTTGATGGCATAGAAATAATTTCTTTCCCACGTGCGACGTAGTATTCTCCGCCGTCGCACAGTTTTTCAGCGAGGTATGCCCCCGCCGTGGAGTCCCTGTATATTATTTTTTTCTCCATTTTTCTTACCTCCTTATGCCCTGGCTTAGGACAGGTTATTCTCCGGCCAGCGTTCCCCTTGACCGGAGAGTAAGGTTTGTTATCTGCTTTCTTATATATGCACATCTGATGCCATGAACATATATACCTGCATGTATTATGTCAGAAATATATATATTTTTGGTGTGCTTGGTGCAAGTGCTTAATATTATTGGTGAAAATGGTGTTTGGATTTGCCTGTGTGAGAAATCGGATTTTTCAATACATAGCATAATGCAGCACAATGCAACTGTATCAATACACACAAAAGCATACAAAAGCATACGATGATGTGCACAAAAGTATACACAAGCCTGTAAGCCCTGCCGGCCGTGTGTCTGCGGTGTGTACGAAAGCATACGGTGATGTGCACAAAAGCATACATTCCCCCTTTCTTTAGAAAAAATGGTTATTATTGCGATCGGCAAGTGTTGCAATGTTGCGACATAACTGTCCTGATATATTATGTAATACCGTGTAGTTACACTGCGAAAAAATCGGCAGAAAATAACAGATATAACAGGATTGGAAAGAAACGAAAACCAGCGATAATCAACGAAAACCGCCGATAATATGATGTTTTTGGCTATCAATACTGATGCCATTACCTCTGATTGTCTTTAATCAGCCATAATTAGTGATAATCAGTGATAACCGGCTTTAACCGGCTCTGACACGATTGTCTTTAATCGACGATAATTAGTCGTAATTGACGATAATCAGTGATAATCAGCGAAAATCAACTTTAACTGGCCTTAATCGATTTTAGCTGGCTGTAATCGGGCATAACCGGTCATAACCAGCTTTAACTGTCGGAGCAGGCTGTTTGTGCTGGTTTGCATCATTGATGCGCAGGCAGGTCAGGGTAGGGATAGAAAAAAAAGGGGGGGGTAGGATGAAATCAGAAAATGAACCTGAGTGTATAGGCTGTAACAAAAATATTTTTTAAAAAAAATAAAAAAATACTTGACATATATTTATATATATGTTTTATTGTAGGTACAAGCTTTAAGCTTGTTTTGTTAATGGTGAAAGCCTGATGGCGGCCGAAAGACCTGAACCCAGCCGCCGATCGATCCGACGCAATGACGGAGTAACGGATAAACAGCCATCATTTCATAGTCTGAGGAGTCCAAGGCGTAGTGAGACTTAAAAATTACGGACTCAATTAACAAAAACAACATCTACGCAGGAGAGCAGATAGGGCTGATAATTCATCAGAACATAAGTCATTAACATAACAGTTAAGATTTTAGAAAACCCTTACGGGGGGGAGGTATGTCCGGAGGAAGGGAGGGGAGGATGAAGAGGGTAGCAGGTTAAGAGGTACAGTGAAAAGTACAGAAAAGAAAAAAAACAAAGAGATTGAAAACCGGTACTGTGCCCTGAAATTATTAATAGATGAGCAGGCTGATGAGATAGCTCGTGAGAAGTATGGCAGGTATGCAAGGACAGCGGCTATGAAGGCTATTATAAGGGCGGCATACAGAAGAAAGCGCCATAGTCTTCCGATGAGGGAGGAGCAGTTGAGATTACAAAGGGAGTATATAAGGGATTATGGGGTTACGAAATGCCCGAAGGTGTGGTTCAGAGCGTGTTAGGTATGTATGTCCTGTTTGTGGCAGAAGGGAGCTTGTGATTGAACCTTCGTCATGGGCTGAAGAGGAGTATGTGGCTTTTTGCGGTAACATGAGATGCGGGTACAGACAGGTTATGCCTAACGGGT
>Ga0180301_10004657_pt1 | contig 10584 bp, 9 predicted proteins | sample GuaBasSediGuay16_FD_121797 | JGI IMG/M metagenome (GOLD analysis project Ga0180301, IMG submission 121797) | Subseafloor sediment microbial communities from Guaymas Basin, Gulf of California, Mexico - Guay16, Core 4569-2, 12-15 cm | ecosystem: Environmental > Aquatic > Marine > Hydrothermal... | reverse complement strand
GAGTATTGGTTTACCAACCTTAAACTCTAAACCGTTAACCTTAGTGTTTAAAATACCTATTAACGGGTTTTCAAAGTTTTTTGAGGAGTTAAAGAATGGTAAAATTGTTACAACCAAGTGTAGAAGATGTGGTAAACTATATTTTCCACCAGTCCCTGAATGTGGAAACTGTCTTTCTTCTGAGATGGATTGGGTTGAAATTGATGGGGAAGGTGAGGTTGAGGCGTTTACTCATGTTATTGTTAGACCTGAATCTTTTAAGCAGCATCCACCCTACACTCTGGTTATTGGTAAACTAAAGAATGGAGTAAAAGTTTTTGCAAGACTTTCAGGTGTAAGTATAGCTGACGTAAAGGTTGGGATGAAGATAAGGCTTAAAGCAAAAGTTGTAGAGGGAAACGAGGTGGTTTACGAGTTTACACCAGTTTAAGGAAGCCTTTATGTTTAATGTTTGGGTAGTAGATTTTAGGTGGTGAAAGTTTTGGAGAGAGCAGCTGTTATTGGAGCTGGAGCTATGGGTCATGGTATAGCTCAGCTTTTAGCTATGACTGGGTTGGAAGTTTGGCTTGTTGATATAGATGAGGAGATTTTGAGTAAAGCTTTAAACCAGATTAGGTGGAGTCTTGGTAAGCTTGTTGAAAAAAGTAGGGTTACAGAGGAAAACGCAAAAAAGGCTTTAGAAAGATTAAAAACAACCACAAATTTTGAGGAAGCTGTAAAAAATGTTGATTTTGTTGTTGAAGCTGTTCCAGAAAATTTGGAGCTTAAAAAACAGGTTTTTAGTAGGCTTGATAAAGCTACACCAAACCATACAATTCTTGCAACAAACACTTCAAGCCTAAGTATAACAGAAATTTCAAAAGCAACCAAAAAACCTGATAAGGTTGTTGGTATGCATTTTTTTAATCCACCTGTTCTTATGCCTTTAGTTGAGGTTATTAAGGGAGAATACACAAGTGATGAAACCGCTAATTTAACTATGGATTTGGCTAAAAGGATGGGTAAAACACCCATTCTTGTTAAGAGGGATGTTAGAGGGTTTATTGTAAACAGAGTTTTAATTTCAATGTTTACTGAGGTTTGTTTGGCTGTTGGAAGAGGTGAAGCAACAATAGAGATGGTTGATGCTGCAGTAAAGTATAAGGCTGGACTGCCGATGGGTGCGTTTGAGCTTGCTGACTATCTTGGTCTTGATGTTACCTATAGTATTTCAAAGGTTATGGAGGAGGCTTATGGTGCAAGAGCAAAGGTTTGCCCTGCGCTTGAAAAACTTGTAAAAGATGGAAAGCTTGGCCAAAAAACTGGTAGTGGGTTTTATGATTGGAGTGTTGGACGTCCAAGAATTCCGTTTAGGCTTGCAGACAAATATGATGTTGAAAGAGTTTATGCTGTTTCTGTGAATGAAGCTGCATGGCTTGTTTATGAGGATGTTGCAACACCCCAGGACATAGACACAGCCATAAAGCTTGGAACAGCATGGGTTCAAGGTCCATGTGAACTTGGGGACAATCTTGGATTAGACATGGTGTTAAACAAGCTTAAAGAACTTTATGCAAAATATGGGGAGGAAATCTATAAGTCATGTCCTCTGCTTGAAGAATATGTTAGTAAAGGTTGGCTTGGAAAGAAGACTAAAAGGGGGTTTTACATCTATGAATGAGAAAAAATATGATACTTTAGTTGTTGAGAAAAAAGATGGAGTTGCATGGGTAACTTTAAACATACCTCAAAGACTAAACGCAATAACCTTAAAAATGATTGAAGAGCTAACAGCAGCCATAAACGAGATAGAAGAAGATAAAGATGTTAAATGTGTAGTTTTAAAGGGTGCTGGAGACAGAGCTTTTAGCGTTGGTGCAGATGTTACAATTTTTTCAGCAGCAACTCCAACCGCAGCAACAGCAATATCAATTAAAGGTCAAGAGTTAACAAGAAAAATTGAGTTATCATCTAAACCATTTATAGCAGCTATAAACGGTTTTTGTTTAGGTGGAGGATTAGAAATAGCCTTAGCATGCGACTTTAGAATAGCAACAGAAAACTCTGAGTTTGGAAGCCCCGAGATAAGGCTTGGAATAATTCCAGGTTGGGGTGCAACCCAAAGACTTCCCCGTGTAGTAGGTTTAGCTAAAGCAAAAGAATTAGTTATGTTTGGCGAAAGAATCTCAGCTCAAGAAGCTTTAAGAATAGGTTTGATAGATAAGGTTGTTTCGAAAGATAAGTTTGAAGAGGAAGTTGAAGCTTTAGTTAAAAAGCTTGTTGAAGGCCCACCTATAGCCCTAAAATATGCTAAATACACGTTAAACTTTGGAAGTCAAGCTCCACTTGATGTTGGGCTTAAAGTTGAAGCTGAAGCTCTTGGAATATTAGCCTCAACAAACGATGCTGCCGAAGGAATTTCAGCTTTCTTTGAAAAAAGAAAACCAGAGTTTAAAGGAGAATAGCCAAAATATAGGGCCTCTATTTTTTTATTTTCCAAGTAAAAATCTTGCAGCTATGTTTTTTTGGATTTCTGTTGTTCCCTCATAGATTTCGGTTATTCTAACATCTCTATAGTATCTTTCAATATCGTAGTCAGCTATATACCCATAACCCCCAAAAATTTGGAGAGCATCATTTATCACCTTAACAGCTGTTGAGGTGGCAAGATTTTTAGCCATACAGCTAAGTTCAGGGATAATTCTTCCTCTATCAATATACCACGCAGCCTTATAGACTAAAAGTCTAGCAGACTCTAAAGCTGTAGCCATATCAACAAGCTTATGCTGGATAATTTGAAAATCTGAAATTCTACGTCCAAACTGCATTCTTTCCTTAGCGTACTTTAACGCTTTTTCATATGCTCCTTGAGCCATTCCTAAAGCTTGAGCAGCAACTCCAACTCTTGTAACATCAAAAAACTCCATAGAATGATAGAAACCCATAAGTTCACAGCCAACTAAAGCATTTTTTGATACACAAACATTATTAAAAGAAAATTCGCCAAGAGGAGAGGCTTTAATCCCCATTTTATGCTCAATTTTTGTAACATCTAAACCCTCAGCATCCTTATCAACAACAAACAAAGATTGACCTCTAGGTCCAGCGTCAGGTTTTACCTGGCAAAGAACAACAACAAAACTAGCAATAGGTGCGTTTGTTATCAAAGTTTTTGTTCCATTAATCACATAATAGTCTCCTTCAGGCTTAGCTGTTGTGTCAAGACATGTAATATCACTTCCATGGTTTGGCTCTGTAAAAGCTGCTGAAGAAACCCATTCACCACGAGTAATTGGTGGAAGATACTTCTTTTTCTGCTCCTCAGTTCCAAACATATGAATTAGTTCTCCACCAAAAGGCCCTGTTATCATAGCTGTACCCAAAGTTGAGTCAGCACGGCAAAGCTCCTCAACTATAAGAAGATAATCAAAAAAGCTTAACCCCTGCCCACCATACTCCTCATCAAAATGAGGAGCAACAAAACCAAGTTTAGCACATTTCTTATAGATTTCCCATGGAAACTCCTCTTTCAAATCATATTCTCTCGCAATCTCAGGCTTAAACTCCTTCTCAGCAAATTCACGAACAGCCCTCTTAATCTCTTTCTGCTCCTCAGTTAATTCAAAATCCAAAACATCTTCCCCGCTGATTTCAAACCAAAAAAACTATATAAGCCTAACCCAAAAACCAAAACAAACTTTAAAACGTATAATGCACTGCACTGCAGTGTCATGCACCAAAAAAAGGGCTTTTAGCTAAACATAGACTATTTCAACAGCCTTTACCGGACATTTATCCATACAAGCCCCACAACCTAAACAGTCCTCAACCTTAACATAAGGTGGAGAATCCGGGTCAAGTCTAATTATAGCCTTATTTTCACAAGCTTCCATAGCTAAACAGGCCTCACAACGTAAACATTTACCAGTATCTATTTTTGCTCTAGCCCATCTTAAGGTAGCCAAAAGTCTTCCCTATTAGGTGACTAAAAACTTTTCAACTCTTTCTTTAAGCTGCTCTTTTGGTTGAGCACCAATAACCATGTCAACAAGCTCACCATTCTTAAAAAACATGATTGTTGGAATTGCCATAACACCATACTTTGAAGGTGTAGCCCTATTTTCATCAATATTTAGTTTTCCAAAAACAACTTTACCAGCATACTCTAAGGCTAACTCTTTAATTATAGGGTCAACCATCCAGCATGGAGCACACCATTCAGCCCAAAAATCAACTACAACCAAAGGATTTCCCTGTATAAACTGTTCAAATGTTTCATCAGTAACCTTAACAGGCTCATTAACAATATTACCAGCTTCTTTATCCTCTGATTTTTTAACCATTCCTCTAAACACCCACACAAAAATAAACAATAATCTTGTTTAGTGACTAAGATTTATCTTTTTTGCTTTAGTAAAAACCATTACCTACATGAAAGATGGCAGGTTAAAAAAGATTTCATGTTTAGGTTTGGGTCGGGGAGAGGAACGCTCATCATCTCTCAGCACAGTCCAAGGTTCCTCATCCCCGAAACAGAGAAAATATTGGGGTAAAAATAAGGGTTTAGGCTTCCTTCTTTGAAAGAGTTATCTCTATGGTGCTTACATACCTTGTTCTTCCAACGTTTTCCATTGTTCTTTCTTCGCTTCCAATTTTAATAGATTCAACATCCACGTTTTTATTGAACCGTTTAACCATCTCAGCCACAGTTACAGCTTTAGCTATCATTCTACCTCTAGCTTTAACACATATCTTTGACTTTTCTGCTAACTGAAGCAAAGTTGCTGTAACATAGTTCATAGCTGGTTTTTTACCGACGAAAACCTCACCTACAGCCTCCATTAAACCACCCCCTTAAAACGTTAAGCCTAAATTTTTGGAACTTTAACCGCCAAGATTTCTAGGAAACTTCTTCTAAGTTAACTATAGAAGATTTGCTTAATTTATAAGTTTTAATGAGAAAAATTAAAGAAAATCTATAAGCTTCTTCTGGAAAAGAGCTTTTCGCAGTATAACACTTGCTTTAACCCACTCTTTTATAGGAATTTTAAGCTTTGTTGAAGCAAACTTTAAAGCTTCCTGAAAAGTCTGGAAAACCTGAGGCTTTATTTTTAAAGCCTTCCTTAAGCTTTCTCTGACATTCCAAACACCAACTGGCATTGTATAACCACTATAAATTTCACGAAAAACTAGGACTGTGGCTTGTCTACGTTCAGCTTTTAAAGCCTCAGCAACAGCAAGTCTAGCCGCATAATAACATCCACCAACATCAGCATAGGTTGTTCTACCCTCAAAACCCTCATAATCACCCATAAGCTCAGGTTTTTGTCCGTTAAGGTTCCAGACGGTTCCAGGAAACCAAGCCTCAATCCACTCAAAACTCCATGCTTCAGGCATAAAAATAGCCAAAAAAAGGTTATCAAGATTCCTAAAAACATAAACCCTATACTCATTAACAGTATCATAATGTTTTATTTCATCAAGAAGACTTAAAGAGATTAGATTGTCAACAGCAGTAATACTCCATCTTGTAGGAACAATCTTTCTGCTTGAAAGTCTACCAAACATTCCTAAGCTTAAAGAAGCCTGAATTTTGGAGACTGGAACACCAGCCTGATAAAGCCTTAAAACAGCCTCCCCAGCCTTTAAATCATAATCATAGTAGTATTTCTCAACCAATCTGTCAACTTTAACTGTTAAAACCTTAAAATCTTTTAGTGGAGCTGAAGGGCCAAAAGGTTGAGCATGACTATCAAGAATAACAGTTCCAACAGGTTTTTTTGTTAAAGCAGCTTCACCATCAACAGGCTTTCTGCTCATAGCTAACTCTTGAAGAAGCTCTAAAAGTTTCCCACCTTTCCTAGCATCCTCAACCTTTACTGGAAACCTAGCCCAAACAAGAGAAGATCTAAAACCCAAAATTTCATCTAAGGAAAAACCAACCCATCTTTCAGGTAAGTCTAAGATAGATGTGTCCCCATGGTAGGGTGGAACTAAAGGCCCAACATTAACCTTTGGATAGCCAAACCTTCCAACAAAAACACCTGGCGGAGAAGAACCTTCAACAACATCTAAATCAAAAACTTCTTTATGTTTAAGCAAAGCACCTAACCTAGTAAGAATCGGGCATCTTGACCTACCACAAAGCATTCTCCCAGCTTTACATAAAAGACATAAAAAACTTGAACCTGAAACAACCCTTATGTTTTTAAGGTTTCTTAGGTTTTCAAACATCAACAAGGTTTACCCTAGAAGATTTTTCCTCTAAAAATGAGAGCTAAAATATGAGATTTAAAGTTCTTTGATTTTTAGGCTATAATAAGGTTGCTTATATCAAAATATCTTTGCAGAAGCTGTCTAACCCTCGCAACTTTTTCTCCACCTTTACCAATAGCTATCCCCTTATCCTTCTCCTCAACTCTCACAACAACAATTTTTTTCTTATCAAGTTTTTCGATAACTCTAACCTCTCTAACTTTAGCTGGAATAAAAGCATTTTTTATAAAGTCTTGAACATTATCAGCATACTCAATAATTTCTATGTTTCTTCCAGTAGCTTTTCTTAAAAGCTTTATTTTTGAACCGTTTTTTCCAACAGCAAGTCCAGCCTCATTTTGTTTGGTTATAAACGTTATTTTGTTAGCATGATTATCAATTATACAGTCTTTAGCTGTAACTCCTGTTATACTTTCAAACAAAGCCATATACCTGATTTCATCCGCAGTCAACTTAATTTTGCTTGTCATTTTTTACTTTTCACCATTTTTAAGATTTCTGAGTCACCTGGATCCCTTATAGCTAAAACTGAAACTGGGAAAGGTTTTTCACATACGGATCCAAGACCTAAACTTGAACCATCATATTGAAGGATAGGTGTTCTAGATATTTTTGCATATTGCTGAACGGTTTTTTCCCTATCCTTGGGAATATTTTTTGCTATAATTATTAGTTTTGCTCTACCCCCTCTTAAAGCTTCTAGGCTTTCCTTAAATCCAAAAAGAACTTTTCCTGTTTTTACTGCAATTTGAATCGCCTTGCTAATATCCATGGTTTTCACTTTGAAGAGGATATTTTCTCAGATGGTGGGGTCATAAAGAGTTCAACCGTTCCTGTACCAACAGGAATCATTTGCCCACATATAACATTTTCCACAACACCAACAAGCCTATCTTCTTCACCTTTTACAGAAGCATCAATAAGGGTTGGAACTGTTATTTCAAAAGCTGCTCTAGCAAGAACACTTGCTTTTTCACCTGTTATCCCATGTCTTCCAATCTGCATTACTTCACCCTCAAAAGTCATCATATCTGCGACAAGCATTATATGCCTAATATCAACATCTAAACCTTGTTCGTCAAGAACACTTTTCATCTCTCTTATGATAGCGTTTCTTGCAGCTTCTATACCTAAAGTTGAGGCTATCTCATGAATGTTGTTTGTTGTTGTTCTTGTTGGATCTACACCAGGAACCTTCAAAACTTTAGCTAAGTTTGAGCCGTCTGTTTGAATTATCCACTCACCCTTATCAAAAGTTACTAAGGCTCTACGAATACCAGGGATACCCTTAACTCTAATATAGGGAACTCTATCAAAAAGTTTTGGTAGGTTAACCGGGTCTTCAGGTTTAAAGGTTACCGTTATAATTGAACCTCTTTGAGAAACTTTCACTTTACAATTTGGTATAGTCAAAGTTTCTTTAAGTTCTTGGACTGTTAAACCTCTATCCTTCATGCTTGTTTCAGGAATCTTAGCAACAATAACCTTCTCTATATGGTCTATGTAAATATCCGAAGCAATATCACTTAGAGTTGTATGGACAAGCTCTCTAGCTATTTTTGTTGCTTTTTCACGGCTTTTTCTATAGTCCTCAGTTAGATAAACGGTCATAATTGGTGTTGATGGAACCCTTCTAGCATCAACAATTTCTATGATTCTTGGAAGACCAAGAGTAACGTTTCTTTCCTTAACACCTGCAAAGTGGAAGGTTCTAAGAGTCATCTGGGTTCCTGGTTCACCTATAGATTGAGCTGTAACAATACCTCCAGACTCGCCAGGTTCTATGTTTGACTTTTTGTAGTCTTCAAGAGTTGTTTCAACAACAATATCAACACCTTCTTTTGTTAGGTTTGAGGTAAGAAGACTTTTCTTTAATTCATCAACAAGCAATGGTGGAAGCTCATTTGATATTTCTTCTACTCTTTTCTTAATGTATTCTTTTGGTGCTGGTTTTCCTTCTTTAACTGCAAGTTTTACTCTTTCAACAAGTCTTTGAACGTTTACAGCTTTACCATGGTCGCTTTTTGCAGGGTCAACTCCATCTTCACCATACTTAAACTGGACAATATGTCCTATCGCTGTTCTTACAGTTCCATCATATTCAACCTTCACATCTTGAAGAGCATTTATTAGACGTCTTTGCATGTATCCGCTTTGCTGGGTTCTTACAGCTGTATCTACAAGCCCTTCTCTACCACCCATTGCATGGAAGAAGAACTCTGTTGGTGATAACCCATCCCTATAACATGAGTATACAAAGCCTCTTGCTTCAGGACTTGGGTCTCTTGGTTTAAAGTGGGGTAAAGCTCTATCCTTATAACCTCTAATAATTCTTTTTCCTCTCACAGACTGCTGACCTAAACATGCTGTCATCTGTCCTATGTTTAGGCTTGAACCTCTTGCACCTGTTCTTGTCATTATACTTCCACTATTACCCATACCAAAATACTGGTCTGCATATTCTCCACAATCATCTCTTGCTTTTGCAAGCTCATTCATCGCATAAATTTCAAAAGAATCTTCTAAGGTTTGACCTGGAAGTCTAGCTAAAACTCCAGCATTAAACTGTCTGATAAGCTCATCTATCCTCTTTTTGGCTTCCCTTGTTCTTTTCTCTATTTTTTGTCTAACCTCATCTGCAACATCAAGCTCATCAAGCGTATATGAGAATCCTTTCATTGTTAGATAGGTGTTAACAAGTCTTGAAAGCTTATTTAAGAAATCTTTTGCAGCTTCAGAACCATACTCTTTAACTATTCTATGAAGAATACTCTCAGATTTTTCAGCACCTATTGAGTTTCTGTCGATAACCCCATGAATTAGCCTACCGTTTTTTACAACAACATAAGCATCATGTTCACATTCTTCCCGTTTACATTTAGAGCATCCAACACAAATACTTGCTTTTGAAACAAAGTTAAACCCTTTAGGTAGAAGAAGACTAAAGATGTCTTTACCAGACCATAAAGGTTCAGGCTTTTTAATTGTTGGTTCAGGAAGATCTCCTTCATAACCTATAGCCACAAGAAGATTACAAACCTCATCTTCCTTAAGATATGTTGATTTTCTTGTAAGCAAGTAGGCTCCAGTAATAAAGTCTCTAATTGCACCTATAATTGGACCACCATATCTTGGAGACAAAATTTGGTCTTGAACCTGCATTAAAACTTTTGCTTCAGTTACAGCCTCCTCAGTTTGAGGTACATGAAGATTCATCTCGTCACCATCAAAATCTGCGTTGTAAGGTGGACAAACACATAGGTGAAGTCTAAAAGTCTTATAGGGTAAAACCTTCACCCTATGAGCCATCATAGACATTCGGTGGAGAGAAGGCTGCCTATTAAAGATTACAATATCACCATCCATCAGATGTCTTTCAACTATAAAGTGTGGTTGAAGATTTTCAGCAATCTTCTCCCTATCAGCAACAAACTCCAACCTAATCCTTTTACCATCAGGTCTTATCACATAGAGAGCTCCAGGATACTTGTCAGGACCATTCTTAACAAGCTCACGCATTCTTTCTATGTTCCATTCAGTTACAACTTCAGGATAAGTTAAACGCATAGCAATATCTATCGGAACCCCAACCTCATCTATGCTTAGGTTTGGATCAGGGGAGATAACTGTTCTAGCTGAAAAATCAACCCTCTTACCTGAAAGGTTACTTCTAAACCTACCCTCTTTTCCCTTTAGTCTTTGAGCTAAAGTTCTTAAAGCTCGGCCAGACCTATGTCTTGCAGGAGGAATACCTGAAGTTTCATTGTCAAAGTATGTTGTTACATGGTATTGGAGAAGATCTGAAAGCTCTTGGAAGATTAGAGGTGGAGCACCACCTTCAAGCGTGTATTCGTCAAGTCTACGGTTTATCCTTATAATATCTACAAGTTTATGGGTTAAGTCATCTTCAGACCTGATTCCAGATTCCAACATTATTGATGGTCTAACAGAAACAGGTGGAACTGGAAGAACTGTTAAAACCATCCATTCAGGTCTAGCATTTTTAGAGTCATAACCTAAAAGTTTTAGGTCCTCATCAGGGATAAGTTCAAGCCTAGCTCTTATGGTTGCAGCATCTAAAAGTTTTGCACCTTCTTCTGTATGCTCAAAAAAGTTTGTTGGTTTACTAAACTCAACAGGGTTCTGTCTTTTCATACAGTGTGGACAGATACTTGCTCTCTTAGCTTCACTCTTTACTTCCTCATAAATCTCAATAGGCTCTTCCCCAAGCTCAATTTTTGCTTCTTCAATTCTTGCCTTATACCTTTCAATTTTGTCCTGTGGAATAAGAATTCTTCCACATTCTCTACAGAAAATATTTAAAAATTC
>Ga0180301_10004656_pt1 | contig 10584 bp, 8 predicted proteins | sample GuaBasSediGuay16_FD_121797 | JGI IMG/M metagenome (GOLD analysis project Ga0180301, IMG submission 121797) | Subseafloor sediment microbial communities from Guaymas Basin, Gulf of California, Mexico - Guay16, Core 4569-2, 12-15 cm | ecosystem: Environmental > Aquatic > Marine > Hydrothermal... | reverse complement strand
ATCTTTCTAACAAACTTTTAGTTAAATAAAATCCTGCTCCAGCTACAATTTCCAGCCAAGTTAGTTTAAGAATCTTGGTTGAAGTTGCATTTTCATCAAGCAATTCAGGTAAAGGAGTGTCAAATTTTTCAGCCAAATCAGGCCTTAAAAACTCTTCAGCAATAAGGCGTTTTGGAGTTTTACTTAAAATTTCGAGAACAGGATTTATCCACTCTCTTTCTTTTGGATCAGGGATATATTGATGAATTAAGTCAATAAAAATTCTTACATCTTCTGAAAGATAATCAGCTAATTCTTTAGTCCGTGCTTCATTTTGAGAAGTCTCGGGATTATCTATTCCTAAAAGCTGAAAGAGAGTTTCCCGGCATTCTTTAGGCAAAGTTTCTAAGACAGTTTTATTGTAGAAGTTTCTAAATTCCGGATACATCATTGAGACCAATCCAACAGCCAAGACAGCTCCAGCAGCTGACATCATCTCCATTAGAGTTAAGTTTTTTACCTTATTCCATTCCTCTGGGCTTAGGTCCTTTATTTTTTTGGTTAAAATATCTCTATACTCTTCTTTGATAAGATCAATCAACCTTTTGTTTTTTAGAGTTTCAGCGTATTCTGGCAAAAGTTGGTCGACGATTGGAGTTTTTGCTTCCTCAGGGAAAATACTGTATAAAGAATTGGTTAAAGCGGGAGGAAACTTGTCTTTTGGTTTTGCTTCAAAAAAGCTTTTAAAAGGTTCTCTTTCAACAAGCCAATCATAGAGAGTTTTATTTAAAAGTTCTTCTAATCCCGGGAAAAGAATACTGACCACTTTTTCTCCAGCTGCTGACTTTACTTCTTCTGCTGGTGGAGTTAAATAATTTGCTATTGCTTGGGCTATAGCCATGACATCTATGAAAAACTTTTGGGCATCTTCTGGTAAAATTTCCAAGAGGGTTTTTTCAACGTCTCTTTGAGTTTCTGGTGGCAGAACGTCTTTAATGGTTGCTTCGACCCATTTTGATAATTCATTTTTAAAATTATAAACGGTCCAGAAATTATCCCGGAAGATATCAGTAACATATTTATCAACATACTCTCCTATTGCTTGCTTAAGAATGTCGTTTACTGCACTTTCCAGGGCCCCTAAAAATCCTCCCAGCCATTCAAATGACGGGGGAAGAATTCCAGCCACCGCTTTAAAGATCGCTGAACTAATTGGCTGGGCTATGGCGGTATAAGCCTCATTGGTTACTTTTGCTTTGAAAGTTTCTATTTGATTGTCAATAAAATCATTAATATTAGTCAACAAATCCCCACCGGGAATATAATCAACTAATTTTGTTGTCAAGAGTTCGGAGATTAAAGGCAAATCTTCAATTTTTGTTGAAAAAAATTGTTTAAGAGTATCATGAATATCCTGGTAAAATTCTGGTTTGAAAAGAAAACTGGCCCCACTTTGGGCTAGAGCTTCAGTCAAAATAGCCGTAGCATTATCTACTATAAATGCTTCAACTTTTGGATCCCAATCGGTTTTTAAAGAATTGTTTAAATATCTGGCAAATTCTTTCCGAACTACTTTTTTGGCATATTCAGTAACCGGAATATCTTCAAAACTTTTTACAATTCGCTTTCTTGTTTTTTCAGAAATATAATCTTTTACTTTTTCTAAAAGAGCTTTAAAAGTTGCTTCTTCTGAATCTTGGATACTTTCTCTAATAAGTCTATCCCATTCGTCATCATCTATTAAACTCTGGACATTTACTCCTAAAGCATCACTAATGGCTTTTGCCATTTTTTCGTTAAAATCCCTTGGGCAGGTATTGGAAACTATTAAGAGAGGATCTAATCTTTGGGTTTCTCGGATAACATTTCGGTTATAAGAACTTATCTCTTGAGCAAGAGCTAAAGAATTCAAACCTGTTCCTTGGGAAACAAAGATGAGAAGAAAGATGGTAAGTATAATTTTTTTAACTTTTTTCATTTATTTTTTCATTTAAACTGAGGTTCTGAAGTAGGTAAATAGAAAGTAGCTGGATCTCTAATTTCTGCAATTCCTGTCTCACGACTCCAGATAGAACTGAGTTTCTCTTCTAAAGCGCTCAATTTCGGCTTGATTGCTGAAAGTTTATCTAATTTCAAAGAGGGGTCGCTTTCAGCAATTACTTCATTTTTTAAAGTTTCTATTTCTGAAAGATCTATTGTTTGAAGTATTTTTTCAATTTCTTGACAATTTTTTTGAATATTGGATTTTTGGAAATCAGCTTCTTTGAGCTCTTCGCTTGTTGTTGCAATTTCATTATTTTTATTTCTGATTTCAAAAAGGGAAAAAGGAGCTTCATTAAGAAAATTATCAAGCGAAGTTAAGGCTTCAGTAATTTTCTCTTCAACATTTTCTGTTTCAACTGATGCTTCATCAATTTTGCCTTGAACTATTTCTATTTCATTAATTAGAGAAGCAATCTCATTTTTAATTGTTTGGGCATTCGTTAAAATACTTTCTGTAACTTGCACATTAGTTGTTGTAGCAGTTTTAGCAATTTCAGCTTGGCTTTCTATTTCTCCAAGATAACTTTTAATTTCAACTTCTATTCTTGGCCAGCTCCAGCTATAAGGGTTAACTTCAACTTTCAGGCCGGTAACTTTTTCTTCTCCTTCAATCTTCATTTTTCTTTCTAATAAATGGCGAACAGCCAAGAAAGTATAATAATCAATTACATCCAGACCAGTATCAATTACCAGACCAGCTTTTTTTAGGTCTGTCCAATCTTTAAATATTGGTCCTTGAGCTGCCCCTAAATTTTTATCAGCTTTCTCTAACTCAGCGATTGCATTTCTAACTTCTTCCATTTTTTCTTTGATTTTACTTTTATCACAATTTATTTCACAAGGATTTTCAGAATTCGGAGTACAATAACAATGAAGAGGGCAAAAACCTCTTGCCCAAGCCTCGCAGTTTGATTTGCCACAGCTACAAGCTTTAACAAGCGCATTTAACTCTTCAAGTTTTTGTTTAAGCTCTTTGGAGCGTTCTACTGCTTTTTGAGTTGTCTCCAGAAGGGTTTGAAATTTTTTTTCAGCTTCCGGGGTAATTATTTTTTCTTCGATTAACTGTCCTAAAGGTATCTCGGTATAGGTTGCTGTTTTTTGAAGTTCAGGGACAACATATTTAGGTGGGAGAGAAATTTCTTTTAACCAGGGTAATTTTAAAATGGCGAGCTGAGGATTTATGGTAACTAAAATTAAATAGGAGGAGAACAAAATTAAAAGGCCTAAAATGCCAGAAGTTATCCATTGTCTGGCGGAAACTAAAACAGCTGCTTTCCCAGCAGCAGTTAGATACAAAACCCCTCCATAAACTATTACTCCAGCGCAGATTAAAATTATGATTATTAAAGATAAATTGAAATAATATTTAAAATAAAGAGGTAAGCGGTCTTCTTCTGGAATTTCCCCGGTATCTATCTTCTTTTCAATTTCTTGAGGAGTAAAAGCGTTAGGGACCGGAGGATACTTGATTTCTAAAGCAAAAACAGAATCTACTTGAAAGAGAAAAGCAAGTAGCAGAAAACCAATGAGAAATTTTTTAAACTTTGGCATCTTTCTTAATTTTAAGTTCATCCGTATTTTAATTCAAGATAAACAGCTACTATCCAGAGCGGCAAAATACTTGAGCCGATTGGAAGCATTTCAATCCCGGCACATAAAGGCTTCAACCATTTTGACCTTCTTGCCCATTTTGCTACTTTACCCACTTTGGCGGCTGTTTTTTTTGGAGCTCTGATTGTTCCAGACCTGAAATACATCCAACCGCCAATAAATAATAAAGCACCAATATCAATGAGAATTGATAAGACTTGGCCAACCACTGGAATAAATTCAACTAAAAATTCACCAACATCAGCAAAAATTGCTGAGCTCATCATTATTAAACCTTCTGGGCTGAGAAAAACTGCCCTGGGGGAGGTTTCGATTGTGGCTGTTTCTGGCATTATGCTTTTAATCTCCTTTTAGCTCTTTTTGCTTTTAGAACTTGTTCTGGAGAGGTAGTTATAATTTGATCTTCAGCATAAGAAGCCACTACTTTCAAAGCCACTCTTTTCTGGCCAGCAATAAATATTCCTTCTCCAACCGCACATTCCAACAGAAGATATTTTTCTTCATCAGTTAAATTGAAAGTTTTTTGAACAACATCAATGGTGGCAGGAGATTGCTTCATTAAAAATTGTAAAGCGGAATTGGTAATAATTGGTTGGCCATACATCGATTTCATAAAATCGTTAACATCTTGAGTGATGGTTGAAACTCCTAACCAATATTTTCTGGCTCTTTTGCAAATGCCATATAAAAAGCTAGCTCCATCTTCTGATTGCATTATCCACCAGGCTTCATCAACCAATAAAATCCTTTTTTTCAATTTAGCTCTGATAGTATTCCAGATGTATCTCAAAATAATAAACATTGCCATCGGCCGAAGTTCATCCTCCATATCCCTTATTCCAAAAACGACAAAATTTTTATCCATTGAGATATTTGAAGGGTTGTTGAAAAATTGCGCATAGCTTCCTTTGGTATATTTTCTCACCCTCTCAACCAATGATTCTGTTCCTTCCATTCCTTCAAGCACACTTTCAAAATCTGACATTAAAGGAATTTTTTCTTTCCAGGTAGAAGGATCAGATTCAGGAGTAATATCTTTTGCTGCATAAGTTTCGGTTAAAGCACGATCAATAATAGCATCTTCTTTTGGAGTTAAACCCCCTAACATTATTCGAAAAAGACCAACTAAATTAATAACATTAGAGCGTAAAACATCAGCTGGAGTTTCATCTTCTCTGGGAGTAGGGAGGTCAAAAGGATTTAGGTGATGAGGCGAGTTTAAAGAGATGTTGAAGTAAGAACCATCTACTGCTTCAGCTAGCCACTTGTACTCATTTTCTGGATCAATAACAATAACATCTACCCCTTGCATCAAATACCTTAAAATTTCAAGTTTACAGAAATAGCTTTTACCAGAACCGGACTTAGCAAAAACTACCATGTTTGCATTCTCTAAAGTGAATCTGTCAAACAGTACTAAGGAATTGTTATGTTGGTTGATTCCATATAAAATTCCTTCATTAGCACTTAAATCTGGCGAGACAAAAGGAAAGATTGAAGACAAAGGGGCAGTATTCATTGGGGTATGGACCAGTATTTGGTCCAAACCATAAGGTAAAGTTGAGATGAATCCTTGTTTGGTGCGCATTAAAGCAGGCTTTAAATAAATTAGGCGAGATTCAAAGATAGAGCGCAAAATTGTTTCGATTCGTCTTAACTCCTTTTCGGAATTGCCATAGATGGTGATATAAACTCCTAATCTAAAAACTCTTTCTCTGGCCGTTTGGAGTTGATCTCTTAATTTTTCAATGTCTTGGTAAGCGGTTTCTAAGGTAGGATCTCGGACTAATCCTTTTTCCGCTCTTTCTGCTAATTCCGCTTGAACCTCAGTAAGCTTTTTTACTAATTGCTTTAGAACCATCCCGGAATCAACCGGGTGAATATGCAAGGAAATATCAAGAGGATAATTTAAATTAATAGCTGGTGATAACCAACCGGTGGAAAGATAACGAGGATAAGAAAAAACAAAAAAAGTTTTACAATATCTTTCCCCTAACTTTAAATAATTCTGCCTTATCTCAACTGCAGAGGGAGCAACAATATCTTGAATTTCAATTTCTTGAGGTTTTATTTCTAACTCAGGAATTCCTTTCCCTTTTTTGAAAAATTTTAAAAATGGTAATTCCATAGGCTACTTAATAAGCTCTGGTAAAATTTCCGGATAATAACCAACCTCAGCTTCTCGGGGATGATGCCAGCTCCAAAAGAGCTCAATAATTTCTGGAGTAGTTAAAGGAACGGCCGTCAACCCACAACGCCGAAGCCCTATTGCCACAAACTCCATTCGTTGCCAAAGTTGTTCTCGGCATCTTTGAAAAACTTCTTCTGACATTCCCACCCCCCCTTTTCCTAATAGACCTTTTAGTCCTCCTCCGGTTAAACCAGCTGCTTCAGAAAGAGTAAAAGGAACAACTATAAAAAATTCTTTTCGCATAATTGTTCCTTCCTCAACTATACTTTCGACAAATTTTCGGTATTCGGCTGTTTGAACTTTCAAAAGTTCATTTTCTTGCTGTTTTTCTAATTCTTTTAATTTATCAAAATAGCCGGTAATATTTAGCCTTCGAGATCTTACTAAAATCTGACAAGAGAAATCTAACGAATTCAAAAAATTTTGAAACTGATAAATAATTGCTCTTTGTTCTTCTTCGGACTTTAAATCGAAGTTAATAGAGGAAACCATTAAAATTCCTCGGAGGGTGCGATTTTTCAAAACTACTACTCCTTCTCGAATCTGTTTAAATTCTAAAAATTGTTGGGTTGGTGAAGTAAACATAAAATTATCCTCTAAGGCCAGTTTCCAATTTTGAGCCAAGTTTTCTTAATTTGCTCTCGGGAGCCACTTTTAAGGGAGTTTCTTCAATTTCTTTTTTTTCTTTCTTTGGTTTTTGAACTAATTTAAAAGGGGTGATAGTTTCTCTTTTTTTCCAGATATAAGTTCGAGCTTGACCCAAAAATCCAAAATATTGAGGAATAACCTGGATTAAAGGTACTCCCTCTACTTTAAGAAAAACCAAAGCAAAAGCTCCTCCGCCGATTAGAAAAAAGAAAATCAAAAACAAACCTTTTGGCAAGAGAAAATATAAAACGACCAAAACTATTCCAGCAATCCCAAAGTAAGCTAGCTGTTTAAAAGTTAAAGTGCCAACAATGCGGGCCTCTCTTTCTAAGAATTTCGGCACTTTAAATTGCATAGACTTTTGATTATTATAACATATTGAGAGAAAAGAAAAAATGCTAAAACAATCTATATGAAATTAGAAAGAGTAAAAGAAAATCCAATTTTAAAACCAAAAAAAGAAAACTGGTGGGAGTCAGAAGCAGTTTTTAATCCTGGAGTTACTTTATTTAAAGGAAAGATCCTGCTTTTGTATCGAGCAATTGGTGAGCATTTGCATTATATTTCAAGATTCGGATTAGCAGAGAGTGGAGATGGAATTCATTTCGAGAGAAAGAGCAAGAGCCCAATTTTAATGGGTGAAAAGCCTTGGGAAATGGGAGCAATTGAAGACCCAAGGATTACCAAAATTGGCGAGGATTATTATATTAGTTATGTTTGTTTAGAGATTCCTCCAAGGTTTAAATCATCTTCTGATTATAAGAGAAAGATTTTTCCAAGAACTGCCTTAACTAAAACAAGAGATTTCAAGAACTTTGAGAGGTTGGGAATAATTACTCCTCCCGGAGCTGATGACCGAGATGTGGTAATTTTCCCAAGAAAGATTAAAGGTAAATATTTAATGTTTCACCGACCCTATAATTGGGTAGGAAAAGAATACGGAGTTAAAAAACCAAGTATTTGGTTAGCTGAAAGCAAAGATTTAATTCATTGGGGAAATCATCGAGTATTTTTAGAACCGAGAGAAAATGAAATAAAGGTGGGGGCTGGAGCTCCTCCGGTTGAAACTGGTTTTGGCTGGATTTTCGTTTATCATCGAGTAGAAGAGAAACCAGAGAAATGTTACAAGGCTGGTTTAATGATTTTAGACAAGGAAAACCCAGAAAAAATTTTAGCAGATTTTTATCCAGTTTTAACTCCTGAAACAGATTATGAAAAAGAAGGAGATATTTCCAATGTGGTTTTCCCAACTGGCGCTTTAATTAAAGATGGGAAGTTATTTGTTTATTATGGAGGAGGAGATAAGGTCTGTTGTTTAGCTTCTATTAAATTGGAAGAAATAAAAAAGAGCTTAAAAAAGCCCTGAAATTATTATTCCTGAATTTACTCAGTGATTACTCAATCGGTTCGCGGTAGATATCAGCTTGAGGAGGTCTTTCTTCTTTTTTTGTTTCTTCTTTAGCTTCTTCCACCCTTTTTTCTTCTCTAGCTTCTGTTCTTATCAGTCTTCCTCCCGGAGCAAATCTTATTTCTTTATAAAATTCAGCCAAGCTATCTTTGACTGGGAATAAGATAAATCTATTTACCTCTCGAGAAATTTTTTCAGCTTTCTCTTCATCTATTTTTGACTCTCTTTCTAAAGTTTTGGGGAACTCTTCTGGTGGTAAAAGCCCCATTAAAATGTCTCCTACTAAAGCAGCAAACCGAGGAAGCTCTTCTTCTTTTATCCCATGTCTTTGAGAAATTTCTCTTATAGTATTTGCTGTATCCTCGCTTAAAAGAGCATCCTTTAATTCCTGAGGCAAGGTTTCAAAAAGTTTCCAAAGTTGTTCTTGAGAATATTCTGGCATATTAGAGTATTTTACCACAAACAAAGCAAAAATAAAAAACAAGAACAAAAATATTCAGGGGAGAGTAGTGATTTGACAAAAATAAATTGGTATGCTACAATATAAATGTCAAGAAAATAGATTTTTATTCTTGACCTCCGGGTTTCCCGGAGAATTCTTTAAAAATTTTAGATGGAGGTGAGAAAAATGAGATGGAATGAGATTTTCAGAAGAATTATTAAAGGAATTACCCATGCGATAGTATTTATTTTAAACTCTCTAATTAAAAAGATAATAAAAAAAGAAAGAAAGGTGAAAAAAATGAGAGAGAAAAAGAAGGAAGAGAAAAGGCATAGGAGAGGGTTTCGAACAGCAGGGCTAATTATCTTTATTTTGTTGTTTTTGGATGGACTATGGAGGGTTAGCTCCGGTTACAACTGGGGCTGGGCTCTGATTGTTGTTTGCGCTGGGATTATACTTGGAGGTGTCAGAATTGTCCAACAACAGGAGAGATTTATAATCGAATTCTGGGGGAAATTCTATACTATCCTTAATCCAGGAATAAGATGGATTTTCCCATTTCTGATGAAAACCAGAGCGATTGTTTCGGTGTGGGAACAGAGCATAGACCTTTTTCCAGAAAAACCTAGTATAGATTTTTCTGGAGGTGGAACCGCAGAATTGGTTGACCCAAAGGTTTGGCTGAAAATAGAAGATCCATATAAGGCGATTTACAATGTTGCTAACTGGAGGGAGGCAGTAAAGGAAAAGGTAGAGAATCTATTTAGAAACCACCTCAGCAATCAGAGAGTTGAGGAGATAATAGATCAACGCACACTTCATGACTGGTGGGCCTTGGTTAAAGAAGAAATTGTAAAAGGAGAAACACCCGGGCCTGACCCAGAAGAGGAAATTTTAAAGGATTGGGGGATAAGGATTACTAGGATAACAGTGACTGATTTTAAATGGAGTGAAGAGGTAATAAGGGCGCGAAGAGAAGTGTTTGAAGCGCAAAGGAAGATAGACCAGGAGGAAAATTTAGCAAAAGCTGCAGTATATGTAGCACAGAAGAAGGCACAGGAATCGGGTGGGTTGCATGGTGAGATTAAAAGATTACTGCAAGACAAGTACGGATATTCTAGTGACGAGGCAACCAAAGTTGCTTCAGAATATGTAAAATACTTCAAAGGAGCAGAAACTGGGAGATTGATTGACTGGAGAACGAGTGGAGAAGGAGGGATTTATGAAATGATTGTCAAGGGAATTATGGCAATTGAAAAGGCCAAAGAGCTGGTAGGAAAAGAAAAAGGAAAAAGAGAAAAATAAATCAAGGATTAAAAAGGGAAGCTCTGCTTCCCTTTTTTCTATGGCTTTCCTACATCTGGTTTTTTTCTTCTTCTGGCTCGAGCTTCTCCTGTGTCTGGTTTCTTCCTTTTTACTTCTTTTAATTCTTCTTTTGTCATTTCCCAATGTTCTTTCCAGACCGGAGGGGCAGGGGTTGGAGGTGTATAGCGAACTCCAATCCCAACTCCTAGTCGAGCAGCAGCAGAAGATTTGAGGTAACTGTGGAGAGGAGCATTATATTTTTTGTACCAATCCTCAAGTTCTTTTTTGTTCTTTAGATTATGCTTTTTCATTATCTCTTCTTTTCCTTTTTGGAAAGCTTCAAAGAATACTCTTCCCCAAGCTCGACCAGCAGCTGCTACCTGAGCGCCGGTAGCAAATTTATGGAAAGCTTCCGAAGTAGCTGCTCTTGTTATGGTTTCTTTATCCCAAAAATCTTCTATGTCTTTTGGTTTAGCACTAGCCGTTAATTTTTCAGCTAAATCTTTAAATCCGGCTTCTCTATCTTTTTGAGTGAAATCAAGGCCGGCTTCAGCTAAAGTCCCTAAACTGACTTTACTTTTTTCAGCTACCTCTTTTGCCCAGTAAGGATTGATTTTTTTAAGACCACCAACAGCAGGCGGATAGACTTTTAAGGCATCTTTCATTATGTTTTTTATCTGCCCTTTGGTAATGCCCTTGAGAGACATTAAGTCTTTAACTTTTTTATCTTTTATTGCTGCTAACAAAGCAGCTATTCTATCTAGTTTACTAAGAGGCTTTGTAATCTTTTCAGCTAAATAATCAAGAGATTTTCCTTGGGCTTCTTTTGTTTTTTTATCGATTTCATTTTTTAGGCTTTCAGTGATTGCGGTTTGGAAATGGGTAGTAGCTCGCCGACCCCAAATAGTAGCTCCTAAAGTGAAAGGAGCAGCTACCCCTCTGGCTACCCCACTTGCT
>Ga0180301_10004655_pt1 | contig 10585 bp, 1 predicted proteins | sample GuaBasSediGuay16_FD_121797 | JGI IMG/M metagenome (GOLD analysis project Ga0180301, IMG submission 121797) | Subseafloor sediment microbial communities from Guaymas Basin, Gulf of California, Mexico - Guay16, Core 4569-2, 12-15 cm | ecosystem: Environmental > Aquatic > Marine > Hydrothermal... | reverse complement strand
GCAATAATGCCTAGTATGTACTCGGTGGGTAGTGGTATCATCGGTAGTGGGGCAACGGGCAGTTCTTCCGGCTTGATCTCGTAGGTGCTTAGGGTACCGACGTAGATGTCGTCCCCAGCGAACGAGACATCGACCCTGTATGTTTCGCCCCTGAACAGCTCTATTAGTGGGGTTCTGAAGTAGCCGGAAGCATCTGTTGTTGCGTTGAGGGTTCTGGTGTAGCCAGTCTCGACGTTTGTTATGTTAAAGGTTACCAGCCTACCCGATACTCCATCACCGTAGTAGTCCCTAAGGTATCCCTCAATATAGACCCTCACGGACTCCCCTCCCTGCCTAATGAAGGGTAGCCACCACCATATTGAGGATAGCTGGTAACTACTGACCTCAGCGAATGATGTGGGCACCCTATACCAAGCCTTAAGAGTCACGTCCGTATTGTTTATAGTCACCACCCTAGAGGTTTCGTTAAACCCGTCAAAGAAGCTGTAGAAGCTGAAACCATCAATAACTACTGGCAACTCCACCACGTAGTTCTCTGAATAGAGGTAGTCCTCTATAATGGATCCGATATAACTGCTACCGTTGATTAGTATCATCGGTTTGAGAGGTAGTCTGTTGCCTAGCCTATCATAGACCTCTATCCTAAGCTTGTATAGATCCGTGATGTTGATTTCACCAACACTTCCAAGAGAGCCTTCAAGTACTAAGTAGGTGCCATCCCAGTAGTACTTCAAGTCGGTGACATTGCCTACAACATTGACCTTAGTCGGCTTATCTTCTATATAGTTGATATACAGCTTGAATGATCCAGTACCGTTGAGCAATACCCTCATTCTGCTGAATGGGAACCTATCGCTTAAGCTACTATACTCGATGATGTTAACTCCCTTCGGCACCACAATGCTACGCTCATATCCTCTGTAGTCCTTCGTTAGCTTGAGTAGGTTCGATACAACCTCCACAATAGAGCCGCTCAACGTGCTGTTGAGGCTGAATAAGTATTCTGCAACCACTATGTCTCTAAACAACACCTTTATCCTATACAATCCCGCTGGGAGGTTGCCAATATCGAGTTCGTGGGCTGAAACCCTCTTTATTTCAGCACCGGTTGTAGCATTCTCAACAACAATTACCAGAGGCTCATATACGGGTAGTTGTCCAAAGACATCCTTTGCCCTTACCTTGAAGCCTCCGTAGGTAACAATTATCTCGTGATATAGGCAACCGAACTCAAGGTTAGCATAGTCCTCCACAAACGCCTTGAATACATGCTTTGCATCAACTTGCATCCTATACGTTACAGTATCTGTATTATTAAACACCTCTACGTATGCCGATATATACAGCGTGGCATTAACCTCCCTCGGGAACACTGCTGTGAAGTTCTCCCCAACCAAGAGGGTACTTGGCAGTTGGATGCCCCACAGAACATTCGGCAAGGTGCAGTAGATGGTTAGGGTGCCGTTGCCCAGTATGGTAACGTTGTAGACATTGAAGACAGCATTGCCTAGAGTTTCATTCCCTATATAGACCGGTGATAGAGCGGTGTCATTGAGGCTCATGGAGCTGAGGTTTAGCTTACTACGAAGCTTCACGGTTATGTTTGTCTGCGATGCATTGGTTATATCAGCGGTAATGGTGACATTCAGAAACTCACTATAAGCAAGTTCAAGCGTTGCGTTCGGAGACAGAGTAATCAAGGTGTCGTTGACATCAACATACTCTATGTACGCAACACCTTCAAGCTGAATATACTTCTCAACAACAACGTTCTCTGCTTCGGATCCAAGCGACACCGAAGGCTCCGGATCCACATACTTCCTAACATAGAAGTAGTCTACCTTTATCGAAAACGATGAAGCGGTATTACCACCTGTAGCAACGATAAACCCTAGCTGATCTGGGTTAATATCCACAGTAGTGTTACATAAATTAACCCATGTAGAGCCATCCTCCGAGTAATCCCAGTAATAGACATTGCCAACCTTCCTAACCCTCATGTAGAGGTCAACAGCACTCACATCCAAAATTCCATAATCGGAAGATACCGTATTACCCACCCACGAGAAAATTTGTATCTTATGCCCATTACTATAACCTCTCCTCATCAGATAGTAGTCTCCGTTAGCAGAGTTCCTAACCATGATGGCACCACCCTTGTAGTTAGTGCTTGGATTTATGTAGACTTTAGCAACGGCAACAAAATCGGTCTGCGGATGGCTGATATATAGCAACGGGAAGTCTCCATCGCTATACCATGACGTGTAGGGGTTGGCTGTTATGGTGACCCAGCCTAGGTTCGATGTTAGCGAGTACGAGCCTCCGTCTCCAAGGCTCTCAAAGGTCCATTCGGGTCTAAGTGTACCGGTGAAGTGGTCGAAGAAGTCGAAGACAGCAGTAGGGTCACTCTTGCTGCTAACTCCCTCTTTTCCATAGTACATGTATATTCTGGTAGTGCTACTCGCTGGTATGCTTGGAACCTTTACCCATACGGGTATTGGAACAGCCGGTGGTGCCCTTCCATAGAAGAATATGTGGCTTGGTTGCCCTTCACCAGCTCCCCATACAACCACTATGTCTTCTGTCCAGTTCAAAACCCTCTGAACTGCAAAGTGCCTATAGGGGCTGTTGTAGGTTATCGGTCTCTTTATCCATGTCTTGCCGCCGTCATAGCTTATGAACTTGTATATTTCACCTCCTCTAACACCGCTGAAGGGTCCACCATAGTTTATGAAGACATGTATTTCGGATGAACTCTTAACGACTATAGAACCCATGTCACGGTACCAGTCGGTCTCGGTAATATTGTGGAACTCCCATGCAGTGCCATTCCACTTAGCGAGCTTGAATACTCCCTTATCACTATTCTCGCTTAGTTGCTCAATGAACAGTATGTATGGATAACCATTCTCATCGAAGTCCATGTCCCACACATAGAGTTGCCTTGGAAATGATGTATATATCCTAGCCTCTTCTCCGAAAGGTAGTGTTAGCGGTGTCCCATCCATGAGATACCAAGTGTTGCCGGAGTCCGGGCTGTAGGCATGATAGATGTTGTACTTACCGGTGTAGTAGGGGCTTGCCGTATCGTTCATGTAGCACATCATAAATGCTAGGTGAACCGTATCCGGAGAACTCCACCTAACAACGAGGTATATCCAGTGCCCTTCCAGCCGTGCAATCTGCTTCTTAGTCCATGTCTGCCCACCATCGGTTGAGACAGCCATTGATGTGGGTCTTGTTGAGCCGGATGGCGATTTATCAAAGTATAGAACTATTAGGTGTCCCGTGCTGTTGAAGTGTGGGTTCGGATAGTTACCAGCGGTAATCGAGGTTACTTGTACCCACGATGATGGATCCTCCGGATTAGCAGACCTATAGACAAGTATATCTGAGGAATCCGCTGTGAGTACCCAGATGTAACCGCTCTCATTAATTGCTATAGCCGGAGGAGAGCGGTCATCCCCACCGGCAAGCCTCGGGTTATACGCAACAACGTAAGAACCATACCACTTCTTCTCGCTGTGGTCATAAACGACCATCTTGATGTTTCCTTCGGTAGTCTCAGACTGGTAAGTAATGTATGTCCTATTATAGGTACCCTCGAAGTGGACAGCAGTCGGGTATGTTTGCGGAGTCCAGATTGAGAATGCAGCCGGTGTATCTGGGAAGTTCACAGTCTTCCAGCTCCAATCACCATAGACACCATCGTATAACACAGCCGGTCTGCTGGGATACTCAACATAATATGGAAGCTCGTTACCAGAATCATCAACAAATCTTAGGTCACTAAGGTTGTACTGAGCGTGAAGCCAAATAGGGTCATCTGGCTGAAGCAATATCTTTACTTGATAGTCTGAAAGTTGCGTACCGCTTTGCTCAGTTACTGTTATCTCTCTTACATATTTCCATTCAATGAAAGCTGGGTCTGCGTCAACCAACGAAGATGATGCAACAGGCAGTATTGGTATTATACCAATCAGCAAGACTGTGAGTATCAAGATTGCTTTTTTCCTTGTGCTGATCATATTCCTATCTCCCATTAACTATCATATCCTCGAATGTTTTAAAACTATTCAAAGAATAATTGTTGGGGATCCAAGGTGGAGGTAAGGTCACTCTACACGGTAGCTTTACTCGTAACGGTAATACTTTCAGTAATTAGTGCAGTACCCCTGAACTCGCTACTAACAACAGCACCAACACAAGAACCGCATCTAATGCAACAAATCAGTAACAATGAGTTACCTAGAGTCACCCTAATAAAACTATGGAGCGTTACACACGGAGCCTACATGGCAAAGTTTGTAGGAGAAAAATATGTTGTGGTCTTTACTAGTCATGGCGATGTGAGCTTAGACGGCAAGTACATCTCATCGTGGAGGACAGCGTATGTTTACAAGGTAGATACTGGGGAGCTTCTCGGCACTCTAACACCCGATGATGACTACGGTGATACATGGGAGGTTATATCATGGGAACCTTTTCAAGTTGTGAAAGTATGGGGTAAATCAGGGTTCTTCTCAGCAGATTCTAAGAGAATGATTGAAGATGTTAGACATAGTGGAACAAATGCACGTGTAGTAGATACTACGATATGGACTATCATACCGGTAGACTGGACCTTTACTGACACCAACGGGGATCACTTCTACGTTGTGCAACTGGATTACTCCGGCTCATATCTGTTCGTGGGACACATAGCTTACGGCACATTCTATATCTACAAGTATGACCCTGAGCAAGGAAAGTACGTACTATTCTTTATACATCAGGAGAGCGGAAACTACGGTAGGAGGGCTCAAATAACCCTTGACGGAAAGTACATAGTTGTCGGGGGTCTAGATTACGGCTACCTAGACATCTGGGAGAGGGTTAGTGATGAGCCGGGACCGACCTCATTCGTTAGGGTCGTGCATTACGAGCTACCTGATGTTGGCGGGCTGGGTTCGCTAGGCATTAGCGACCCATATAATGTGGGATACGTCATCGGGGGCACAAAGAATGGGTGGGTCATCATAGCATACTTCAACGCCACCACCAAGGAGTTTAAGGTGGTTTATCAGGCTAAGGAGGCTCCCGACGACTCATGGCTCTACAACCCGTTCTACGATAGGTGGATACCTAAGGTTACTGAGGTCTTCGCTCTATGTAGCCATAGGGTTAGCTCAAGACCGGGCTACGGCATAGTCTATGACGTACTGACGAACCAGACCGTAGTGATTCACTTCGCAGACCCCGGCTCCCCACAATGGAGTGCCGCCGCCGTAAGCCCTGAGGCTAACTACGTGTTCCTAGGTAATGCCCTATACATGGTTGTTAAGAGGGACATCCAGTCAGGTCAGCCTAGGGTTAGGTTGTGGGGCTCCATAGAGTTCCATAGAGATTACCAGAGCCTCTCAGAACCGCTGGTCTTCACGGCTCCAACTAGGGACTATCACCTGTACTTCTACTCCGGTAGGGTGACGGTTAAGAGGCTCCATGTCGAGTCGGTGACTGTTGACCTTATTGAGAATCCAGACTTTATTCAGGGTAGGCTTACGAGGCTTTATGAGAAGGGCTTAATATACGCCAGTACGATCTCCGCCAAGCATGTCGAGGTGAGGAACCTAAGCATAGTCACGGGTGAAGATGTGAGGGAGATAATGGAGGGTGAGGGGATAAAGGAGGTCGAGAATTACATAGCAACTGTGAGTTCGTTGCACTTCGTCCCCCCGGCATACATAGAGGAGGGTCATGCTTGGTACGGCTCGGTAATCTATGTACCTCTGGACGTACCCCTCAGTATCTATGACGACATCACGATGCAGTTAAGTGCCTCCATACGTACCGAGCTGGTCTTCTACAATAAGACCAAGAGGGTTCTCGGTATCCTAGGGTTCCCCGTAGAGATAGGTGGTGGTGTAGGGGTTAGTGCCCCGACGTTCGCTAAGATTGCTTGGAAGGTAGCTGACTGGTACGGCTGTAAGTACGGGATAAGCCTAGGTAAGGCTGCCGCAGTAGCCCTCGCCCAGCCCGTAGCTAAGGTAGTCGGTATAGTAGGTATAGCTATGGCTGGGTGGGGGCTCATAGACTCTGCCATAGTGTATTTTAGGTATGGCGATATAGTGCCACGAAGCTGGATAGTCATTGCTCCCGTAATTGTCGATAGGTACGGCAACAGGTATAGTGCCGTGAAGTTCGTGGTGCCTCTAGAGGCTTCGGAGGAGCTCGGGACATACTATAACTTAATGCGTCAGTACTTTAAGGAGCGTGGCTACACGGATGTAGGATTTAGTGCCCATTTCCCATGCGAGACTTGGGATGAGTATAGGGACTTACTGGCTGGGGGCTACGCACCGCCTGTGGATCTTGAGGCTCTGGTAGAGGATACCATAGCTTCGAAGTACGGATTGAACATGACCGAGCTGAGGATCGTAGGTGTTGATGTGTTCATCGTTACAGCCCTTAAGGTTAGGGAGACCTTCTGGGAGTGGCTCTTCGGGGTCGGTGGTGTTGATGCCTATACCGTCACACTTGTTGGTGCCGCAACAGTAAGTGTGAAGGGTAAGCTTAAGGCAAGGACGGTGACCAACCCCTCCGAGATAGCCTCCCTACTGGGTAAGGTGGCTATAAATAATGTTGATTTCAATCTACTACCGGGTACTGAGGGGGCTTACACGGATTTCGCCTTTAACTTAGGTGTTGAGGGTCTAGCTATAGACTTCGGTATGAGGGAAGGTTACTTCGCCGACATAGACATTACGGTTGATGTAGTGATCACGAAAAACTTCCAGCCCCTAGGGAGTTTCGCCTATATTGCCTCATTCCATTATGACAGGTTCCCGCAAGTCAGGTTGTGGAAGATAGAGCTTGTTGACATGCCCCACCCAATGTATAGGGTGGAGAGGATTTATGAGTACAGCTACGGCACCTTCACCAGCGATATGACCTTCGCCTTCGCCCTCATCAGCACGGTCGAGAGTAATGTGAGTCCCACCGGCATGTTCTACTACTACGTAGCTAGTGATCCGAGGTACTTCGACCCCGCTAATGGAGGTCTCCTACAGCCTTGCGAGAGGTTCACGATCAAGTACTTCTACGCCCCACCACCGGATGCGGGTATTAAGATCCTGCTCAACGGAACTAAGAGAGCTAGTACCCTACCCCACCACGCTACAGTCGTTATCAGCTCGTATAATGCGGAGCAGGACGTTGTGTATGGGCTGACGATTAAGGTGAAGTATCTGAGGGGCTTAACCGAGGTGGCTATAGATCTGGAGACCTTCACGGAGATAGTCCATGTAGGGAACAACAGTAGGGTCTACCGAATCTACGACATAACACCATACGTTGAGGAGGCTATATCATACATGAATGCCACAGGTGAGCGGACATTCATAGAACTCATAGCAAAGATATACGAGGCTGAATACAACTACATGGAGTACAACGATGAGGATGAGGTAGACTACTACCCGCCACCTACAATACCTCCCCCCATACCTGTCAAGGGTAATGCCTCGGTAGTTGTTAAGGTGTATGAGTACGCCCAACTAGAGGAGGGGAACTTCACTAGGAGACCATCCGCTAATGCTACGGTTAAGGCTTACTACGGATACACAATCGGGGCTGGGCTTATGTACACCAACGTTACTGACGAGAACGGCACCACCACCTTCGTATTACCTGTGGGTACATGGACTTTCGTGGCTTCAAAGCCGGGCTACCTAGATGACTTCTCAATAGTTTCCGTATACGCAAATAATACGCCCGTAATCCTGTTACTTTCACCTATATCCAAACCTTCAAGGGAGAACAGAACCTATGTATCCGCTAATGCCACCACGACCTTCTTTATCTATGACGGACGGAACGCCAACCCAGTATCTAATGCGAACGTGACCGCAAGACTCATAGAGCCTACGGACAGCCCATACTACAACAAGACCTTCACGGCAATAACGGACTCAACAGGACATGCATACATGGCACTCCCGCTGGGGAGGTATGAAGTGACTGTTAATGCCTCAGGCTATAGGCTGTACCGTAGCGAGTATGTAATTGATAAGGATAGAACCATAAACATCGCCTTAATACCTGAGACGCTCGTGAATTTCGGCTCCCTAAGAATCATAGTTATCTATAGTGACTGGAAGCCCTACGAGGGTGCCCATGTCGAGGTGAGGAACGCTACTGATGGATCACTCATAGCCGTACTATCAACTAACTCCTTCGGAAACGCAACCCTCACCCTACCGCTATATCAGGTATACAACGTGTCCGTCCATGTAGTTGAGCCACTCTATGGTAGGGAGTACTTCGACTACGACCTAGTGAACCTGACGGAGAGCGATATAGCGGTGCCTTTCGTAGTTCCTTGGGAGTCCCCACAACCGCCCATACCTGTGGAGGAGTTTAAGAGCTACTGGCTGACTGTGCAGGTGGTATGGTCTAACGGTCTGCCATTTCATGGAGCTAACGTCTCGGTATTCAACTACACATCAGGTGAGCTGATAGATTCAGTCCTAACGAACGGTACCGGCACCGCTCACTTCCTGTTGCCGGCATTTAAGATGTATAAGGTAACTGTTGAAGCCATTAATCCATACACTTCGGAGGTGTATCGGAACTCATACGTGCTGAACCTAACGGAGAACATCTGGAAAGAGGAGTGGTTGCCTTGGTCACCGCCCAAGCCTGTAGAGAAGAAGTATAGGCTGATCATATTCGCTTATGACATAACGACAGGCAAGGGAGTCGAGGGGGTTCAGGTGGTAGTGAATAAGGGTGAGACCGGGACAGCATGGACTGCCTACACAAACACAACGGGCTATGCGGAGGTGTACGTACCATTCCTAGGACTTTATAATGTTACGGGCATCCATAGAGACTACGAGCCGATATTCAGAGAAATATATGTAGTAGAGAATAACACCCCGATCAACCTACCGCTATCACCAGTACTGATACCTTCGGAGGTACCGCCACCACCATTAAACGCTACTGAGTACCCACCCATAGTGGTTAAGGAGGTCAATAATTACTGGCTATCCGTGCAGGTGCTTTGGAAGGACGGCTTCCCATTCCAGAAAGCCCTAGTCACGGTCTACAACCTAACCGATGGTAGCGTGATGTTCCAGATGGACACCAACGGAACTGGGTTCGTGCACTTCCTAATACCTGAGAATGCAAGTATTAAGGTAACTGTTAACGCTACACACCCGCAAGACCCCTCACTAACGTTCTACGATGAGAGGGAGCTGAACATGACCCAGCACTACTTCATATCCTTCACGGTGCCTTGGGAGAGCGAGTACCAAGCCTCCGAGGTATGGCTGAAGGAAGTTCACTTCGTAATACATAGAGGGCAGGGATACTACTTCGGTAATGTGAGCCACCTAGCATTACTTAAGATATGGACTAACAAGCCTCAGAACGTGACGGTACATCTAGAACTCATTAATGCCTCAACTAATGCTACCGTCACGGCTAAGGATGTCACGCTATCGCTTGAGGAGGGTCTCAACACATTCTTTGAGTGGCTGGAAGTCAATGCCAGTAAGGGAGGGTACTTCAGGTTCTTCGCAAACATAACTCAGTGGGAGTACGATACAGACCCAACCAATAACTGGGCATGGAGCGAGACCCAATACCTAAAGCCTATGGTCGATATTCAGGTATTCATACTGTGGAGACCTGTGGAGCAGAAGCAGAGATGGAGCTTACTGCCCGAGGACATCATAGAGATAGATATAGGTGTGAAGTTGCCGATAAACACCTCAAGTAAGCCGGCAAGGATTTCATGGAGGATTGAGAAGTACAACCTTAAGAACTTAATCTATGATTTAGAGCGTGGTGCTGAAGAGGAGGTAAGGGTCGTTAAGCCGAGTACTATATGGAGGAACATAACTGTGGTAGTGCCTTGGACCTCTAAGCTAGTAGTGACCGCCAACGCAACCCATGAATGGGAGGACTTCGGATTCAACAACTTCGTTAACGTAACCATTAAGATAGACCCCGACGTTAAGATAGCACTTATTGATGCCCCATCACTCGTCACTGAGGGTCAGCCGTTTAAGGTCGTAGTGAACCTCACAAGTAATGTCGAGCCCGGAGGAGGTATAGGGTGGGTAACCCTAGAGGACAACACTACACATACGTTACTCGTGAGGGAAGAGATAGAGTTAGCACCACAGAAGACCCTTGAGTTAAGTGCTAAAGCCCCTGAGAACCCAACAATGTTCTGGTTCCTCCACCTACCGACCACCGAGCACCTCATGATGACCCAGTTCGCCGGATACGACCTATACCTAGGAAACAACAGGCAGGAATTCACCTTGAGAGTTATAAGCTATCAGTGGGTAGCGATAATAGCCATAATAGTCGTCATAATAACTATATTCGCAGTCATTAGGGCTGTAACCCACACAATAGCAACCATAGCTACGGAGAGGCGTAGATTCGTGAGAAGGAGGAGGTTCGTTAAGAGGAGGGAGTAAATTCACTCCTTTTTAATGTTTGCTTTCTTTTTGAATTCTATTACCCCCTTAATTCTTAGGTATTCAGACAGGGCTTCTAGGGCTTCCTTTCTGCTTCCTTCATT
>Ga0180301_10004653_pt1 | contig 10590 bp, 9 predicted proteins | sample GuaBasSediGuay16_FD_121797 | JGI IMG/M metagenome (GOLD analysis project Ga0180301, IMG submission 121797) | Subseafloor sediment microbial communities from Guaymas Basin, Gulf of California, Mexico - Guay16, Core 4569-2, 12-15 cm | ecosystem: Environmental > Aquatic > Marine > Hydrothermal... | reverse complement strand
GAACGTTTCAGTTATATCAAGATAAAAGGACTTATGACAATGGGTCCCTTTGTAGATAATCCAGAAAAGCTCAGGCCTCTATTCAGGGAGACAAAGAAACTCTTTGACAGAATAAGGGATATGGGTATAAAGAATGCAGACATGGAAATACTCTCCATGGGGATGTCAGACTCTTTCCTAATTGCAGTGGAGGAAGGTGCAAACATGGTGCGTATAGGCACTGCTATATTTGGGAAAAGGCCATACTGACTCCTTCAGCTTTCCTTGACTTCAATCACATAGCCTATATAATGAAGTTATGAGAAAGGTCTTTGTTTTTCTATATCCGATAATTTTTTTATCCCTTCTTCTTCCCCTTCTGGGGAAGTTTACTCCACCCAATCCAATAGTTTTATTCCCTGTTTTTGCCCTTTTGTTCTTCAGGCTTAAACCCCTTCCATTATTGAAATTCACCTATTTAACTCCCACACCATCGCTTGTAATAATGATTTTTATATTGAGCGGAGGATTCTGGGGAGGTGTTATTTCATTGGTTACCATCCTTCTGGCAGACATTATAAGAACCAGAAATATTGAAACTGCGGTTATCAATTCAACTGCATTTGGTAGTGTTGGATTGATAGTGAATTATCTTGTCAGGTTTCATACTGGTGTTACCCTATCAAACTACTTCACAGCCCATTTGATTTATTTTATACTTGTATTGATTGTTTTTTATACACCAGAACTTGTTCAGCGTAGTATGAGGCCTGGTGAATTTATTTATCTCCTTGGTTATGAATTACTATATATATCTGTCTCTTCAATTATACTTTATATGTTCTACAGGTCATACCACCTTGGCTTAATTCCATTTTTGGTTTATCTAATCTCCCTTGTGCCAATCATTGCAGGACTTGCCTATATATTCAGTATGTCCATTGAGGCAAAACGCCTGAAGATACTCTTTGAGATACAGGAGGAGATGAAATCCCTTTCTGTGAAGGATACCATCCATCTTGTTCTGAAAAACTCAAAGAGATTTATTGACTGGACAAATGTGAATTTTGCTGCACTTGAGGAAGAACATGTGAGACTGATCTATTCAACCTCACGAGGGTTTGTATCAGATTTTGTGACTCCACTTGGCAAGGGTGTAGTTTCAAGGGCAATAATGGAAAAGAAAACAATTATTGTTGACGATGTTGAAAAAGAACCGGATGTTATTGTTCTGAATAAGGATGTGAAGTCTGAAATGTGTACCCCCATCTATTTTCAGGGTAAACCCATCGGGGTTCTGGACTTTGAACACAGAATCCCAAATGCCTTTACAAAGTATGATGCAAGGATGGCAGAGTTCTTTGCAAGGCAACTTTCAAACAGTTTAAAGATATATCTTGACCTTGCACCAATTGTTGATTCAATTGACCGTCTCAACACAGGTTCAAAGGAGATAAGGGGAAGGGTGGATACAGCCCTCAATATTGCCTCCAATAATGTAGAAGAGGCAAAATCAATATCAGAAAATATGAAGAGAATACTCGGTGAATTGAATAGTGTTGGAGAGGAAATTGAAAGGCTATACTCAATTCTTAGTGAAATATCGGATGAAACAGATACCTTGTCCCGGAAAATAGATGGGCTCCATTCTGGAACTACTGAGAAGGCACAGGGCATTGACCAGCAGAGAGAAATTTTAACCCAGATTAAAGACTTCTTTGATAATCTAAAGGATATTACCACAACCTTAAAGAAAAAATCCCAGTTCTTCAGTGAAATCATTGTCTCAATCAACGAACTTGCCGATGATACGGGTCTACTTGCCCTGAACGCAAGCATTGAGGCACAGAGGGTTGGAGAAAAGGGCAAGGGGTTCAGTGTTATTGCCCAGGAGATAAACAGCCTATCAGAGAATGTTAAAGGGTTGTCAAAGAGTGCAAAAAAGGAGATAGAAAACTTTCTACATATACTTGGTGAACTTGTTGAAAACATAAAAAAGAATGAAAAATCCCTTAAGAAGATATCCCAGTTTTCCCTTTCACTGGGCGAATTCCTATCTTTCCTTTCTGGTGAAATAGAGGAACTCAATTCAATAACCAAGGGAAGTATGGAGTCCATGAGAAGGGGAATAGAAGAGATAAGGAAAATAAGGAAAGACATCAAATCTTCACTTAATGGTGCAATACAGAATGGTGAAAAGGTAGGAGAACTCCTTGATTCTATAAACAATATTCTCCATACAATGAACGAATTTGAGGGATTTGTTGAAACGATTTCACGCTCCCTATCTGAATTCATGGGAATTGTGGATATGTTCAGTCTTGATATCCTGAGAAACAAAGATGTTGAAAAGAAGGTTTGAAAGAAGAAAATACAGAACCTTTCACCCTCTTCTGATAGTAGGGTTGCTGGTATTTGTTATCTACATACTTATAATGTTAAAAAAGATATCAGGGAGGTGATATGGAACGTGTATTGAGCGGACTGAGACCAACTGGCAGAATACATATCGGGAATTATTTCGGTGCACTTGTAAACTGGGTGAGGTTCCAGGACGAATATAAATGCTTCTATGAAGTGGCTGATTGGCATGCATTAACAACAATGTATCCTGAATCAAAAAAGTTTAGAGGACTGATAAGGGAAACTGTTTTAGACTGGCTCACCGTAGGAATAGACCCTGAAAAGTCTGTTCTTTTTGTCCAGTCCGATGTAAAGGAACATGCAGAATTACATCTTCTGTTTTCCATGCTGGTAACAATACCAAGGCTTCAAAGAAATCCTACTATCAAAGAGGTTGTGAAAGACCTTCATATGGAGGATAAAATTTCATATGGTTTATTAGGTTATCCTGTTCTTCAAGCATCTGATGTTCTTATTTACAGGCCACAAAAGGTTCCCATTGGTGAAGACCAATTGCCCCATCTTGAACTCACCAGAGAGATAGCAAGAAGGTTCAACCACCTTTATGGTGAAACGTTCCCTGAGCCTGAACCCATACTCACAAAGACAAAAAGAATACCAGGTATTGATGGAAGGAAGATGTCAAAATCATATGGCAATGCAATCTACATAACTGAACCTCCAGAAGAGGTGGAGAAAAAGATTATGCAGGCGTTCACAGACCCAGAAAAAATCAAGAAAGATGACCCTGGCCATCCTGAGGGTTGTGTTGTCTTTGCCTATAGAAGTGCCATTGATGAGGATGGCACTAAAGATCTTGAAAAAAAGTGCCGTGCAGGAGAGATAGGTTGTGTCCAGTGCAAACGAGAAACTGCAAAAATAATGAATGAGTTTCTTGACAAATTCAGAAAAAGGAGGGAAGAATTAAAGAGCGTGGATGTTAACTCCATACTCAAAGAGGGTGCTGAAAAGGCAAGGGAATTTGCCCGTGAAACCATGCAAATAGTCAGAGAAAGGATGGGGATGTGGTCAAGAGACTGATTATACCACTCATTCTTTTATTCACCTGTTGCTTCAGGCACAATGATGCCCTGTACATATTCTTTTCAAGCCCATGGCACAATTTAAGCCCATATGGAACCCCACTTCCTCCTGAATACCAGGCAAGATTCACCCTCTATGAACCTCTTGTCTGGGTAAAGGTGAATGGATATATTCCTGCACTGGCAAAGTCATGGGTTACCATTGATGATACCACATGGGTCTTTCACCTTGTCACAAACGCAGTATTCCACGATGGTACCAGATTCACTGCAGGGGATGTTGTTTACTCATTCAAAAACTATATGGAGAAAAATCCCGATGAAAAAAGAAACTTCTATATTAAAAGCATAGTACCGCTTGATAGTTTTACAGTGAAATTCATCCTTCACAGAAACAATCCTTTATTTCTTCCCATGGTTTCTTCAGTTCCCATTGTATCTAAAACCCTTGAAGGCACGGGGCCTTATTTTCTTTACAGTGCAAAGACTGACACCATTATACTGAAGCGATTCAGGGGATACAGAAATCCCGTTCCATTTGAGTATCAATACATAATATCAATTGGGGATGCAGAAAAAAGGGTTGAGGCACTCTCTGGGGTAAATTATGGAGTGGCATTCAGGATAAATCCAGGAATAAACATGGATAAGTTACCCGGAGGCTTGAATACCAGAAGAGTAAAGACATACGCACTGAAATACATTGCATTCAGCAATCCTGGAAGGCTGGAAAAGGAAATCAGGCATATCATCTATTATGCAACAAGGAAACTTGATTTTACACCATCAGGGGAAATGATTTACCAGTTTGTTCCACTCCTCAGTAATTTTTACTCACCTGTAATAGAGGATTCACTTGAGAATCTCTGCAAAAAGGCGAGTATTAAACCATTGAAAAAACCTGTAACACTATCACTTGTCCACTGGATTACCATCAAGAACGAAGGAGAAATGATAAAAAATGCCCTTGAGCCTTACAATATAAATACAAAACTTATCTCTGTAAATAATATTGAAGAATGGATGAAGAAGATAAAACAGGCAGACATGTTTATAATCACTGTATTTTTTGACCCCAATGATATAGTCGGTGTATGGTTGAATGTTTTTGAGGAATTTGTTAATTCAAAAAGGATAAGAAATTACCTCAAGGGGGTTAAGCCTGAAAGTTTCATAGAATTGAAGAAAAACTCTGACAGGATTCAATGGATGCTCTTTGAAGAAATGCCACTGATTCCGCTCTATAACAGGGTGGAGACCATAGGTTATACAAACAACATCAGTTTTGAAACGCTTCCAGAACAATTTGTCCCATTTTATGGTATTAAGAAGAAATAGACCATGGATAGAAGGGACTTTTTGAAGTTGATAATCAGCGCCACAATCCTGACTGGAACAGGGCTTTCCACAAAAAAGGATACAAAAGAGGCATACTTTTATGAAAAACTGGAGAATAAAAAGGTAAGATGCACAAATTGTCCCCATGAATGTGTTTTAAGACCCGGAGAAATAGGATTTTGCAGGGCAAGGAAAAACATAGACGGTAAACTATACTCTCTTGCTTACGGGAATCCCTGCGCTGTACATATTGACCCCATTGAAAAAAAGCCTTTGTTCCACTTTTTACCAGGAACCACTGCCTTTTCCATAGCAACTGCTGGTTGCAATTTCAGGTGCAAGTTCTGTCAAAACTACCAGATTTCCCAGAAATCGCCTGATGAAACCGTTAATCAGGAACTTTCACCAGAGGATATTGTTCAGAATGTTCTCTACTACAGAAGAAAATATAATATCTCCTCAATAGCATATACATATACTGAACCCGGAATCTTTTACGAATACATGCTTGATACCTCTGAAAAGGCAAAAAAATATGGGATTAAGAATATATATCACTCAAATGGTTACCTTAATGAGAAACCACTTTTAAGACTTACAAAATACCTTGATGGTGCAAACATTGATTTGAAATTCTTCAATGAAAAAACATATCAGGATTTGTCAATGGGGCACCTTGAACCTGTTCTTGAAACATTAAAAACATTACACAGAGAAGGGGTTCATCTTGAGATCACCAACCTTGTTATACCACAGGTGAATGACAATTTTGATGAAATTAAAAGGATGGTGAAATGGATTAAATCCAATCTTGGCAGGGACATACCCATTCACTTCTCAAGGTTCTTCCCCACCTACAAGTTGACTAACCTGCCTCCAACACCCGTATCCACGGTTGAGAGGGCAAGGGCACTTGCGCTAAATCTGGGAATGCATTATGTTTATATAGGGAATGTACCCGCTGGTCATCCTGGTGAAAACACCTACTGCCCGAAATGTAAAAGAACCTTGATAAGGAGATTGGGTTTTATGGTGGTTGAAAATAATCTTGTGGATGGTAAATGCCCATACTGTGGAACTCCCATAAAGGGGGTGTGGGGATGAACATCCTTGAAGTGAATCACCTTAAGAAATACTACAGGTCGCCCTTTCTGAGAAAAAGGGTAAGGGCAGTTGAAGATATCAGTTTCGCTGTGAAGCAGGGTGAGATTTTCGGGCTTCTTGGACCTAATGGTGCTGGTAAAACAACAACTCTCAAATCCATAGTTGGTCTTCTGAAACCTGATGGAGGAGAGATTAGGTTGTTCGGAAGACCCCTGGATATTTCCCGGAGGGAGAGAATTGGATTTCTACCCGAAAACCCTTACTTCTACAGGCATCTTACAGGATATGAGTTGCTTAGTTTTTATGCCCATCTCTTTAATAAACACATAACAGCTAAAAAAATAAAAGAAATACTTGAAATGGTTGGCCTGGAACATGCCATGCATAGTAAGGTTGGAAGTTATTCAAAGGGCATGCTCCAGAGGGTAGGGTTTGCACAGGCAATCCTGAACGACCCTGATTTTATTATCCTTGATGAACCAATGAGCGGTCTTGACCCCATAGGGAGAAAGGAGATGAAGGACTGGATATTCAAACTGAAATCTGAAGGTAAAACCATCCTCTTCTCCTCTCACATCCTTCCTGATGTTGAGATGATATGTGACAGGGTTGCTATTATTTACAGGGGAAGGGTTGTGAGCACTGGTGTTCTATCAGAAATCTTACAGGAGAAGGTAAGATTTATAGAAGTCACAATAGAGGGACTGGATGAAAAGACCCTTGAAACCTTTGGGAAGGTATTCAGGTCTGGCGATAAACTCATGCTCAGGCTAACCAGCGAGGAGGAGAAGGACAGGTTGGTAAGTTTTGTTATTGAGAAAGGTGGAAGGATTATATCTGTGGCACCTTACCGAAAAACGCTTGAAGAACACTTTATGGAAACACTGGAGGCACAATGAAGAGCATACTTGGGATAGGTATAAATACATTTAAGGAAGGGCTGAGGGACAAAACACTCCTTTCTGTTTCCATCTCTGGCTTCCTTTTGATTGCTGCCTCCAGAATACTTGTGCCCATAAGCATTGGAGAATCCTACAGGGTTATAACAGACTTTGGTCTTGCCCTTGTTGAGGTGTTCTCTGTTCTTTTAACCATATTCATTGGAACAAGGATCCTCTATGATGAAATTGAAAGAAAAACCATTTACACAGTTGTTACAAAACCTGTAAGGATTTCAGAGTTTCTAATCGGGAAACTCTTTGGTCTAACCCTCCTTGTGTTTTCAATTCAATTCCTACTATTTCTTACAATCTTTCTCTTTTCAAAGATATACCTCCACTTTGTGTTCTGGAGGGTATTTGTATGGTTTTTCTTCCTCTTCTTTGAGATGCTTATACTGAATGGTGTTGCAATCCTTCTCTCAACATTCACCACCCCCATCACATCAGGGCTCATCTCCATGCTCATATACATCATAGCAAACACCTCCAATTACCTCAAAGAATTAAGCCAGATGGTGAAATTGCCCATTTTCACCTATATCGCAAACTTTCTCTATTACTTCCTTCCCAACTTCACCCTGACCAATGTAAAAACAGAGATACTCTATAATCTACCCATTGATAAAGGGCTTTATCTGTTTGCACCTTCCTACAGCATCATGTATGTTGTTTTTCTTCTAACGATTGCCACCATGCTTTTTGAAAAGAGGGAGTTCTACTGATGAAGAAACTGGGGGGCTTCGTGATAATCATAATCTCACTATTCGTATCTGTGCTCTTTGTAAAGTCTTTTGAAGACAGAAAGAAATCATTTACAGGTGAAAAACTCCTCTTCTTCCCCTCTGGTAAATTTATACAGGGTGTGGCATGTGGTTACAATAACTTCCTTGCAGACCTTCTCTGGATAAGGGGTGGTGTTTACTATGGTGGACAGAAGTTAAAGCACGGAAGCCTTGAATACCTTTATCACATGTTCAATGTTATAACCGACCTTGATCCAAAATTCGTCAATGCATACACAACAGGTGGTATGTTTCTCTTTGATGACCTGCATTCTCTGGAGATGTCCATGAAACTGCTGGATAAGGGGATCTATAACAACCCTACCAACTGGTATGTTCCATTTATGAAGGGATTCATCCTCTACCTTGCAGAAAAATACGACATGGCATACAGGTGGTTTATGGTTGCAAGCCTTTTTGAGACCAAAAGGGGTATGGCCTTCAAGTTTGCTAATTGGTGTTTACAAAAGGAGAAAGGACCTGAGATGACATTAAAATTCTGGGAAGACCTTTACAACTCAACTGGAAACAAATGGATGAGGGAAAAGGCAGTGAAGGGAATTTCCCGTGTTATTCTGTATGCAGCAGTGAAGTATAGAAGGGAGAAAGGTGAATGGCCAGAAAACATTGTTGTTCTTGTTAAGTCTGGATATCTACCCTATGTCCCTTCACTGGGTGGAAAATATTTCATTCTCAAGGAAGGAGAGGTCTTATGGTAGTCGGGATTATTTCTGATACACACGACAACATCCCTGCATTGAGAGAGGGAATAAAGATACTCAAAGAAAGGGGGATTTCCTGTGTTTTCCATCTTGGCGACATAATCTCTCCATTCATGGTGAAGGAACTTGATGTACCCTGTGTTTACGCTGTGTTCGGGAACAATGACGGTGACAAACTTCTCCTGAAGGAAAGGTTTTCTGAAAGGGGATTCAGGATATTCAAAGGACCACACAGGATTGTTTATAATGGCAAAAAAATTCTGATGATGCATGAACCGTTCCAGTTAAACAGGTTCAAAAGGGAAGACTTTGACCTGATTCTCTTTGGACACACACACAGGGTCTACATTGATGAAGATAAAACCCTTGTAATTAATCCAGGTGCATTGTCAGGATACCTTGCTCATGAAAAAACCCTTGTTATACTTGACCTCAACACAATGAAACCAGAATTAATAAAACTCTAAGGAGGTGCTTATGTTACTAATTTTAATTTCTTTGACACTCAATTTCAAGGTGAAAGAAGTTACTGTTTATACAACTTCGGCAAAGATTGTGAGGGAGGCAGTCAAAAATCTCTCAACAGGGGAATACACAGTAAGGTCAAACCTGATTCCAGGGGGAATTGACGAAAGAAGTATAAGGATAAGAGCCCCTGAATATGTCACTGTGGGTGAGGTGAGGGTCATCAGGGTTTATCCGGATACTGTATTCAAGGAAGAAATAAAGGTTTTTGAAGATAGTATTGAGACTATTCAGGATAAAATTGACCTTTTAACAAAAAAACTTGATGTATTGAAGGCAGAAGAAGAGTTTGTAAATTCAATCAAAGTAACAATGCCCCAGAAATACTCACAGGAATTGTATTCAGGAAAAACCTCCACACTTGCATGGACAAAGACACTTAAATTCCTATCATCAGAACTTGAAAGGATTAACAGGGAAAAACAGACCACCCAAAAAAGACAGACAAGATTAAACGATATCTTAAAAAGACTGAAGCGAACCCTTAATGACTTAAAAACGAAAACCACTTATCATTACATTGAGTTTCCTGCTTTAGTAAAAAGGGCTGGAACATGCAGATTTATACTTGAATATGTGGTGAGTGATGTAAAATGGATGGTAAACTACATTGTAAGGGCATTCCCTGATAAAGGTAAAATCCTTCTTGAATATCACGGGAAGATTAGACAAACCACTGGAGAGGATTGGAAAGATATTCATCTTACATTATCAACAAAATCCCGCATAAAAGATATTAATCCTCCTGAACCGTGCTCATGGTATCTGGAATCTTTTTCTCAGCCTCCGAAGGCCAAAGGAAAGGAGACATTCACGAAAACAGAATATTTGTCTGTGGTTCCCAAAGAAGAAAGGGAGTTTATTTCAAATAAACTGGATATACGCTCCTCTGGTATCTCAGTCACATATGGAATTCCTGGAACAAGAACAATTCCTTCAGGAAAATCTCCCACTGATATTTTAATAAATTCCAACGAGTTTGATGCAAAATTCTTCTACTATGTTATTCCAAAACAAATGGAGGCAGCCTTCCTGAAAGCAGAGATAGAAAACAAGACAAAAAATGTGTATCTACCGGGGGATGCCTCAATGTTTGTGGGCTCTGAATACACTGGCAATGGGAAAATAGATAAATTCACCCCTGGAGAAAAGATAAAGATATCATGCGGTGTTGATAACAGGATAAAGGTTGAAAGAAACCGCATCAGGAAGTTTTTTGATAAGGGTGGTGTTTTCAGTAAAAAGAAAAAGGTTGAGTACAGATACAGAAACCTGATAAGGAATGGGCTTGATAGAGAAATAGATGTAAATTTCATAGATTGTATCCCTGTTCCACGCGTATCCGATATAACCGTAAAGGATGTTTTCTTCTCTGTAAAACCTGATTCAGTAAACAAGGATAAGGGGCTTGCCTACTGGCAATTGAAAATTTCACCACAGGAAACCTTTGTGGAAACAACAGGATTCAAAATAGAATATCCCAAAGATAAACAGGTCTGGTTACCATATTGAAAAAAACTCTCCATCTATTAGTTGTATTAATTCTCTCATTTCTCATCACCTATTCAGGGCCTGTTAGGTATCTGGAACTCAAACTTATTGACAGCAGATTCAGGGTGAGGGGTGAGGAAATGCCCCCTGATGATATTGTGGTTGTTGCAATTGATGATGAAACATACTCCCACCTGAACATGCAGTTCCCATATCCAAGGAATATATATGCAAAACTTCTTGAAAACCTCAAAAAAGCAGG
>Ga0180301_10004652_pt1 | contig 10590 bp, 11 predicted proteins | sample GuaBasSediGuay16_FD_121797 | JGI IMG/M metagenome (GOLD analysis project Ga0180301, IMG submission 121797) | Subseafloor sediment microbial communities from Guaymas Basin, Gulf of California, Mexico - Guay16, Core 4569-2, 12-15 cm | ecosystem: Environmental > Aquatic > Marine > Hydrothermal... | reverse complement strand
TTTACATCTTTTTTATTGCGACGAAAGACTTTTGTAGCCTTGATCTCTTCTATTAAATGGTTGAGTGTGAGCTGCATAATTTGTATTTGTTTTATTTATTTTTTGTTATTTTGACAGTGCCATGCGACAAAACTTTAAATAATTTTAAAACTAAGACTATCAGTGAACTCCCAAGTTTTCAGGCTGATCGAGGGAAGTAAATTCGATGTTTGCAGTAAAAAGTGCACGTTCGACCCGGTCAACTACATCTACAAAGCCAAAGGCAAAAAAGAGGTGAGATTACTTAAAATTCTGCTATCAAATGATTGCAAATCAGATTGTAAATACTGTCCAAACGCATGGCAGAGGGGTTTCAGCTTATCGCCTAAGCAACTGACAAATCTATTTTTCTCAATGAAGGAGAAGAATTTGGTAGATGGAATTTTTATCTCATCCTCTCTCCACTCAGATCCGGATAAAGTTATGGAGGAAATAATTGAGGCTGGGAAATTAATCAGACAGAAATTTAAAGGCTATATACACCTAAAAATCATGCCCGGAAGTGATAAAGAAAGCATAAAACAGGCTTTGGAGATTGCAAACAGAGTTAGCATAAACGTGGAAACCACATCACAAACTCTAATGAACGAGTTAAGCGGTGTCAAGAACTTGAAAGAAGATATTTTAAGGAGGGAGCGATGGGTGGCTAAAGAAGTAAATAAATTAAGAAAAAAGGGATATAAAAGGAGTTTCACAACTCAAATTATTGTAGGGGTTGGTGAGAATGATTTGGAAATAATAAAATCCTTTGAAAAACATTATAAAATCAACGCCTCAAGGGTTTATCTTTCAGCGTTTACACCAATTAAAGGGACTCCCTTTGAAAAAAGAAGGAAGGAAGATAAAAGAAGGGTTGCAAATCTCTATAAAGTTGATGCTCTAATCAGAAAGTACGATTACGATGCCAAAGATTTTATTGAAATAGCAAAGAACGAGAATTTGCCAAGAATTGATCCAAAGGTTTTGATTGCTGAAAGAATGATTGAAAAAACAAATTTGGCCGAAGAACCGATTAAAGTTCCGGGAATTGGTTTTAAGGCTGCAAGGTTAATTGATAAAGGTTACAGTTTGTTTGAATTAAAAAAGATGGGATTTTCGATTAAAAGGGCTATCCCATATCTGACCTCCCAGCAGAAACTGACAAACTTCATAGAATTTTGATTTAAATTTAATTTATTCTGATTAATAATTAAAAATTAACAAAAACCAAATTAAAAACAACAATTTTTAAACATTGCATCTACATAAACCATGGCTAGGGATGTTGAAAAAATAGACCACGTTGTTGTTGCCGTGAAAGATGCTGAAAAAGCGATGAAGTTCTTTTCTGAACTCTTAGGAATTGAGTTTGACGAGATCGGAGAGGAGAAGGACTGGAAATTCAAGAGCTTTATGAGTTCGGAGGGTTTAGAACTGCTAACCCCAACAAGCGAGGACAGCGAAACAGCAAAGTTCATTCAAAAAAGGGGTGAAGGGTTGTTTGCTTTGTCTTTCAAAGTGACTGATGCTGAGAAAATTGCAAAAAAAGCTGAAAAAATGGGAATCAGAGTAATAGGGAAAATTGAGAGGGAGGGATTTAAGGAGATATTTTTGCATCCAAAGGATTGTTTCGGTGTTCAGATTTTGCTGACGGAATACAAAGAATATCATGGATGCACCGTGGCGTTGAAAATGGAGAAGAGGGAGGATAAGTATATCTAAAATCAATAAAAATCGATGAACCGAATTGAATTGAGAAATCTGAGACTGATGGCTAAAGTCAAGACAAACGTCGAGAATGCAAGTAAAATGTAATCCCTTTTTTTAAATTTGCAATCCTTGTAATCCACATAAAAATCAAACTGCAAGTTTCTCGAATAAAGGGTTTCCGAAATCGCTATCGATCTCAAGACGATGACAGAAATAAAGGTCTTCATAAGCTTTGTGTAGTACGACAATCCCGTTTCTGACAACGACAAAACTTCCGAAATGTTTTTTAAGTCTCTAACATAAATTTGAAACATTCTGAATGCCAAAAACAGTGTGAACACAATTTTTTTGGGGATTTTAAAATAAACCAAAGCACTTCTCAACTCTTCCACATCCACACCATAGAGAATTCCACTCCCAATGGTTATTAACGCAATTATCGCCAGAACTATCTTCAAATCCCCCCCAAAAAACAGTATCGAGACTGAAAATAGAATTAAAAAAGGTATTGATGCAATAATTCCGTAAATTGAGCTTCTGGAAAACACAAGGATGAAGATTGAAATTAATGTTGAGATAATCGGATTGAAACCAGAAGTGTAGATAGACACGGTAAACATAAACACTGCTAAAATTGCTATTCTGCCATTCAAACCATCTAATTCATCCACTCTTCTTTCAACAGCTTTCTCAACTATGTCAAGATACCTTGAAAGCATTCTACAACCTCACAATTTCATCACACATTGATGCCAACCTCTCATCATGCGTTGCAATTACAACAGTCTTTTCCAATTCTCTCAAGACTTGCACCAACTTAAACCTAAATTCGTAATCTTGCCCGGCGGTGGGTTCATCCAATAGAACAATATCGGCATCAAGGGCTTTTGCTATTGAAAGTCTTTTAGCCTCACCACCACTCAAAGAATGGGGATGCCTGTCTTTTAATTTTTCCAAGCCCAGAAGTTTGATCCACTTTTCCTTCGCCTCTTTCTCAACCTTTTTCTCACAAAAGTGATAGTTGGGGTATTGCAAGGCTATGGACACTTTGCCATACACTTTAACACCCTCAACTTTAATCAATCCTGCAATAATTTTTAGCAACGTTGTCTTTCCCGAGCCGTTGCGACCTGTTATTGCACAAACGCTATTCTTCATAATTTTCAAATTGAGACCTTCAAACAACTTCGAGTTGTATCCAAAACTTATTGAGTCCAATTCTACAGCAGTATTATCCATTCTCCTGTCTTCTCGTTCATTCAACCTAGTTTTCACGCAATTCTCCAACTTTGCATTGTTTTTGCCTTCCAACCAGATTACCCTATCAAACTTCTTTGCCAGTTCAATTCTGTGTTCCGACATTACAACCGTCTTATCACACTCAAGCAACAAGTTGAGAATTTTCTTGGTAATTTCTGGATGTAAATGTGAGAAGGGTTCATCCAAAGCTATGCAAGGTGCGTCGGAGGCTAAAGCGGTGGCAATTGTCACTAATTGTTTTTCTCCATCAGACAGTCTATGTGTTCTTTTGTCTAACAACTTCTTTATTCCACAGTACTCCGAAACTTCTTCGATCTTCCTTTCAACTTTATTCCTCCCAACCCTCCACAATGGTAAGGCAATTTCATCCCTTACTTTACCCATTAAAATCTGCTCCTCTGGATGCTGTGAAACGAAAAATACATGTTTTGGAGATGGTTTGCCAAACGCATGAATAACTCCTTCAACCTTACCGCCATAAAAATTTGGAATTAAGCCATTCAGCAATCTTAAAAGTGTTGATTTTCCGCTTCCAGTTTTACCTGCTATAAATACCTTCTCTCCTTCTTCAATTTTAACATCTACCTTATTCAGGGCTTTAATTCCATTTGGATAAGTGTAGCTTACGTTTTTGAGGGCGATCATTGTTTCCTTCACATTTCAATTCCTTTTTGTTTTAACAAATCAACAACATATGCATAAACCGATACTGCAATCAGATGATCAACAAAGAAGTCCTGCGGAATGAAGATTATCACACTGGCAACAAAAACACTCCAAAATGGGTTTAAGTTGAAACCAAAGTATTGTGAAGCTTTTACACTCCAACTCATTAACTTTGCATTAATTGTTGCATAGTAGTAAAACACAACAAAGCCAAGTAAGTAAACCGGAATTGCAGCAATACAACAGCCAACCCACAAAACGACCTTCTCCTTCAAACTTCCATTTCTCCAAAACATCTTCCTAAACAACCCGGCTATGAAAGCAGTCAATGGGAATGACCAGATATAACCTGCTGTAGGACCAACTAAAACTGCTATCCCCCCACCGAATCCTGAAGCAGCCGGAATACCAATAGCTATCATACCGATGTATATGAGTTGTGAAATCAAACCGTAAATTGGGCCCAAGAGCAAACCTGAAAACACAACCCCAAAGTTTTGCATTGTGTACGGTATAAATGCAATGTTGAATCTAATCTGAGCTGTTATAGCTGTTATTACCGCCATTGAACAAGCTAACACCATTTTAAAGTTGTTAACCATATTTTTTAGAAGTTAACAACATTTAAAAAGTTTACTAACTCAAACAATCGAAGCTTCATTTTAACATTCTAAAAATCGATAACCGTATATATCCGACTGTAGAATGCAAAACGATGAAGGTACCATGGAGAATGGTTTCTTCATGGTACTGCTCAGCCTGTGGTAAGTGTTGTAAAGAGTATAAAGTGAGGCTCAGTTTTTACGAATATCTGAAACTCAAGCATACAGGGTTTGTGGAGGAGAAAGTTGGTAGATATTACATAAAAAAGATTAAAAACACCTGTCCATTCCAAATCGGAAATTTGTGTTCGTTACAGGGTAAAACAAAGCCATTAGCGTGCAAACTGTATCCGTTTGTTGTGTTGAAGAGGGGTGATGAAAAAGCCTTGTATGAGTATAACAATGAAGAATTTTACGTTTACGTTGAGGTGGGTTGTCCAAACTTAAAATTGGGTAGGTCTAACAAAAAAATTGAGTCGTTGGTAAAGGAAGCAGTACAGTTGTTTTTAGGTAAAAGAGATACAAACCTAATCACATGTTCTCGATTTTCTCCAACTCCTCATCAATCTCCTTTATTAGCTTATTCAACGTTTCCTCAGAAATCAACCCTTTAATACAGCTATCCACCACAGCACTCTTTTGAGCCAATAGAACCCTCTTCCAAGTCCTAACCCAAATATCCTTAGCCAAATCCTTGTCTTCTACAAGCTTTGAGTAGTCCATGGACAACTGCTGGATTATTGAATCTAAATCTGAAATTATTCTTTTTGCTAATGTTTCCTGAATCTCTCCTTCGAACAGCATCCTCTCAACTTCCTGCTTTGCAGACTTTACAGCGATAATCCTGCCCAAAACTTCTTCATACCTCAACTTTTTCTCATCCATTACAAACTTCTTTTTGACAACTAACTCCAGGCTGATTCCTTGGACAACCAACGAGAACAGAACAACTCCAAAAACCATGCTGGCAATCATGTCTCTATTTACAACATCCAAGCTTAGCGCTAAAGCTACTGGAATCGTTCCATGCAGTCCACCCCAGAAAATTACGTGTTGCCATAAAAGTGGAATTTTGTTGTCAAAAAAGCCAATTAAATTTAAAATCGGATAGACTGCCAAAGCTCTTGAAAGTAGCACAACGGGAATTGCCACTAAAATTACATTCCAATAGTTCAAAAGCTTGTCGAGGTGTATGTCTATTCCAATCAGAATGAAAACGAGTGAATTTACGATGAAAACAACAAAACCCCAGAAGGTTATCAAGGAAACTCTCGTAGATGGGGACATTGAAAAAGTCCTTCCATAGTTTCCTATTATTAATCCTGCAGCCACAACGGCTATGACTCCTGAGACGTGGAAATTCTCAGCGATGATAAACGATGAGAAGGCTAAGATTAGAGTTATTGTTACCTCAATTAGGTGATCGTCGATATATCCTAAAATCTTGTATGCTGAATAACCCAGAATTAAGCCGATTACCGCACCACCAATGCAAACAACAAAGAAGTCCGCTATCGCTGTTATAATGTTTGCCTTACCAACTCTGGTCATCTCCAAAACAATACTAAAGATAACAACACCCGTACCATCGTTCAAAATGCTTTCCCCCTCAACGATCGTACTAAGTTTCTTTGGAACACTCAATGTCTTAAATGTGGCTAAAACGGAGACTGGGTCTGTTGGAGTAATCATAGCACCGAACAGCAAAGCCAAGAGTAATGGAATGTCTGTAAGATAATTTATCAAGTAACCGATTACAACAACACAAACAAAAACACCCAAGGTTGCCAAGGCAAGTATTGGCTTGAAATTACTCTTGAAGTTCTCCAATTCCGTGTTAATAGCCCCTTCAAACAGAAGTGGTGGTAAAATTAGGAAGAAAACTATGTCTTGAGTTAGTTTGATTTCTGGAAGTAGATTTGCCAAGCCGACAAACAGACCAACCAAAACCAAAGCTATTGTATAGGGAAATCGTATGTACTTGACCAACACTCCAACCGTGCACGAGATTAAGAGCAAAATCAGGATTTCCTCAAGCAACTCCATAAAAAATTTTGTTCAAAAAGATAAAGGTTACCTTTTAAATATCAATAATGCAAACAATTCTTTATGGATAGGGTCAAGGATAGTAAAACTAGAATCGGTGGTGTTGGTAAGCTTTTTGGGACTGACGGTGTTAGAGGATTAGCCAATGATGAAGTTACTGCTGAGATGGCAATGAATTTGGGCAGGGCTATGGGTAGTTTGAGAAAAGGAAGAATAGCAGTTGCAATAGATACGAGAATTTCAAGTTTTATGCTAAAAAATGCTGCGATTGCGGGAGTTTTATCAACAGGCTGTGATGTTGTGGATTTGGGATTGGCACCCACTCCAGCCCTACAGTATTACGTTAAAACGAGAAAAGAAATTAGGGGAGGAATAATGGTTACAGCAAGCCACAATCCAAAAGAATACAACGGCATTAAATTCATCCAAGAAGATGGGAGAGAATTTACGAGGGAAATGGATGAAGAGAGTGAAAAATTGTACTTCAGCAAGAACTTTGTTAAGGCAAAATGGAACGAAGTCGGTCAGGTGTACAAGGACAGCTGTTATAGAATTTATTTGGATGGGATAAAGGACAAAGTTGATGCCAACAGAATAGCGAAGAGGGAGTTTAAGGTTGTCGTTGATTGTGGTAATGGAGCTGGTTGTGTTACAACACCACAACTGCTCAAGGAGCTGGGATGTGACGTTTTAAGCATCAATTCACACCCAGATGGGAACTTTCCGGTAAGAAATCCTGAACCAGTTGAGGCGAACCTGTCGTTGCTTAAAAAATTCGTAACAGAGTTCAACGCTGATTTGGGAGTTGCCCATGATGGAGACGCTGATAGAGTTGTTTTTGTGGATGAGAATGGGAACTTTGTGAGCGAAGACGTTGCACTAGCTCTGATGGCAAAGTATTACGTTGAAATTAACAATGGTGGGAAAGTAGTTACTCCCGTTTCATCATCAAAGTGCGTGGAAGATGTAGTAATCGAGGCTGGAGGAGAGTTAGTCTATACTGCGGTTGGCTCTCCGGTTGTGGCTGAAACGATGATAAAAACCAAGGCTGTTTTCGGTGGAGAAGGAAACGGTGGTTTAGTTTTTCCAGAACATTTGTATGCGAGAGATGGGGCAATGGGTGTAGCCAAGATTTTGGAGATGATGGCAAGTGAAAACAAAAAGATTTCGGAATTGGTAAAAGGTATACCTAAATACTACACAATTAAGGAAAAAGTACCTTGCAAGGACAAGATAAAGCTGATTGAAGGGTTGAAAGAAGAATTTCCAGATGCAAACTTTATTGATGGGGCAAGAATAGATTATGAGAACGGTTGGCTATTAATAAGACCTTCAGGTACTGAACCAATAGCAAGGATTTTTGCTGAGGGTAAAGATAAAAAAACGGCAGAAGAGATCTTTAAGATTGGAATTGAAGCGGTAAAAAAGATTCTTCAGTTGTGATTTTAGATATATGCGTAAAGAATCACGCTTTGAATCAATCCAATGATGAAACCCAACACAGCCCCGGAAATCTCGATAAATCTCAACTCTTTTTTTGCAATTTTGTTGAACAAAGTCTCGATCTCTTCGTCGCTTATCTCTTTAGCCTTCTTTATTATGAACTCCCTAATATCAACGTTTTCAGCCAATTTTTTGGAGAATTCTTTTATTGCATTTGCAATGTAGTTGTTTATCGATGATGAGATATTTAAAGACAAGTTGTATCTCTCAGCTAGACCTTTAAACACACCAAACCTGTCCAGTATTTCATCTATCCTTGCTTTGATTGAATTTTCGTATGACCTCTTCATAGCTCCATCAATTATAAACTCAAAGTCTTTTTCATTCAAAATGTCGTTAAGTGAATCCAAAATCCTCTCCGTCAGTTCCTCACTTCTCGCTGGAATTAGCCCCTGAAATCTTATTCCAAGAATTTTAATAGGTTTTTTTGGATGAAAAAGTAATTTGACTGCAACAACGTTTGTTATGTATCCTATAAACGCTCCCAGTATCGGTGGGAGAAGGTATATCACTTCCATGTTTGTAATTTAAAATGAAATTCAAAACTTTTTGGGTTGTTCATCGTATTTAGATTATCTTAATTTTATTTTAAAAAAATTTAAATTTATAAAATAAATCTTGCATCAGCCACAGTTATTCTGTCGTCAAATGCAAAAGTTGGATTTAAATCTACCTCTTTAATCTCAGGATTTTCATGCATTAGCTTGGACAATTTCAACAGTAAATCAACTACCGCATCTAAATTTTTTGGCTTATCTCTATAACCCCTCAAAATGATGGAAACTTTCGTTTCATCGATCATTTTGATTGCCTCATTTTTATCAAACGGTGCGATTCTAAACGATACATCCTTGTAAACTTCAACGTACTTTCCACCAGTACCAAAAGAAATGACAGCTCCAAACTGTTCATCTTGGAATGCTCCAACAAACAACTCCAATCCCTTAACCATTGGAGAAATCAAAACACCCCACTCGGACTTTAGCTCGTTGAAGTGCTTGACAACTTCATCATCACTTCTTACATCCAATCTAACGCCATTAACTTCACTCTTGTGCAAGCCCTTAATATTCAGCATTTTCAAAACAACGGGGTAGCCAAACTTCTTAGCAATTTTCAATGCCTCCTTTTCAGAATAAGCTACACCGTAATCCAACACTGGAATGCCGTATTTTTTCAACAGTTCTCTGCACTCAGCCTCAGTTGGAAATCTGTTTTCTTCCAAAGCTTTTTTGATTATTTCATCCATAATACCACCTCAATGCAACCAAAGCTTTTGCCGCCCTTTCAGGTGTTGAAAACACTGGAATTTCTTTGGACTGCATCTTCTTTGTCTCTTCTCTCTCGACCTCTCCCCCACCAGTGTAACAAACAACTATTGGTTTTTCGTTCCAACACTGCTCTATTACTTCGCTTGCCCCTTCAATTGGATCCCCAAGCACAACTAAGATGGCGTCCACATAATCTTGACTTAGTTCAATACTTAGTTCAATCACATCCTTGTACATTTCAGCATTAGCATCTCCAGTCAAATCGATTGGATTGTCCAAGATTGCATGGGCTGGTGTTACTTCTCTAAGCTTCTCCTTCAACTCCTCTGGCGTATAAATCACATTAAAGCCATGCCTTTCCAATACATCTATTGCGAGAATTGCTGCACCTCCAGAACTTGTGACAATCAAAACCCTGTTACCATCAAGTTTGGGGAGATAAGCCAAAGCCTTCGAGAAATCGTAAAACTCTTCAAAATCTCTCGCCCTTATAATCTTTGCTTGTTTACAAGCAGCCTCAAAAACCTCATCCCGCCCAGCCATCGATTTTGTATGGCTCTCTACAGCTTTCTTACCCCTCTCAGTAACTCCCGGCTTTAGAACAACTATTGGTTTTTTACACTCCTTTGCCACATTCATAAACGCTCTGCCATCCTTGACACCCTCAATGTAGAGGGAAATCACCTTTGTATTCTCATCATTGCTAAAGAATTCAATTAAATCCACCTCGTTAACATCAGATTTGTTACCTAAGCTAACGAAGCATGAAAGACCGAAGTTCTCCACTTCCAACCAATCTGCAAAAGCAGCAGATACTGTCCCGCTTTGTGAAATTATCGCTATTTTTCCCTTTTTTGTTATCAAGGGCCATGAGGCACACATGCTGTTGTGGGTGTTGTTAATCCCTTGACAGTTTGGACCAATAACCCTTATTCCGTACTTCTTAGCAATTTCCAGCAACTCGTTTTCCAACTTTTCTCCTTCACCACCAATTTCTCTGAAACCGCCTGTGATGATTACAACGTTCCTTATGCCCTTCTTGCCCGCATCCTCTAAAACTGAAGGAACAAATTTCGAGGGTACCACTATAACCGCTAAATCCACCTCACCTTCAATCTCAATTAAATTCCTGTAAACTTTTTTACCCAAAATTTCGTCTGCCTTTGGATTGATTGGATATAATTCGCCTTTAAACCCTCCGTCAATCAAATTTTTTAGTATTGTGTGTCCAAGCTTTCTTGCGTCTGGTGAGGCACCGACAACAGCAATTGATTTTGCATAAAACATACGCTCCAGCACAATTTTTAATGATTAATTCTCGTATAAATCACTTTTGTTCTTATCGAGAATTGTGAAGTATTCAGGAATAATGTAGTATAATACTAAAAAATTAATAAAAATTATCGAAAATATTTAAGCCTACTTTATCTATTTATTAAGGAATTAATTAAAAATCAATTTTATTCATACTTTTTGTGACAAATTATTAGAAATATTTAAAAGTAGTTATAATA
>Ga0180301_10004650_pt1 | contig 10591 bp, 12 predicted proteins | sample GuaBasSediGuay16_FD_121797 | JGI IMG/M metagenome (GOLD analysis project Ga0180301, IMG submission 121797) | Subseafloor sediment microbial communities from Guaymas Basin, Gulf of California, Mexico - Guay16, Core 4569-2, 12-15 cm | ecosystem: Environmental > Aquatic > Marine > Hydrothermal... | reverse complement strand
TTTATCTTTATGGTTAGCTGTGGCAGTTACATGGTTTCTCATCGTAGCTTCCTACTTATTTCCTAGAGTCCTCACGCCGTTAATGGTCTTTCTGCTGTTGATAATAGTAGTTTTTTCTACCGTTGCTAGCTGGGCAATATCAAAATCAACGAAGCGTTCCAGAGGTAGATCTGGAAAAGCCTAATTATAAAAATATTTTTTCATTCTGAACTATGCATTCTATAGTTTTTATATGAAGAAAAGGCTGCAAAAATGTAGAGGTGTAGAAGGTGGAGGCCCTCTTCATATTCTTTTCTCTTTATTTTGCAGCCTCGATTTTCTGGATAATACTTAACTTTTACAATTCAAGAAAAAAGAAAGCTGCGAGATAATTAATTACATGAAAATTTTTGACTTAAGCATTTAGAAGCGCATTTTTTAGAAGTTCAAAGTTTTCCCGTGTAGGTCTACTTTTATATCTCCTTAGAAGAAAAATTAGTTCATCCCTATCAATCTCTCTGAGAACATTATTTATGGTTTTAGCAGTCTCTCCTTTTATGAAGAGAAACTGGCAGATAGATGTGACGTTAGATACTCTCCTTGCGACGCTTGCAGACTCAAAATCCAGAATCCATGGATTATCATTATGATCCACTATTATATGCTTTGAAGCTCTACTCAGTTCTCCATGATCCAAACCAGCCCTATCAAGCCTCCAACACTGCTCTAACAGGCTACTTAAGACTTCCCGAACTCTCCTCGCAACATTTTTTTCTTTTTTAATCTTCTCAATCCACGCTGGGAGTAAGAATCCCTCTATAAAATTCATTAACAAAAAGTTTTGAGTATAACTTATGAGTCTAGGACCTACATTAACGAGGTTTGCAATCTGAAGCATATCTGCCTCATGCTTCATCGTTTCTCTATCCGAATCTGTTCTCCTAATCTTAAGCGCCATATATCCTGAATCAGTACAGGCCAAAACAACTATGCCTACATGTCCCTTTCCTAAAACTGGTATTTCTCCCACCTTTTTTTCTCCCACAAAACATAACGCTTTTATTCCTAGCTTACTCATCTCGCAGAGACGCTTTTTAAACTCATCTGTATCAAATTTAGGATAGCATATAACTTGAGCAAATCTCTCTTCAGAAAGGCTATTTAGTGGAACTCTGCAATTCATTTCTCCAGGCTCTCTAATTGAGACTACCGGAGCCATCCTGGTCTTCCCACAAGATATCCTGTGAAGAAAGAAGCAAATTCTGGATTTTTAGAATAGAGCTCTTTAATCTCATCGTTAACAAAGATTTCTAGAGACGACGAAAAAGCCTTAGAAATCAAATTGGCGATGCCTATGCTTCTTCCACCATTCTTTAGAATGTCCCTGAGAAGGATTGCTACATCTTGATATTTCCTTCTTCTTTCAACAACCCAACGGTTACCCTCTATTCTCGGCCCAGAAACTAACTGTTTTGAGGCTAAATGCTTCTTTAAGAACCTCTCGCAATCTTTCTTTTTCGTAATGGGAGGACCTAAATGTTTCTCGACGGCTGGGAGAAGATGTGACTGTAGCTCAAAGATGAAAACGACCAAATTTTTTTCATCGCTCCAGACAGCTTCTCGCAGAATTTTAAATCCATGTCTGGAAATAGCTCCTCTCAGAGCTCTTTGAGATTTATATAGTTGACCCCAAAGCACGTCGGGAACAGTTCTCGCAACTGCAGTTTTTAAGAAGATAAATGATGTTCCCCTAGAATTCATCTTTTTTATAGCTTTTTCCGCATGGAAAGTTTTGATTTCTGGGGGGAAGAAAAAGTCGATTCGGGGCTTTTCGAGAAAGAGTCTTGAAGCAGCTATGAACTCGGCAAGTCTCTCTCTTCTTACAGCTGACGCTACATTTCGACTTTTGTCTACAGGATCTATTACCACTAAAGGCTGATCAAATATTTTCAGAGCCTTTTCTTCTTCACCTTTATAATAGCCTCTCAAATCAATGAACTCTCTTTCACGCCAGTTTGATGAGGCTCTAAGAACGTTCAGGAAAGAACCATAATACATAACTAGAATCTCACATAAATATCCGCTGAAACCCCCAATCTTTATCTCTGCGCCATAGGCTTCAATTCCCCGCAGAAACTTCTTCAGCAATCGAACCTCATTTCTCTCGTTTGGTTTAAGATGCTTTTTCACATAGATTGTGTGGAAAGGAGTTCTGTCAACGCTTGAGATAGCGTCCTGGGCTTTTTCAAGCTTAAAGCATGGAACGAAATCGACTGTGAAGCCTTCAATCTCTGCCTGTATATATGGGTGCTCCGCATAAGCTTCTAGAAAGTTTCCGCCTGAGACTTTCTTTGTAGCTTCAAGAACTTTAACGAAGCCGCTTCTACCATACTCTTTTGGAATCAATATAAAAAGGTCTATATCCTTTTCTCCAGTAAGCCATGTATCCTTGGCTATTGATCCTTCAACCCGCACTTCAGCTTTAATGTTCATCTTTTCAAGCTCAAGGCTCAGTCGAGCAGTAAGCGCTTTGACAAATCTTAGGGTCTTAGCAGCCTCTTCTCTGCTTGGCGTTACTCTTCGCAGGGCCTCCTTGCAGATCTCTTGAAGCTTACGATTAGGATTGTACATGAGCAGTATCCCTAGCTCTTTACGTGTAATTATTCAGGCATTTTTCCCTTAATGTTATGTAGGTAGGGCCTTTCGGCTTTAGTATGCTCTTCTTAAGTCTTAAGCATCTTGCCTCGAGAGTTCCAAATTCGTAATTTTCAATCTCTTTCAAGCATCTTATCAACTCAGCCTTTTTATGGCTTGTTCTGACCCGGGCGATTGTCAGGTGGGGGCTGAAACCCCTAGTCTCCTTCTTGAATCCTATTCTTTGTAGTCTCGGCTCAAGCTGATTAAAAATACTCGTAAGCTCATTTGCTCCCTTCTTAATTCCCGCCCAAATCACATTTATTCTTCTAATGTTAGGGAAGACTCCAACTCCCCTTATTTCGATTTCAAAAGGTGAAAAGTTAACTTTTCTCATCTCGTCATAAATCTCGTCAACTTGGGATGGTGAAATATTCCCTAAAAATCTCACAGTTATATGGATGTTTTCGGGTTTAACGAGCTTTAGATGGGCTCCTGTCTTTTCAAGCATTGACTGAACATTTGAAATTCTCCTTATTATCTTTGGGTCTTCAATATCGAAAGCAATAAAGCTCCTTATACTTTCCAAGGGAGAAACTATCCTTTCATATTTCCTTAATTTTTATCTAATCATTAAGCAGAGTATATTAAGATTAACCCGAATAATCTAGCGAATCCTTCAATATGCATTATCTAGAAGAGAAGCATTTGAAAAATAAAATTATTATCCTCAAGGAGATCGCATAATTCTTGATTAAGGCAAAATGAATCGATGCATAACTTGCCTTTCGAATTCTAACAAAAAAGATTAAAGCTTGATTTGGGTTTCATAGAATCATCTTAAAATCAAGATTCTTGCGGATGGATGATTGAGAAAAGTGAGTGTTAGGAGAAAGATACTAATTGGTATAGCAGGGATGCCCGGAGCTGGAAAAGACACTATCAGAAAGACTGTTCAAAAGCTCGGTTTCCCAGTAATCGTGATGGGTGATGAGGTTAGATCGGAGGCTAAACGTAAAGGGTTAAAGATCACGCCTGAAAACTTGGGAAAATTAATGCTTCAGATGAGGAAGGAGAACGGTCCCGCTGCCGTGGCAAAAAGATGCATTCCTAAAATCAAAGCTATCGAATCTCCAGTTATCTTTATTGATGGTATTCGAAGCTTGCATGAAGTAGAGGAATTTAAGAAGAAGTTCCTGAATGTTAAAGTGCTTGCTATTCACGCATCGCCTAAGACGAGATTCAAGCGCCTTTTAAAGAGGGGAAGAAGAGACGATCCGAAAGACTGGGAAAGTTTTGTAGAACGGGATCGTAGAGAACTTAAAGTTGGGCTTGGAGAGGTTATAGCGACGGCGGATTACATGGTGATAAATGAGGGAACAAAAAAGAATCTCGAAAAAAATTTAACGGTGTTTTTGAGAAAAGAAGTGAAGGAGATATGGGCTTCAAAAAAATAATCGTTAAAGTCTATGCTGATGTGAATCCTACGGAAGATCCTGATAAAGTTCGTGTTGCCATTGAGAGAGTTCTTGGAGGAATCCCTCTTGAGATTATGCAAGACGGAGAGAGAAAGCGTCTTGTAGGTAAATCTGAAGGTCCAGAGGCTCTTTCAAGATTTTATGATCTTCTAAGGAGAGAGCAGATACTGGACGCGGCTAGAAAGGTCCTATTTAATGGAATTCAAGGAAACACTGTATATTTCTATCTGAATAAGCAAGTTGCTTATGTGGGCCACATCTCCTTCTCTCAATCGGTAGGAGAGTCTCCCCTTGGCCCAATCTGTGTTGAAATAAAAAGTGATAACCCCCACGCAGTTATTGATTGGCTGGCACCAAAAACCGGCTGATGATCAAACGAGAATTCTGTTTAAAAGATATACAATTGTTCGCGACATCGCATCTTTGGATCATTCTTTAAGTGGAACATCAATTTTCATGAAGTCCTCTGCCACAAGAACGTTTTCAAAGTTTCTCTTCGCCTCTTCTAGAAGGATGTTTGGATCACTGTAACGAGCGCTTATGTGGGTTAAGATGAGAAGATTAACCTTTGCTTTTTTCGCAATAAAGGCTGCTCCGCTGGGAGTAGAATGCATATCCTCCTCAGCTCTTTCAGCAAGATCCTCAGCAAAGGTTGCTTCATGAATCAAAACATCAGCTCCAAATGCAAATCTCGCAATGTTTTCTGAAGGTTTAGTGTCGCCTACATAGACTATTTTCCTTCCAGGTCTCTCAGGCCCAAGCACATCTTCAGGCTTAACGATTCTACCGTCGGGAAGCCTCACTTCGAATCCCCGTTGAAGTCTGGACCAAAGAGGCCCCTTAGACACGCCGAGCGAAATAGCTCGTTCAGGATCAAATCTGCCGGGACGGGGCTTCTCAATCAAAGCATAAGCTAATGAGGGAACCGAATGTTCCGCCCATGCTGAGCGGATCTCATACTCGTCTTCTTGGCAGAGGAGCTCCTCTCCCACCTCATAGATCTTAACCGGGAATCTAAGCGAGAATCCCACAGTTTTCTTTACGGACTCTATGAACTCCGCTATTCCGTGAGGGCCATAAATCTCTAAAGGTTTGTCGCGTCCCAAAATAGACATTGTTTGTAGAACTCCTGGAAGGCCGAGAATATGATCGCCATGCATATGTGAGATGAAGATTCTGGTCTTCCGATTAAACCCGACCTTTGCTTTAATCATCTGTCTCTGAGTGCCCTCGCCGCAGTCGAAGAGAAAGAGTTCTCCTTCACGTTTTAGGGCGACGGCTGACAAGGCCCGATTTGAGGTTGGAATGCTCGCAGCTGTTCCTAGAAAGATTATTCTTAAGCTCAAGTTCCAATTTCTCCAAGTTGCCTTTATATAGTAAAGACTGCGATCTCTCGAGTTAATCGCCTATGGATATAAATAAAATGCGATTCTTGATGTTTAAAACCTATCTCCTCCGCGATTCGGCTTACATTAACGGTTTTTGGAGCTGCAAGACAGATGTGTCCTCCCTTTTTTAGAAAATCATATGCGACGGAAAGAAATCTTTCGTAGACTTCAGATGTTCTCATTCCTAAAGTAGTTGTTGATGTTCCGTAGGGTGGATCCGTAACTACACAATCTATACTCCTTGACGGGATTGGAGGAGCACGTGCATCTGCGATAAATAAGCCTTCGGGATCTATGCTGCAACTTGACAGATTCTGAATGCTTCCCTTAACCATTCGGGGCTGAATGTCGGATCCCATCACTCGGCAACCGATAAGTCCAGCCTCAACTAGGAAGCTGCCTGTCCCGCAGAAGGGATCAAAGACGAGGTCGCCTGCTCTTGGACGGGCGAGGTTAACCATGCATCTCGCAATCTTAGGCGGCATAGCTGCTGAGTGGGAAAAGACTGTTCTAGACGCCCCTCTCTTTTTAAATTCTCCAGCTTTAATCTCCACTATTTTTAAACCGAAGATAAATCTTTTATCAGTAAGAATGCCAAGGAAAATCTTTCTCGGCAAGGTTAGATCCACTCTGCTCCCCTTAACAGCCTCAAATATTATACTTCCAATCTCACGCTCTAGCGACAATCCGCTAATATCTGGAGAGTCTCCTCTTACTCTCTTAACGCGAACAGAAAAAGTCTCGCTTGGAGCAATAAAAGATTCTAGATTAGCCCTCTTGATTCTATCCAATATCTCTCCCTTCAAGGCTTTACATTCCGTAATGAGAAGGCCGCACGCTCTTGTGAGAGAGGCTCTATGTCTAATAAATTCTATACATTTAAAGGTCGATTCTATAATCAAGACTTGCGTCAGTTTAGATAAGACACGGTATGGAAATTCTTCAGCTTCCAGAATAGCTCTGATTTCAGCGAAAGGAAGGGAAGGATTCTCGCCGGAGACAAGAAAGAATAATCTAGCCACACCAGAGCCCCTAAAGATTCCCTCCAACACTTAAATTTAGGATTTTTTCTGATATTCCTCTAGGAGCTCCTTAGCCCTATCCATTCTTATCTTTCTTTCTTTAACCATTCTTTCAGCGATTACGTCTATGAGGTCACCAGTTGCGCCTACCATTATAGCTATGTTTCTTGCATGAAGCGACATATGGCCTCTCTGGATTCCCTCATGGGCAAGAGCCCTAAGCGCCGCTAGATTCTGTGCAAGACCCACAGCCGCCATAACCTCGCCTAGCTCACGAGCAGTCTTAACGCCTAAAATCTTAAGAGCAATCTTGGCAACTGGATGAACCTTCGTCGCTCCGCCTATTATGCCAACAGCCATGGGAAGCTCTATTGAGCCCACCAGATCTCCATCTTCATTCTTCTCCCAAACTGAAAGGGGGATGTAATGTCCCGTTCTCGCAGCATAAGCATGTGCTCCTGCCTCTATAGCCCTATGATCATTACATGTCGCTATGGCAACTCCAATTATCCCGTTTAATATTCCTTTATTATGCGTCGCAGCTCGATAGGGATCTGCAGCCGCAAAGGCGTAGGCATCGAGAATTCCATCAACAGCCTCTTCTCCTCCAACAGCCTCCTTATCTACCACAGTCCAGGCTCTCGCCAGTCGCTCAGTTGCAAGATTGGAGATTATCCTCAAAATAACCCTGCCTTTAGTGATTCTCTCAATAGTAGGCGCAACTGCTTCAGCCATAGTATTAACGGCGTTAGCTCCCATAGCATCTCTGCAATCTACGAGAAGCTCAGCGATAACCATAGGGCCTCTCTGCGTGTAGATCACTTTAGCCCGTAGATCCTTGGCGCCGCCGCCTAAAGAGACGAGTATCGGATCCTGCTGATTAGCTTTATCCAGAATCTCATCTTTAGCCTCTAATATCGCCATTTTGGCGCGATGCGGGTCTTTAATGTTAACAACTTGTATCTGTCCTATCATCACTGGGTCAGTGCTGCTTGTGAAGATTCCTCCCTTACTTCTAGTCATCTTGGCTCCGTAGCTCGCTGCAGCGACAACGGAGGTCTCCTCTATAGCCATCGGAATCAAATAATCTTTACCATTTATCAAAAAGTTAACGGCGATTCCTAAGGGTATTGGAATAGCTCCGATAACATTCTCTATCATTCGATCCGCCAATTCGAGACTCAAAGAACCAGTTGACTTCAGAATTTGCGCCTCATCATCGGTGAGATCCGCAAACTCCTTAACAATTCGTAAACGTTCATCTATACTTAGCTTATAGAATCCTGAAATCTGCGACGTTCTCAAATTTTTGTCTCCTCACTTTCATAACGAATTGTTTTTTATATTCTGTACACTCATTTAAGTACGAAATTAGATATGAAATTAACTGGGTTCTCGGAATTGCGTGATCATCATGGTTGGAGAGGCTTAAAATGTAGATTTGAATTCCATTTGACTTGAAGAATGGAGGAAGAATCGAATGATTTGTCCAAATTGTGGAAAGGAAGTTCCAGATTATGCTAACTTCTGTAAATATTGTGGAATCAGGCTAGCTAAGGGAAAGCAGTTGTCTATGCAAGACACGATCAGAAATATTCTGATTAGACGGATAGAAGGCATAAGAAATAGAGATCCAAAAGCCCTCAAGAATCTTGTTGATCAAAAATATTACACGAAATTTGATGACTGGCCCCCCTTTGATCTTCAAGAAAGGGAAGCTCTAAAAAATGAAGCGAAAGCCCTGAAGGTGCTTAAAGAGTATGAATATGAGACGGGGAACTGGAAGATTCAAATCTTCGGAGACTCCGCTATAGCTACCTTTATAATAGCATATCGCGGCCAGATAAGAGATCTGAAATTCGATATTAAATCGAGGGTTTCAGCGTTTCTCTTAAAACGCGATGGAGAATGGAAAATTGTACATGAACACTGGTCCCGATTCCCTTAAAAGCCTCTTAGTTTATTAAAAGCAGTGAAAAGCCTTTTCTATACACTCTTCTTTTTTGGAGCTGGAAGAGATGGAGGAGTAGTTGCCATTGCCCATCCGATCCACGCAACAACTACGAGAAAGAGATATACAATGATCATGATTGGAATGAGCAGAGCCCAGTCGCTTATAGTTCTATCCAGAAATTTCACATCTCTAGGCGACAAAAATAATGCCCAAAAATAGATAATCATCATTATGAAGCTCAAGGCTAAGAGAATTCTCCCTTGAGTAACGTCACGCAAACTACCGCCCCCTTTAAGTAAGAGTGCAAACTTACTTAAAACTTGCGAGTTATTACAAAGCTCTTATTTATTGATGAAAGATCCGTCAGAAAACATTAAATTTGTCTCTACTACTTAATAAGAGGAGATCACAATGAAAAAGATAAGAAAGCTCCAGGGGAAGGTTGTCGATATAGAGAGAACAGGAGAAACCTTTTGTGATGAGTATGGAGAAAAATGGGAGAAATGCATATTCACAGTGGAATTAACAAACTTCTCCAAGCGGACACCCGATGAGAAGATCCCTGAAGATCTCAAAGGCAAAAAGGTTAAGCTGGTTAGATACTGCTGCTATGATTGGCATTATAAGATCGGCGTCAGAAAAACTTTAGAACCCGATGAAACTGAAGCCGTACTTTCAGGAAAGCCTACGGAAACAGTCTACTGGTAACTGAGGCTATGAGCTATAGATTCCAATCTGAGCCGCTTTAACTCAAACATGATTAGGATATATCCCAATTTTGACATCAAGAATTTGGGGAAACGGTTTGCATAATTATAAGCATGAAGAAACTTCTAGTCGAAGAGAGGAAATTTTCCAAAAGACCCTAATCGATGAAGAGAATGGAGTCTATATCGAAAAATGGAGCATATCCAGCGGTGAGCTAAAAGTAGGTGAGAACTGGCGGATTGAAAAACGTAGACTTTATGGAGGAACCTCAGACGGCATAGATATAATCACCGTAGATAATGGGCCTCTCTCATTCATTATTGTACCTACGCGCGGTATGGGCATATGGAAGGGGGAGTATCGAGGCATGTTGCTAGGCTGGGATTCTCCTGTTAAAAATCTCGTTCATCCCCGACATATCAATCTGGAAGCTCGAGGCGGCCTCGGATGGCTTGACGGCTTCAACGAGATGATTGTTCGATGTGGCCTCAGCAACTTCGGCGCTCCAGGAACAGATGTAATTACGGATAATATGGGAAGAAAAAAGGAGATTATGCTTACTCTCCACGGCAAAATCGCAAACATTCCTGCCTCGACTGTGAGGGTTAAAGTAGGCTTAAAAGCGCCCTTCAGACTGGAGATTGAGGGGGTTGTCTATGAAAGATCGATGTTTGGCTCTAATCTAAGACTTACATCTTCAATAGTGACTACTCCTGGAAGCAATTCACTTACAATCTCGGATACTGTGGAGAATCTTCGTGGAGTTCCGGATGAAATGCAACTCTTGTATCATTGCAATTATGGACGTCCCATCTTAGAGGAAGGCGCCAGCTTTATAGCTCCAATAGAAAAGGCGGCTCCTAGAGACTTAGTAGCAGCTGAAAACATCGAAGACTTTAAAAATTATGGGCCTCCCCAAAGCGGCTTTGTAGAACAAGTTTATTTCATGAATCTAATGCCTGATGGGAAAGGAAACACCACAGTCGTACTAACAAATAGGAATAGAGACAAAGCAATCTCCCTTAAATATCCAGTGGAAAGTCTTCCTTGCTTTACCTTATGGAAAAATACATCGAGCCTCGAAGATGGCTATGTAACTGGCCTCGAACCAGGAACGAGCTTTCCAAATGCGAAACCATTTGAAAGAAAGCGTAGGAGGGTTGTTGTGCTAAAGCCTGGGGAAAAGTATCAAGTTTGGGTCACTATGTCTGTTTATCTCGGCAAGGATAATGTGCAAAAAGTGATTGATCAAGTCGAGAAGATTTGTAAAGGGGTTTCCCCAAAGATTTTCAGGAGACCGCTGGAAGAATTCTCTCCTGCCTAGTTTAAAATTTTTTGGTAATTTTTCACTTTTCTATTTCCTATTTTTGCTATTTTAAAGACTAAAAGTTTGGTTAGAGAAGTCTTAAAGATATATCCCTTCATATA
>Ga0180301_10004649_pt1 | contig 10595 bp, 17 predicted proteins | sample GuaBasSediGuay16_FD_121797 | JGI IMG/M metagenome (GOLD analysis project Ga0180301, IMG submission 121797) | Subseafloor sediment microbial communities from Guaymas Basin, Gulf of California, Mexico - Guay16, Core 4569-2, 12-15 cm | ecosystem: Environmental > Aquatic > Marine > Hydrothermal... | reverse complement strand
TATTGTGGGCTGCAGGACAGCCTGAGAGGCTTTCCCAATCAGCCCGTAACCTCTTGACTTCAAGGGAGAACAGTCTCATTTTCAGTGCAGCAAGCATATGGGAAATTGTCATAAAGCTGGGCCTTGGGCGCAAAGATTTCAAAGTGGATCCGTATCGGCTTAGGAAGGAGCTTGTTGCCCATGGATACGCAGAGCTTCCCGTGACGGCTGAACATGCGCTAAGGGTTGGCTCGTTACCGCCACTTCACAAAGACCCTTTTGATCGTATACTTTTGGCCCAAGCTCGTTCAGAAGGCTTAGTCCTTCTTACCACTGACTCGGCTGTGGCCCAATATGGGGACTCAGTTGTCGTCGTATAAGACATGGTTGAGGCCCTGGCCACAGGTTCAGGTGTAAAAGGCGAATCACACTGTAAAGGCAAAGAGGATGGAGTGCCTGTAAAGAACTTCTAAGGGCATTGGAGGTAGAGGAAGACAACAAAAAGCCTATTGCCCCTCCTGATGGAAGGCGCAATAGGCTTATCTGTAGCTTATGGCGGGGACGACGAGACTCGAACTCGCGACCTCCGGCGTGACAGGCTAATCTGATGTGTAATGAAATCAAGTACTTATAGCAATTTCAAGGGGTTAGGGTGCGGAGTTTTTACGGATTTTACCGAATTGTAATGGGCAGACGGCCCCTATACGGCCCCAGTTTTGGGGGTATATTGGGGTCGCCTTGATAGTGGGCCGACCGTATGTTAAATTGATAATATGACCTCCCGGGCTAGGGATGCGCACCCGAAAAGCGGGGACCCTGCCCGCCTGCCCGGGCTTCACCACAGGGGCCACTGAGGGAGTGGAGATGAAAAAAGATCAAAACAAAACGCCGAGCCAAGCCACACGGGCAATCTCACCAGAAGGTTTTTCCTCACCAGAAATCTATATTACTAGAAAAATGGGTGCCCTTTTAGGGGCTAGTAAGCATTGGACTAAGGCCCCCATTGAAGATGAAGAGCACACAGTTTATAAAGAACAGAAGAACGGAAGGAAGCTCGAACAACGATTAGCCAACAAAGACGAATTGGCAATTTTCCCTTATATTGCATACCCAAATGACCCCAAGAACCTCACACATCCTTTTGTGATCGAGTCGATTCGCAAGTGGCAAAACAAAGTTGTTGAGTCCAGAGATCCGGAAGCAAAGTGGAAATTAGAAAAGTTGGCAAGTTCCCTTGTGCCAGATATGAGGGGCAAGCGGAAAAATGTACCAGACCCAGAGGAAGTCTTTAAATTTTATTTTGAACGGGAGTGGGTCTGGTTTCACGTCCTTAAAGACGTGATTGAATATCCCAGCTATAACTGGGATGCTCGATTCAAATTCGTTGCGGATAAGTACGCCCAGTATGGTTTAGATGCCGAGTACGTGAGAGGTAGAATTCTCGGACCACTTGCGTATGATGAAGCTAAGGAAGAAGCAGAAGGAACAGAAGTCAGAAGACGAATGAAATATTTTTGGAAAGATATCGCCTTAGATGAGACCGCAATTAAATTCAAGATTAGACCAGAGACAATCCAACAGACACTGAGCAAATACGAGTAGCCTCCCCCATCTTTCACACAAAGAGCCGTCATTTTGACGATCCTTCTTGTTTAAAAAAACCGTTTTTAATCAAAAATTAAGCACCTCTCAGTGTTGTATACTGGAATCAAAAAACGCTGGGGGGTACATATGACCTTCTTTCGAAGCTTTCCTAACAGACGAGTTGAGCTCTTTAAGGCCATTCGTCGCAGCCTTTTCACACAAAGAGAAGTCGCTGCCCTCTGTGGTATAAGCGAGGCACGTCTCTCCGGAATCCTCAATGGGTGGCAAGACCCAAAACTAGGCGAAATGCTGAAATTGACGAAGTTGTTGGAGACACCCATTCAAAAATTATTTCCCGAGTTGGAGGAAGTGCGGGCTGATGGGCTGTGAGATGTTGAAGCAGGTGAAAGAACTGATTGAAGCTGGACTAAGCATTATTCCAGTCAATGGGGAGAAAAGACCTACGGTGCCCGAGTGGACACCTTATCAGAAAAGGATTGCGAGCGTTTTCGAGATTGAAAATTGGTTCTCGGAAAAAAGAAATGTGGCCATTGTGTGCGGCAAGGTCTCGGGGAATCTCGAAGTGATCGATTTTGATTGCGAAGCTGAGGCCCTGAAGCAATGGGCAACTCTAGTGCAGGAGCAGAACAAGGACTTGCTCGACAAGGTTGTTATGGAGAAATCGCCTCATGGAGTACACGTAATTTACAAGTGTAAGGAGGCAACTATCCCTGGCAATCAGAAATTAGCTAGGAAGGCTATAGAGGTTCCAGGCCCAGGAGAACACCAGTACCGGGGCAAAAGGCTAAAAGCGCAGAAGATCAACGGTGTATATTATATTGTGCCTGAACTGATCGAGACTAGAGGAGAGGGTGGATACTGCGTCATTTCTCCCTCTGAGGGCTACGAATTAATCCAGGGAGATTTCCTCAATATTCCAGTAATTACACCTGAAGAACGCGACATCCTCATTGAATGTGCAAGAGCCCTAAACCAGTGGGTTTCACCTTCACAAATTTATCGTGGACCTTCTGAGTTCCACAAAAACCCTAACCTTCCAGGATCAGATTTTAATGAAAGGGGAGATGTTAGGCCTACACTTAAAAAGCACGGTTGGGAACATGTGGGCAACGGCCATGATGGAAGAGAGAGATGGAGACGGCCAGGGAAAGACAAAGGCCATTCTGCCACCTTAACCGATGGCAAGGTCTTTTATGTTTTCTCAAGCAATGGGCACCCATTTGAGGCTGGCAGGGCATATAATCCTTTCGCTGTTTATGCCCTGCTAGAGCATGGAGGTGACTTTCATAAGGCTTCCAGAGCCCTAGCTGCGGAAGGGTATGGGACCAGTCCAAAAGCCAAGAATCCGAAGGGTAGGAAACCGAGGTTTTTGAATGTGAAGGATATGGAAAAAGAATTCGGCAAGGAAACAAAGATGATTTTCCGAGATGATCTTATCCCCGAAGCAAATCCCTGCCTGTTCGTTGCACGGGAAGGGAACGGCAAGAGTACTAATGTGGCACAGATAAGCAAAGAGATAGTGTCTAAAGATCCTAACGCTTGGGTTTTGTGGGTAGCTACGGAGGGCTTTGTGGGAGATCACTCAGACAAATGGCATAAGCTCCGCATGTCGGAAAGGGTTGTGATGTTATCGGATGATAAGGGGGAGTACAAGCTTCAGCTTGATAGCTGGAAAGATCAAAAGTTTTTGGACGAAGCCATTGAAACGCTGGAAATGGAAACTGGGGGTAAGGTCGTTGCCGTTGTCATTGATAGCATCCGGGGCATGCAACGTATGGGAGAAAATGACCCGAAACTTGCGAACGTCATGAGTGCCATTAATTCGATAGTCTGTGACAAACACAAGGCTGCCTGTATCTACATTGCACACCTAAAAAAAGGGCAAGAACAGAATCGTCTAAATAGGGTGGCTGGTAGCACAGCCATCACTTCCAGTGTGAGGGCAGTGTATACAGTCGAGCGAATAAGCGAGTTTGTTTGTCGAATTATCCCCGACAAGTCAAATACACTGGGACACAACCCTAAGACATACAAGTCAATACTTATCCAGACTGACGATGGTTACGAAATCAGCATTGTCGAAGACGATTCCCAAGATGATGAAACGGCTAAAAGCAAAGCAGAAAGGTTCTTGATCTCGCTCTTTAAGGAAAAGACGGAATACCTAGCAACTGAAATTTATAAGCTGGGGGCAATTGAGGGGTTGTCCTCCACTGTCCTCAAGAAAGCCAAGAAGAATCTTCCAATTAAAGTGGTGCACGAGGGGGTTGGGGCACCCTGGATATGGAAGTGTGACTTATATAAGCAAAATCAGGCTCCCTTGGGAAAAACAGAGAAAATGGAAGAGAAAAAACCTAATAAAATCAACAAGGGAGCCAAGAGTGACAAGAATTTAGGGATAAGCACAAGAGTGCCACAAGAGTGCCAAGAGGGACAAGGGTGCCAAGAGTACCTTGAGGAATTAGAGTGGCACTCTAGTAAAAAACAAAATCGTTACAATAACTTAAGTAACCATTTTTGTTTAAATTCAGATTACCTTATAGAGGGAGAGATATGAGTGTTAGCCAAATACTGAAATATTGCCAAGAAAACGGCATTCACTTGGTACCTAGTGACAATAATAGAATCAAATATTCAGGACCTAACAGAGTGGTGACTAAAGAATTTCTTACCCTTTTGAAACAACATAAACACGAGATTTTGTCGGTATTGAAAATACTACGTACGTTTAACGGAATTTCTTCGGGAACAGAGGGAAACTATAAACCAATTCTATGTCCATATAAGGACGAACCCAGATTTATTCACCCAGAAGTGTGTAAATGGCACAGAGAAGAAAATGATCCAGAATGCAAAAGAAGTGGTTGCTCAAGAATAAATCTTCATTAGTGAGGAGAAATGAATGAGGGAAATCGTTAACAACTCAAAAGGCAAATGCCCCTGTTGTGGGGTTTACCCAGGACAATACCATTCACCAGGTTGTGTGTGTCGGAAAAAGGACTGAGAAGAACAGAGTTTTCCGCTGGAGGCGGGTAAAAAACAAGCCCCAAAATGGAAGCCTAACGTTGGGAGACGGTGGAAACTATAAACAGAAAGACTTAAAGATCGCGAAAATTCTTAGGGAGGATGAAACAAACTTATCACATAGCACCTGCTTATCTCGACCTTAAAGGGCTGTCAATCTATTCAAGCCTGGGAGTTGGCACTCTTCGAGACTATATCAGTGCTGGTGACCTGCCAGCTTACAAGGTGAAGGGCAAGGTGCTTGTGCGAGTTGATGAATTCGATGCGTGGGTTCAGTCCCACAAAATTAGCAGGAAAGATAAAACAAGTACTGTTGTAGACGAAGTTTTTCAGTCTTTGAATAAATGCAAATCCGTTACATAGGCCGAAGGTCAGAACGTATAACTTATTGAAATTAGAAGCAGTTAAAAACGCCCTGTTTTACAGGGTGCGTATAGGGTGCAAAAAAGGGGTTTAAAAATGAAGAGACAAGGTAAACCACGTCCAGAGAAAGTGAAGAGGAAGATAAGTGGAACATTGCAGGAGCATGGGGTTTATGCGGCAATTGCACGGCTTCGAAAAGGGCAAAAGGCTCTGGATCTAAGAACCCGGGCTGGAAAATTGATTCAGAGGACGGTTGACGAATTAGTGGACGCTCTTGGTGGGCCTACTAATATCAGCCCTCTTCAGCGCGTCATAGTCGATAGAGTAAAGGAAAAGCTTTTGATCATGCACCTTATCAATCAACATCTTGTTTCTCTGAAAGGCGAAATAACAACTGAAGACGGAAGGCTGATACCTATCCTTGGCGAGAATTATCTGCGCTGGGGAGCGGAGCTACGAAGAGATCTTGAAGCTCTTCAGCGGCTTGGCATGAAGAAGTCAGCGACTCTGGATTATGAGAAATATATCAACGAGTTAGAGCGGGTAGGTGGGCAGAGTGAAAAGAAAAAGTGAGAATTTCCGGAGTTTTTCGGGGGGAGGCCCTTGGGGACCCCCACGCATCGAAGCAGGGCTCTGGTGCGTAACATAGTAAATACGTCGGCACAAGAAAATAAAGACAGACAAAGGAGACCACGACCATGTCACACAACGGTAACAAGCAACATCTTCATAAAGCAGTTAGTAACCTAACCAAACACCTCAAGACCCACCTAGTCATGGGTTTCGACACTGACGGCCAAATACTTCTTGCTGCGGACGGCACTAGAAAGGACATGACAATTCTCTTTCTCAGGCTTTTGTTAGCGCAACCCATATACCTTGAAATCGTGGCTGATGCTTTAGAGCTCTCACAAGAGTTTGAGGTATTTGAAGAGTCACCCTATGGAGCGCATTAGGCAATGGATGTTATTCAATTCATAAAGGACAAGAATCTGATAGGTGACGACAGCCTCAGCATTGCCCAGGAGACAGGTCACAGGGCTTTTTATGGTCTTCCTATGACCGACGAGCAAGAGGCGATATTCAGGCAATGTACGGGTTTTGATTACACACCCGGCAGGCCATATATGGAAGCAGACTTTATTTGTGGAAGGAGGTCGGGCAAGTCTGACCGGCTTGCGAGCAATATTGCTTTATATGAGGCTTTTGAAGGTGGTCACGAGAAGCACCTCAGTGTGGGTGAGAAGGCATATATCATCATTATCTCAGTTAATAAGAAACAAGCAGGTCTAATTCTGTCCTATATCAAGGGCAAGATTAACCGAAGCCCGATATTGCAGAGTATGGTGGTCAAAGAGACCGCCGAGGAGGTTCAACTCAGAAATGGGATCATCATTGGATCATATCCCTGTTCATACCGCACCCTGCGTGGTTTTTCGATTCCGCTTGCGATCATTGATGAGGCAGCCTTTCTGAGGGTTGAAGGGATCAATGTGGACAAAGAGGTCATAGAGGCCATCAGGCCTGCGATGGCTCAGTTTCCCAATGGCAAGCTGATCAAGATAAGTACCCCATATGCAAAGCAGGGAGTGCTGTGGGAAGAGTACAGCAAGTACTATGGCAAGGCTGATGCGCCTGTCCTGATTTGGCAGGCACCGACCAGCCTGATGAACCCCACTATAAGCGCTGAGTTTCTGAAGCGTGAAGAAGCAAGGGACCCTGAGACTTTTAAGAGAGAATATCTTGCGCAGTTCAGTGACTCAATATCAGACTTTATCCCTAGTGACGCTGTGGACAACTGCGTGGTTACTGGACGCTATGGTTTGCCCTATCAGAAGAAGTGGCACTATACAGCAGCCCTTGACGCAGCTTTTAAGGGCGATGCCTTTACATTTGCCCTGTGCCACAGTGAAGACAACAAGATCGTCTTTGACCGCCTTGAGTCCTGGCGGGGGACAAAGGACAAGCCGGTACAGTTAAAGGGTGTCATTGACGAGATCGCCGCGATACTGGCCGCTTACAACACTCATGTTATCCACGGCGACCAATACTGTGCGGAACCAATAAGGCAAGCCTTTGTGGAGAAGGGAATTGGATTTCTTGAGACTCCTTTTACTTCGGGTTTCAAAAAACAGATCTTCAGTACTCTCAAGCATCGCATCATAGCTGGTGAAGTTGAGCTTCTTGATCACCCTCGGTCTATCCGGGAGTTAAAGACTCTTGAGGCCCGTATAACCCAGGGAGGCAACATTCAGATCGGCCATCCACGCCTCATGGGTTACTCAGATGACTTCGCTGTTGTGATTGCTCTTACGAGCTACAAGGTCAGGGCGTTTGACAGCATGCTTAGCGGTATTACTGATCGACACTTGTTTCGATTACCAGGGAGGGGTGAAGGTGAGAATAGAGTTTCAGCCTGACAGGATCATAGTGGGTGACAGGGCTTACTATAGGCCACTGTTCGGGGCAGTGACCTTCCCCAGTGATAGCCCATTGGGTTATGTGCTTGTTGCTGGGGAGTTATACAGACCGACTGAGTTTGAACTTGATGGCCGCGTGGACACCCCGCAGGATATTGAGCCTTTCAGAAGCGTTGTGAACAGGGATCAAGAAAGCCCCTGGCGTTACACAGAGGATGTGGTCTTAGAGGTGTTGGACGAAAGGCTCTGCTCGAACCTGCGGGAATTACAAGAGGCTATCTGTGACTTTTCGGAAAAATACAGGACCGCTTATTTCTACTGTAGCGCCAAACAAAGAGACGCAGCATTCCGAAGCGCCCCCACCCTTGTGGACATTATGAACCGAAGAATTGCCATACACAAGAAAGAGGACTGGCGGTTCAATCCAAGGGTTGGTCCACCTTCTGTTATACCCATATCAGCGAGAGATAGAGAGTTCTTGGAGGGCACAGTAAGGAGCCTGGTCAGCATGGGGCGGTTACTGTTCAACTCAGAGTGTAGGCACGTATTAAGCGAGAATCCCTTGGCGCTTGAAGCCCTGTCAGTAGCGGCCTTTGTAGGCACTGCATACAGGCTAAGGACAACAGAAGAAGAACCTAAAAAGCTTGTGGATACATACCAAATGGCAAAAAGGAGGTGATGATAGGGTGGAGAAGAGAAAGAAAATTCCTTTCAGAGAGGGATTCCCCTTTATGCGAGTGAGACCGCGTCACGTACCGCTTGTGTACACGTATGTGACGGATGATAAGCGCGACAAAAAGGGACTCCCGGATGATTTCCCGGATCATCCCTGGAACATTACGGAGCTAGAAAAAGGAGGTAGAAGATGAACAAGACCAAAACAGTGAGCTTTGATCACACAAAGCCCGTAGTAGAGCGCAGGTTTAAACGCATGAAGTACCTTGAGCAAGGCGGTCAGCTCTTCACTTATGCGGAATACAACAAGTTTACCAAGAAGTGGGAGCCGGAGCCTAAGCCTCTCCGGGAAAGGGATATTTACCGGGAGGCGTTCTCGGATCAGCTTGCGGCCTTGAACAAAAAGCTGAATGCTGTTGATGAAGAGCTGAAAGACATGATTGCCCTTTTGGGGCACTTAGCAAACATGGAGGAGAAGGGATATGGCAAAGCAAAATAAACAGGCAAAAAGAGGTGGGACAAAACAAAGCAACACACCACGATGGCGGACTTACAAGCCCATAGAAGTAAAGCTTCCCAGGCCTAAAGGTGGGAAGCGAGGTAAGAGCCAGGCGGAGAGGAATCTCGAAGCCTACGAAATCAAGGAATACAAAACCCCAGAACTTGAGGTAAAGGAGGATTAGACAATGTTTGATGAGGATAGAACAGTAAACCCTGATGCACCAGGTTTTTACGACGGTCAAGAACTGCTTGGCATCTCGCGAAAGCCCGAAGAGCCCCAGGTTGACCTGGAGCAGGAAGAGGTAAAAACGAAGCTGGAGCAGTTTGAGTTGCTCAAAAAGCACCTGGGCGATGACGGCATCGAAAGCTTGCTTGAGGATGCTAGGCTTGAGGAAGAGGAACTTGAAAGGCGCCTGAAGGAAGATCCCGAGTACGCGAACAGGATTAGGAACATTGTCACCAAAGTGGATACTGAACAATTGCGATCTCTTGACCAGAAGAACTACGAGAAGGCGATGGAAATAATTGAGAAGGACTACCCGCACCTCAAAGGGAACTTGCTAGAGGTCAAAGCTTTTTGGGAAAGGGCGAACCGCCTCAATCCAAGAGGCGTCTTTGAGGAGAATGTCAGGCTAGCGTGTGAGAATGCAACGGTTTATTTGGGCATGGATTCCCAGGTTGCAAGAAAGAAGACATCGAATTGGGTTGAGGAACACCACAACCGCCTATGGATGATAAGGCGAGGCGGCAAGCTGGCGCTGAAAGAAGAGAAGGAGGGTAAGAGGAATGGATGAACAGGAAAAAATGGAGCTTTTTAAAGATGCTGTTGAGGTAACTGAAGCCGCGAGTAATTATCACGCTCAACGGCAAGTAATCCTTGCGGCTCAGGCCTTCTTTAGAGATAACCCTGACCTTGCGGAGGACTCAGACTTGATAGGCGTAGAGGTAGCACGAATACCGACAAAGCTCAACACAGATCCTTATGACGAGACTATAAGGAGGTTGTCCGAAGCTGCAAAACGAGTGAGGGCAAGAAAAGAACGCCTTTATGGCCCTGATGCGCTGAGGCAAGACTATAAGGCAGCTATTGCGTATGAAAAATCCGGGCTGCCTACCACAAAAGAAGCTGAGGCGGAGATTCAAACTATATGGACCGATACCCACAGGGAGAGGCAAAAGCAGATAAAAAGAAGGTTTTGACTAGTAACCCCAGCGAGGCCAGAAAGAGACAAATAGAAGCTGGTAAAAATTTTGCAAAAGGGCATCCAAAGGTTCAGGTAAATTTACCTGAAGCTATGAAAGGTCAAGCCAGGGAGAAGAATGGAGTTGAGCCATGAAGAAAAACTACTTCTCTTCAGAGTGAGAACGAGGCCAAAGCCTTCATGCTTTTCTTGTGCAGTGAGAGGAATCGCCACTTAAAAGATGTAGCTAATATCGAAAAGTGGTTACATGTTCTACAGAAGAGATGGAACCTGGATATCCCCTGGGATTATACCGCCTGGGTGGAGGTGGAGGAGTAACCCTTGTCTTGTGTTATTTGTTATAGGGATGAAGCTCAACGTCATGCAGACGGGAAAGTGACACATACTGCCTGCCTCGTGTGTGGACACTGTTTTCAAAGGCTCTTAGGTTTGACCTGGAATCAGTTGGACGACTTAATCAATGAGTTTATTTACAAGGGGAAAACAGACAAGGCCAAAGTAGTGTGTAAACTAGCAGGAAGAAGGGTTGAGACGTATGAGCAGAAAACCAGACAGGCTAGACCAGATACTCTCAGAGGCTCGCCTTTGCGAATGGCTAAACCTGCCCTTGAAAGAAAGGTCGAGGCGTAGCCAGACGATCACTTACTGGATTAAGGCGGGGCTTCCTTGCATAGAGAAGTCAGGATACAGATTCTTTATAGAAGGGGATGTTATTGACTTTTTGTGGAAGGAATATGAGAGAGATCAGTGACGAAAAGAATTAGACCACAATTAGGCCCGATTTTGGGGTGATTTTGACCCGATTCAGGGTAGGTTTTTTGACAAC
>Ga0180301_10004648_pt1 | contig 10599 bp, 8 predicted proteins | sample GuaBasSediGuay16_FD_121797 | JGI IMG/M metagenome (GOLD analysis project Ga0180301, IMG submission 121797) | Subseafloor sediment microbial communities from Guaymas Basin, Gulf of California, Mexico - Guay16, Core 4569-2, 12-15 cm | ecosystem: Environmental > Aquatic > Marine > Hydrothermal... | reverse complement strand
TGTCAGCGAAGAGAGACACTAGGCACAGTGCTATGAAAACAACGAATACCTTCTGTTTCTGCAATAAATTATCACCAAGTAAGAATATGTCAAGTAGATTGATTTAATATTGAGGTAGGTTATGTAGGTCCTACATCGCGTTAACAGAAAGGAAAAATTGATGGGGTTTTTACCTGATTCAAGTTTAAGTTTTAAGGATTACTCGCTAGGCGCTCCAGGTAGAGGCTGCGGCTTAGCTGTCTCTTCCTGGAAGGTATCTGCGTTCTCGCTAGTCACTACAACAAGCGGTGTTGGTATGAAGTCTGCGCTAGGCTTCCAGTCCTTAACTATGTGGTAGTATGCCGCATAGACGGCCCAATATCCCTGTAAGAATGGTGACTGAGCCATGGTAGCATACATCTTGCCCTCCTTAACAGCCTTAACGGCGTCCGGTATGGCATCATAACCAACCACTATGATATCCTTACCTGGCGTTAGGCCAGCACCTTCAATAGCCTGTATTGCTCCTAGGGCCATCTCGTCGTTGGCGCAGATTACGGCATCTACATCCTTAGTCTTAGCGAGTAAGGACTCCATCTTCGATAGTGCTTCATCTCTTCTAAAGTTGGCTATTTCCTCAGCAACAACCTCTATGTCTCCTTTCTCGATGTAGGAGTCAAGTACGTTGTGAAAGCCCTTCTTCCTGTCCTCAGCTGCTGTAGTACCCGGTATTCCGTGTAGTATAACGATTTTCCATGGCTTAGACTTACCGCTCTCCTCAAGTGCTTTGATTAGTGCCTTGGCAGCTAGCTCACCGCCCTTGACGTTGTCTGTACCTATGAATACAAGTCTTAATTCAGGATTAGCTACGTCTCTGTCAGTAGTTACTACGGGTATGCCGCGATCTTTGGCTTTCTCTAGGGCTGGCTGGATAGCTTCCTTATGGACGGGATTAACTAGTATCGCGTCAACGCCCTCTGATACAGCTGTCTCTATCTGGTTGACCTGAAGGCTTGGGTCATCCTTAGCATCATAGACCTTAAGCTCTATGTTAACACCCTTACTCTTTAATTCCTCAATAGCCTTAACGGCTCCGTCCTTCATCATCACGAAGTACGGGTTACCTAAATTACTGATGAATAGTGCTAGCGTAATCTTCCCAGGTGCTGCAGTTGTAGCTGTCGGTGCTGTCTCTGTTGGCGTGGTCGCGGTAGTTGTTGGTGTTGTGGTGGTAGGTGCGGGCGGTACTGTTGACATGTATGCAGCAAGACCTGCTATTGCTGCAACTATTACTACTACGACAATAACTATTGCGGCTGTTTTAGATGCGCCAATTCGCGAGAGCCTCACGTGGAGTCCCTCAAAAAAGTATTATGGGGAAGTAGTAAATAAATACTCCTCATTTTTAATCTGGTTTAAAAAGTTGATGTATTACGTATTGGGGTTAACTTAAGGTATTACTTGACGTATCTGAGGCCTCTAGTTAGTGCTGTCGCAGCTATTGCTAATACCATGCCTTTGACTACCCACTGGTAGTATGGGTTGACACCTAGAAGTATGAGGATATTTGTTATTAGTGTAAGCATGTAAGCGCCCATGACAGGACCTATTGGCGATCCTACGCCGCCAGTCAGCTGTATGCCACCAAGCACTGAGGCAGCTATTGCATCTAGCTCGTAACCCCACCCGGTCCATGGATATGCTACCTCGAGTCTAGCATCCATCATTAGGCCAGCTATAGCATAGTAAATACCGGCCAGAGCGAATACGCCCAGCTTAACTAAGTCTGCGTTAATGCCTGAGTATCTGGCAGCTTCTTCATTACCCCCTATGGCGTACACTTCAACGCCTATTTTCGTGTACTTTAGCAGGAAGAAGTTGAATATAGCGAAAATTATGAAGAGCCACACCATGAGAGGTACAGTCAATATGTCGCTTGTGAATATCCTAAACTTGCTTAAGCCAACGATTGGTTGGCCACCAGTAAGGATAAGAACCATTCCTCTACCGGCTACTAATGTTGCTAGGGTAGCTACGAATGAGGGTATCTTAGCCTTAGTAACCATTAAGCCATTAATTATTCCTACTAGAGCGCCTGTAGCTAGTCCAGCTAGTATAGCTACTGAGAGTGGATGACCCCATGTGGTGTGAGCTATCGCGGCCACCGTGCCAGCTAGGGCCATAGCAGAGCCTGGTGATAGATCAATGCTACCCATTAGTATTATCATAGACTCTCCTAGAGCTAGAAGCGCTAGCGGAGCTGTTTGGAGTAGTAGGATTCTCTGATTATACGAGGATAGGAAGTGCGGTGAGAGGATAGCTGACCCTACGAATAATGCAAGCAATGCTATGAATGGCTTGAATTCATCGTAGGACGAGAGTTTAGACCATACACCCCTTAACTTATTCGGTCTTTCTCTCACGACTCTCACCCGAGGAAGTAGCTACGGGGGTATAGATTGACTCATTAATCGCATTAATTCATCCCTCGTAATGCCTTCATTGATTAGTGAGGCTACTTTAACTCCTTTACTTAAGACTAATATCCTATCTGCTAAGGCTAGTACCTCATCGATATCTGAGGAAAGTAATATTATCGAGTAGCCCTTATTAGCAAGGTCAGCAATAATCTTTCTAATTTCTACTTTAGCTCCGACATCAATACCCATTGTCGGCTCATCGAAGATTAGTATCTGCGGTCTCACCTGAAGAGCCTTAGCAACGACTACCTTCTGCTGATTACCGCCGCTTAAATTCATTACCTTAGCATCAATGCTGGGTGTTACAATATTAAGTTTTCTGACCCACTCACTAGCTATTTTCTTCTCTAAGTTAATCCTCCTTACACCAAGTATATTAACTATGTTCTTCAACGATGATATAACTATGTTCTCTCTAACCCTCATCAGTAAGACGAGGCCTTCCTTCTGCCTATCCTCCGGCAGGTAGAATATACCAAGCTTTAACGCATCAATGGGCGACTTAATTCGCACTCTCCTTCCCTTAAATAGTATTTCGCCCTTAACTACCTTCTCCATACCTATGAGAGCCTTACCCAGTTCAGTCTTCCCTGAGCCGAGCAGGCCTACAACGCCAAGTATTTCGTTTGGATACAGCTCAAAGCTTATATCCTTTAACCTAACTCCTCTTGCCTTAGCTGGCTGAGTTGATAAATTCTTGACAACTAATATGGGTTTTTGCTTTTCCTCTACTCTATGGGCTCTTCTCCTAATATAGAATTGCTCGGGCTCTCGGCCGAGCATCAACTTAATTACTTCTTGGGGGTCGGTCTCACTTATGGGTAATGTAGCTATTTTATGCCCGTCCCTGAGAATAGTTACTCTATCAGCTATCCTGAAGACTTCATCGATGTGGTGCGTTATGAATATGATTGCCTTTCCCTGCCTCCTCAGTACGTTAATGACCTCAAAGAGGCGCTCAACCTCGGCAGGTGTTAAGGCGCTTGTCGGCTCGTCTAAGCATATTATGTTAGCATTCTCAGCTAGCGCCCTAGCTATCTGAACTAACTGCTGCTCACCGACACTGAGTTCTTTAACCTTAATCCATGGGTTTAAGTGCAGACCTAACTCGTCAAGTACCTTAGTAGCTAGCTCCTCCATGAATTTCTTATCGAGTAATCCAAAGCCTTTAATCTTAGTGGGTATTCGTGCTAGGCTTATATTTTCCGCCACACTCATGTGAGGAACAAGCGTTATCTCCTGGTGCACTAGTGTTATGCCATGCCTCTTTGCGTCTGCAGGTGATTTAAAGAATACTTTCTTACCGAACACCCTTATTTCGCCTTCGTCAGGGCGCAGGATTCCGTTGACTATCTTAACAAATGTCGACTTTCCAGCTCCGTTCTGTCCTACGAGTGCGTGAACCTCACCGCTCCTTAAGTTGAAGTCTACTTTCTTAAGCGCTACTACGCCAGGAAACTTCTTCACTATGCCCCTAGCTTCAAGGACGACAGCGCCCGAAGCAGGCACTAGGGATACCCCCCGCTCTACTACCTCATGTATTGTTATGGGGATATTATTTATACATTGCTATAAATGATTCAAGTTCATCCCTTCTCGGGAGGCCTGACTGAGCACCTAATTTCATTATCTTAAGTGCTGCAGCTGCGTTAGCTAGCTTAACTGCTTCTCTGATATCTCTTCCCTCTGCTAAGAACACAGCTAGTGCAGCATTAAATGCGTCACCAGCACCGGTTGTATCTACTACCTTAACTCTATAGGCAGGCACCAGCTCAGTATAATCGTGCCCCACTATTAAAGCTCCCTGAGCACCTAGTGTCACTACTACGTACCTAACACCTTTCTTCAAGAGTATTTTAGCTGCACTAACTAACTCACTGTACTCCTCTATGCGGGTATTAGTGAGCATAGCAAGCTCTATCCTATTTGGGGTGAGTACGCTAACGTACCTAAAGATCTCATCAGGCAGCCTCATTGCAGGCGCCGGGTTAAGAACCACCCTCACACCTACCTCCCAAGCCCTCTTAGCGGCATATACTACAGTATCGACAGGTATCTCGAGCTGAAGCAGCAGTATCTGTGATGATTTAATTATGTCTAGTGCTCTATCCACATCCTCTTTAGCTACCCTTGAATCCGCCCCAGGAGCTACCGCTATTGCGTTCTCTCCCGATTCCTCCAGTAATATAAATGCTACGCCGGTGTGTATTGAGGGGTCCTGCATAACATACTCGGAATTTACTCCATTAGCCCTGAAATTATCTATTAACGCATTGCCTAGCCAGTCCTTACCCACCCTACCAACCATGTATGTTTCAGCACCTAGTCTCGCCGCACCTACTGCTTGATTAGCGCCCTTGCCTCCTGGAGACATAATGAACCCGCTACCTAGCACAGTCTCTCCAGGCCTTGGTATCCTAGGCACCTTAACGTAGAAGTCCATGTGGATGCTGCCAACAACGACGACCCTAACCATAGCTATAGCAGCCCTAAACAATAGTTCAGGTAAAATTAAAATAGGTTTTAGCTGAGCTAACTGGATATGTTTAAAGCTTATTCAAAGCTTAAGTACATGAGTTGATCCTATATTCTTGACGTAAGGTGTGTAGCATGTATGAGGATATACTCCAATACGCAATTGATTATGGTTTATCTCAGGGTGCGAGCTACGTTGAGGCTAGGTATCACAAAAATACGGGCTCTAATATCGTTGTGAGGAATGGCGCGGTTGTGGATGCGGGTATTTCGAGTAAGGAGGGGGTAGGTATTAGGGTGATTTATGAGGGTGCGCTGGCCTTCTCATCAACTACAGACCTAACTCGCAAGGGTGTCAGGAGAGCTGTGGATAAGGCAATCTCGCTAGCGCGTTCATCTAAGCCTCTTATTAAGGAGCCGCATGCACTATCTGAGGAGAGGGTTGGTAGGGCTAAGTACGATGTAGTTATTAAGGAGAAGTTCGAGGATGTCCCACTCGAGGACAAGATAAAGGTCATGGTCGCTCTCTGGAAAGACCTCCCTAAGCTGCTGAAGGAGACTAAGTTAGTCTCGCTTTTTGAGGCCTACGTCGAGAGTATTGAGGAGAAGACCTTAATTACAAGTGATGGAGCGCACATCGTGTCTAGAGTACCTAGAGTATTCTTTGAGGCTAGTATAGTGATTTCACACCCACAGAAGGGTACGCTGCAGAGGCTTATTGAGTTAGGTGGCAGCGGTGGGTATGAGGTATTCAGGACGTGGAATGTTGAGGATGTACTCAGCGGGGAGGTCAGGAATATTGAACCCGTCCTTGTTAGAGGTGTTGAGCCGCCTAAGGAGCCCGTGGACGTTGTTGTAGGCAGTGAAGTAGTCGGGCTAATAGTCCACGAAAGCGCTGGCCACCCGATGGAGGCGGACAGAATTTGGGGTAGGGAGGCAGCTCAGGCTGGCGAGAGCTATGTTAAGCCCGAAATGATTGGTAGGGAGAGAATAGGGAATGAGAATGCAACAGTAATTGATGACCCAACAATACCCGGCAGCTACGGGTTTTACCTCTACGATGATGAGGGGGTTCCGGCCAGGCCCAGGTACATATACTATAAGGGACTAATTAATGAGCCGCTTCACAATAGGTGGTCAGCAGCAGTATTCAATACTAGGAGTAATGCGGCAGCTAGGGCAATGGACTTCACAAGCGAGCCGCTGGTTAGGATGGCCAACACCTATTTAGAGCCGGGGGACTGCACTTTCGAGGAGCTAATCGAGGACATAGAGTTAGGTGTATACGTTAAGAGCTACATGGAGTGGAATATAGATGATATCAGATGGGGGCAGAGGTACGTAGGGCTTGAGTCATACGTAATACGTAAGGGTGAGTTAGCTGAGCCAGTACTGTACCCAGCGTTAGAATTTACCACGAAGTCCTTCTACAGCTCAATAGTAGCTAAGGGTAAAGAGCTGCGGTTCTACACAGGAACGTGCGGTAAGGGCGAGCCAGCGCAAGGAGTCCCCGTCTGGTTTGGAGGGCCAGATGTTAGATTGAGTAAAATGCGTGTGGGGGTGGCACCAAGGTGAGAGAGTTCCTGCTTGAATTAGCTAAGGTAGCAGTCGAGAAAGGTGGGGGCTTAGGCTACGATGACGTAGTGGCCAAGGTAGTCAGTACTGATGAGGCAATGGTTAAGGTAGCTAATAGTCAGCTAACCGTAGCTCAGAGCTGGAGAGTGACTGAGCTGACGCTCTACCTAGCTAAAGGCAAAAAGATAATCTTAGTTGAGACACCGATTAAGGGCAGGGAGGACATAGAGAAGGTTCTGAGCAACATAGGGGGTTACATTAAGTCTGTTAAGGAGTCCGAAATGTATGCACCGCTACCGGAGCCCTCAGGGAGGCCCCTTGAGGGGCTAATAGACCCTAAGGTAATTGACACGATGTATCGCAGCTCAGAAGTAGCTGCAGAAGTAGTTTCAGCGGCGCACAGTGAGGGTGCTGAAAAGGTCGCGGGAACCCTAACACTCGCAGTCGAAAGGAAGGCGCTAGCTACCAGTGCCGGCGCAGAGCTCTACGAGGAGGGGACGTCTGTTGAAGCATACCTAAGGGCGTTCTACAGGGGCAATTCAGGACATTGGGCATATGGATCTAGGATGCTTGACTTAAGCGCTCTGAGAGAGGTAGGTAAGAAGGCGGCCTATTACGCTAAGCTATCAACTAACGTCATAGATGTACCGCAAGGTAGGTACGATGCAGTACTCTCGCCTCTAGTCGTAGGTAACCTAATTGGTGTCGTTGCTGAGGCAGCATCGGCGTTTGCAGTATTAGCAGGCTTCTCAATGTTCATGAAGTTTAAGCTAGGTGATCGGGTCGCCTCCGACAAGTTCACCCTAATTGATGATCCACTCCTGAGACCGCTTCCGGGCTCTACGGGATTCGATGATGAGGGTGTAGCGACTAAAACTAAGCCAATCATCAGGGAGGGAAGATTCGAGAATCTACTGCATAATGCAAAGACGGCGTTAATGATGAAGACCGAGTCAACGGGTAATGCAGGAATAATATCCCCACAGCCATGGAACGTAGTCATACCTAGTGGAGATTACGGAGAAGACGAAATGATTAGGGAGGTCAAGGATGGGCTCCTCATAGTTAACAACTGGTACACTAGGCTACAGAATTACGTTGAAGGAATATTCTCGACTGTGACCCGCGACGCAGTATATCGCATTAAGGACGGCAATATTGTAGGTGTAGTGAGAAGGTTAAGAATAGCTGATACCTTCCCCAACCTACTCAGGAACATTGAGGCACTAAGCAAGAAGTTATACAATATAAGGTGGTGGGAAGTACCAATACCATCTAAAGTACCTTACATTCTTGTAAAAAATGTAAACTTCACAAAGCCAACAATATAGGGAAAGACAAGTAAAACATTCAATTTTTTACCTAACGTTTGAGGCAGTAAAACCCCATAGTTTGTCAAAAGGATAACGTATGAGGTATTATTTGAAAATGCTTTCTTAGTAGTTCTGGTGTCCCTAATACGCAGGGTAGAACGCTTAAGTATTATTGACGCAATATGGTGGGGTCTCAAGTAGGTTGATATAAACATAAACCTACGACAGAGGGAAGTTTGGGAGAGGTAGTTACGAAATATGTGATTCCATTACGGTGATCTAGCTCCGTGAGGGCGTATGTACTGGACACCTAGGTCTGTTTCTGCTAGTAGCGAAATATTGAATATTGAATGATAATGTAAACCGCGTAACACCTGCAGGCAAGATCATTAATCGTTGTTTGTGACAGATTATTACCGCCTTTCATCGGGGTTGGCGGTTATGTAGATTAAATACTTCTAGGTAGTGAGAGTACTGTGAGCATATTCAAGTCGAATAGTGAATGATGTGTAGCTTAAGGCAGAAAATGTCATCGAATTGAATATAATATGTACTTATCCCTAGAATAGGTTTTCAATACTGATGGGGCCTACACCTAGTTCTAGGTTTAAGTCGTTATTGAGCGCTATCAGGTCGGAGTTAAGGATGAGTACCGGGAAGCTAGAGAGGGATTATAAATTCTCTAGTGAGCTACATGTACTCTGCTGTACCTTAAGCATGCTGATGTCGTAGTAGGGCAGAGTTGATGCATTAATTACGCACGAGTCCTAGTCCCTAAGCTAGGACATAAATTCATTTTAGGTTTAATTGAGAGATTTAAGACAGGCACTTTTAGTGTACTGCTCCTGAGGTGGTATACATGAGTGTGGGCGGGGATGTCAATAAGGCTAAGTTGAATGCAGCTAGGAAGGCAGTAGAGTTCATTACAGATGCTGAAGTCATAGGTGTAGGCACTGGATCTACTGTTGAGATGTTCATTAAGATACTGAGCGAGCTGGGGAGTGATTTTAGGGACAAGGTGTTTACTGCTTCATCAATAGATACCGTGCTTAAGCTGAGTGACATAGGGCTTAAGGTCCTTCATCCAGCAAGTATCGAGAGGATCGACGTATATGTTGACAGTGCTGATGAGGTAGACCGCGACCTAAACATGATTAAAGGTGGTGGAGCAGCGCTCACGCTGGAGAAAATCTTGACATACTACTCAAGTAAGAGAATCTTCATAGTGGATCACACGAAACTCGTTAGTCACTTAGGTGAGAAGCATCCGGTGCCGATTGACGTGCAACCCTATGCGCTGAGGATGGTCTACAGCTACCTTCTAAGGCAGGGCTACAACCCGAAAATTAGGTATTCAGTGAAGGGCAAGTATGGTCCCGTCATCTCGGACATTGGCGGAGTCATAATCGACGTGTACCCGCCAAAGGACTTTGACCCACAGGAGTTAGAGAGGGAGCTTGCATCACTGCCTGGCGTAATTGAGACAGGGCTGTTCATAGGTCTGGCAGACTACGTCATAGTTGGTTATGAAGATAGGGTAAATGTACTTAAGCGAGAGGTAAGGAGTATGTGAGGTCTCTCAATGCTGAAGGAAGTGAGATATTACTAAGCGTGGCTGATAGAAGTATGCCTACTCTACAGTTTCTATAATGCACCTACTTGGGTCAGGGTTCTTTTTACCAATTATCTTTCCGTCTCTAATGATAAGTATCTGCTTACAGCAATTAGCTACCTCGGGATCGTGGGTTACGACGATGATTGTCTGGCCGGACTGGTTTAACTTCGTGAACGTCTGAATGACCTGCTTTGCTGACTTCCTATCTAAGTTTCCCGTAGGCTCATCGGCTAGGAGTATTGCTGGGTTAGTTACTATAGCCCTAGCTATAGCTACTCTCTGCTGCTGGCCGCCGCTCAGCTGGTTGGGCTTCTTAAGGAGCCATGAGAGGTCACCGCCAGCCTTAAGTAGGGCTTCCTTCACTAGCTTCGCCCTGAGAGGCTTGGGCATGCCCCTAGGTATCAGGGGGAGCTCTATGTTCTCGAAGACCGTGAGCCTATTAACTAGGTTGAAGCTCTGGAACACGAACCCTATCTTGTAGTTCCTGAGCTTAGATAGCTCCTTACTGCTGAGCTTCGATATGTCGCGCCCATCAATGATTACCTTACCTGAGGTAGGCCTGTCTAGCAGGCCTATTATGTTTAGTAGCGTAGTCTTCCCCGAACCTGACGGGCCCATTATAGCTATGTAGTCGCCCCTCTTGACCTCCAAGTTAACTCCCTTGAGGGCCCAAGTAACTACTGAGCTAGTCCTGTACACCTTCTTAACGTCGACAAGCTTAATCACCACGCCATTGACCATAGCATCATCACCCTATGTTCTACCTAGTCCTTAATGATATTATACTTTCTCTAAAAACTATATCGGCCGATATATCTGCAGATACTTTTTTATAGTGGGAGTGCTTTAGAGTCTCAGGTAGATCTAGAGGAGGAGGTGAGCGCGGTGGGTACGCGACGTGCGCGGAATTCTCTGCCTGCAGCTCTACTGCTTACGCTAATTATTTCACTCTCCATCCTTCCGCTCTCGGCACCTACCGTAGTAGCTGATGGAAGTGTCTACGTATCTAAAGTAACTGTGACATCCTCTGCTGGCACCTCAGAGGTCTATCCTGGGAGTACTGGCGTAAGTATCGTTATTGACGAGGTAAACGGGGAGTATTACAGCATAACTAACGTTGAGGCATGCTTCATACTGCCTGAGGGCTTTACGCCAGCGTATG
>Ga0180301_10004647_pt1 | contig 10602 bp, 9 predicted proteins | sample GuaBasSediGuay16_FD_121797 | JGI IMG/M metagenome (GOLD analysis project Ga0180301, IMG submission 121797) | Subseafloor sediment microbial communities from Guaymas Basin, Gulf of California, Mexico - Guay16, Core 4569-2, 12-15 cm | ecosystem: Environmental > Aquatic > Marine > Hydrothermal... | reverse complement strand
TACCAAAAATTTCCCTTAAAAAGCCGAGGATTTCTATTAAGAAACCAGTTTTAGAAGCTCCTCAAATTAAATTAAAAGTAAAAATACCGAGAATTAAAATTCTTTCTTTTAAATTACCTGAATTTAGACTAAAATTTCCTTCTTTTCAACAAAATAAAAATTTAAGTTTAATCTTATTTTTAATTGCTTTTTTGGCTTTAGGATTTTTTATTTTCGGAAAGTTCGAAGAAAAACAATTAAAAGAATATCAGGTTCAATTGGAAGAAATTCAAGAAAAAGTAAATTTAGCAGAAACTTATTTGTTAGTTGGAAAAACAAATCCCCAAGCTGAAAAAAAGGCTAATTCTCTATTTAAAGAAAGCTGGCAAGAAATTTCTCCATTAGTAAATATTGCTTCGACTTTTCCATCTGATTTCGCTAATCAAGTTTTAAACTTAAAAAAGACGATAGCTTTTAATCTTTCTCAGTTAAATAAACTGGAAATAATTGAAAAGCCCGAACTTTTTTTTGAATTCAAAGCCAGAGAATACATTCCTCAAAAAATGATAGCCATCTCTTCAGAGCTTTATTTTTTTAGTCCTTATTCTCAGAATATTTTTGAATTAAGCAAACAAGGAGAAGGAAAAATATTATCAATCGATAAAAAATTTAATTTAGCTACTGCTTTACCTAATTCTCTTTTGTTTTTCTCAAGCTCTAACCAATTAGTTAATTTTAAAGATGGTCAATTTAGCGATTTTATTTCCCTTCAACCACCTTATTCTAATTTTAATTTCGATCAATTATTATCGTATCAATCAAACCTTTATTTTTTAGACAAAACTGCTGGAAAAATAGTAAAATATCCCTATTTAGGAAACCTTCGATGGGGTTCTCCTCAACTATGGTTAAGATCAGAAACAAAAAAAACCACTAATTTCGAATCAGTGGCGGTTGACGGCGCAATCTGGGCTTTAACCAAAAATAACTCAATTGAGAAGTATTATGCGGGCAGATTAGAAAAAACTCTAAAATGGGAAATTTTCCCCGAACCAAAGTCTTTTAAAAAACTTTTCACTTCTCCCCGGCTACCCTATCTCTATATTTTAGAACCCATTCAGAAAAGAGTGGTCGTTCTTGATAAATCCGGTCAAATTAAGAAGCAATTCCAAAGCGAGGATTTCGCTAATCTCTTAGATTTTGCAGTATCTCCAGATGGAAAAACAATCTGGCTTTTAAATGGACTAAAAGTTTATCAGGTTAAACTTTAAAACTTTGGCTTTTCCTTTTCTTTCTTTTTCTTTCTAATTAAAGCTAAAATAATTAGGGCAAGAACAATAAATAAAGCCAAAAGAGGAATCAATTTTTGATTAAAAGGTATAGCACCAATGGCAGCTAATAATCCTTGGGTAGCTAAAATTTCTCCAAAAGCCTTCTTTTTAGTAGGAGTGACTTCCTCGGGAGTCCCGGCAGTTATCTCTCCACCCTTAATTTCTTCAGAGGGTTTTCTTGTTTCTCCACTAGGAAATTGAACTGGAGGAGCTCCAGCTCCTTTTTGAGAAAGAACGGAGGACGTTGTTGTTGGAAAAGAAACAGCCTCCCCACTAGTTGGACCTGGGGGTGAAACCAAAGTGGCTAGAGTAGTAAAATTATATTCTCGACTAATTGATGGTGATGGTGAAGCATGAGAGATACAACGGAAATAATACTTTGTCTCTGGAGTTAAACCGGGAATAGTCACCGTATGAGCTACAACTTTATTTGAGTCTTCAGGAACAGGAAAGGCGTGAGCATACCCATAATTTGGCTTTGAAAAATCTAAATTATGATCTTCATCTTCGGCCGAATAAATTACTTGACTGGTGGAAAAATAAGTAGTAGTCCAAGTGATAGTAACGCTAGTTTGAGCAATGTCAGTTATTCGCATGGATTCTTCTAAAATACTTAAACCAGGAGGAATATGTCCACTTCCTCTATCTCTGGTTCCTTCATTTTCATCTTCAGTTCCTCCATTTCCGTCGGCTTCGCCACCACCTTCTACTCCTTGAAAACCAACTAAAACATCAAATGAAGTAGTCTTTTCTTGCCACTCATTTTCTTTGTCTGAAGGAAAAGAAATTTCAAATTCATATTCTTTTGTACTATAAGCCGGAACATTTGAAAGATAGGTTTCGCCAGCAGTATAAAAATCAGAAAGGTATTTTAAACCCGTTGAACCGCCGTATAAATCATTTCCGCCTTTCTTTCTAATTGTAATTAATAAAGCTCGGGAAAGATCATCGGAAGGAATGTTGTTTGGATTAGGAAAACCAGGATAATTTATAGCCTCAGTGACTACTTTTTGTTCGATGTCAGTATTGTTTGTTACCTTTACCCAACGAGTCACACTCTGGCCGGGTAAGAAATTAGCCTCTTTAAATAAAGGATCCCTTTCAAATTGAACAACTAAAGGTGGAGTTTTGGCTTGAACATCACCGAAAGTTAAAAATAGAATGCCTAAACTAAAAATTACAATTGAAGCTATTAAAATTGTTTTGTTAATGTAAGTCATATTACTCATCATTTGATAATTGAGCTGTTTCTTCTGAAGAAGTTGTTGTCGGGGATGTCTCAAAATTGGAAGTCTCATCATTATTAGTTTTATCATTTTCATTATTTCCTTCTTTAACTGACTCATCAGATAAAATTGATTCCTCTTTTGGTAAAATAGTTGGTGAAGGTTCAATTTTTTCCTCATCAGTCTTTCCATCATTAACAGTGCTTATTTCCTCCGCCTCTCCTGTCGTGGTAGTATTATTTTCTGTCATAGGAGTATTGCTAGCATTAGAAACATCGGTTTCTTCTATAGAATCAATTTCTTCAGAGATCACATTATTTTGAGTAGAAGAAACGGTAGAAGTTTCAGCCATATTACTATTAGAACTAGTGGTTATTTCTTCGGAGGTAGTGGTGACAATTTCTTCAGGAGTAGCCTCGTTAATGGTTGAAGTAGAAGATGTAGTTTCTACAGTTGAGGTAGCTGCTAAAACAACTGTGTCTGAAGTAGAAGAAGTTTGAGGATTAGTAGAAGTGCTGATTTCTTTCTCTGGAGTAATACTAAGCGCTTCTGTGGTGGTGCCAAATTTGTCTGTAGTCGTACTAAATTTTCCATCTGTGGTGGTGTTGGATTCTTGAAGAGAAATTAATTCAGGTGTAGAGGTAGGAGTTTTTTCAACAATGGTGATTTCGGTAGCAGTTGGAGGTTGAGAAATATTTTCTTCGGTTCCCATTTTGATTTCTCCTTCTAATTCATTTGGTCTGCCGGGAGTAGGAATGGGATCAACCCAATAACCAATACCATCAGGAATCCTAGCATAAGACTTATTTGGAGGAACCTCCTCACAATTTCCACCGCCGGTAACATCACTATTTTCTTCACCCGGTGTTGGTTCAAGTTGGCAATAATCGTGAGCATCGTATGAATGAGAGTCAATCAAAATATCTTCATTGTTGAATAATTTAACTGTATCGCCATTGTTATTTAAACTAAAATAATGAGAACTACATCCTCCTCCTCCATTTCGATACACAACTAAGAATCCTTTAGCTGGAATAATGGTGTTTCCGGTATTTGTTCGACAGGGCTCAATATCAATTCTATGTCCATCGGCGTCGGTTAGGTAGTAACCCTCTAAATCAAAATCAAAGTTGCTATTGTTGTATAATTCAACCCATTCCCCTTTTGGCATTGAATCGGCATCTTGACCAAAATCAAAACCATAAGCTGAAGTATCGGGATTTGGCAAGAATTCATTAAGAACAATCATTCGACTGGTTAAATGTAAATGAATCCTTTCTTCATCGGTAAAACCACTTTGCCCAAAATCAGCTACTTCCTCCCTCCACCCTTGAAAAACTAAATCAACATTACAAACTTCTCCCTGGGCGAAATTACTAGCTGAAGGAGGTAATTTTGTTTCAAAAGCCCAAGTTCCAAAATCGGTGGTGGTAGCTGTTTCAAAAGAAAGCAAGGCTCCATTATAAAAAATAGTGCTATGGGATGCTTCCAAACGGATGGCTTGGCAGAAATTATCATCGCCGGTTATTTTTTCTGCGTAAACTTTATATTGAGTAGGTAGACTGCCAATTATTTTAGTGGCCACAGAAATAAATTCAATATCTTCTCCAAGTTCAACTCCAATTAACTTATTAATTTCGGTATTAGTCAAAGAGAAATCTAAAATAGTGGCGGTATAGTTGTTGCCTTTGGATGTTTCTACATCATTAAAATAAGCTAAAGTTTTACCAATAGTCGAAAGTCCGGTCCAATTTAAACCGATCAATATTAAAAGAATACTTATTTTCAAAATAAATCTTTTTATTGGACTTTTATTCTTTTTTCTTTTTTTTGATTTCTTCATAAATTTTCTTTGCCTCGTCAAAAATAATAATCGTTGCTGGTATAATAATGATTAAAGCAAATCCTAAGGGTTTTTTGGCGAAATCTACCGCATAACCAACAAAAGGAACCGAAAATAAAACTTTGCCGATCACTTCCCTTTTTGAAATCTCTCTAGGGTCCGGAGCATTATTGACATCGCCTTTAGTAATATAAGAAACTTTGCCCTCGGTAACTTTCATATCATAAATTCGGTGAGTAATCGGGGCTCTGGTTCTAGTTATCTCACCAAAAGAAATAATATCACCAATTTTATAATCATCCGCTGGTTTTACTACCACCACGCTTCCCATTTTAATTGCCGGTTCCATTGACCCTGACTGAACAACCATCAATTTATAATTCCCCGTAATCGGGAAAACCGAAACAATCAACAAAAGAGCAATTACTGCAATTAAAGCAATAAAAACATAATAAATTATTTTCAATGGCTTCATCTTTTATTTTCTTTAAATCACTCTTATTTTTCTTGATAAGCATTGAAAGTGAAAACAACTACCGATTGATCTCCCTGATATTCATTACCAGCATCTTTATTTAAACAAGCACTAATAGCCAGAAAATAAATTTCACAAGGTTGAAATTCTCCTAAATACTCTTCCTTAATTTCATTTAAATCTTCCAGAATTCCCAGTGGTCTTTGTTCAATAATTTCATAATCGGTGCATTCTGTATTTAGACACTTACCAAACATTCCCCAAACTTCTATTTGAGAACTTATATTATCTATCGGTGTATTATTAAAGCAATCTCCATCTGACCAGCTTCCTCCTTCTGTTTCACATTCAGGTTCTGAGATAGTTCCTCCATTATCTTCAACATCTACAGTTAGATAAACATAGGCGGGATTACTATTTTCTTTCATATGAATTAAAATATAATTCTCATAATGCCATTCTTCTCCCGGCCAGCATTCTTCTTCCTTGCAATCACAGGGTTTCATATCATCAAGCACGATAGAACCGCTTACACCATCTCCCCACTCATCAAAATCACCCAATTCCAAATCTAAAATTCCGGCAGCGAAAGTGTTATTTTCGCTTTTCTCGGTATCGCTGAAATAAGCAACAGTTCCGCCAATGGCAATGGCAGAAACACTAGCAATTATACCTAGACTGATGAGAACTTTTTTGCTCATATTTTAATTTATCTTTATACTTACCATTTTTAATCTACCTTTATCCTCTAAAATATTATTTATTATGGTTGAACCCTTTATAGGTTGCCCCGAAAATCCCACAAGGAAAGGCCGAGGCAACCAAAAAGGATTCAATCCTAGAATACCTTATCAGGATTGCTCTTGCTCTGAACTACTTGCATAACTATTGAAGCTTGAAGAGAATCACTCTGAACAATATTTCCAGCAGTAAAAGGAAGTTCCCACTTTACTCCGACATAATAAGTATTGGAACCTATTATCTCTTGAGGAAGAACATACCAACCATCAATAAGTTGACTAGCAGGAATATCTTCAGCCAGTATTGTCTCACCTTCGTCTAACACATTATTTCCTTCTTCAGAATCAACTTCACAAGGTTTATTTTCTGGACATTGCCAACCCTCTACCGAACCCTCGTCCAACCAAATAGTGAAGGTTAAATACTGGCTTAATTCACCTAATCCGTCTCCGGGACTATCACAAGTAGGATCTGGATATTCTTCTTCTGGTTCTGTGCAACCATATTCCCAATCGTGAACATCAGCTAAACCTATTCTTCCCCAAGCATTATTGTCATAAACATGAAAACTAATTGTCACCTCTCCAGAATCCCCAGGCTTTATGTCACATTCGCTAAAGAAATGGTCACCAGTTAAATCTTTTAAAGGAAAACCGCAAACGCCATTCTCACACTGCAAGTCTACTTTTAAATCAATGCTTCCGGCAGTAAAAGTGTTGCCGGTACTGGTCTCCGTATCATGATAATAAGCAATGGTTCCGCCAATACCAATAGCTGCAACAATCCCAATTATACTAAGACTAATAAGTATTCTTTTCATAGCAGTTTATCCCGTTAAATAGTCACAAAAGCGAATTTAACAGGATGAACTTAAATTTCCTGAGTTTTTAAAAATTAAATTCAGGAAAAGAGAAATTTAATTACTAAGGCTGACTGCAAACGAAATTCGTGTTGTTCCTTGCCTGCTCTGCATAGAAAATGATGTCGCCAGTTAAGCTGTCGGTTTGGGATGAATTGTCAACTTGTGAACCATCGCAGTCTATATTACCGTTTTCATAACTCACTAAATCTCCAAAGCACCAAAGTTTACCAATATAGTAAGTGTCGCCTCCAACGAGTGCGCCTGTTCCGCCAACATTATTTTCTTGAGAATCTGCTAAAGTGTAAGTCACCGGGTCTTGACCAACAAGATCGCTGGCAGGACCTTGCATTAAGAGAATATCACAACTTGGCTGGTAAATGTTGTCTCCAGGTGTTGCTTCTAATCCTGTATCATCACATACATCTGCCCAAAAGACAAAGTTCAATTCTCCGGCTAATTCACCTGGTTCGTCACAACAACCTGTTCCCGGAGTATTGCATTCATCTTCTCCTTCCGGCTCAGTACAAGTATTGTCTAAGCTTTTCAAGTTATCAAAGGTTACACAAACCCAAGCATCGTTGTTGTAAACGTGCAGGCTAACTGTATCTTCGCCCCAGTCGCCAGGCTTGAGGTCAGAAAAATTAAAGAAGAGCTCTCCGTCTAAATCAGTAAGATCCCAGGTACAACTACATTCATTCCCATTCATTACCTCACCATCCCAATAGTATCCCTTATCTTGTACATATACACATTCTTTGTCGTTAAGATAACAATGATTATCCACCTTCAGATCAATACTTCCGGCGGTGAAGGTGTTGCCGGTTGAGGTTTCAGTGTCGCTGAAATAAGCAACTGTTCCGCCAATGGCAATGGCAGCAACTGCGCCAATTATGCTCAAACTGATTAGAATTTTCTTGTTCATTTTATCGTTTTGTTAATTTTTTATATTTTCGACCTTTAAATTTCCTCCCAAAGTTAAACCCTTTACAGGTTGCCCCAGTTTTTAGCCCACAAGGAAGGACTGAAGCAACCAAAAAGGATTCTAAATTTTTAGATGTCTGTATCGTCGTATTTAATAAGATTCCATTCCATCAAATACTGAGTTGGATACCAACCCGTCATTTTTTCTTCATTTTTGTCATAATCGCTACAGGGCACAAGCCAGATTTTTCCACCATCAGGATAATTTTCATCATTTGAGTTTGGAATGTCTGTATTGATATCTCTACTGCCGGAAACATTTATAACTCCGCCATTAGCATTTCCATTCCAAATTAAAGCACCTGTGCTATGAGTATTACCATCACCTGGCCAAGGATCAGCATAATAAATTAAACAATATTCTTCGTTGTCATTTAACCCTTGGGCATAAAGATCAAAATCAAAAGTAGGATATGGTGACTTAAATGTCAACCAACCAAAAGTTCCATCACCAAACAGTGGCTGCCATTGAGAATCTTTGTTTTCTAATCTTAAGGTTCTTTCTCTCCCATAATAATCTCCGCCACAAACAAAGTCTTCATTATTTTTTGCTTGAACTGCGATAAATTTAACATCTAAAGTAGCGCTGTCTGTCTGGGAAAGATTAGTCACTGGCTCGCCATCACAAGTAAAACCTGGGTTCACGCCGGGATTATCTTGACCATCATAAGTCGGATTTAAAGTTCCATAACACCAAGCCTTGCCAATATGATAGATCTCATCGCCTTTTAATGGGCCGTTCTCAAAAATATTTGTCTCAAAATCAGCAATAGCAATGGTATGACCTTGATTCAACCAGGCATCACCGAGCTTATAAGGTCCACCAATAATGTTTTCATTTTCTTCTAACACATTATCACCATCATCAGCCCACCAAATAAGGTAAAGTTCATCTGCTAATTCTCCTTTTTCTGCGGTATCTCCCATCTCTGCCTCTGGTTCTGTAATATCGTTTTCATTATTACTAGTAAGCGTCACTTCAGCACAGAGCCACGAGTCATTATTCTCAACTACAATACTAATTGTATCTTCTCCCCAGTCACCGGGTTTCAAATCTTCAAAATCAAAGAAAAGCTCATCCTCCAAATCTTTAGGTTCCCAACTTAATCCCATTTGATATTCTCCGTTATACCAACTTTCATTATCCACCTTCAGATCAATACTTCCGGCGGTGAAGGTGTTGCCGGTTGAGGTTTCAGTGTCGCTGAAATAAGCAACTGTTCCGCCAATGGCAATGGCAGCAACAACACCGATTACGCTTAAACTCATAAGAATTCTTTTATTCATGGTTTTTGTTTAATGTTAATTATTTTTAGTGGCTCGCCTTAGGTCCTCCACCTTAAGGCTCCACCCCCTCGGTCCCCCTAGCTAGGATTTGGAGGACTTAGGGTAAGCCACTCTTGGGTCGACCTTTGTTTTAAAAAAATAAAGCCCAAGCTTTGGTTTCTCAAACAATTAAAGCTTGGGCTTTATTAAACTATTTTTTATTTTCGCCCCACATTTAATTCTCACTATTTACTTATCTAGTTCCCCCGCTAGATTATTAATACATTTTTTAATCCTACAGGAGATTCGAAAAGATGTCAAACCGGAGTTTTCCACAAGCATTTTCTAAAATAAATGATACAATAAGAAATTATTTCTGGGCGCCACAGTTAGGGAGGAAAGTATCATCTAACCTGGCGCCCGGAAGTAATTTCCTAAAATTTAGGCAATAAAAAACCACCGCTCCATTTCCCCTCCTTCTAATTTTTTTCCTAAACCAATCATTTACTTTCTCTTCCTCTCCTTAATTTTAGGAAAAAGGTGGTTTAAATTATGATAATAAATTTTAACAAAACAACAAGCTTTGTCAAGCTCGCAAATGTCCTACTTGACCTACCTGACCTACCTACTCTACCTACCTACTTTATTTAATTTACTTTAATTCTACTTTTGCTCCAACTGCCTCAAACTTCTTCTTTAATTCTTCAGCCTCTTCTTTTTTAACATTTTCCTTAACTACTTGAGGACCGGAGACTGCCGCATCAACCAAATCTTTGGCTTCTTTTAAGCCTTTTTGAGTTACGTCTCTAACCACTTTGATCACTTCAATCTTTTTGTCCCCAACACTAGTCAAGACTACACTGAATTCGCTCTTTTCTTCCGCTGCCGGGGCGCCGGCCTCACCACCTGTGGGAACCGCCGCTACCGCTACCGGAGCTGCAGCTGACACTCCAAATTTCTTTTCTAAAACCTTCACCAATTCAGCTAAATCAGAAACTGAAAGTTTTTCAATCCCTTCAACTAATTTCTTAAATTTTTCAGGCACCTCAACCTTTTCTTCTTTTGATTCGTTTTCTTGGGTAGTTTTTTCTTTTTTTTCTTCTGTCATAATTTTAATTATTTTTTAATTGCGCTAAGGGCATAAACCAGACCTTTTAAATTACCTTGTAAAACATTAACAAATCCTATAATAGGATTTGATATAGTACCAACCAGCTTTGCCAGTAATTCTTCTCTGGTTGGTAATTTTGCTAACTCAATGATTGTTTCTGCTGTAACAAAATTATTATCTAAATAACCACCCAATATTTTTAGGTTCTCATTTTCTTTGGAAAATTGATAAACAATTTTGGTAGGTGCTATTTCGTCTTGAAAACCAAAAACTAAAGCTATTTCTTCTTTAAGTTTATTCTTATCAAAATCCAGATTTTTCTCTTTAAAAGCAATCTCAGTTAAAGTTTTTTTAGCTACTAAAATATCTCCGTTTATTGCTTTTGCTCTTTTTCTTAGTTCGGAGAGATCTTTAACTTTTAAACTTTTAATTCCAACTAAAATTATTGCTTTCTGTTTAGCAATTTTATCTCTTAATTTATCTAAAATCTTTTGTTTTTGAACTTTAGTTAATGGCATAAAAAATGTCTGCCGTAGCAGACAAAATAAAAAAGTCGTTTAACTTTTATTTGCCTCGAGGGGTCTTATTTTTGCCCCTTGTCTACGGCTATGTTTTAATTTAATAGATTATTAAAGATTTGTCAATACTTCAACTACTTTCATCCCAAAAGCCTCGGCCGCTGTTGGACCGGAAGCGGTAATAATTTTTCCATCGACGACTACTGAAGAATCCTGGTAGGTGGCTCCATTTTCCTCCAAAATTCTAACCGCTGATTTATCCATTGAAC
>Ga0180301_10004646_pt1 | contig 10603 bp, 14 predicted proteins | sample GuaBasSediGuay16_FD_121797 | JGI IMG/M metagenome (GOLD analysis project Ga0180301, IMG submission 121797) | Subseafloor sediment microbial communities from Guaymas Basin, Gulf of California, Mexico - Guay16, Core 4569-2, 12-15 cm | ecosystem: Environmental > Aquatic > Marine > Hydrothermal... | reverse complement strand
TTAAGATATTCTTTTGCTCAATTAGTTGTTTAAATCCTGTAAGAAGCTGGAATTTGTTCTGTAAGCTGTTTATGCTTTATTATAATAAGTTGAGGTGGTGTTTATGTTAAGTGGACAGGTCCATGTAAGAATAACGCAAATATTATATGATTGAGCTATGATAACGATAGCAGAAGATATAAAAACCAAGAAAATCACTCAAACTCCAACAGGAATTGAGATAAACAAAATCAAACCAATCAACTTCTACCCCAGAATCTTAATAGGCTTCCCAAAAGATTACACGGTTTAAAAACTAACCACAACATCTCTCCCCAGGTACTTCAACAGGATACAACGAAGTTAAACAAGCTAAACACAACTCTTTTCTGTCAAATCCAACAGCCTTTAGTAAACCATCTAAACTCAGATAAGCCAAAGTATCGGCATTTAACATCTTCCTTATCTCCTCAACGCTTCTGCTTGATGCTATAAGCTCTTCTCTCGTTGACATGTCTATGCCGAAGTAGCAAGGAGCAATTATCGGAGGACTTCCAACCCTGAAATGGACTTCCTTAGCTCCAGCTTTCCTAACCATTTCAACGATCTTCCTTGATGTTGTTCCCCTAACGATGCTATCATCAACCAAAACAACCCTTTTACCCTCAACGTTCCTTCTCACAGCGTTAACCTTCAGCTTGACTGAGAACTCCCTCAACTTCTGTTCGGGCATGATGAAAGTCCTACCGACGTACCTGTTTTTAATTAAAGCCTCCAGATACGGTATTCCCGACTCTTGTGAAAATCCTATTGATGCTGTTATACCGCTATCGGGTATGGATGATATGATGTCCGCCTCAACGTAACTCTCCTTAGCCAAAATCCTGCCCATGTTATGTCTTGCCTCATACACACTCTTCCCATCTATTATTGAGTCAGGTCTTGCGAAGTATATGTATTCAAAAACACACAAAGCTTTTTTGTTTGATTTTGCAATTTTGACAAATTCTACGTTATTAGTTTCAATTATAACAGCTTCTCCCGGCTTAACGTCTCTAATCAGCTTAGCACCAACCGCATCAATTGCACAGCTTTCACTAGCAATGACGTATCCAAAGTCTGCCTCACCAACACAAAGGGGTTTGAAGCCCAAGGGGTCTCGAAAACCAACAATCTTATCGTTTATTAGCATTGTTAGTGTATAGCTACCAATGAGTGCCTCATCAAGTTTAGCCAAAGACTCCTGAATGCCATATTTCAGCAGATAGTTTGACAAAAGCTGGGCTATAACTTCTGTATCTGAATCTGTTAGAAACACCCTACTCTCATTCTCAAGTTTCATTCTCAAACCCCAGTAGTTGACAAGATTGCCGTTGTGTGCGACGGCAATCATTCCAGCCTTTGATTTTACCAATAAAGGTTGGGCATTTTCTATTTTAGACTCTCCAGTTGTCGAATACCTTACATGTCCAATTGCACTACTCCCATTTATCCTATTCAGAATTTCTTGGCTAAAGACTTCGTTGAGCAATCCCATTCCCTTGTGTAAATGAACCATGTTGTTATGGAATGTTGCAATTCCCGCTGACTCCTGACCACGATGTTGGAGTGAGAACAATAAATAATACGTAATTTTCGAAGTTAAGTTTTCATCGTTGCAGTATACTCCAACAACTCCACACATTATTTTAAATTATTTTTTGAATTTAATTATCTCATATTCAACTAGTTCCTACTCTTCTTCTTGTTAATCCAGTTGTACCTTCTCAACCTCCTACTCCTACCAAATCCACATGCAGCACAATAACCCTTTCTTCTGTGGAAGGAAACCCTACCACACCTTCTACATTTAATATGAACCCTCTTCCTACCTCTCTTACCCATCGCAGCCGTCGTCATGCTATCACCTAGAACGATGGTGAGACAAACACAACTGTGTCACCACGAATTACGACACTACCCAACTTTCTAACGACCTCACCTTCCTGAATCTCTTCAGCGTTGTGTAAAACCAAATTCATGTGTATGTCGTATCCATTCAATATGCCCCTAAACTCTCTTCCACCCTTTAGTCTTACTATTACTGGCGTCTGCAACGCTTTGTTCAGTATATCCAGCGGTCTGTTTGCCATACCTTCTCCTCCAGAAATGTTTTAAAATGCTTGGCATGACCAATATTTAAAAATATCGGAGGATGTCAATGAAGAGGTTGAGGAAGAAGGAGGCAAAGAAGGTCATCAATGAAATCTCCAAAATAGGTGTAGAAATCAAAGGCAACATGGATGTTGTAAATTTTGGAGATGCTGATGTCATTCTCGTTGACAACGAGCCCTTGATTTTAAAGTATGATGATAGATACTATTTGACAGTCTATGGTGTTATAAAGTTTAAACCTGAGAAGAATAAGGTTGTTGTTGACGAAGGGGCTTTGAAGTTCATCATGAATGGGGCAGATGTTATGAGGCCTGGAATAGTTTATGCTGATGAAAATATAAAAAAAGATGATTTTGTTTACGTGGTTGTTGAGGGGAAAGAGACACCAATTTCCGTGGGTGTTGCATTAGTAAATGGCAAGGAGATGATTGGTGAGAGAGGAAAGGCTGTCAAAAACATCCATCACTTGAAAGATAAAATATGGAAGTATTTTTTTAGATGAGTTTTTACCTTTGTTTTTACTCTGTACTCTTAGCCTGTTTGATTCCATTGATGAGTTTGTTGAGTGGTATAACTACGTGAAACCGCACATGATTTTGAATGGATGAGTTAGATAATACACCTTATCAGGCATTTGCAAGGTGAAAGAGTTTTTGAGTATAAGAGGTAGTTATTTGAGGAGTGAAGTTATTTTGGGACATCAATTCAAAAATCATTTCTTAAAATCAATAACGTCGTGTATTGTTGGTGTTTCAGGCTGTAAGATCTCTTTAACAGCATCAAAAAACTCCGCATATATGTGCATGTCAACGGCGAAGTGGTAGTAAACGTGATTTTGAAAACCTGTTAGTTCTGCAACGTATTGCGTTAGCAGAGAAAAAGCGTAGGCGTTTGCATGCATGGCTCCATAAGCATCGTTTGAACGCATGTAAAAAAGCCCTGCTAGCGTTTCATCATTCAAAGCAAAAAATTGGTATCCCCTTAAACAAGGCGGCTCATCACTCAACAAATCCCATGGTCTTGATATACCGACATAACAGTCTCTTCTAAACTTATCTTCTCTCAGCTTCTCAATTACAGCATACAACTGGTCAACCCTCACTACATCCTTTTCACAATACCTTGCCCTCTCAGCATAAGTGTAGGTTTCATCCTCTTTGAGAATGGGTTCGTTTATAGGTTTGTCAATGGATTTTGCACATATTACGTAATCGTGGGCGTATTCCACCCCATACTTTCTCGTAAACGGAGCCTTATCGTGAATTTGATTTTCATATGGGTTCTTAACTTCAACAAAAGTTCTGTGTAAAAACTTGCTCTCAGCCTGTCCCTCAAACATCTCACCCCATTCTGTCTTTTTTACCATTCCCTCAAAATAAACACCCTCCAAAACGGAGTGCCAGGCTGAAGATAGGTAATCTTCAACGATGTGAGTGCCATATTCAGTTACACCGTACTTTTCTTCATATTCATCCCTCTCATCTTTGGCTCTCTTCAAATCTCTCATGTAAATGTGCGGTACGTTAATCAACATCGCTATACTCCCTTTTTTGTATCCAGTTTTATCTAAAACCTGCTCCACAACGTAGTTTACAAAATCAAAGTTGAATGTAAAGTAATTCAAAACATCCAACGATCTGACAAGCGTTGTAGCATTCAACTGGTTTTTGTAAACAATAAAGCTTATTTCTGTGATTGCTGGTGGAGTATCACAATTATGATCTTTAGCCCTCCATATCGGTATTGAAACCCTCCTTGTAAACGGTGTGGACTTCAGCTTTTGAATGGCATCATCTATTGACTCTTTAACTCTACCTGTGTATCTCTCTCCACAAATAGTGTAACCACTAAAGTCGTATTCTAACTCATGAACGTAATCAGGATTCTTTACAACCGCAAATGCTGGTTTACATCTCAGTGTATCTCCATACTTGGATTTACATTCCACACCTTCATCGATTATTTTCCCTAAAAGCTTGTTTTTTAGCTCTTTAGCATCCTTTGAAATTATCATGATTTATCAGTTTGTAGAGAATTAAAAAATTTTGTGCTACTCTGTGAGGAATGTATGACAAAGTATCTATAAGAATTAATCATTAAGTAATGAATTGTGAAATTGATTAAAAACCTCAACATTTATTAAGTGTAGGCTAAATTTTATTGATATTGAAATGAAAGGGGGGATGCCTTATTTTAATAGAGGTTAGATTTCACGGGAGAGGAGGACAAGGAGTTGTTACAGCAGCAGATATGTTAGCTGTTGCGGGATTTAGAGAAGGGTATTACACTCTTTCATTCCCAACATTTGGAGCAGAAAAAAGAGGAACTCCTGTGGCATCATTTTTGAGGCTCTCTGACAAACCGATTGTTTTGAGGGATGAGGTGTACTATCCAGATTACGTTGTTGTTCTTGATCCGACAGTAGTTGAGTCAGTGAAAGTAGATGATGGGTTGAAGGAAAACGGATTGCTTATTGCAAACTATCCTAAGTCTGCTGAAGAGTTCAAGAGTTTGTTGAATACTAAAAGAAAAGTGGTAACAATTAACGCAACAAAGATGGCTATGGAAGTATTGGGCAGACCAATAACAAACACGGCTATGGTGGGGGCTTTTGCTGGAGCTACAAAACTGATAAAACTTGAAACGCTGAAAGAAACGATTTATGAATGGTTTAAGGGGGAGGTAGCTGACAAAAACGCAAAACTTGTTGAGGAAGCTTATAACTACATGGCGGAGGTGAGTAGATGATTGAGATTACTATTGGAGCAATATCAAAACCCATGGAAGCAAAGAAAATCAAAACTGGAGATTGGGGGACCGAATATCCAGTTGTTGACATTGAAAAATGCTCTGGATGCAAAAGCTGTGAGATGTTTTGCCCGGATTTGTGCGTTGAAGTGGTAAAGGAAAACAGAAAGAAGTATGCGGTTTTCAATTACGATTATTGCAAAGGTTGTGGAGTTTGCGCTTTTGTATGTCCAGAAGATGCGATAAAGATGGAGATGAAAGAAATCTACAAATTAGAGGTGGAGTGACATGATGAAAGTTGTTAGGGGTTTCTATTCTGTAGCACATGCTGTAAAGACTTGCAAGCCAAACGTGATTTCCGCTTATCCGATAACCCCACAAACGGAAATCGTTGAGAATTTGGCAGCGATGTATGCAAATGGTGAGTTGGAAAATTGCGTATATATCACAGCAGAATCCGAGTTTTCTGCCGCGTCAATTTTAGTTGGAGCATCGGCAGCGGGAGCAAGAACCTTTACTGCCACATGTAGCCAAGGGTTGATTTTGATGAGTGAAGTGTTAATCAACGCTGCCGGAATGCGATTGCCAATTGTTTTGGTGAATACAAATAGAGCTTTGTCTGCTCCATTGAGCATTTGGAATGACCATCAGGATAGCATGTTTATGAGGGATGCAGGAATCATACAAGTTTACGTTGAGAACAATCAAGAGGCTCACGATTTGATTCCACAAGCTTACAAGATTGCTGAGAACAGCAAGGTTTTACTTCCATTCATGGTGTGTATGGATGGTTTCAAGCTAACACATGCCTATGAGCCCGTCAATCTACACACTCAAGAGATGATTGACGAATTTCTACCACCATACGAGCCAGTAGCAAAACTTAGTGTTGAAAAACCATTAACCTTTGGAGCTTATGCACCCCCACATATCTACATGGAGTTTAGGGTGGCATTGCAAAATGCGATGGAAAGGGCAAGAAAAGTTATAGAGGATGTGTTTAAAGAGTGGGCTGAGTTTACAAAGAGGGATTGGAGTGGTCACATCGCTGCAGAAAATGTGGATGGTGCAGAAACTGCTGTTGTAACGATGGGTTCAATCACCAGTCTTGTGAGAGATGTCATTGAAGAGTTGAGGAAAGAAGGTAAAAAAGTTGGATTAATAAAACTGAGGACTTTTAGACCATTCCCCAATGATGAAATTAAAAAAGCGTTAGAGGATGTTAACAAGGTAATAGTAATCGAAAGAGCAGTTTCATTTGGAAATGAGGGGCAGGTGGCAATTGAGATCAAAAATGCTTTGTATGGCGGTAACAATGAAATTTACTCATTTGCTGTTGGATTAGGTGGTAGAGACGTGCCGAGAGAGTTAATTGTAAAGATTATCGACAATGTGATGAAAGGTAAAGTTAAGCAGGGATTCTACTTTGAGGGTGTCCATGAATTCAGGGAGGTGATACCGTGAAGTACTTCAGTGCTGGTCATGGAGCATGCCCTGGATGTGGATTGCCGATAGCTGTGAAAAATGTACTGCAAGTTTTAGATGGCAAATGCTTTGTTGTAAACTCAACTGGCTGCTTGGAAATCATAAGCTCTCAGTATGGCAAAAGTGCGTGGGGTGTGCCTTACATCCACTCATTGTTTGAGAACGCCGCTCCAGTTGCTGCTGGGATTGAGGCTGCTTTAAAAGCTTTGGGAAGGAAAGATGAGGGGCATGTAGTGGTTTTTGCTGGAGATGGGGCGACAGCAGATATTGGTTTTGGTTGTTTGTCTGGAGTTATGGACAGAAATCACGATATAATTTACATATGCTTGGACAACGAGGCTTATCAAAATACAGGACATCAACAAAGCGGTTTAACGCCATTGGGCGAAGCAACAACAACCACACCTGTCGGTAAAATGATGCCGGGAAAGTTGAAGAACAAGAAGGATATGGTGTCTATAGCGGTTGCTCACGGCATACCCTACGTTGCAACATCATCTTCAGGCTTCCCTGCAGACATCAGGAGAAAAGTAAAGAGAGCTTTGGAGTTTGAAGGTACAAAGTACATCCAGATTCATTCTCCTTGTGTTACAGGATGGGGGGTTGATGGAAAAGGTGGAGTAATAGCTGCAAAACTTGCAGTAGAGACTGGATTGTACCCTCTAGTTGAATTCGAATACGGAAAGCTTACGAGGGTGAGGAAAATTAAGGATAGAAAACCCGTTGAAGAGTACTTAAAGATGCAGAGAAGATTTAGGCATTTGTTCAAGCATCCAATGGGTAAGCAGATAATTGAGGAATTGCAAAGGATAGCAGATGAAAATACAAGAAGATACGGGTTGGATGTAAAGAGGAAATAACTTTTTTGTAATTTTATTTTAAAACTTCTGCGTAGGCAATAGATGAGCAGATTTAAAAGAATTGAGGGAATTCTTATAACCAAAACTATCAGTTTATACTGTTATCGTCCTTAATAATTTGGGTTGTTCTAAGGTTTTTATGCCCTAATAGTTGTTGAATGCACTTTATATCTGCTATGTAAAAATATGACTCCCCTTAGCAGTTCTCTTGGAGTTTTGATAGATTTCAGAAATCTTTTCTCTATTTTCTCATACCAAATAAATCGTTCCTCTGTGAGTCTTAGAATCTTTCTCGATGCAGAGGATCATGGCTTTTGCGGCGTGGAACATTGCATAGTAAGATGTACTGCAACATCTTTCGTACAACTCCATCTCGAATTTCTTTTTCAGCATCATGAAGAAGTTTCTCGGTTCAACCTCATCCAATTGAGATTCCTTCCATCTCAATAGATAGATAAGCGAGAATCCCATTTTCTCCATAGTTTTTAAATGCTTTTTTCGATAACCTTCACAGAGATCAATCTGCCAACATCTGGAATAAACGAATACGCTACTACTCCTAACCTCTTTTTCTATTCTGTCATCACCTACAATTACGAGGAAATCAATATCGCTATTTTCAGAATGGTCTCCACCAACATGTGAACCAAATAATGTTATATCTTTTATCTTCTTTAAATTCTTCTTTGAGCTTTTTTGATAGAATCGTTAAGCTTAGCAAAGAGCATGAAGGGTTTATTACATACTTTAATTTTCCATAAAGTGGGGTTAATCTTTTCGTACAAGATAATTTTGGCTGGCCTCTCCTTCACCTCGAATAGCTGTTTATGGTCTGGTTTGTTTTGGTTGAATAGAGCTACACAACATCGAGCTTAGCGTGGTCGTCCATGGGAATTATTTCAAGCCTGTACTTTCCTTCGGGAAGGTAGAAAAGTGGAGTGTAGGTGAAATTCGCGGAGGTGTTGAGGTTGAAGGAGTAGGGAGGGGTGTTGCCCGGACGATTTCGGTGTCCTGCCATACTTTGCCGTTCTTGCTTAACGCGAGCATTTCGCTGTTGCTCGCATTGATGTCCTTGATTATCTTGGTGTTCTGGCAGTAAAGGTCGGATTCGGCTTCAAAGAGGTAGATTACTGTTTTTGAAGCAATTACTATCAGTAAGGAAAGATATAATAACGTTTAACACCAAATCATTAACATGGAAATCGAGGAAAGAATTGTTGTAGATCCCAAAGTTATGGTTGGAAAACCCGTAATAAAAGGTACGAGGATTCCAGTAGATGCTATAATAAAAAGACTGGCTGATGGTATGAGCATAAGAGATATACTGGAAGAATATCCTAACCTTACGGAAAACGACATAAAAGCTGCGTTAAGATATGCAGCAAGAATAGTCTCTGGAGAAGAAGTAATCCCAATGGTGGAGAAAGCTTGAAAGCTAAATTTCTCGTAGATGAATGTACCGGCAAGAGGTTAGCAACTCTTTTAAAGAATGCATGATATGATGTAATCTTTGTTGGCGACTGGAAACCTTCTGCAACTGATGAAGAAGTTCTAAAAAAGCAAAAGAGGATGGAAGGATTTTAATTACAGATGATAAGGATTTTGGAGAGCTAGTTTTCAGGCTTGCAATACCTACGAATGGAGTGATATTGATAAGAACATCAACTACCGATCCTTTAGCGAGATTTCATTTGCTTGAGAATTTGTTTAAATCTGTTGATGTAGATGGGAAATTTATTGTCGTACGGGATGATGTTATAAGGGTCAGAAACATCAAATAGCACTCACACCCAATAACTAAAATGTCGTAATTCATATTTTAAATTCTTAAAACTTCAATTCAGATTTTTTTCTCCAAACTCTTTTTACCCTCTTTTCAATCCTCAATGCCCAACCAACTTCTTTCTCTCCCCTCTAATCGTAGAAAAGGTACCAATACAACCTATGAAGGTTGTTGCAGAAATCATCAAACCGATCTCGAACCAGCTATGTTTGCATCTTATGACGATTTCAAGGTTGCCGTCCTCGTTGATCCAGAAGCCGTTTATGACTGAGTATAGGGGAATCGATTTAACAGTTTCAACCTTTTACCATCCTTGTATATTCTGGCTTCCCAGAGAAGATCGTAAGCTTAGCAGAGAGCTTGAAGGGGATTTTTGGGCTTGATATTTTGACTCTCTACGAAGTTAGTCTTTATGACCTAATTACTATATTTTCTCTTTAATTTTTGCTTACTTAGCAAGAAGACTTGAATTATTTCCTCAACTTCCAGAAACCAAAATTTGTTGGTGTAACAACCTCGCCAATATAGCCACGAGGATTGGAATGGATCAAGATACTGTTATCTCTTCAACCTCGTTTGGATTCTTTTTGAGATCTATCCATGCTTTAAATGTGATAAGCCAGTCTGGATCTGCGTTGATGACTTTATCAATGTCACGAATTGCTCACATCCATGTAGCATTTTTAACAAAGGCATGGGTGTGCCAGCTATAAACTCATTATTACTTTTTGATTCAGGATGTCTATGACTTCTAAATCATACCATATTCCGAAGTCGTAGAAGAGGTAAAATAAGCATAAGTTCCAAAACGCTAGATACTCCTAAACCAGTTTAACTTTCAAGTTTGAAACTCTATCGATATCTAGAAAATCCTTGTCTTTGGTTATTAGTTCTTCGTTTCTGTTTATGCAGATAGATGCTATTAAAATATCTGCAAAGGGTTTTGTTTTTCCCGATCTCCTCAAACGCTTTTGGAGTTCTATGGCTAATAGAACATCTACTCTTTCTATTATAAGAACCCTTCCATAAAATTTCTCGTAATCTGTTATGGGAGGATATTCTACGAGAGTTACTTCAGCTATATTTTCTCTGATTTCCTCTTTGTTTTTAACTCTTTCAATTGCAATGTTCGTATCTATCACTACCACCTTACTCTCTCCTTCTCCTTTTCTCTCATCTTCTTGAGAATCTTTAGCTCCTCATCTAAGTCAAACTCCACGTTTTCGCTTTTTGGAAACTTTAAGCTTAAATAGAGGTTATAAAATCTCATATCAACATAATCTTTCCTCATTTCCTCAACTATTTTTTCCAAGATCAACTTTTTCAAATCATTTTCGTCAACCCAATTTGGAACTTCGATCTGAATTATCTTTCCCATAGAATTTAATTTTCGTTGGAAGTTAAATACCTTTTCTCCAAATTCTATTCAACACCGATTTGATTTTATTTTCCAACCTCCTTAGCCCAACCATCTCCTTTCTCCAATCGTAGAATAGGTAGCCAATACAACCAATAAAGGTTGTGGCAAAGATTGCTAAACCGATTTCGAACATTGATTTCAAGATTACAGGTATAATTGATCTAAGCCGTTGAG
>Ga0180301_10004645_pt1 | contig 10603 bp, 12 predicted proteins | sample GuaBasSediGuay16_FD_121797 | JGI IMG/M metagenome (GOLD analysis project Ga0180301, IMG submission 121797) | Subseafloor sediment microbial communities from Guaymas Basin, Gulf of California, Mexico - Guay16, Core 4569-2, 12-15 cm | ecosystem: Environmental > Aquatic > Marine > Hydrothermal... | reverse complement strand
TTCAAATCGTAAGCCTTGGCATATACAATTTCTCCAGAAGCATTCACAAAAATCATCAAATTGATTTTTAATGCCGTGAATGTACTATCAACCAGATTAGAATCAATGTATTCCTGATTTCTGTCCTGAATGAATTGATAAGTGTCATCCCAAGCAGCCCAGTCGTAGCACATACTGTCCAATTCTGATAGTTCATGGTCTAATACACTCTCGATCCTCTTGGAGTTCTCAATCACATACTTTTGCTCCAATTCGTCAAATCTGCTTGAAATTGTTGTGCACAATACCAAATAAGTGGAGAGTACAGATAGAAGTAAAATAACTCCAATGATGATCAGTTTGTTTCTCCTCAATGACATTCTTAACTTCAACTTGTATAATAATTATGATAATTAAAATTTTCTGTTTTCGAGTTACAGAATAGCTAATCCAATTTAAAAAAACAAAAATTATACTATATGAAAAATTTAATTATCGTACCGATTCCATTCTCAACCGCCCTTTTGTAAACTACTGATGCAGTGGAAATGTCCTGAATTGCTAAGCCTGTAGAATCAAATATCGTAATCTCATCTTCACTTTCCCTACCACTCTTTTTACCAACAATAATCTCTCCAATTGTAGCATGTATGTTTTCAGCTTTTAGAATGCCTTTACCTACGGCAACGTTTATTTCGCCGCTATGCAAAGCCTGCTCAATATCATCAACAACTATCTTTGCTCTCAATAGAATTTTCTCATCCAACTCTTGCTTTCCCGGAGCATCAGCACCTATTGCGTTGATGTGTACCCCTTCTACAACCCAGTCTTGTTTAACAACGGGTTTTCTTGAGGGGGTAGTAGTTGTCAGTACATCACAATCACACACCACTTCAATACTTTCAGTTTTGGCTTCGACACCACTTCTTTCACAAAACTCAACAAATTTTCTGGCACTTTTTTCATTAATATCATAAACCTTAACTCTTTCAATCTCAAAAAGCGTGGATAAAGCTATGAATTGCGTGTAAGCCTGCATTCCACACCCAACAAATCCAAACACCTCGCTGTCTCTCCTTGCTAAATATTTTGCTGCTATTCCCCCTGCCGCTCCAGTTCGCATGTTTGTTATGTGCATCGCATCCATGACTGCCAAGGGAAAACCCGTTTCCGGGTCATTGTAAATTAGCAAAGCCATAACTGTTGGCAGACCAATCTTGGGATTGTCTGGATGGGAATTGACCCATTTGATTCCTGCTTTACCCTCTAAATAAGCGGGCATAGCCCTCAAATCGCCTTTATCAAAAGTTAGATATACCTTTGGTGGCATTTGAACCAAACCTCTACCATGCATCTCAAACGCATGTTCAACAGCTTTAATTGTATCTTCCATCGTCAAAATCTTTTCAACTTCTTTTTTTGTTAGGAGTAACGTTTCCATAAATTCTGCTTTGTGTCTTGCTTAAAAGTCTTGCCTAAAACAAACAAATTCATAACAACTTATCAGTAAAAATTAGAAAAAAATTTAAACAAACGTCGAATTTTTCGCTCATGGCTGTCGTTGTAGACGCTATAAGAACACCTGTCGGCAGGTTTGGTGGGAGTTTGAAAAATCTTCAGGCGTATGAACTTGCAGCAATTACAATCAAGGCTTTGCTGAAAAAGTTGAATTTAAAACCAGTGCCAAGCAACGATGATGTTGAATTTTACCCATCAAAACTTCCGAAGGGCAAAATTGAGTTGGAGCAAAAGTACTTTGAGTACGAGGGAGATGAAATTGTTATTGATGAGGTGATTTTTGGAAACGTTTTGCAAGCCGCACAGGGACAAAATCCCGCAAGACAGGCAACAATTTTTGCTGGTCTGCCAAAAGAAACTCCAGCCACAACGATTAACAAAGTTTGTGCTAGCGGCTTAAAATCAATAGCAATGGCTTATGAAAGCATAAAAGCTGGCTACAATAAGGTTGTAATCGCTGGAGGAATGGAAAGTATGAGCAATGCCCCTTATGCGTTAACAAAAGCCAGATGGGGTTACAGAATGTTCAATGATGAAGTTGTTGACATCATGGTTCACGATGGCTTGTGGGAAAAATTCTATGGTTATCACATGGGAATGACAGCAGAAAACATCGTTGAACTTTACGGAATTAGCAGACAAGAGCAGGATGAGTTGGCTTTGGAGAGCCATAGAAGAGCTGTTAAGGCAATTGACGATGGTGTATTCAAGGAAGAAATCGTACCCGTTGTTGTTAGGGAAAAGAAGGGAGAAATTGTTGTTGATACCGATGAGCATCCAAGAAGAGACACGAGTTTGGAAAAATTGGCAAAACTCCCACCTGTATTCAAGAAAGATGGAACTGTTACGGCTGGAAATGCTAGTGGTGTCAATGACGGTGCTGCTGTTGTACTGCTTATGGATGAAAAGTTTGCTGAGGAGAATGGATTCAAAGCTAAGGCAAAGATTATCAGTTATGCAGCAGGAGCAATAGACCCCGCTTACATGGGATTGGGTCCAATTCCAGCAATCAAGAAGGCTTTAAAGAGGGTAAATCTAACATTGGATGACATTGATTTAATCGAGCTAAACGAGGCTTTTGCAGCTCAGGCGATAGCATGTATTAAAGAACTGAATCTGGATTTGGAAAAAACAAACGTTCATGGGAGTGGAATTTCATTGGGGCATCCAATTGGGTGTACTGGAGCGAGAATAACTACTACACTGATATACGAAATGCAGAGAAGAAAGGCAAACTACGGCTTAGCGTCACTTTGTATTGGCGGTGGAATGGGATTCGCCATGGTTTTTGAGAGGGTTTAACCCTTCAACTTTTTGATTGAAGAGAGTATAGTAAATATAAAACAAAAAATCGCAAAAATACCAAAAATAAGATATAATTGCTTAAAGACAATGTAGTTATGGCAATATACATTGTGCTTTCGAAACTGACAGATGATGGTGCGGAGACAATTGTAGAAAAACCAGATAGAATAAAAGAGGTCAACAAAGAATTAGAAAAACAGGGTTTAAAGGTTTTACAGCAATATTTGGTTTTTGGTGAATACGATTTTGTGAACATAGTTGAAGCTGAAGATAACAAAACGGTGGCAAAAGCGTTGTTAAACCTCGCCTCAAGAGGGACAATCCGAACTGTTACCCTTCCTGCGATACCAGTGGATGAGATAATTGAAGAATTGAAATCCTGAATTTCTAATTTTTAAATTTTTTATTGTATCTAAAAATCAAGTGGTGGAAAATCATAAATAAATCTCCTTAAAATTGGAGCCAATGAGATTGGAAGAGATATTTTCAGATTCATTTGATTTGGCTAAGAAATTAACAGAGGACTTTGGAAAACTTTTGATTTTAATGGTGTTAAGCATAATACCACTTTTAGATTTAATTGTCATAGGTTATGGATATAGGATTGTCCAGATGGGGAGAAGGGAGTTGCCTGAGTTGGACAACTACTTAGATTTATTCATCAACGGCTTGAAAATCATCGTTGTTGTAATTTATTTTATAACTCCTATTCTGCTTATACTCATTTCCCTTGGACTCAAGTTCACTTCAGTTGTTATTCTGATAATGTTTCTATCCATCTCCCTGCTTTTCTTACTGGCAATTGTCGCAGCAATTGGAATTGTACATATGATAGTAAACAACAGTATGGCTAAGGCTTTTGCAATTGGCGAGATAATGGATATAATCTCGAAAATAGGGTGGAGCAAGTACCTCTTATGGCTTTTGGTTGTTTTTATAATCTCAATAGTTATATCTGCATTTGAAAGCATCCCTTACATTGGACTGTTGATTTCGGGAGTATTAGCTCCATTCTATACGGTTTTTGCTGCTAGAGCATCCTATCTGATTTACATGGAGGCGAAGGTATGAAGGAGTTGATTGTAAGATTGTATGAAAAAGCAAGGGAAAAGGACTGGAAACCTTGGGAGCTGCAGGATGAGTTGAGAAAGTTGTGTAGCAATGTTGTGGCCGTTGGCGATGACCTATCGTTCGTTTTGAAGTTTGAGAAAGATGTTGCAATAGACTTAAACGAATTAATCAAATTAAACGGAAGAAAAACGAAGATATATCCTTACAAAAATGCAGTAAGGTTTGATAGAGGATATGTAGCTTTTGATGGAAAATTTTTAAGGATTAGCAAAGATATAGACGAAAAGAGACTGGCAAAAATTTTAGATTTAATATTTTAATATTTTAACTTAGCCAGCCTGAGGGCTGAGTAGAGACTGTAGTTTTTTCTGCATTTCTGTCAGCCTTTCTTTTAACTTTTCTTCCTGCCTTTCCAACGTTTTAATTCTGATTTCATATGTCTCTTTCTTTTCCTGCAACTCTTTCAGCAATTTTTCTTTCTCAACCTTAACCAACACGTTACCCACTGCTTTGAACAATGTTGTCTCATCTTTAGATTCCTCAACTTCTTTCAAAGCTTCCTCAGCCTCTTTAACAAGTAAGTCAAGTTGAGTCTTTTGTGTTACAACCGCCTGCAATTGTTGCTGTAATTGCTGCAGTTGAGCAACCATATTTTGAACTTGGGGTGGCAGTTCCGCACTCATATCAACACCTCTCTATTTTATTACATCTATCACTTCTTCACACATTCTGATTAACCTCAACCAAGCATTTATTGCAGCCCTTAAGGCTGTTAAATCCTCAGCTTCAATTCTGAGCAAAAGCCTATCTTTTGCTAAATAAAGTTTTGCCTTACTCCTTGCCTCACCCTCGATTTTTATTGAGTTGTAAATTGTTTCGGAATTTTTTGTTTCAATTACAAATTCAGCCTTAGATTTGATTTGCATGTGCTTTGTTAGCCATTTACCATATTTACTTTATGTTTTGTTTGATTGTTGATGGTTGCCATCATTCAACAGATTTTTAGCATAATGAGTGCAAATGAGTCTATGATACTCGTTGACGCCAGAGAGCCAGAAAGGATAGTTGAGATGCTAAAGTCAATGAATGTAGAGGCAAAGAGGAAAAGGCTTGATGTTGCAGATTATGTTATTACACACTACAACTACGTTGTTGCTGTTGAGAGGAAAGATGCAAACGATTACGTAAATTCAATTGTAGATGGGAGGTTCTTCAATCAAATTTATAACTTAGCAAAATCTTATGAATTATCGTTTTTATGTGTTATTGGCAAGCCAGATTTTAATAGATTGAAAAAAGAGGCTTTTGTTGGTAGTTTTTTGAGCATCGCTTTAAAAACTAAGGGCAAAGTTGTTCCAATGCAGGTTGAGAGTGAAAAAGATTTCTGTTTAATTTTAAAATCATTAAACAAGCAGATAGAGAACGGAAGGTTAGAGGCATTTCCGATGCTCAAGAAATCAAAGGTTGAGGACAGTGTTACTATGCTAACAGCAATTCCGGGAATAGGTGTTGGGAAAGCGAAAAGATTACTGAACAAATTTGGAAGCATTCATGGAGTTGTAAATGCCTCGATTTCAGACCTCATGAGGGTTGAGGGTATAGGAGAGAAACAGGCGAAGAGGATCTATGATTTTGTAAGAGGTAGAAGAATAAGGTGAGGGTAGCAAAATAAATCCAAAATAATCAAACCTTTCCTTTGAGTAATTCCTTCCCTTCCTCAACAACGATTTTACACGGCGTGGGCATCTTCATTGCAGCCCTTCTTAAAGCTTCTTTTCCAAATTCAAAGTGTTCTGGCTTAATCCACAACGTTAAGATTGTTGTCCCGGGGAATACCCTTGCTGCCCTTCCGATTGGCTTACCAAAGGCATTTCGCATGCCTTGAGATATTCTGTCCGCCCCTGCCCCCACAGCCATTCTGTGCTCCCTCAATATGTGGTGCGGGTAAATTCTTACTTTGAGCTTGAAGTTACTGCTACCAACCCTTCTTGAAATGAACTTGTTAGCAGCAATTCTTGCAGATTCTAAGGCTGTATCTCTGATTTGCACTCTTTCTTTAGCAATTAAGCTTAATTTGACTGGGAAAGTTGCTGATCTGTTGCCCATCTCGAACTGTCTGAGTCTCAATCCGGGAACACTATCAACGTATTCGTGCCTCGTATACGGTCTTTCCAACCTTCTGAACATCCTTGCTGGTTTTCTTGCCATGACATGAAACAATTTGAATGAGTATTTAAACGTTCTGTATCATCAAATTTAATTCCATCAATGCTTAATTGTTGGTATGAGAAAGGTTGAGATTTACACGTTTGAGGATGCAAAAAAGGAGATGGAAGAAGGCAAGACGGAGAGTGAAGTTGCTGTAAAGAAGTGGGAGTCAATTGTTCAAGCGTTAAGGGTTGTTGAGGAGGTAAGCGTTCAAATCACATCCTTCTGTTTGAACTATCAAAAGTTTAATTGCGAGGGTTGCCCTATAACAAAGTACGACTATCCGTGTGGACATCCTTACGCCAATTTCACGATTTTTTACCAAGAGTTGAAGAAGTTGAGGGCGTTGGCGGAATCGCTGTATGCAATTTTAATAGCTATTGATAGAGAAGATAAGGAGAGCAAGAGCAAGTACATTTAACTTTTCTTTAAAACATTTCTTGCATATGAGTAGATTAAAGGCAAAGCTATTGTAGCGTCGCAATAAACAGTTACAGCCTTAGCTTTTTCCTTAAGCTTACACCAACTCTTAGCTTCCTCCAATGTTGCCCCACTTAACCCTCCCCAATGTGGAGAGTCGGTTGTTATTTGAATTGCATAATCAAAACCTTCGTTTAACAACATCGCTTGTAGTGTGAAGTTCTTAGGCACACCACCACCAACGATAACCACACCAAATTTCCTCTTTTGATAGCACAAATCGAGCATGGCATAGATGTCCTTGAACAAATCGATTTCAAGTTTTTTTCTGTAAATTGCTACATGCAATCCCAAAATAGAGTCGTGCAGGGTTGGACAGAAAATTGGGATCTTTTTCTCATAGGCTATCCTCAAAAAGGAGTTTTTATCCTCAATCCTCTTCCCGATCTCCCACAAAAACTCGAATGTTGTGTATTTACCATCCAACTCCGAAATTATTGGAGAGACGAAGTTTTCCACTTCTTCAAACGCTTTTTGTGGTAGAAAAACATCGTATATTCTGTTTATGTTGGAATCTGCAAGTTTTACGTCATCTACGTTTGCATCACCTTTATAATGCCCCAACCCCAAGCTTTCGACAATTTCGTGAACTATGTTGGCTCCGGTAGTAACAAGAACATCTAAAAATCCATTTTTCATCGCATCTGCAACAATTAAGCGCATTCCCGCTGGAATCATTGCTCCTGCCATTGTGAAAAATATGAACGATTTATTTTCAACCATTTCTTTATAAATTTTAGCAGCTTCTCCCAACCTCTTCGCATTAAATGCTGTGTTGCCAAATGCGTTAATCAGGTTGGTTAAATTGTTTGTTGGGGTTATTGGCATTATCTTTTCGTTAATTTCTTTATTTTCCATGGTTGTTGTTAAACCCCAAATTAAAAAGGTTATCTTGATTTATATATCGTTGAGAAAAATCTGTCTGCATATCCATCTTAAAAGACTCTTGGTCTAAAAATCAAAAGGGAAAATCATGCTAATTGTGAAGAAATGACCAAATTTATTAGTTGAAATTTGTAAAGTAATTGTTAGGTTTAGCTTAGCAATTTGTAATATCCACCACTTTTCCATCAGGATACTTAGGTGTTGTTAAGTTACCCTTTCAAACTAGGCTTAGCATACCGTAAACGTCATATTATGCAATATTGAAAGATAAAATATGATGCATCCAGTCTATTTACCATTCTCTGAAGAACAATTGCTGTCGCATTTTACAGACATTAATAAAAACGGGAGATGTGTTAAGAACGTCAAGCATCTTAGATACTACAAACAGAGTATTGAAAGATACGTTAATTATCTTAAGAATAATCCTATCGCAAGAGGAAAACCGTTAAAAGATACGAGAACACCCTGTCAGATAGAAAAGGATGAGAGATTTTGGACAGCTTCCTGTTTGATGACAATATTCTATAGTCAGCATAGAGCTGTAGATCTTACTAAGCTCTTTATAAAAGCTTATGGGAACACTCCACCATTAAAAGGAGTAAATTCATGGGAAGAGTGTCTTGAAGGTGAATTACATCTATTTCTTAAACCGAATTTGCCTTCTCCAGAGTCATACAAGAGATGGTTACGGGAAAATCTCACCAAAAGGCACTTTATCCCTCATGTTCTAAACAGTGCAGATGGTAAAGTGAACCTTGAAGGTCCCACAAATGTTGATGCTATGTTTTTGAATTCTAAAAATGGGTTTGCAGTTATCATTGAGGCGAAAGTACTCTCGGATATTTCTTATGATGTCACATATGATACTATCCGTAATCAGATTGCAAGAAATGTTGACGTAATGCTGGAAGAGAATAGAAAACTCTGCCCTCCTTTGAATAAGAGAGATCCCGAAAAAACATTATTTTTATTGATTACGCCCAAACTCTTTAGGGACAATCCGTCAAGTAGGTTATATGGTTACAAAATGCGTGAATATAAAACCAATCCTGAGTCGTTAGCAGCCGACTTACCACATAGAAGTTGCAATTGGGAGGAGATATCCAAGCGATTGGGCTGGTTAACATGGGAAGACTTTAAAGATGTTAATAAAAACTGCTGTCTCTGGTTAAACAAGTGATACTATTGCATATAGCACATACGACTTTGTTCTTTTGTCTAAATTTCTTGTACGGTTCAGAGATTAGATGGTAGATGTACTCGAACATTACAACCAAAAAACAACAATCATCTTACAACCAATTTATAATGATCGTGCTTTGGCATGTAGACTTCACCCATCTGTCTCAATTTTCTCAAAATCTCCTTTGTCTTCATTTCATCAATTCCTTGCTCGTCAGCCATTCTAACTATCTCATATTCTGGAACTCCCTTCTCGTAGTTATCCTCCAACTCCTCAATGATCTTCTTTATAATCAAAATCCTATCCCTCTGAGTTTTTGAAGTGCCCGAGAAAGCGTAATCTATGTCTATTTCGCCCGTTTCTGGATCCAAAGCTATCTGCTCAAGGCTCTTTCTCACAATTCTAATAACCCTCTCAACGTCTTCAATTGTTACCTCATCGCTCAGCCTTACCCTTGCTGACGCTTCAGCCAACCTTATCAAAGCTTCAAGTTGTCTTGCAGTTATTGGCACTGGCGAATTTTCCTTAGCTTTCGATCTCAAAGACAGGTAGAAGTCAATGATCCTTTCCTTAGCCTCCCTTGTCAAAACGGGAAAAACTGTTCTCTTTGAATAGGCTATGTACTTCCTCAACAACTCTGGATCGATTGCAGGCGTTATCTTCTCCGCCTCTTTATCCAACAAATCTTTACTAAATTCTGCTGATACATGCTTCATCTTCTCCGTTTTCTGCCCCAATTCGTGGGCATTTAAGATGTGTTCGGCGAGCATTCTGTCCTTTTCTGTATCAGGATCATCAGTCATGACGAATATCAGATCGAATCTTGAAAGTAGGGTTGGGCTTAAATCGATCTGTCCAGCTATGGGAGCAAATTTGTCAAATCTACCGTATTTTGGGTTTGCAGCTCCTAACAAAGCACATCTCGCCCTCAATATGGCGTTGATTCCTGCTTTCGCAACGCTTATCGTTTGTTGCTCTAAAGCTTCATGCAATGCCGATCTGTCTTCATTCCTCATCTTGTCTATCTCATCAACCAAGGCTATTCCCTTATCAGCCAAAACTAAGGCTCCAGCTTCCAAAGTCCACCTTCCATCAACCTCATCCCTCACTGCCGTTGCAGTCAATCCCGCAGAAGTTGTCCCCTTGCCCGTTGTATAAACACTTCTTGGGGCAATTCTATGCACGTATCTCAGCAATTGAGATTTTGCCACCCCGGGATCACCAACGAGCAGGATGTGTATATCTCCCCTAATCTCCGTCCCATCAGGAAGTTTTTTGGGAATACCGCTAAAAAGCTGTAAAGCAACAGCCAGTTTTATGTCTTCATGTCCGTAAATAGCTGGAGCTATTGACCTGATTATCTTATCGTACAACTTCTCATCTTCGCTCAACTCCAAAATCTTTTCCCTATCCTCTTCGGTAATCTCAAATTCCTCATATTCTTGCTGTAAAATCTCAATTGAATTGCCCTCAAAGAATATGTCCATGTGTGTTAGCAATTTCCCGCCAACCCCCCTGGGCTTAGCCCTCACGATACCATTTACAACAACCCTATCTCCAGGGTTTACCCTGCCTGCCAAATCGGATTCGAGTATGACGTCAATTGTTTGCGGTTGTTCTCCACCTCTCAAATTCTCCGGATATTCTTGGATTCTCACACGTTGGCTATCAATTGATACGCTTTTCTCAGGGATTAGAATGAACTTTCCCTTGGACTTACAAGCCCTACACTCGTACGGATACGTTAGCTTGTTGTCTTCTTGAGCAATCGTTACCTCTTTACCACAGCTCCCACAAACAAACGTTGCTTCAACAATCTTTGGTCTAACCTCAGTAACCTTCCTAACAATCCCCTCAATCGAGATAAACTTCGATATGTGTTCAGCCCTCAAATCCCTAATTAAAACCCTTCTTGAGGATGGTAAATTGTAAAATCTGACTTTGACTCCATCTAAGCTAACATCGTATATG